>JGI24188J35168_1001050_pt1 | contig 16353 bp, 10 predicted proteins | sample YNPBryantNP2012_FD_35168 | JGI IMG/M metagenome (IMG submission 35168) | reverse complement strand
GTACTCAAGCTGCAAAAGATGCGGCCAATATAATAGATCTTGATAATGATCCATCGAAACTCATAGTTGTAGTGGAAATAGGGAAAGAAATACTTATAACCAGAGGCGCTATAACCACCTTCAGTATAGCAAATGATATTGCAAAATACTTTGTCATTATTCCCGCTGCCGTTAGCGATATTTACCCGCAGTTGAATATTTTAAACTTCCTGCATCTTTCGAACCCTTATGTAGCCATATTGTCTGCAGTCATATATAATGCCGTCATTATACCTATGCTTATACCCTTAGCTCTGAAAGGAGTAAAATACAGACCTATGGATGCGAAAAGTCTGTTGGTGAGAAACCTTGTTATATATGGAGTGGGAGGTGTTATATTTCCTTTTGTAGGTATTTTACTGATATACTGGATTTGTATGTTTTTAAGAGAGGTAATATGAACGCCAAGCATGTAAGAAATGTAATTGCATTGTTTGCTATGTTTTGGGTTTTGCTCGGGATTGTTTATCCCTCGTCTGTTACAGTTTTGGCCAATTTGCTATTTCCTTTCCAAGCAAAGGGCAGTCTTTATGAATTAAACGGCAGGGTGGTAGCTTCTGAACTAATATGCCAGCCGGTCAGCGATCCCGCTTTGTTTTGGTTTAGACCATCTGCTACTTCTAATTTTCCCTGTAATCCTCTTGCTTCTGGAGGGGCTAACATAGGACCTACCAATAAAAAACTGGTGGAAGACATAAGATCTAGAATAGAGTTATTGAAATCTTACGGAATAAGTGGTCCCTATCCATCTGATATGGTGATGGATTCTGGCAGTGGCTTGGAGCCTTATATATCTTTGCAAAACGCTCTATTGCAAGCTCAAAGAGTTTCGAAGTATTCAGGCATACCTTATGAGGAAATCGTAGAGCTTATAAACAGGTTAAAAGAAGGTGGGTTATTTGCCGAAGAAGAGAGAATAAATGTAATTAAGCTAAATATGGAGCTTTTGAGATGGATGAGGAAAGACCACTTCCAGAAAGTCTATTAGAAGTGGCAGAGGGTCAAAGCAAAGAGCGCGGTAAATTGACCATTTATTTAGGGGCTATGCCTGGCGTTGGTAAAACCTACGCTATGCTGATCGACGCCAGAATAAAAAAGCAAGCCGGGGTGGATATAAGGATAGGTTATATTGAGACCCATGGTAGGCAAGAAACTGAAGAACTCTTAGAAGGTCTAGATATAATAGAACCGCTTATTGTAGATTACAATGGTATAAAACTTAGAGAGTTCAATTTAGATGAAGTTTTAAGGCTTAAACCAAAGATATGCGTGGTGGATGAGCTTCCACATTCTAATCCTCCTGGATTTAGAAATAAAAAGCGCTATCAGGATATAGAAGAATTGTTGAATGCAGGAATAGATGTATGGACAGCCATGAATATACAGCATATTGAGAGTTTATTTAATATAGTTTATCAGATAACTGGCGTTAAGGTAAGAGAAACCGTTCCAGATGAATTTGTTAAGAATGCAGATGAGATAAAGCTCATTGATATTCCTCCAGAAGAGCTTATACAGAGGCTAAAAGAAGGCAAAGTTTATGTGCCGGATTTAGCACAGGAAGCCATTAGAAAATATTTTAGACCTGGAAATATAATGGCTCTTAGAGAGCTATCCATGAGGATAGCTGCAGATAAGCTGCACAAAAAGCTTGTTTATTACATGAGAGAGCATGCCATAGCTGGTCCATGGGCTGTCAAAGAACATATAGTAGTAGGAGTGTACGCTAGTCCTTTTGCCGAGCACATAGTAAGAGCCGCTTATAGAGTGGCTTCTGAAATAGATGCGGATTGGACAGCCATATACGTTGAAACAGAAAAACACGCCTTTCTCTCACAAAAAGAACTTGACTGGTTAACTAAGTCCCTTGAATTAGCTAAGAGTTTAGGTGCTGAAGTCGTTTGGTTAAAGGATGAGGATGTGTCTAATGCTATTGTAAGGTATATAAAAAGCCATAACATAAACAAAGTTATAATAGGGAAACCAGGAAAATTCAATATCTTTAAATCCACAATACTCAAGAAAATAGCTCAAGACACTCAATATGTTGACATATACATACTGAACCCTCCAGTACCCCAGTCAGAAATCAGTTTCATAAAAAGCAAAGAAAAGAAAATTTTGTCTTTTAAATCTTTACCCAGGCTTGCAAACTTATTGATAGGTCTCTTATGCATAGTTCTAGTTACAATTATCGGGCTTAAATTTGGGAAATCTTTAAATCAGCTCAACTTAGTTCTTCTGTTTTTACTGGCCCTTAGCATAAACGCCTTTTTGTTAGATCAATATACTACGCTTTTTGTGACTGTCCTGAGCATACTTATTTTCAACTATTTTTTCGTTCCACCATATTATAGTTTCGGTGTTTCTGATATAAGTTACTCTTTGTCTTATGTGGTTCTTGCCTTGCTGATATTTGTATTTAATGCGGTATCCGTTAGGCTTAGAAATAGCTTAAAGATTCTTGAAAGTAGTGAAAAGAAAAGCAACACACTTTTTGAGCTAAGCAAAAAGCTTCTAAGAGCAAGATCTAAGGAAGAAATTAATTCTATAACCATAAAGTACATAAAGCTTTTTGTTGAGGAAGTGGCTATCTTCCTAAGAAGTAATGACCATATTACACTGGAAGCAGTTACTAGAAGCCTAGAAATAAGCGAAAAAGTAAAAGGTATAGCTTATTGGTGNTTACAAAANAAAAAACCTGCCGGTTTCTCTACTCAAACGTTTTCAGAAGAACCTTATCTTTATCTGCCGCTGACTTACAAGGAAGAAATATACGGTGTGATGATATTAGATATGTCTAAAGCGAGTGCTAAAGATTATGAGACGCTATCATTGCTCGAAACAATATCTGACCTTTATATAGCTAGCATGGTAAAACATCTCTAGCCAAGACGATTTCTACTGCAAGGACTGGAAGGCGTATATTCGGAAAAAACGCCGACCAAAACCATCAGTTTATCAATCACGAAAACACCGATCATGTTAGTGGCGGATGATGTGTTCGTAATAATTGCGTTGCCAAACGATGTGTACGTCGGTGTTTTGCCGTGCCCCTTTGGTGACGCCGATTTTGAATCCCTGGACAATGGAGCTGATGGTTTTGGATGTGCCATGAGGACATTCGGCGGCGGGCGATGGTAGGGGTCGAAAAATTTTTAGCCCTTACTGCTCCTACCGTCCCCGATGGAGTTTCGACAATCCACAAAATCCCGTGAATGTGGTTGGGCATGATGACGAATGCACCCAATTCCACATAGCCCAAGTTTGTCATTTTTCTACGTAAAGTATTGGTATTGTTGATAATACATCTTCGACTCTACACTACAAATCTTTCACTCGATCCTGGCCAATCTTTGTAATATTGCCTCGTCTCTATTTCGTATTTCTTGCAAATCTATGAGCCAGGAACTGAGCCGAAGCGCATCAGTGACTTCCACCATCTTTACTTGTTACTTGCCAGCCGCCGCCGAGTGATTTGATCAGTGACACAACAGCTACCAGTTGCTGACCGCGCAGACGCGTGGCCAGTCGTTCGATCCCCAGCACGTTATTTTGCGCTGTTGCCACCTCCAGATACGTCACGAGACCGGCTTTGTAGCGGTTGGAAGCGACTTCCAGTTGTTTGCGCGCGGACATTAATGCAGCGGTGACATCCTCATATTGACGGGCCAGCAGATGCTCCGCCACCAGGTTGTTTTCAACTTCCGCAAAGGCATTCAGCACTGTTTGGCGGTAGCGAGCCACGGTTTCCTCATAGGCAGCCTTGGCTTGGCGGAGATTGGCGGTGAGCTGGCCGCCTTGAAACAAGGGCAGTGATAGAGATGGCCCCACAGCCCAGTACCCACTCGACAAGCTAAGTAGGTTGCTCATATCTCTGTTGGCGCTCAAATCCCCACTCCAGAATCCTGCCTGAGCTCCAAGTTTGATGGTCGGGAAAAAGGCTGCTGTAGCTACGCCGATGTTGGCGTTGGCAGCAGCCATGCGCCGTTCGGCAGCGGCGATATCGGGCCTCCGTTCGAGCAGTTCTGATGGCAAACTGGTGGGAACCACCAATAGGGGGCCTAACGCGAGAGGCCGCTCTGGTACGCGGAAAAGGGATGCGTTCTTCCCGGTCAGCACGGCGAGAGCGTGCTCGAATTTGGCACGCTGCAAGGCGTTATCAGATAGTTGAGCCTCAGCGGTCTTTAGTACAGTTTCGGCTTGCGCTACATCCAGGTCTGAAACCATGCCGCCGGCTCTGCGGTTGCGTACCAGTTCGAGCGATTTACGGTAGACCTCGATGCTCGAAAGGAGCAGCGCTTTGTCAGCGTCGAGAGAGCGAATAGCGAAATAGTCGGCTGCTACTTCAGCCTGGACGGCTAGTTTTACGGACTCAACATCGTCTGCAACAGCTTGTGCTTGAGCTGTAGCCGATTCGACGAGTCGCCGTACCCGACCCCATAGATCCAGTTCATAACTCAAGTCAAAAGGTAAAGTAAACGTATCGTAAGTCCTTCCCGGTTTTCCCCCTACTACGCGATTTTCAGAGTCATGTTGTTCTACTGCCTGAAAGGAGACGCCCAAACGGGGAAAAAGACCGGAGCGAGCCACATCGGCAACGGCACGGGCTTGATTGAAACGAGCATAGGCCGCCTTGAGATCCTGATTGGCCTCTGTGGCTTCGCTTTCCAGACGGCTCAGTTCAGGGTCGTCGAAGATTTCCCACCAATTGCCCTTGGGTAAGTGTGCTTGGGGTGCGGCTACTTTCCACTCGTCAGAGACTCCCGTGTAAGCTGCGGGAATAGTTGTAACTTCAGGGCGTTGATAATTCGGTCCCACCGTGCACCCACTTATTACCATCACCACCATCGTCAACATTGTCATCGCCTGGAAGATGAGGATACGGAAAATTCTCGCTACTGAGTGAAAAGGCTGATGAGTCATCTTCATCGGCTATCCTCCTTCTTATCTGGCTGGACAATAGACACCACCGTGCCAGATGTGAGCGAGTCAGGGGGATTGACAATTACACGGTCGTTAGCACTTACACCTTCCAGTATCTCAATCGTCTGTCCGAAATCGCGCCCCAGCTTTACTGTGCGTAACTCAACCTTACCGTCAGGCTGTACAATGGCCACCTGCGGCCCTTCCGGGCGGAATAAAACCGTGTTCGACGGAAGCACCAACGCCGCCTCCATTTTTGACTCTGTAAAGCGCACCTGGGCATAGCTACCGGCCAGCACCTCTCCCTTCGGATTGTCCAGTTCAAGCTCTACCAGTAATGTCCTGGAATCAGGTGCTATTACACCCGCCGTGCGGACCACCTTGGGTATTAAAACCCGGCCAGGAATTTCTGGAACGGTCATTTCAGCAGTCTGGCCAACCCGGATGCTTCGTGCCATTGCCTGGGGAACCTGGACGAATACGCGAAGCTTCCTCGTTTGAGCCAGACGGAAGAGTTCCTTGCCGGCGTTGGCGGTGATCAGATCACCTGTGTCAACATTACGGACTGTGATGATACCGGAAGAGGGTGCTGTTATCCGTGTATATGAATCAAGTGTCTCCAACCGTCGGACCTCCGCCCGGGCTGCTGCGGCAAGGGCACTTTTGAGCTTGAAGTCAGCCTGCTTTTCAGCGTTTTCCTGTTCGCTAACGCTAGCAGTCTTGACGAGACCAGCCCAACGCTCGGCCGTAATCTTGGAAAGCTCTAGAGCGGCTTGAGCTTGAGCGAGCTGGGCGCGGGCGCGTTCGAGTTCCTCGTTTAGTTCCGGCACATCTATCTCAGCCAGAAGTTGTCCAGCCTCAACGTGAGCACCAATGTCCACAAGCCATCTCTTGAGATATCCGGTGGCGCGCGCATAAATCCGTGCTTCGACCCACGGCTTGACTTCAGCCGGCAGGGGTAGATTAGATGTGGATTGGCCTGGCTTTGGCGAGACAACGGTAACGGTGAGAATAGAGGACTCCTGCGTCTTGGCGTTTAACTCTGTGTTTTGACGGGACCCGGGCATTAGACCTGTGAACACGCCAGCAATCATAGGTATCGCAATGATAACAACTGCCAGAGAAAATTTGACCGATAAGCGTTTGGGCTTTTCCTTTGATTTCGGTTTTTTTTGGACATTCAGTCGTATTATCTGATTTCAAATTCATGGATGCGCCTCCTCAGTGTTTAATTTTTCATTTGGCTGAAGGTCTTTTGCAGGCTTTCGATGAAGCAGACTGAACACAACGGGGACAAAGAACAGCGTCGCTACCGTGGCGACGACCAGTCCCCCGATAACCGCACGGCCGAGAGGTGCGTTCTGTTCACCGCCCTCGCCAAGAGCCAGCGCCATGGGAAACATTCCGATAATCATGGCCAGGGCCGTCATCAGCACCGGGCGTAGGCGGACGACCCCGGCTTCCCAGGCCGAGACCAGTGGATCGGCGCCTTGCTGGAGCTGGCTGCGCGCAAAACTGACAAGCAGAATTGAGTTGGCTGTGCCCACCCCCAGGCTCATGATAGTACCCATCAAAGCTGGGACACTTATAGTAGTGCCAGTAAGGTAGAGTCCCCATACCACGCCTGCTAGTGCACCAGGAAGAGCCGTAATGATGATGAAGGGGTCGAGCCAGCTTTGAAAGAAAACAACCAGCAACAGGTAGATGAACATGATAGCCAGTCCCATTCCCACGGCCAACCCGATGAAGCTAGTGCGCATGGTTTCAGCCTGTCCGCGTAGCTCGATGAAACTCCCTTTCGGTAATTGTTTTTTCACCTCATTGATGATGGGCTTTATATCCTTTAGCACGCCACCTAAGTCCCGACCGCTTACGCCACCGAAGACGTCAATTACCGGCTGCACGTTATAATGGGAAAAAATGGGCGGTTCAGTTGCCTGCTCGAAAGTTGAAACATTTGTCAGAAGCTCGGGCCCGTTTTCCCCCGCCTTGCCGGCGCTCACCNGGATTGCGTTGAGTTCCTCAAAGGAATCCATACGATGCTCCGGTACNCTGATGTTCACCAGGTACTGGATTCCGCTTTTCGGGTTGAGCCAGTAGTTAGGTTGTGTCTGGCTGCTGCCGGTGAGGCTGAGGAGCACAGAGTTGGCCACGTCACGCTCGGTCATGCCCATGAGGGATGCCTTGGTACGATCCACGGTGAAGTTGATCTTGGGTTGGTCAGACGGTTGTTGAATGCGTATATCCACGGCTCCAGGTACACGGCTGATTTTCTCAACGAGCTCAGCCGCAATAGCACGGTTTTTGTCGATGTTTCGGCCAACGATCTGGATATCGAAAGGAGCCGGCAGACCGAAGTTGATGGTCTGGTTGACAATGTCGGCCGGCAGGAAATAGAAAGTCACTCCAGGAAAGTCACGGTTTAAACGGGCGCGCAGACGGCGAACGTAATCGTCGGTGGGTCGGTGTCCTCGATTCAAAGAAACGAGAATGTCGGCATCACGAGTTCCCGTGAGACCGTTGTCAATATAGGCAAGCGGGATGCCACCGGAAGGTATGCCAATATTATCGAGTATACCTGCTAACTCTTTGGCCGGAATCTCTTGCCGAATCACGGCTTCGACACGGTCCACCAGTTGAACGGTCTCCTCGATCCGCGTGCCGCCGGGGGCGCGCAGGTGGAGCCGGAAATGTCCCGCATCAACCGACGGAAAGAAGTTCTGGCCGAGATGCGGTATAAGTACCCAGGTGCCGACGCAGAAGGCCAGAAAGATGATTACGAAGATGACTCGATGGGCTAGTGCTGCACCCAGCATTCGGCGGTATCTTTCTCTGAATCGGTCAAATCCTCGAATGAAGCTATTATGCAAAGCTACAAATGGACGCAGATAGGCCGAAACTGCGCTCGTATTGGCAGCCTGGTCGTGGTATTCGATATGGCGATAAAACCACATAACCAGGGTTGGAACGAGTGTCCTCGAAAGCGCATAGCTGGCCAACATGGCAAAGACGACCGCCTCGGCCAGGGGTATGAAGAGATGACGGGATACACCGGTGAGAAAGAACATAGGAACAAACACAATGCAGATACAGAGTGTTGAAACCAATGCCGGCAAAGCAATTTCCTGTGCGCCATCGAGGATTGCCTGAATATTCGATTTGCCCATCGACATTTGGCGATGAATGCTCTCGATGGTTACAGTGGCGTCATCCACCAGCATACCGACGGCCAGCGCGAGCCCTCCAAGGGTCATAAGGTTGATGGTTTCATCCAGGGCGCTGAGCAGGATAATGGAAGTCAGAATCGAAAGCGGAATTGAGATGGCAATGATGAAAGTACTCCGCCAGGAGCCGAGAAAGAGCAGTATCATCATGGCCGTTAGCAGTGCAGCGATTATTGCTTCTTTTACCACTCCACTCACGGCTGCACGGACAAAGAGCGATTGATCGGCGAATTCTTTGGCTTCCACTTCAGGCGGCAGACCGCTCATGATCCTAGGCATGGTCTTTTTTACACCATCCACGACGCTGAGGGTCGAGGCGAGACCACTCTTGAGAACGGTGATCAATACCCCGCGCACCCCGTTCAAACGGACTATGTTTTGCTGGGGTTGATAGCCGTCATGCACATGAGCCACGTCGCCTACCCGGATTACAGCGCCGTTTACGGTCTTAACAGGCAGGTCGTTTAGCTCCGTCAGCACCTGCGGATTGGAGTTTAAGGAAATATTGTACTCCGTCTTGCCGATTTTTGCGGTGCCGCTGGGGAGGACGAAGTTCTGGGCATTGAAGGCGCTGACCACATCCTGTGGGGACAGATTCTTGGCCTTGAGGGCTGGCAGGTCTATATCAACAGCTATGACCCGTGCCTTCCCGCCGGCCGGATAGGGCACGGATGCCCCACGGACGGTCGAAAGACCGACCTTGACGTAGTTCATGGCCATGTCCTGAAGTTCCTGTTCTGAAAATTTTTTACTGGCCAGGCTGTACTGTAGAATCGGTACAGAGGAAGCATCGTAACGGATAATAATGGGCGGGGTAACTCCAGGTGGAAGCAAGCGAAGCACCGCCTGGCCAGATGCTGTGATCGTCGCCACGGCTTCATCCACCGAGGCGCCCGGCTGGAGGAAAACTTTGATCACGCCGGCTCCGTTGTAGGAAGTGGATTCTGTATGCTCGATATCGTTTACCAGAGTAGAGATCATGCGCTCATGGTTGTAGACGATGCGTTGCTCTACCTCTCTAGCGTTCAGGCCATTGTATGTCCAGACCGCGCAGATGACAGGGATGTTGATCTTCGGAAAAATATCAGTCGGCATGCGAAGCAGGACAAAAGGTGTCAATAGCAAAATCATCAGCGCTGCCACCACGAAGGTGTAAGGCCGTTGTAAAGCAATTCGAACAATCCACATAATTTACTTCCTCCTGAAAACATTCTTGAAAGGCGACTTTACAAACAAAGCCTTTTGTATGATCCATTCCCCGCCTCTATAGTTTCCAAACTTTATCATCATGTCGTTTGTGGCTGAAGTTACATTCATTATCATAAGTATAGCAAATATCATCGTAGGAATTCTAGAAAGGGGTTCTAGATTTTTTGGTTTTGCTTTTAAGGTTCTACCCCACGCTTGCGATAGGCAAAAGACTCAAATTTGCCCATTTCATCGATAAATTCAGGTCTAAGGCAGTATCGCACAGCGCCTTTCTGAGGATGATAAAAGGTTGCAGCAAGCTTTCCATAAAAGGTTTTTTCAATGAGTCCCTTGCCGTAGGTTGAACCGGTTGCTGCCTGTATCCCGTCCACCATGCAGATTTGCGGGTGGCCTTCACCTACTTCGGAAAAAACGAAAAAACCCATGGTTTTTTCCCTTTCCACCTTGAGAAATTCCATGGCCAGCTTACCCATCCTGTATCCTATAGGCATAAAAGGACACAGATGACCGTGAAACTCGAATGCCCATTCTGGAGGAACATGTGGTGTTCTCATATTTTACCTCCTTTTTGTAATAAACGTTTTTCAAGCGTATAGCCACAATCCGTTAAAACCCTGCTTTGGTGTGTGGCGGCGCCCTGCCATTTTTGACACCTTTATCTAACCTCTTTTGTTCTTCAAGTCTTATAGACCAACTTACTTTATACAGATCGAAGGGATGGTGGGAGTTCAGCAAGCTTTTATCATNCGATACCTTATGCTCACGAGGTNCCACGATCCTTCTNCCCCCACACCCTATTCGCCTCATTCACGTTATCTCCTTAACAGCATTATCTTTCTTTCTGGTTTGTTTGAGTTTTTGAAACAAGTTTGTAACGATCAATCGTTTCGATCTTTGACATAATGCTCTTGATTTCGATGTCCTCCTCGAGCCATTCTTCCAGAAGTTGAATTAGCGTTTTTGCATAGGGATTCGGACTCTCTCGGTGAATGCGATAATTAACCCATAAGCTTTATTTGGAAAAGGTAACAAGATCGGCTTCCTCCAGAACTTTCAGATGTTTTGATACAGTTAGTTGAGCGAGACTAGTCAAAGCCTGTATTTCGCAAACGCACATTGCTCTCTTCAAAAGAGCCTTTACAATTTTAACCCTGTTTGGTTCTGACAAAGCCTTCATGACCTTAATGAATTGCTTCATAGCTTTCCCTCTATCATATATTCCTATATGCTTATATAGCCCGCGGCGTAGGAGTCAAGAAAAATTTCTAACCCTGAGCGACGTTTTTTACTTTAGGGACTGGAAAGCGTATATTCGGAAAAAACGCCGAACAGAGCTATCAATTTATCAACTACGAACACATTTGAACCACTGGACAATGGAGCTGATGGTTTTGGATGTGCCACATGAGGCCGAAGACGAAATTCTAAAGGAGTTACTATCTTTCATTCGGATGCTCTCCGGAGTAGATCAAGAATGCGAACCGCCCAGGGGACAACTTCTTCTACGCCCAGGGCTAGCAAGGCTTTGTAAAGGCGAGTGTGCAGTTCACACTCATTGGCTACGCTAATGATCCAGTTCTGGAAATGGGCAAAGGCTTCTTCCAGCAAGGCCGCAGTTTAAGCTGCCTTTTCCGTTTCTATGTTCTGAGCGCGCAGCCGCCACTCGACGGTAAAGGCTTGTGGCGAGAGCGGTCTGGATCGGCGTTCCTTGTCTCGAAAATGTTCCAGCACGGCTTCGGCGATTTTGTCATTTACCACAGAGAGCACGGAGAGAACGGAGTTTTTTATTTCTCTGTGTTCTCTGTGGTGAGATCACCCATCAACTCATGTAGCGTTGTTTGGCTAATGGACTAAATCGACTTTTTTATTTCCTGTCCACAGTGTAGGCAAACATTGGAACATATATCAGCGTGAGAATTGTACCGATAAGGAGTCCACCTATGGCTACATCGGCGAGAGGTGCTAGACGCTCCAGCCCGACGGCTCGCTCGGCTGCAATAGGAATCATTCCGGCGATGGTTCCAAAAGCCGTCATGAAGACAGGCCTGAAACGTACCTGAACACTTTCTATGGCGGCTTCAAAGGGAGAGGCTCCCTCTGAGCGGAAAGACTGATAAAAATCCACAAGAAGAATCGAGTTTTTGATAATGATGCCAAAGAGAAGCAAAAGTCCTACCTGGCTCGGCATACAGGAGGGTTTGTTAAAAATAAGCATTCCCCAGGATGCTCCAATCATGGAGAGCGGTAGAACCAGAATCATGACTCCCGCCATCCGAACCGAACGATACGCCGCAACCATGGCCATGAAAAGCAGAATAACCCCTATGGTCATGGCGTTGATCATTCTTCCAAAGGAGTCTTTCATTTGTTTAATATCGCCTTCCTGGCTTATTTCAACGCCTTTAAGGCCGGCTTTCTTCAACGCTGCCTGAACATCTTCCATTAACATGGACATGGGTCGCAAACTGCGGTAGCCGGCGACATCCAGGGAATAAAACATCTGATTTCGCTCGATCTTATTAGCCGTCAGCCCATATTCAAGCTGGGCAAGAGCTTCCAGAGGCACCGGCCCCTTGGGTGTTTGAATCGGGATGAGGCGCAGTTCTTGAGGGTTTCCATCAAAAGGACGATTGAAATAAAGACGAACGAACTGGTTCTGCATGGAAACCATCTTTGCACTTACCGCCACAGGTGGCCCCGACAGAGGAAGTTGGGATATTATCTGAGAAGGGGTCATGTCGTAAGCCAGGGCCCGATTAGTGTCAATGTTAAGCCGAACTTCTGCAAAGTCATTGTCCCAGCTTAGAGTTACCGATGTTAAACCTTTGACCGATTTCAAAGCTTCGGCGATTCTGCGGGCGGTTTCTGGTAAAATGCGATAATCTTCGGCTCGTAACTGCACATTGACAGGAGCCTTGATGCTTGACATGGCGGTGGCTCCATAGTCGTAAACATCAATAAACTTAACATTTTTAAACTTCGCCAGTTCAGACCTTATTTCATCCTCTATCTGCCATAGGTTCTTTTTACGGTGGAATCGGTCAACACAGTTTATCGTCATAGTGGCCTCGGTGGGTAGAGAGCCCTGCCCGAGAGACAATACCCCTGGTTCGGATCCCAGAGTTATAGAACTCATGACCACTTCTGGACGGCCATGAAGCCATTCTATAAAAGGTTTAAGGCGCTTTTCGACTTCTTCTACTGTTTCATTGGCGCTGAATTTTACCCGAGCTTTTATTATACCAGTGTCCATAGGGGGCATGAGATCCCTGCCGATGACCGGCATAACGATTTTGATGCTTATGATGAATACCATGATCGCCGCCTGGGTCATTAATATTCGCCTTAGCTTCGAATGTCCACCGGAAGAGAATTTTAAAATAGCTACATAGAGGCCTGTCAGTCGTCCGAAACTTCTCTGATAAAATCTTTCTAAAGCTTGCTCCAGACGGGTTTTCCCTGCACCTTTACGGTAAAGCAGAACAGAGATGGACGGAATGAAGGTGATGGAGAGAAAGTAAGAAGCCACAAGGGCTGTTATCAAAGTTGAAACCAGAGGGCGAAAGATTTGCTGAGGAAAATCCCCCACGAAAAGAAGAGGAAAGAGAATGGTGATCGTTGCAATGGTGCCGGCAAATACGGGGCTGATAACTTCCTTTGTGCCGGAAATGATGGCGGTTTTTATATCCTCCTTTAGCTCGGTGAGATGCCTTTCAATGTTTTCAAGCACAACAACAGCGTCATCTACCAGCATACCCAGAGCAAGGATTATAGCCGTGTAGATAACCATATCCATCTGCCCGCCGGTCATCCAGATGATGGCCAAAGTCGTGCAGAATACCATGGGGATGGATAAAAGAGCAGCGACCGCTGCTCTGAGGTTGCCCAGGAAGAGCAGGAGGACTAACAGAGTTAAAATAATAGCATCTCTTAGAGCCTCGAGCATATTCCGATTGGATGTNTCGATNAGGGTTCGNTGAGTATCGGCCAGCTCAAAGCGTATGTTTGGGTAGCGAGGTTTCAGCTTTTCTATGACTTCTCTGGCAGCTTTACTTGTATGAATCACCGATCCTCCCGGCGAACGTTGAACTGCCAGGGCTATGGCAAATTTCCCGTTTCCTATATAACCGGAAAACCGCTTCTGATAATCCCAGGTTATAGTGGCTATGTCTCCAAGCCTTACATTGGTAGCTACCGGAAGCATTTCCAGTTCTTCAACCTGAACCTTTTCTCCATAGAATGTAACGGTATAAAAGGAGTCGTTGTCTTTGGTAAAACCGATAGGAGCATCTCTATCAAGGGATCTGAGGACGGAAGCGATTTTATCCAGATTTACTCCGTAAGCTTTAGCTTTGAAAGGATCAACATTGATATTGATGGCGCTCTGATATCCGCCGAATATTTCCACATTGCCGATTTTTCCGGTTCTCAGAAGAGCGGGTTTTATATCGCTTTCGGCTATCTTGCGTATATCGCTCAGAGTAATACTATCATTCGCCGGCGATAGCGCAAAAACATCCACCGGCGGAATATGAGACCCCGATGTGTAAATAGAAGGGTTGGCTTCAGGAGGAAGTTTTCCCCTCACTTTGGAAATGGCCGTGCTCACATCAACCGCCGCAGCGTCCAATCCTTTGACATACTCAAATTCGGCGGTAACAATGGACATGCCAGTAATGTTTACAGAGCTAACCTGCCGAATCAGCGCAAGAGTGGATACTTCTTCTTCAATGGGTTTGGATACCGTTGTTGCTACAACATCCGGGGTAGCTCCAGGTATCTGGGTTATAACCACGATGGTTGGTCTGTCACTGTCGGGGAACAGGTTTTTTGGCATGGAAATTAAACCGTAGATACCTAACACGCAAAGACCGGCGATGATGCTATAAAGCAGATAGGGACGTTTGTAGAAAAAATCAAACATGGAATGTTCCCCCTCTTTACAAATTGCTTACAATGATAGGAACACCGGTCGCTACTCTCAAAAGAATGTCCGGCTTGGCCAGGATAACTTTTCGATTTGCAAGATCAGGTTCGACAATAGCTCCTTCAACACCCTTGACTTTGACTGTCACCTCGATTCGTTTGGCTTTACCGTCGGGTTCAACGGTAAAGACCCAGGAAGCATTGCCCATTGTCAGCAAAGCGTCCATAGGCACAAGAACAGCTTCCCCTTTGAAAAGCACAATGTTTACATTTACAAATTGTCCCTCAACGAATCCTGAATTTGGAGGAAGGGGTGACACATACTGCACAAGACCTGTTTCGGAAGTTTGGTCTTTTGGTGTTAGAGGAAATTCCTGTCCTTGAAGCAAAACAGATGTAGGCCGCAATCTATCCGGAAGTGAAATGGTCAGATAGAGCCCACTTTTTGAGGATATTTTGAGGATAGGCTTTCCAGGAGTGGCCAGATCTCCTGGACGAGCCAGTAGCTGGGAGACTCGACCATCAATGGGAGCGTTGAGAGTCGCATAGCTTATCTGAGACTCCATATCCTTGATGGATGATTCCAGACTTTCCACGCTTTTTTGAAGAGTTTCGATGGCTTTTCTTGCTCCGTCCAGACTGGCTTTAAGTCTTGCTATTTCAGCTTCTTCCTGGCTGTATTGCTCCGGGGAAGCTCCTTTTACGGCAAGAAGTTCCTTAGTTCTGGCATGAGATTCCAGCGCAGTTTTAAGGGATGTTTCCAGCGCTTTTGCTTCAGCCTTTTTGGCTTCTATTTGTGCAATAACACCCTGACGCTGTGAAACAAGCCCCTGCTTTCTGGCCTCCAGATCTCTTGCATCAATTGATGCCAGAATTTCACCTTTTTTAACCGTATCGCCTTCCCGCTTGTATATGGCCGTTATCTGACCGCTTATGCGGGTGGATAGGACGGCGGATATGTCAGAAGCCACCACNCCCATAGCCGGNAGAGTNATTGTCACATTTTGAGGGGTGAGTTCCCTGGCCGATACAACCGCAGGAAGAACCTGGGGAGGAGGAAGCTTGGCCAGGTCCGCTTTGCGTTTTTTAACGATGAGAATTCCTGCGATAACAATCAAAATAACGGCTATGATGATTTTTGTCCGTCTTCTCATTTGACCACCCCTCTTAAATCGGTTCCGTAAAGTATCGCCTGCTGAGCCACCGTTTCCCAAAGTTGATGCCTTGTTTGGTAAAGAGTTGACTCCGCAGCCAGCACATCGCTTTCATACCTTAAATACTCTTCCACTATCATACGGCCGGCGTTCAGAGCCACTTTTGCTATCTCCAGCAGTTGTTTAGTGTCCGATACCGACTTTTCGGCTACCTCAATGGAGTGCTCGATGACGGGAAGTTTTTCCGACAGAGCCTTAGCGAGGGCTTCGGAGTCAATTTTAGTTTGAGCAAGCTGCTTTTTCGCTTTTTCCGCCTGCACTCGAGCTAGTGCCTCGTCTGCGCTGATGGATCGGTCAAAAAGCGGGACTTTAAGAACCAGTGCAATTTCGTGATAGCTCCTGTAGATATGCTTATCGGTGTTGTAGGCTTCACCATCGTTACCCGAAGCAAAACCGGTGACCGACAGAGTGGGGAATCGAGCGGCACGGCGCCGTTCAAACTCTTTTTGAGCCGCTTCTGCAGCGTACTGAGCGGCGGTTACGGCAAGAAAGGTATCTCCTGATGGTTTTTGAATCAGGGCCATGGGCACCGGCTCCGTTAGATCTATTCCTGTCAAAGACCGAAGTTCTTTAAGAGTATCTATCCGTTTTGTGGCCAGCTCATCCTGCTGTTGTTCCAGATCGTTCAGGGTCTTCTGAATTTTAAGAAGCTCCGATTCCGGCGCTCTTCCCGTTTTGACCTTAACGGCCATGTCTTCCATTGTTTTAGCGAGAGAGGCTCTGCGTGCTTTTAGTGCTTCTTCAAGGGATGTAAGATAGGTAAGGGCGCTGTTTAGCGATACAACCGAAGCCTGCCGACGCACAAGGTCAAGTTG
>JGI24188J35168_1001046_pt1 | contig 16381 bp, 9 predicted proteins | sample YNPBryantNP2012_FD_35168 | JGI IMG/M metagenome (IMG submission 35168) | reverse complement strand
ACTACTCAGCCTGCCCGAGGCAGATACTGCAAACGCCGGCTACACTGAGACACCCGCAAATGGCTCAGATGGCCTTCGACCCGGCGGACTGTAGTCCGGCGGGCACAGGCTGAATAGATACTTTCAGAGAAAATGAACCATCCCCGTGCAAAACGCCACCTGTTTGAAAAACCGCAGAGCGCATAAAGAAATCCTTTGTGTTCTTCGCGGTGAATTCAATCCAGAGTCGCAGCCACCGGCGATCCACGACGGTCTCATGACAGGGATGAGTCAATCCTCAGGCCGGCTTCGATGTATATATCACGATCTCTAAACGTGTCCCAACCCCCACCCTGGATTCCAGTTTCATCTCATCGGCGCAGGCCTTGATATTGGGCAGCCCCATGCCGGCACCGAAACCCATCTCCTGTACCCAGGGTGGAGCGGTAGAGAAGCCGGGCTGCATGGCCTGCTCAATGTCAGGTATGCCTGGACCTTTGTCCAGAGCCTCGATACGGATTCTGTCCGGGCGCACCTCAGCCACGATCTCGCCGCCATCGGTGAAGATGACTATATTCATCTCCGCTTCGTAGGTGGCGACGGAGACGCGGCGGATGACAGGCGGAGGAATGCCCAATCGCGTCAGCGTCTTTCTTAACCCACTCGAAGCTCCCCCGGCATTGAGTATGTCTCCCCCCGCCACCCGGTAGCCAAAGACCAGGGCGATGTCATCGGCGATGATGTCCTCAAATATATGGCTGGCCCGATAGCGAGGTAACTCTTCCTCCTGGAGATCAATCTCCAATCTCTTAAGCATGGCTTTGGCGATGTCGCCGGGTGTGATAATTCCTACCAATTCGCCAGCTCTATTGATGACCGGAAAGCGACCAAAGCCAAACTTTGAGAATTTGATAACCGCATGCACCAGCGGTTCATCGACATAGAGCGTCACCGGGTCGGGGGTCATTTTCTCGGCGACCCTGGCCTCCATCTCTCCGGCAGCCAGCGCTTTGATCAGGTCCTCGATGCTGATGATGCCAACCATACGCCCTGCTTCGACGACAGGGGCACCCGAAATGCGATTGGCTCTCAGAGTTTCTCTAAACTCAGCTATGGTGGCGTCGGGCGAGACGGTGATGACTTTCGCAGTCATCGCCTGCTCGACCTTTAGCTCATAGGCCAGAGCCTGGAGCCTGGAGATTTCCTTACTGTCCCTTTGCTCCACAACTTATCGGCGTCAGGCTGATCAAATTAGCAGAAGTGCAGGGGGCTTACTTTTCACCGAAAGCTTCATGCCACTTTTTCAAGGTCAATTCAAAGAGACCACAGCTTGGGAGTCCGGCCTGATATAGCCGCCCGCATGTCTCGAACATGGTGTATTTGGAAGCCAGCAGCGGGATGCCCTTTTCTTCAGCCAGAGCGACGGTCTCCTGAGGGGGGATCTTACCGCGCACAAAGACGATGGCTTTGATGCCAGCCATCTCGGCGGTNCGCACTATTTGCGGATTGGTCAGGCCAGACATGAGCAGCGTCCCCTCATGTGTGAAAGCCAGGACGTCGCTCATCAGGTCGGCTCCGCAACCCATCTGAACCTCTGTGTCCAGATCAACATTCTTGGAGATAACTCTTCCATCAATGATTTCCAGGACTTCTTTCAGTTTCATATGCCCTCAAGCTTAAGGCTCCCCCGTTCACAGGAAGAAGAGATTGCGACAGGTATCTTGTATACTGGACTCGAACCTTAACGACCTCGGATAGCTATTCAGCCTGGGCCCTCCGGACTCTATCAGGGTCAAAGGCCATCTGAGCCATTTGTGGGTGTCTCAGTGTAGCCAGCGTTTGCAGTATCTGCTTCGGGCAGGCTGAGTAGTTTACTGCGATAGTATAAATTGGTATGATAGTTACGCGCCGGACGCTGCCCGATTGCAATCGGCCTCTTCAGGCGCTGCGCGCCTGTCGGCGTATGGGCGCAGCGTGCTGCGCCCATACATTCGCTATCAGGCAGCCGATTGTTTGAGGCAGCCCGAAGCGTAAACCAGTTTCACAGAGAAAATGAACCATCCCCGCAAATTATAAATGAAACTGTAAAAAATGAAAAGGGTTGTGTCTTCTGGTTTACCACCCACGCCTGATAGTTACCCTGTCTTGATAACCCCTCCCCGGACTTCCCAAAGCACAGCCTGCGCCCGGAACCCGGGATCGAACATTTCAGGATCAGTGGTGGTGAGAAGTGCCTGCTCCACACCGTTGACCTGAGCCAGCAGATACTTACGGCGCGTTGCATCCAGTTCGGCCACGACCTCGTCCAACAGAAATACCGGCGTTTCTCCCGTCCGCTCTTTCATCCAGGCCAGTTCGGCAAGCTTGAGCGCCAGCACAGCCGTACGCTGTTGTCCGCGCGAACCGTAAATCCCCAGGTCAACTTCGTGCGTACCCATGGCCGGGCTGCCTGCGATGAAGCGCATCTCATCCCGATGTGGCCCGGTCAACGTGGTGCCTCTGGTGATCTCCTCTTTTCTGCGCGCCACAAGCGCCTGGCGGAACGCTTCCACCAGTTCCTCGGAGGTGACACCCGCCGGTGGCCCGCTGTAATGCAGGTCAAATGCCATCTGATACTTCAGCCGGGGTGGAGCCGCGGGATCGAAATTGGGCCGGTACTCCAGGCGCAGCCATTCGAGTTCACCGGTCAGTTGCCTGTGAAAGTGGCCGGCATAGTGAGAGAGAGCGGCCACCAGCTCACGGCGACCGTGGGCTACGATTACCCCCTGACGCGCCAGTATTTCCTCAAAAGGGGCCAGTTGCGTCGGATCGCCTCCCTCATCACGCAGATGGCGCAGGATGGCATTGCGTTGACGCAGAGCCACGGTATAGCGCTCAAGTGCCGCGCAATAAGCGGCGTCTACCTGACACAGTGCCGCATCCAGGTAGTGGCGGCGCACGGCAGGTGATCCTGAAATAAGCTCTACATCNTGAGGCATAAAAAGTACCACGTTCAGCCGCCCGGCAAGGTCGGCGCGGCGCCTGCGTACCCGGTCCACGCGGATTGTTTTATGCATACGCACCGTCCCGTTCGACAACGCTTTCCGTTCCAGTGTGACCTCGATCTCATAGAAGCGCGTGCGGTGCACCACCTCCGCCCAGATACGGGCGTAGGGGAGCCCCTCTGCCTCAGCGTTCCACCGGATCAGTTCCCGGTCCAGGCTGGTCAGAGGTGACGAGCCTGTGGCAAGCAGGTAGATGGCTTCCAACAGGCTGGTCTTGCCCTGGGCGTTTGCGCCAAACAGCAGCAGCGGACGGTCCGGCAGGGTCAGCTCGAGACGGGCGTAGTTGCGGAAGTTAGTCAGGCTGAGATAGCGGATGCGCATCTGAGGGAAGACGGACCAGGTTCCCGAGGCCTTCTCGCAGCTTACCGGATCGCAGCGGCAAGGCCCCGGAAACCTGGCGCATTTTACTTGATTGTGAACAGGCGGCCATCGGCCCGGCCGAATACCTCCGGGAAGTAGAACTCATAGGCGCTGGTCGGCACGACCCGATACTCGCCCGGGTAGGTGGCCCGGAAGGTGTAGACGTACTCGTAGGTGCCGGCCGGCAGATAGTCGGCGAAGAGCACCACCCTGTCGTCTCGCATCTCGCTCCGGCTGTACCAGCGCCACCACCAGTGATAGAACTCATACTGTTGCTTATCTTCTGTCTGACGGTAGAGGCCTGGCTGCTGTTCCAGCAGGCTGGTCGTCTCCAGAGCGGTGTCAATCGGCTCGGCGCCGGCCGGCAACGGGTCCTCAACAATGACGTAGTAGAGATCGTGTGGGGCGATGATGGTAAGACGCACCTGGACCGTCTCCCCTGCCCGGGCTTCGTTCACCTCTGGACACTTTACCCCCTCACTGCAATCAGGAGCAGTGTAACGACGGGAGAGGATGATCCCCCGGTTCAGCGGTTCGATTTCCTCCACCGGCAGATAAACCTTGAGATGGGCGGTGTAATAAAGCCGTCCCCGGCCCGCCCCGCGTCCGATGGTGAGGCGGTTGCCCACGTCGGCCAGGAGATCGGCGACATCAACGCGCAGTCGGATCGGCTCATTCACGCGGTCCGGTGTAACAGCACCGGAGGCCAGGGAGCTATCGTTGAGCAAAACAGCATAGTCGTACTCTCCCCCAAGTTCGCCAGTGACCGCCATCCAGTCGGTGAAGGCGATGATCGCCCAGGCCGTCTCCTGCGTCGTTTCCCAGATGCCATCCCGGCGGGCTGCCATCAGCCAGCGCACCACATTGGGTATCAGCTCGTTCTGTGGCTCCAGACGTGCCAGCGCGTCAAGTATAATGGCCGTCGAACGGGTATCGGTATTCATCGCCCACCAGTCATAGTCAGCCTCCTCCCAGTGGGCGCCGGTGGCGCTGAGGATGGCAGCGTTCTGCAGGTCCGAGAGCAGGGTGGAGACGCGCGGGTCATTCTGATCAGCGATGTGGAGCGCAAGTGCCAGGAAGGCACGGCCGTAGTGGCTGAGTTTTTCGCGGCGCTCAAAGAGGTCCCCGGCGAAGCCGGCAACGCGGTCAGCCNGGCCGGCCTCGGTCATCACGTAGAGGATGAAGGCCTGGAGATTGGCCTCCCGATATGAGCGGAGGTCACGGCTACCAACCAGTCTGTCGGCCAGGTAGTCCAGGGCCTGCTGTATCACCTCGCCGCGCACTTCAAAGCCCGCATCGCGTGCTTTGACGAGCGCAAAGACGACGTAAGCGGTCAGGTGGGGGTTGCTTTCTCCATCGCTCCACCATCCCCAACCGCCATCGCTACGCTGTTGGAGATAGAGCTTTTCAAGCCCTTCCTGCACCAGACCGGGCAGTTTTTCCTCGAGCTCCGGATTCTTTATCCCCAGCCGTTGCAGTGCCCGATAGGTGAGCACGTTAGGCAGGAAGCGGCTGACCGTCTGCTCGGTGCACTCATAGGGGAAATGCTCCAGGTAATTCAAACCGTCAACCATTCCGGCGGCAAGCGAGGGATCGAGGCGGACCACAAGCTCACCACGCCGGTCATCATATTTGGGGGGCAGTGCCACGACTTCAGTGCGGACTTCCTCGCCCACGAGCTGTCCGCCGGTGCCAACGATTTCCGGAGCGGTGTAGCGGTGCACAAGCAATGTGCCTTCCGGGCCGGTTGTCAGGCGCGGGCGGGCAGCGTCTGAGTACGCCCCCGACACCGCGCTCACTATCACATTCACTGCGTTCACATCCTCGACGATGACGTGCCAGGTTACTTTCTCCTCACTGTGGGCGGGAATTTTGACCTTACTTTCGTACGATGAGGTGTGTGTGGTATCGAGCGTCAGGCCAGTAGAGTGCAAAGTAACGGTTACGTCGAGCGCCTGGTCGGTGTTNTTGCTCACCAGCGCCGCCAGTTGTGCCCGATCGCCGACCACAAAGAAGCGGGGCACTACCGGCCGCACGAGCAGCGGTTTGGTCACAGGCAGCTCTGCCGTGCCCTCACCCACTTCTGTTGCGACGGTGACGCCAACAGCACGGATGACCCAGGTAGTCAGGTTGTCGGGCAGCCTGAGTTGGAGNGTCGTCTGGCCGGTGCGGTCGGTTACGATCGCAGCGTCCCAGAAAGCGGTGTCGGCAAACTCCTCACGCAGCTCAATGCCGGGCGGTGGCATCGGACTTTCTGCTTTGAGTCCCGCCTCATATGCAGCTACAGGAGTGGCTGCGGGCATCATCGCCTCAGGAGCCTCGCCGCCACCACCCAGGCCTGACCCACGCTGTGCCAGCACGGCCTCCAACTCCCTGAGTTGCTCCAGTAACAGCCGGTTCAGCGAGGGCACCAGCCCGCTGGAAGTGGATATGCCCAACCCCCGACGTCCGTAGAACGCTTCAACTATTGCGTTCGGCGTGCGCGGCTTCAGACTGAGTACCGCTTTGTCCACCAGGTCCAGGGAAAGGNAAGCTTCTACCGGCCGACCTGTAGCATCCGTGACCCTCACATTGAAGGCGACGGTATCCCCAGGAGCGGCCTGGGTCGCGCCAGGGGTCACGGTGATGTTGAGCGTCTGTGGCAGCGGTTTCACGGTCAGGACCGTGTAGCCCACTCTGTGCGCGGGCACAGGCTCGCTTGCGCCGGCAGCACGGGGTCCCTGGACAATGACAACGGAGACATAAATGTTGGGTACGTGATCGGTGGTAATGGGCAGGCGGTAAACGGTGGAATTGTTGGTCAGGCGCAGCACCTCCTGATGAAGTACTTTGCCGCGTTCGACGGCCACCCATGCCCATTGCTCTCCGGAGAAGGGACTGGGGATAAGTATTTCCGCCGTCTCACCGGGCAGGTAGGTTGAGCGGTCGCTGATCAGCATGATGCGGTCATTATTCTCACGCTGCCAGGAGACGTCTTCATCACTGCTGATCCATACCCAGGTGGAGGAACGCACCGTATGCCGCGTATCGCGCGCGCTGACAGCGACGCGGTAAGAGCCGCCCTGTGGGGGGGTGAAAGTTACCACGCCCTCGGCCTGCGCGTCTGTGGTCAGCGTGCCGGTGTAGACCAGCGTATCCTGCGCCGTCCACTCCCAGTGACCCCCGCCTGGTTCCTCCTCAACAAAGGTATTGGCCCACTCGCGCCGGTAAATCTCCAGGTTCAAATCTCTGAATGGCACGCGTTTGCCGGCCCAATCCACCGTGACCACGTCCACTTTCATTTCCCTGCCGGCCCGCCCCACGTATTGTTGTGGGGCCAGTCCAATGTAGAACTCTCCTTTGTGAACCACCACGTTGCTGCGGCCGGAGATTACCTGACCGTCCCGGCCGTAAACACTGGCCTCGATGGTAAGCTGCTGTCCGCCCGTCATCACCCGTGATGGCAGCTCAATCGTGGCTTGCCCCTCTTTATCGGTCGTGCCGGATGCGCTGAAGATGGAGTGTGGGGCAGGAGGCTCCCACCACCAGCACCAGCGGCATATCCAGGGCTCCTCTTCGTCGGTGAAATCATAGCGTCCGAATTGCTCCGGGGCGAAGCGGTATGGGGTGGAAAGTACGTTCCATTCAACCCGCGCCTCTGCAACGGGGCCGCCGGAGAAATAGCGCACCGCGACGTCAGCCCTGGTGGCCGTACCGGCCACCAGTTCGCTCTGCGCTGGCTTTACGAGCACCTCGAACTCAGGCGCACGGTAGGCAGCGACCTGGAAAGTGGCTTCAAATGGGATATCCACCACGTTTATGGCATACTGGCCCAGTGATGCGCTCCCGGCCAGCGTGACCTGTCCGTGGAAGGTGCCGGCCCGGTCAAGTGGCAGGCTCTCGTTAAAAATCTGCTCTCCTGCTGCATCCCAGATGACCACCGTCACCTTTTCCAGCGCGGGCAGGTTGTAGTGCACATCATCCTCGGCGCGGACGATACCGCGGAAGTAGACAGTCTGGCCCGGCCGGTAGATGGGGCGATCGGTGTAAACATACACGCGGTGCGGCCAGCGCCATGGGTCTTCCTCCAATCCGAAGTCCCACGGGGAGATGCCCCTGCTCCAATCCCATCCGCTGCTGCCCAGCACGAAAGGCTCCTCCGCTGCTACAATCAGATCACCTTGGACTTCAGTGGGCAGGGCGAAGTGGGCAACACCGTTCCCGTCTGTGGTGGCGGAGGCGATGACTGTCCCATTGCCATCCCGCACCGACAGGGAAAGGCCGCCAGTTGGCTGCCCNGTCGCCAGGCTGGTAACCCAGGCCCACATTTCCCCAGGACCTTTCTTCAGCGTTATATTGTACTCGGAGACGATCAGGATTTTACGGTGGCTCCACTCGTCGTAATGCACACCAGGCGCGTGTATCTCAAACAGGTAGATTCCCGGTGTCAGCGGCCCTCCGTCTTCCGCCAGTTTTACAGGGATGTNTTGCCGCCTGTTCAGCGGGGCTTCGACAGGCAATGACCACTCGCGCAGCGGGGGCACGGAAGGCCGGTACTCCCACCAGCTCTGTGAGACTTTGTGGAATTCGTCTATACCGATGCGGTACAGGCTGAGGTCGAGTTGGGTAACGTTGACACAGGCAGCAACGATCTGGGCTGGCTGATCGGCACCGAGCGTGCCAGTCTGCCCCGCCATAAGCAACCATACCCCCGGATCAAGCGGTGCAGTACGGAAACGAACTGTCATCTCCTGTCCGGTGGTATTGCCGTATGGGTCGGCTATGTTGGGGCCGATATGTACCTCATAGTCGGTAGAGGGCTGCGCTCCAAAACCCAGCACAAAGACATTGTCCCATGTGAAGTAGGTGTAAACCTGAGATGGGGAGATGGGCGGTTTCATCTCGAGGTTGGGCATCACCGTGGCCGGGTCAATCGGCGCGTTGAAGAGAATCTGGAAGTCAGTGTACGGTTGGGCATCTTTTTGACCGTCGTAGGGGCGCGTGCCCAGCACGCGGGGCAGCGGGACCGTGGTGAAGTGCCATTCGTAATCCTCCCGCATACCCTCTCCTCCTCCGGCCCCATGCACCCCCTTCTTAACCCGGGCCTGGAAAGTGGTGTCAAAGTCCAGTTTCACCGTGGGGGTGAAGATCAGGGTGGCATCACTGCAGGCAAAGACACCCGGCNCCTCCATCAGGCCGGTATGCAGGCTGAAAGCCTGGCCCGCCGAGGCGCAGTCTACAGGCATATTAAAAGTGACCTGCACGGAGGTGTCCACGCCGACCAGGCTGGCATCCTCACCGGGCGAGACCCACACCACCTTGGGCGGTTGCGTGGAGAATGACCACTCGTAGTCCTCTGCCAGGACACCACCGGTGGTATCCTGGAGACCGGCTTTGATGCGGGCTTTGTAAGTGGTGCCGCCTTGCAGTGAGGAGGGGGTGAAGACGTAGATGGAGGTATTGAGCCAGGTACCCTCCCCTTCANCCGGCGGGTCGAGGATGAGCGGCTGAGGCAACTCACCATAAGCAGGATCGCTGATCGCTCTCAACGGAACAACCGGCCGGTTGAAGATCACGGTGATGGTGCTTTGGGCTTCCACATCCTGTGCACCAGGGGCAGGGATCACTTGAGCAACCTCCAGGTAGCCGACGGTGCGGAAGCGGAAACGGTACGCTCCATCCAGGTGATTGCCGTCGGCTGCCTTCGCTGTCGGGCCCAATGTAACGTAATAATCAGTAGCACGTTTGAGGTCGCGGGCGGGCTTGAAGCGTACTGTGCGTTCATCAGCCCACTCCAGCCTCCCCTCTACCTGCGGACTGATCTGAAAGGCCCGCTCAACAGTGAGCCTGTCCATTGCCCGGTCGAAGACCAGCTCAATCGTCCCGTTTACAGGTAGTTCTTCCCCACGCTCCGGTGTGCGCTGGATAATCACCGGGGACANATTACTTACGGCGGGAGGCGTGTAAGGTGGGATAGTGGGGGAGGGTTCAGGGGTCGGCGTGGCCCGACAGGCTCCCAGCAACATAGGGACCAGCAGTACGAGCAGGAACCCCAGGACAAGGCATCTTGATAGAAGACCGATATAGTGGTTCATCAATCGTGGCATGTTGCTTACTCCTCGTGTGTAGTATATCATGACAGCCCTTATCACGGTAGTCAAAATACGCCGGAGCGCACAAATGGGATATTACGCGTTCACTCGCAGTTTCATGACGCTGCTCCGAGATAGAACGTTCCGCCAGGGCGGAGCATACCAGAGTGTGTCCCGATTTGCCCTCTCTGCGGTTTCGGGCCTGGCCATACTCACAGGACAACTGCTCACAGTTGTCCCACAATTTTCGGACATACCCGGCATGCAGCGAAGTTCGGGACTCAAAGGGAATTTTGGTATAATATCCGTGAACCGGAGTGCCTCCTCACGCACCCCACAGGGGCAAATGGGCTGGCCTCCACCAGGCCACCGGCCGCCGCGCCTCAGGAGGGTGCTTAAAATATCCCCTCCCGCCGTGTAAGCGCAGAACGCAGAAGGATCATAAAAACTCAGCGGTTCGCGGTGCAAACCGCGGCCTCCGCAGGGCGGTGTCAACACAGGGCTGAAAACCGGCGCGGTGCGCCCGGAGAGAACGACTTCAATTGCCCGCATGGATAAATCACAGCACTCTAACAGGGGGACAACGTGAAGACAGAGAAACTGATGATTCTGCTTGAGGGAAATATCGGAGCCGGTAAGACAACAGTTGGCAGGGCCATTGCAGCCTCCGGCTTATACGGCTTCATCGAAGAACCCACCAGAGCCTGGCGGGAAAAGTTCGCATCAAATATGCTGGAGAATTTATACCGGGATCCGGCGAGATGGGCATTCACGTTCCAAATATGTACCTTTATCACCCGCGCCAAAAGCTGGCCCGAAATAGCTGCGCTGACGAACCACAGGCGAGTGATCCTGGAACGCTCGATTTTCTGTGATCGGTTCGTTTTTGTGGAAAACTTCTATCGTACAGGCTTAATGACGCCAGCCGAGTATCAGCTCTACTGCGGCNTGTGGGAGTTTATGACCTCACGCTACCTGGACCAGCCTGACATGATAATTTATCTGCGCACACCATCTGAGGTCTGCCTGGAGCGCATCAAAGCCCGGGGACGCGAGGAAGAGCGCGGTATCTCTCTGGAATACCTGCTTCAGCTCGAAAGGCTGCACGACGAATGGCTGCTCCACAGCAGCGACCCCTGTGTGCTGGTACTCAACGGGGAACGACGTTGGAGCACTGATGAAGTGCTGGCCGTTATAGAGGAGCATTGCAGGTGACGGTGACCTGCACCGTCACCTGCATCTGTTGTATTAAACCCAGCCGCGAAGTCTACACGCCTCAGCGACGCGGGCTACGGCTACAATATATGCGGCTGTACGGTTGTTCACCTGATATTGGAGCGCTGCCTCGTGCACGGCATGAAAGGCTGCTGTCATCTTCTGGTCTAATCGGTGATAGACCTCGTCGAATTCCCAGTAAAAGTTATAGGCGTTTTGCACCTGCTCAAAGTACGAGACGGTCACACCGCCGGCATTGCACAAAAAGTCGGGTATGACGAACACGCCGTTGCGATACAGGACAACATCGGCATCAGGGGTGGTGGGGCCGTTGGCCAGCTCGCCAACGATCCTGGCCTTGATATTGGCCGCGTTGTCAGAGGTGATCGCATTTTCCAATGCGGCAGGGATCAGCACGTCCACGTTGAGTTCAAGTAGTTCTGCATTGCTGATCTCTCTACAGCTCTGACAACATTGATAACCAACCACGCTGCCGGTCTGTTCTTTGTGCGCGCTGACCGCGGCAAAATCCAGCCCATCCGGACAGTAGATTGCCCCTTTAGAATCGGATACGGCGACGACCCTGGAGCCGAACAGTTCACTGATCAGCTTGTGGGCAAACTGGCCGGCGTTGCCATACCCCTGAATGGCAACGGTTGCTCCGGCCAGGTCAAGACCAAGCACTCTGGCTGCCTCACGGATGCAATAGATTCCACCCCGTGCAGTGGCATCACCGCGCCCTTTGGACCCTCCTAGCGGAACCGGCTTGCCTGTGATCACGCCCGGTGCGTGCCGCCCGACAAGCTTTTCGTACTCGTCCAGCATCCACGCCATGATCTGCGGGTTGGTGTATACATCAGGTGCGGGCACATCAATGTCTGGCCCAATGTAGTGGCCGATGGCACGGATATAACCACGGCTCAGCCGCTCCAGCTCACCGGGTGACATTTCTTTGGGGTTACAGACCACACCCCCCTTACCACCGCCCAATGGAATATCCACGACGGCACACTTCCAGGTCATCCAGGCAGCCAGAGCGCGCACGGTGTCAATCGTCTCCTGAGGATGGTAGCGAATGCCACCCTTCGTCGGCCCGCGTGCGTCGTTATACTGTACGCGAAAGCCCTCGAAAACCCTGGTGGTGCCGTCATCCATCTTGACCGGGATGCGCACGTGAAATTCACGCATTGGCCAGCGCAGAAGTTCGTGAGTGGCCCTATCGAGGCCCATTACCTCGGCAGCCATGTCCAGTTGCTGCTGCGCGATCTTGAAAGGGTTCATCTCTTGCGTCATCTTTAACTCCTGGGAAAAGGTGTACTTTCTGGTAACAGCACCGGCCTGACCTGGACCTTGCACATAGTGCAGGTGTCCAGGTCTGGCAACTCTATCAACAGTATATCCCAGAGTTCTGCTAAATGCCAGTGACAAACGGTATCTTTGGATGATGACGAGGTACAGCTCTATACCGAGAGAGTGAGTAGCGTTGATGAGAAACGAATAACCCGGGTATACACCGGAGCAGGCGCTGCGGTGTCCCAATCAACGGCGTGGGGATATAGCAGCACGTATCTGGATGTGGGTAATCAGCGGTTTCCTGTTGATTATCCATATGTGCACAGGGACCAATTTGATACACTTGGGCCATATCCCTGTACGGCGCAGGTCATAACTCACACCGACGGCATAGCCAGGCTGTGCAGGCATGGTCAGCCAGACACCAGAGCTGTAAGACCGGAACGGTCAATAAGGTATGTGGTTTTCTTGACGCGGAGATAAGCTATGGTATAATAGGCACGATGATATACGGGCATCTGGCTTATCCGGTAAAGTCACATATCTGGCGTTTCAGTTTGCCTGGCCGGACAATTGATACGCGCGCGGCCTGGTGCTGTGATTGTTTTTGGTGTGAGGTATTCCGGCATCCCCTGTGATGGATGCAGGGGGCGCATCCAAACGCAGAGCAGCGCGGGGCCAGGGCCGGAACCCCGCGCTTTTCGTTTAAGTACATCTGCCGGATAGCTGTCAGAGCTGGCGAGTCTCCGGGGGACTCGATGAGGTGGTCTGGGATGACGACGGGTGTCCTCTTGCTCAATGCAACCTATGAGCCACTCAAGGTCATTCCGGTGCAGCGGGCAGTGAGCCTGCTGCTGCGCGGTGCAGCCGAGGGAGTGGAAGGTGTTGCCGCACGCCTGCGCACGCCCACTACGGTGTTCGAGGTGCCATCTGTGTTGCGGCTGCGGTATTACGTCAATGTTCCCAGGCGAGGGGCGGTGTGGAGCCGCCGGGGCGTGCTCAACCGTGATGCCTATACCTGCATTTACTGCGGCGCGCGCCTAGGGGAGCAGCATCATGGGCGCATCCTCACACGTGACGATTTCACAGTTGACCATATCATCCCACGCAGCCGGGGTAGCAGTAACACGTGGGGCAATACCGCCTGCGCCTGCCGCTGGTGCAACCACCGCAAGGCTGATCGCACGCCCCATGAAGCCGGTATGCGTCTGCTGTGGGAGCCCAAGACCCCCCGTGTCAACTACCTGGTCGTATCTGGGGAAGTACCGGCAGAGTGGAAAATCTACCTCAGGACATGAGAGAGCCCGGCCACCGTGTTACCCTGATCTACGAACAGATTCCCGTTCGTAACTATTCAGCCGATTGAAATCGCCCTCTTCAGGCGCTTCGCGCCAGGTGTCGGCCTGCGCCGACACTGCCTCTGGTGATGCAGCAAGGCAGGGGCAGTTACTACCGTTCTTTGTGAATGCCTGATGCGCGCCGCAAGCGAAAGTAATCCGCGCCGGAAAATGGTGCTGATGTCAAGAATCGCTATATCCTAACAGTTCCGGACACCTGCACTGTGAGACACATCACCAAACTTTTGCTCATCGCCATTGCCTACCTCGACTTTGTCGTCCTGGGCCTTTCAAGCGGATTGCTGGGAGTCGCGTGGCCATCTATCCGGCAAACCTTCGGTGTGCCGCTGGATGCAGTCGGAGCGCTCCTGCTCACCACGACCGCCGGTTACCTGGTGGCCAGTTTCGCCAGCGGCGCCGGTATTGCACTTGCCGGCATGGGCGTATTCCTGTTGGCCGGCACAGTCACCGCGGGTGTGGGGCCGCTTGGATACGTTGCCGCACCCACATGGTGGATAATGGTGGCCATCGGATTTGTCGCCGGGCTGGGAAGTGGCATGGTGGATGCCGGACTGAACACGTATATGGCCACTAACCACGGCCCCACTCTGATGAACTGGCTGCATGCTGCCTTCGGGCTGGGAGCAACGCTGGGACCGCTCGTGATGAACGGTATCATCGAGCATGGCCACTCGTGGCGCTGGGGCTACGCAATGGTTGCAGGACTTAACCTGGCACTGGCACTGGCTTTCATACTTACGCTCAAACATTGGCGGCTCAGAGAGGTAAAGCAGCCCGGTACAGCTCCGGCTGAGAAAGCGAACAGCCTGGATACACTGAGATTACCGATGGTATGGCTGGGCATTGCATTATTTGTACTCTTTACCGGCATCGAGGGGAGTGCCGGACAGTGGGCTTATAGCCTGTTCACCCAATCGCGCGCTATCGCCCCGGCTGCGGCCGGGAAGTGGGTCAGTGTCTATTGGGGAATATTCACCGTTGGACGCATTATGTTTGGGCTTGTGGCAGCCCGGATGGGCCTGATACCTCTGCTTCGTATGTGCATAGGGGGAATGATCGTGGGCGCAGCATTGCTGTGGTCGAACGTAAGCGACACAGCAAGCGGCCTGGGGCTGGCACTGATCGGCCTCTGTGTCGCGCCTATGTATCCCTCCTCCACCTCACTTACACCTCAGCGGGTTGGCGAGGAACATGCCGCCAACGCAATCGGCTTCCAGGTGGCCGCCGGAGGGCTGGGCTTTGCGCTCCTGCCCGGCCTGGCCGGCGTGCTGGCACGCGCCATCGGTCTGGAAACCATCGGGCCTTTCCTGTCAACACTCGGGATTCTGACACTGCTGCTGCACGAGGCGGTCGTGCGCCACAGGCCTTCCCCGCTGTAGCTCACATCATTGGCCAAACCCCGCCCTGCCTGGATATGGCATGACCGCCTGATCCTGCAGCAGGCTGCGTCTGGTGCCAGAACTCCGCCCCCCTCCGGCCCCGGATTATCCAAATCGCAACACTATTGTAACCCAATTTTGCGCGGAAACCTCGTATACTTTAGCTACCAGCAGTGTAGCTACCTAAATTTCGCCCAAAATAACGGTCGCTTCCTCCGGGGCCAGAAGGGCGGCGAGGCCAGGGCCTATCTCTCTGGCCACCGGGTCTCCCCGGTTCAGAACAATTTGGATGATTTCAGAAGAATGAAATACGACCAAACCGCTGATATGAAACACATCTCGTATCCAACGCAGCAGGCCCCACCTGGCCAGTCGGGGGCAGGCCTCGGCCAGCCAGCCTCGTACCCAAACCAGCAAGTTATGGGCCAATGCCTCCAGCAACACCACCATCTGTTGGGCTTCAAAGCGCTTCTTATTTCGCCGCAGACTACCCAGCCCGTGTTTGTCCTCTTTGATCTCAATTTCCACCCCACCGCCGCGCTGATCGTAGAAGCGTACATAGGCCCACAACACGACCTGAGGGTCATTAGCCTTTTCCGGAGATTCGCCCACCAGGGGCAATACCTCTTCCGGCACCAGTGTGGAGAGAATCACTCCCACTCCCCATTGCCTGTTCTTCTTCCGACATCGGACGGCAATCCGGCGCAGCGGACGGACGTACATCCCGTCTGTGGGGAGAGTGACCCACCCGAACTGGCGGTTGGGGTCCTGCGGGTCGCTGAACCACTCCTGGACACCAGCGGCCAACTTTTCCGCCCGCTGCCCGGAGTAATCTTTGCAATGCAGTTGGTATCCTCGCTCCAGCAACCAATTGACGTGCTCTACCGTTCCGCCGCCCGAATCTATCCGCAGGATGGTGCGCCGCCGTTTGGCTTCATCCAATGCCAGGACCGATTCGGCGGCTTCTATCAGCGGGCGCAAGGCCTTCGGCAACTGGTCCTTGCCGGGGAAGACCTGTTCCACCACCACTTCCTCATAAAGAGTGGCCACAACGTACCCCACCTGACGTCCCCGGCGATTCCGTTGCCGGCTGAAATAGCCCGGGGTAGCGAAGGCGGCCTTCGGCCCGCACGGCCTTCCAGTGAGGTCAATATCTAAAATCTGCCGTTTCTGATCGTAGGGATGGCAGTATCCCTGGCTATGCCGGCGGTAAATGATAGCCAGGGCTTCCTCCATCTGCTTCACATTCTCTGAGACGCAGGCATCCAAAGTTTCCTGGATGACCGATTGTTCGGCACATCCGGAGCGGCCAAAGGCCCGCTGCAGCCCGCGGTCCGGACGGACGCGCTTATTGGCCTCCACCAACCCGTGAGCGCCAGCGAGGATGGTGATGAGGGCATCCACCAACTTCTCGGCCGGGGAGAATTTGACCGTCTTTTGGGCAATCTGGACTTTTTGGAAGATGGGTTGCAGAAGGCTAAGCCGTCGGACTTTGATACCGATGGCCACCAGAGTGGCCCGCGCGGTAAAGGTGTGGTGCTCCTGAGAAGCATCATTGGGCATGGACATGGTGACAGACCTCCTGTATGAGAGATGATGGTCCCCCATACAGATACCATCCATCGCCATTTTAGACAAGTTCGCCACAGGGCATCGGGCCCCTAATTTGGGCGAAATTTGGG
>JGI24188J35168_1001034_pt1 | contig 16478 bp, 10 predicted proteins | sample YNPBryantNP2012_FD_35168 | JGI IMG/M metagenome (IMG submission 35168) | reverse complement strand
CAAAAATTTGTATCTCTAAGTCCAAACATTAGTAACCCTAACCAACTAACTTCTAACATCGTTGTCAGAAGAGGAGATAATATTACTTACTACTTCCTGGTATCCAACGCAGCTGGTCCCAACATTACCACCTTCCAAATTAACGAAACTCAATTCCCCTCAACAGCTGTAGAAAACGTTAGAAATGCTAGAGTAATTACTGGTGGTGGGAGTGTTAGCTTAAGTGGCAACAACCTCACTTGGAATGGTACTTTAACTACTGGAAATTTTGTACTATTAGCTATAGANGCTACAGTGAGAAGCAACGCTCCAGTAGGCCCAGCTACCAATATAGCTAATATACCGAACTTACCTAATGAAAATAACACTACTAACAATACCGATGNGNCTACGGTGGTGGTGGATGATAGGCCGGTACCAAACGGTGGTTTAGGTATTCAAAAAGTAGTAGTTAACAGAAATTCTGATCCAAATAATCCAGGGGGAACGCCTCAACAATTGGTTAGACGAGGAACTGACACCACAGTCAGATATAGAATTAGTATAAGCAATAACACCAATAGCAACGTTACCAACTTCACTATTGTAGAGCAACAATGGCCCAATGTCTTCCAAAGTATAACTAACATACAAACTACTCGAGGTACAGCCACCTTGGCTCCTAATCAGAGAGACATAGTCTGGAATGGTACTGGTACTGATGCTTTAGGCCCAGGTGAACAAGTAGATATTTACTTTACGGGAGTGCTAAGACAGAATTTAACTCAAGCTGATGAAGGAACCCATGTCAACGTAGCCAGCGTCACTTTTGATGGCATTACCAGATCTGATGATGCTGACTTTACGATTACCCCGCCCAATTTAAACCCTAACCCAGACTTAGGTTTACAAAAAGAGGCAGACAGAGTTATTATTAATCCAGGAGGTACAATCACTTACAGATTTACTGTGACTAATTATTCTGCCCAGGAATTCAATGGTGAATTCTTAATTCAAGAACAATGGCCAACCCAATTTTTAAACAATCCAACCAACTTACAGTCGTCTTTTGGAACAGCTACACTAGAAGGAAATAACATTAGATGGCAAGGTCGCATTGCTCCTGGTGCTGCCTTAACCATCACTTTCACTACCACAGCTAAAGATGCTGAAGGTTTAGCTACCAACTCTGCAGTACTAAGAGACCGAAACGGCAATCCCTGGCAAGACAGTAACCCAAATAACGATAGAGACCAAACCACAGTCACTATCCGTCGAGGATCAGTAGGTGACCCAATCGACAATGTCCAAAAAGTAATGAACGGCAACACTTTGTCAGTAGCTCCTAATGCTCCAGTAACCTTTACTGCCAGCTTTACCAACAACAGCACCCAGAATATCTTTAGTGTAAAAATTACCGAAACTCCAACCAACTTTACTATTAATTCGATTACTGCCAACACAGGCACCATCACTGGCACTGCTCCTAATTACACCTGGAATGCTGGTTCGACACCTCTGCGACCAGGAGAGACCTTAACTATTACCATCACTGGTACAATCACTGGCAATCCAGGAGAGTTTGTAAGAAACTTGATTAGAATTGAAGATGCTCGAGATGGCAACAATAACCCCATCAACGATCCTAATCCAAACAACAATCAAGCCCAAACTCCTCCTGTACCAATCCAAGGTGACCCAATCGACAACGTTACAAAAAATATCAACGGTAACTTAACCTCCGTCGGTCGAGGCCAGGATATTACCTTTACAGCTACAGTTACTAACCGCAGTGGTACAACTATCGCCAGATACACTATCACTGAACTAGCCACCAATTTTACCATAAACACTATCACCGCTTCCACTGGTACAATTTCGGGTAGCTATCCAAACTATACTTGGACTGGCAGCTTAGCTAATAATCAAACTCTAACTTTGACCATCACTGGCAGAGTTACTGGACCAGGCGGACAAAATGTAGTCAACCGAATTACTTTCAGTGATGCCAGAGACGAACAAAACAGAGTTGTTGAAGACCCAGATCAAAGTGATAACACTGCACAAACCAGAACAATACCAATCAGGCAAGACGGTCCCACACCAATTACTGGTGGAGGAGTAGCAATTATTACTGGAATTTTGAGCTCTGCTGGTTTAGCTGCTCTGGGAATCTTCCTATACAGACGTAACAAAGGTGGGTTTAAGCTGTCATCGTAAACCACTAGGAATTCAGCTTGCCCAAAAAAACCAGCCCCCAATCCCCGGGGGTTGTTTGGTGTTTCAAAACCACAATAAAGTTTTGTGGCAGCAAGAAAGACTTAAACCTAAAACAATCTTTCAACCTGGATTTTTCCAAGATAAATTAGATGCTAGTTTCTCTGTTTGGGAAGTCTACACTACACATTTTAACCCAAAAACCACGAAAAGTTTGGGAACTCTTGAGACAGATTTATGCTTAGATAGTTGTTTTTAAAACAAGCCCAATTGTACAGTTATATACAGAAAGATTTTACTGAACATAGTTTTTTCGAAAAATCACTATCTTGGAAAGACAAAAACTTTGACAAATGTTTCAAAAAACTATCAGATGCACGAATATGCCCAACCCACTCTTCAACCGAAGCTTAATTTCGGCAGCCCAATTAACTCCAGAGCTACTGTCGGCAATGTTCAGTTTAGCAAACAAATACCAACACGAAGTAGCCGCTAAGGGGGTGCTGGAAGTTTTGTCTAACAAAATCATGGCTAGTTTATTTTTCGAACCTAGCACCAGAACTAGGCTATCCTTTGAAGCAGCTATGCATCGTCTGGGTGGTAAAGTGATTGGTTTTAGTGATGCTAGCACTAGCTCAACTAGCAAAGGCGAAACTTTAGAAGATACAATTCAGATGGTTACGCAATATGCCGATGCAATTACTATCCGCCACCCACAAAAAGGAGCAGCTCAAAGAGCTAGCGCTGTGTCGGACAAGCCAATCATCAACGCCGGGGATGGGGATGGGGAGCACCCTACCCAAGCTTGTTTGGATGCCTATACAATCTTTACTCAAAAACAAACTTTAAGTGGCTTAAAAATAGCTTTTGTAGGCGATTTGAAATTTGGCAGAACCGTACATTCCCTAGTGCAAGTCTTAAATCAATATAACGATAATCATTTCTTTTTTGTCTCTCCTAAAAGTTTGGCTTTACCAAGCTGGGTGCTAAGCAAATTACAACCTAATAATTACACAGAAACAGAAAGTCTAGAGGAAATTTTACCACTAGCTGATGTGTTGTATGTAACTAGAATCCAAAAAGAAAGATTTACTAATGAGCAAGAATACAACCAATACAAAGGAGTGTANATCATTAATCCAGAGGTGATGAGTAAGTTTAATCCGCAAGGTATGGTCATGCATCCCTTACCTAGAGTTGACGAAATTACCCCAGAAGTAGACCAAGACCCACGAGCTTTTTACTTTGTTCAAGCTAAAAACGGAATGTATATTAGAATGGCTATTTTAACTATGCTGTTAAAAGCAGAGTACTAAAAACCATTCAAGTTCATTATTTTAGTACTTTTACTACACATATACACATTGTCATATTCTGTAATTAGGTTTTCAATGATTTGAGCTGATATAGGTAGAAACTATTTAGCTATTTCTTCAAGAATTCGACAAATTCTTATCCTACATAATTTAACAAAAGACTTTTTTCTACAAAACAGCNATCGAANNAGGAAAACTAAAGCTTAATCTTTAATTCTAATCATTAATCCATTTAAAAAGTGGGGTAATCCCCCACTTCTCTGTGCCTAGCTAATTTATTATTTTACAGCCTATTTCAAAATTTTAGTAACTACACCAGCACCTACTGTACGACCACCTTCACGAATAGCAAATCTCATTTGCTCTTCAATAGCTACTGGTTTTTCCAAAACTACTTTAATTAACACGTCAGTGTCCCCTGGTAAAGCCATTTTTTTGGACTCGTCTACAAAATAAATAGTACCAGTAACATCTGTGGTTCTAATGTAGAACTGAGGTTTGTAACCAGGTAAAATAGGAGTATGACGACCACCTTCCTCCTTGGTCAAAATGTAAACTTGAGCTTCGAACTCGGTGTGAGGAGTAATCGAACCAGGTTTAGCCAATACTTGACCTCGTCTAACTTGATCTTTGTTAATACCTCTAAGCAAAATTCCGGCATTATCACCAGCTTGACCGCGATCAAGGGTTTTCTTAAACATTTCAATACCAGTTACAACTGTCTCAAGTGTTTCGCCTAAACCGACAATACTGACCTTGTCATTAAGGTTAACTACACCTCTTTCAATCCTTCCAGTGACTACTGTACCTCGCCCAGTGATACTTAAAACATCTTCAATAGCCATCAGGAATGGTTTGTCCATATCCCTAACAGGATCTTCGATATAAGTGTCAAGAGTGTCTAGCAATTCTTGAATCTTGGCTTCGTAGGTAGGATCGCCTTCTAAAGCTTTCAAAGCTGAACCTCGAATAATTGGGGTATTAGCTCCATCATAACCATATTTTGTCAACAAGTCTCTGATCTCTTCTTCAACTAGCATGAGCATTTCTTCATCGTTAACCATGTCACATTTGTTTAAGAAAACCACAATTTTGGGTACGTTAACTTGTTTAGCCAAAAGAATATGTTCTCTAGTTTGTGGCATGGGACCATCAGTAGCAGCAACTACCAAAATAGCTGCATCCATCTGAGCAGCACCAGTAATCATGTTTTTTACATAATCAGCGTGACCAGGACAATCTACGTGAGCATAGTGACGAACATCAGTTTCGTATTCTACGTGAGCAGTATTAATGGTAATTCCGCGAGCTTTTTCCTCGGGAGCATTATCAATATCTTCGTACCTCTTAGCTTTAGCTTTTCCCTGCTTAGCTGCATAAGTAGTAATAGCTGCGGTAAGAGTGGTTTTTCCGTGGTCAACGTGACCAATTGTACCAACATTTACGTGAACTTTTCCTCTTTGAAAGACCTCTGCCATAACAAAACACTAAATTAAACTTTTAACAAAAAACTCTTCAAGTAAAAACTAATTTTTCACTTTGTCAAGTTAGTCTCAATAAGATCAGTGATATTTAAATCGAGAATCCTTCTACTAAAAAAAGATGAATTTGTGCTAAATTAAACCTTTCAAAAACCCCAACCTGGTTAAAAATTAATCCCTGCAAAAAACAATATCTAACCAACCTTAGTTTTAGATTTTTCTAGGAATTTGCTGACCCTTTCCTAATTGGCTGTTTTTAAGTTTCGTGTTACCCTAATTGCTTAAACCCAGGATTTTGCAAAAACTCAAGAATAAATCAGTTGTTGTAAGTAATCTAATCTTGAAACAAACAACTATAATTGATCAAGACTAAACTTAGCCGCCTAGAATAAATCTGTTTAAGACTTTTGATCTAGTCTAACAAAACCTAAGCCTTGCAAAAAATTGCTTAAATACTTAACTATTTGATCTTCTGTGTGCCCAATACTTAATAATTGACATATTTGACTACCAATCACAGCCACGAAACCTCTCTGGTTTAACCAATTCACTTGCTCTTTATCCTTAATTCCAAAACCTATACAAATCACGTTATTTGTAAACTCTTCTTTCAATAAAACTAGTCTTTGTTTTACTTCCTCAACCTCTAATAAAGTTTGCTTGCCGGTTTGGCCAACTCTAAGCGTGGCGTAAATTAACTGTGTGGGCGAAATAAAGGCTTTGATTTGCTGGATTCTTNTGGTGGTAGTCAACGAAGAAATTACCGGAATCCATTGTAGATGGTGTTGTTGAGTTAGTTGAACTAATTGTTGATTTTCGAAAGTAAAAATAGCTAAGTCGGGAACAATTAAACCTAGAAAACCATACTTTTGTAATAAACTAACTATTGTTGGCAAACCATAATTAACTAGCGGCGTTAGGTAACTCATTAGAATTAATTTAGTACTTGACCGTAAACTTTGTTTAGCTTGATAAACTTGATTTAAAACTGTTGCTAAGTCAGTGGAAAAATTTAAAGCTACTTGATTAGCTTGATGGATAGTAGGACCATCAGCCACTGGATGGGAAAAAGGTAATTGAATTTCCAGATAATCCACGTTAAAACTTAGTATAGTATTCAAAGCTTGCGCAAAACCGTCTGGGTTTGGAAAATTGGCTACTAGGTGGGCCATTAATCGAGGCATATTAGTAAAATAAAAAAACAAAAGGGAATTATGTCCAGCTATAAATAAAAACGAGAGACAAAAACTATCTGACGTTTAAGGTTATCTACAAAAAATCTGTTTGCACTAAAGCAAAACTAGTTAAGTTAATTCTAACTTAAAAACTAATTAAACCCTGATCAACAGCTTTTTCAATAGCTAGTTTCACACAACCAACAACTGGTCTAACTTGGCTATCATGTAACACCTTGGCCTTAGGAAAAATTTTATAAATTTCCTTGGTGGTTATATCCAGCATTCTTTGCCAATTCCACATACCTCCCGTTAAGACAATATCAAAGTCATCTTTTTCGCGAAAACCAAAACTAGCATAGCAGTAAGTAGTTAATTTGTGCGCCCACCGTCCAGCAATCACTACAAGATAATTGTCTAGCTCTAGTTTCAATTGAGTATTGCCACGATTATATTCTTCTGATAAAACTTTAGGAATTTGAGTAATCAACTCGCCACGAATGCTTTCTTCAGCAGTTAAATTATCATAAAAAGCTACTGGATCTTGGCCTAGAAAAGCTTTGACTGTTTGGTAAATTTGACTGTCTGGTTTAAGATAATTGTATTTGGCTTCAATTAACAAAATCCTGCCAAAATCTCGTCCTCCATGACCAATACTCTTGTTAATTTTATTACCCTCTGGCGAAAATAAATTGATCGCTGAACCAGTACCAGCAATACCCAAAACCCCTGTTAGCCTGTCAGACAAAGAACGAAAACAAGAATATTGATCGTCAGCTAAGGTATATTTTGGTAGGTATTTGTCAATGAACTCTCTAACTTTTTGTTCATCAGGATTATCTTTATTACCACACTCGGCTATACCGAAATAGCCATAAACAATTTCTGACCAAGCCACTTTTTCGGTAATTTTTTGAAAACCTGCTTGTAAATTAGCAATTAACTCATTTGGCCCAACATATTTCAGATTGGAGTTTTTTTCTAAAAGAAAGTGAACTACNGGATTGAGCTTATAGTCAGTAACTAAAAACTCAATCTTGGTACCCCCACCGTCAACACCTAATACATACATAAGCCTAGCTTTAATTAGCTAAAATATGATGAACGATTTATTTAAGCTTAGCAAGCTCTGATTCAGAAAAACCTAATAAGCTAATCTCCAATTCTAAGCGTAAACCTAGCTTTTCTTTAACTGCTTGTTGCACTTCTTGAATCAACTGTAAAGCCTCGGCTGCAGTGGCCCCACCCAGATTTTCCATGAAAGCCGCGTGCCAATTAGAAATTTGTAAGTGTCCATAAGTTTTACCCTTCCAGCCCAAAATTTGGTCGATAATATAACCGGTACTGGGTGTGGGTAAACCTAAACGCTGTTGATCTTCTGGGGAGATGTTTTTGAAGACGCAACCGCAGGTGTGTTTAGGTTGAATTTGCTTGCGTTTATTCCATTCTTGATAAATTTGTTTGGCTTTTTGTACATCGCCTCTGGGCAACTGCAAAACCACTTCTAAAATGACTAAATCTGGCTGATTACGCAAAACGCTTTGATCATAACCGAAATTAAAATAGTCAAAATCTACCACTTGTCGCTTACCAGCAAACAAAATCGTGGCTGAATGAAAATTGTCGGAAAAATGTCTACTGCCACCGTGAATGTTGTTAAACAAAGCCCCACCAATAGTTCCGGGAATACCAGCAAACCATTGTAAACCAGTAATTCCTTGCTTATGCAGCCAGCCAATAGCGTATGGCAAGCTAACTCCAGAGTCAAATTTGACTAACACCAGAGGGCCTGTATCCAAATAATCTAGATCGGCAAAAGTGTAATATTGATTACCAACAGCTTGGTGTACAACTGAAATTTTAGGAATCCGCTTAAAATCTTGACTAGCTAAAATCTCAATTTTCGTTGATTGATTAATAATTACCACTCCTGATAAGCCACGGTCAGCAATTAGCACGTTAGAACCACCACCTAAAATTGTATACTTAACCCCAAATTCTTGACAAATTAAAACCACTGCTGCCAGCTCCTCTGAGGATTTTACTTTTACCAAAATTTCCGCGGGACCGCCAATTTGCCAAGTAGTGTACTTGGCTAAGGGTTCGTTAAACTTGGGATTAAAATGGGCTAGTTGAGCTAAAAAATTTTCTGTAAACATAAATTAAAAGGTCGGCAAGTTTCAGCTTCTGTCAATTGTTAAACTTAGGTTAACAAAACTAATAAATCAAGGTTTTATTAGATATTTGCTAATTAGTCGATAACTCACTTTAATCTACCAAGCTAACTAAAAATGTCAATTCTTAAGCCATAAATTAGCCAGAAACTTTACTTATAGACAACTAACAATCTGTCATCACAAATGTAAACAACATCTTTAATTAACGAAAAACCAAGTCTATTGGATTAACCATTCCACCAATCTTTGAAGACGACGAGAGCCGCCTTAGAAATAGGAAAAAATATTTAAGTTGACACTTTTGAAAAATCTATCCTAACTAGTTTAGTTAACTAAACTTAATTGTTTATGAACAAAGTTTTTTTAGTTGGTCGGTTAACCAAAGACCCCGAAATTCGGGTTACAAACGGCAAAAAAGTAGCCAGTTTTACTATTGCAATTAACGAAGGTAAAGATGCTGATGGACAAGAACTAGTTCAATTTTTTAATTGTTCGGCTTGGGAAAGGTTAGCCGAAATTATAGAGGCCTACGTACCTAAAGGCACTAAAGTTGCCATTGTTGGCAGTTTGCGCAACCGTTCTTGGGATAAGCCAGATGGTACCAAGGGTTACGCCACTGAAATTTTAGTTAGAGAAATGGAGATTTTGTCTTCCAAAGCTGAAATTGAAAATTTCAAACAAGCAGAAACTAGCGCTTCACAAGCTTCTCATTCTCAATCTGAGACTAAAAAAATCAATCAAAATCCAAGCCCTGAAGATGATTTACCGGAAATAGATGTAGAACAATTAAACGTCCAAATGCCTTTTTAATCAAGTTAGTTAGATTTGTGGAATTAGAGCATTCACTAATAATCCGTTTAGTTAGATTGGAAGGTTGGTTATGCAATTATACTCAAAAAAATACGAAAAAATCCAGTCTAGATTTGAATAGACATCTTTTGCAATTATTTTACGAGACTAATCAATACTAACAAATGTTATTGATAATTAACAGTTTACGCTGGTTAGTTGCTTTAATCCTAGTAATCTTGGCAAAATTTTTGGGGTTTTTATCACGTTTGTTTCACTATGGTAGCGGCACTGCTCTACCTGGATATTTAATAGAGCGATACGCCAAATGGGTGCTGACCATACTTACACGTGANATTTCCNAAATTATTTTTATTAGTGGCACCAACGGCAAAACTACTACTCGGGCTATTATCAATCACATCTACACTAGTAACGGTATAGCCACAGTTTCCAACTTAGGTGGGGCTAATATTTTTCGTGGTGTTGCTAGTGCTATTATCAATAATACTACCTGGCGATTGCAACCAAAACACCAAACTTTAGTTTTAGAAGTAGAAGAAGCTACTTTGCCAATTTTGTGTGATTATCTGTGCCCTCAAACACTGGTTTTAACCAACGTTTTTCGCGACCAACTAGACGCCTACGGAGAAATTGACAAAACGCTCGGCTATTTTCGCTCAGCCATCCAAAAAACTAAGCCTTTAGTTATCGTTAATGCAGACGACCACAAACTATTGGAATGCGTCTATGACTACACTGGACAAATTTATGGATTTTCAGTCGATAGTCCAAATAAACCTAAATTTGAACTAGCTAAACCAACCCCAATTAACTTTACCAAAATTTTTTGGGCTACTAACCTAAGAACCGAGCCAGAACGACAAATATTTGATTTAATCATCAACAATAACCAAAGTTATATAGTTCGAACCAACCTCAAAGGTATCTACAACGTGTACAATATTTTGGCAGCCATTGGTTGTACGTATGATAAATTTGGAGAATCAGTTATTAAAGCGCTAGATACTTTAACTCCGGTTTTTGGCAGGGGTGAGTTGATTAACCTAGGTGCAACTACTATAAACTTATTTTTAGTTAAAAACCCGGCTGGGTTTGATCAAGTNTTAACTTTTNTACACCAGGAAAATCAAAATAAACCAATCAATTTAGTGATTTTGATTAATGACCAAATTGCCGACGGTAGAGATGTGTCTTGGTTATGGGATATCCATCTAGAAGAATTTCTAGCTAAACAGCCCCTGAAAAACCTAAAAACAGGCGGACTTAGAGGCTTAGACATGCTTCTGAGATGTCAGCAAGCTGGAATTTCGGTAACATTAGAAGACTTTTTGCCAAACTGGCAAACATTGCTTGATTTTTGTAAACAACAAACAGAGCCAGTATATATTTTGTGTACTTATACTGCCTTGCTGGAATTTAGAAAAGAAATCAACCGCCTAGTCAAACTTAAAGACATCGATAGTTTTGGTAATTAAAACCAACTACAAAATGATAATCAATCAACAACTTTGCGCAACTAAAAACAAACTTGATTATTGTGTAGTATTAACCAAGCAAAAGCTGTCTATATTAGACTGAAAGATAACTTTAAATTCAAGCTTTTGTCGCGTTTTTGCAAAACTGGATTAAGATTTTCTAGGTCTAACAAAAGCTCACACCAACCACAACCACTAGTTAAATTGTAACCTACGAAAAAGGTTATCAAAGTTCATCTCTACATTTACATTTAGCGATTGTAGCTGTTTCTTCCAACTCCAGCTACACATTCATTAAGTGTTGCTTATTATAAAGTCAAATCAACTTAGTGCATTGCTCTAATAAGAAAATAGGACACAAAACAACAAGACCATCAACCCTGCACAAAATTCTAAAGTTAGTCAGGCAAACTGTTTAGAATTGAAAACACTAGACTAAATCAGTTCAATCAAGGAATTAGTTATCCACCAAAATTTTAACCAAACCTTTAACTTCAAAGAATTTGCTAGTCTGCTCATCCAACCCTTGATCTTGCCATTTAACCTCTAAGTTCAATTTGCGCCAGTCAATTTGGGTAAGTACTTTCTGCCATATTTCGGGATCTTCCAAGTGAGCAATTTGCCACTTCATCAAAACTAACTGGCCAGGCTTAAAACCACAGTTTTTACGAAACGCTTGCACGGCTCGTTCAAAGTCTCTGGCATAACCCAGAACACTCAGATCTTTATCCACAACTAGATCTATTTTCAAACTTCCTAAGTCTCCGCTATATTGCCAACATTCACCCTCAGTTTTAGCTAAATCTTTACTTAGCAAGTTACATTCTTTTTGCAATAGTTGCAGTAAATCTGATTCTAGGGATAACTGACTAAAATCGGCATACAAAGGTTGACGTACCCGAATTTGCTTGTCTTTGCGTACGCTATGAATTTGGCTTACTAAATCTCTTAACAATTCCATTCTAGTTAACAATTCTTGTTGCTTTTCAGTGATTGGTTGAGTGTTGGGATAATTGGTTAGGTGTACCGACTCTACATCATTTTCTAATTTTACTAAAGACCAAATCTTTTCGCAATTGAAAGGTTGTAAGGGAGCGGTTACTAGGGCAAACAGCCTTAAAGTTTCCAATAAACAGCTAGCAATTTCTTCACCATGAGTCTCTAATAAATCTTTGCTACGACGAATATACCAAGTGGAAAAATCTCGAATATAAGGCAAAATTANTCGCGAAGCTTCCATCAAGTTATAATCTTCCAAGTATTGGTGNACTTTGTGAGCGTAGTCTTGAGTATAAGCATACCACCATTTGTTTAAATAGTGTTTGTAACTCTTAACCAATCGTCGATGGGGATAGCTGGATAGGCAAAATTGCACAAACTTAAGACTGTTACTTAGCAGTAGACTACCATCACGGAAAGTATTCTCTACATCTCGATCAATGAAACAAATGCTTTCAGCATTGAGTAAAGGTGAGTTGAANAAATAATTACGAATAGCATCGCTACCAAATTTATTAACCATTTCTTCTGGATCGGTGTAATTTTTCTTACGTTTACTCATCTTTTTACCGTCAGCTGCTAAAATCATCCCGTGCGAGCTAACGTTTTTGAAGGCTGGTTTATCAAAGATTGCTGTTGACAAAACGTGCAATACCCTAAACCAGGCCCGAGTCATCTCTTGAGATTCCAAAATCCAATCAGCTGGATGATTCTGCTCAAAAAACTCTCGATTTTCCATCGGGTAATGGTTACTAGCCCAAGGCATAGAACCACTTTCCACCCAACAGTCTAAGACTTCTGGTATACGATAGTAATAATTACCTACTTCATCTTGCAAGATAATGTCATCAATGTAAGGTCTATGCAAATCTAATAGCTGAATGGAACCCGTGGGCACGTAAACACCATCTTCCAATTGCACCCGACGATAGAAATAAATGTGGCGTACATGTTTTTTACTGTTCGGATGTAAGCCAAAAATCCAAGTAGTCCAAAAAACTTGTTCTTCTTTGGTAAACAAAATTTGCACAGCCTCATATTTCTCGTAAAGCGCTAAAATTTCATCTAAAATTTCTTGAGCAAAATTGGCAAAACTTTTGATGGTCAAATTTTTCTCTTTACGCAACTCAGCGAGAGCTTTGCTACGATATTGAGTAACGTTAACACCTAACGGTAACTTGGTATTAATATCGGTAATAATCACCGTCTTGTGCTCATTATAAAAATCACTCACAAAGTCAGCAAAATTTAACAAATGGTAAATTGGATTAACTGCTTGTCGAGAAAGTTGCTCTAAAGTTTCCACAAAAATCGTTTTTGACTTATCTTCATTTTGCCAAATAGGCATCGGACTACCCCAGTAACGATTACGCGAAATACACCAATCTGGAGCAGATTCTAACCCTTTAGCAAACCGGTTATACTTCAAACTTTCCGGACGCCAACAAATTTGTTCATTTAATTCTAAAGCNCTAGGAGTAATTTTGGTTTCGGCAATGTACCAGTTTTCTTGAGGAGCATAATAGACTTTCTTACCGTCTCGGTCAAAAATTGGTACTTTATGAGTATACTTAAACTTACCAAACAAACGCCCTTTTTTTTCTAAAATATCGTTGATCAAATCGTTGGCGGCATCATATTTTACTCCAAACACTGGAGCTAGGTCGGGATCTAAATTATCTAGTATTTCTCCGTAATCGTTAAGAACCAGTAGAATTGGTAAGTTATATTTTTTAATAATTTCAAAATCTTCGGGGCCGTAAGCAGCCATATGAGTAATTCCAGTTCCTTCTTCTTGACTCACAAAATCCGCCGGATACACCTTAAACACGTTAGCAGCTTGTTCGTAAGATTCTATTTTTTGAGTCAAAACAAAAGGTGGTTCATACTCTAAACCTATCAAGTCTTGACCAGTTATAGAAGCTACTTTGACCACATCAACTCCTAACTTACTAAAGTATTCACTGCTATCATTAATTTGCTCTAATTGTTCAGCCAAGTCTGGATGATTCATTACCGTTTCTTGAAAATGTAACGAAATAATCGGAATGACTCTTTTTTCAGCCAAAATTACTAACTCGTTAGTTAACGGTAAAAAATACAAGGAATATTCTATTTCTGGATTCACCACCAAAGCTACATTAGCTGGAATTGTCCAGGAGGTAGTAGTCCAAGCCAATAAATTAATCGGATAGTTCTGCTCTAAGATAGACTTCAAACGCTCTAAAGTATCGATATTTTGGTAAATTATTTCTAACTGCTCCTTTAAGTAATCAACCTGTTTGCTTTGCTCCAAATCGGTTTTCAAAGCTTCCCATTCTTGAACATTAAACGCCCGACGAGTTTGCAAAATATCCTTAAAACTAATTTTTTTACCTACTTTTTTTTCCAGAGCTTGCAACTCCTTATCAATTTCTAACTTGTATTGCCATTGCTCGGCATAAGCCGACTCAATCTCTTGGGCAATTTTTTTCAACATTTTTTTGGCCGAATCTTCTTTAACTAAAAATCTAACAACTGGCGACTGTACAGTTTCGGTCTCATAAACCACATCCAAAGCTACTTCTGTATGCGACAGAGCCACTCCCACGGAAGGCGAATACAAACTCACTCGATAACCCTTGTACAACAAATTTTTACGATATAACTGGCTTAAACCCCACCAAACTGATTCAATAAAGTCGTTGTCCATGGTACGATACTGGTTGTCCATATCAACCCACCTACCAATTCGGTGGATAATTTGGCGCCAATGACTGTCGTACAACATGATTTTACTACGGCAAGCTTCGTTGAACTTTTCAATACCGATTTCGTCTTCAATTTGCCTTTTGTCGGTAACTCCCAACTCTTTTTCAATAAGAGCCTCCAATGGCAAACCATGACAATCCCAACCCCAAATTCTTGGCACATAGTAACCTTTTTGGGTTTTNTAACGTAGAACNGAGTCTTTAGCAAAAGAAACGAAAATCGTACCCCAGTGGGGAGTACCAGTAACAAAAGGTGGTCCATCCAAAAAGACAAAAGACTGATTGTGCTTACGATTTTCTAAAGACTTCTGAAAAATGTTGTACTCATCCCAAAACTTTAGGACTTCTTCTTCGGTAGATAGCATACAACTTGCAATTGAATTTGCATTTNAGTTAAACCAACTCTAGAAAAAAGTCAAGCTTAACCAAANCCACTTTTAGTGNAACTAAATGTTCCATAAATCTTTAAAACAAATTTAGTAAAATTAAAAAATTAGCTTAGTGACAAAAAATCAAAATAAAAATAAGCCGCCAACGAGTTTTTTTGACAAAAAAGTTTTCCAAGTCTATCATCCTTTGACTATGAATCGTGCCCAAATCGCCGACGTTTACTTCGGTGAAGCCGTAACTTCTTTTATAATTGGCTTTTTTTGCACTGCGTTAGTATTGTTTTTGATCTGGTGGTATATTATCGCCAAAAAAAACATTAAGTAATTAGGTATGATTAGATTCGTCAACGTTTCTAAGAAATATGACAAGAAAAGTGATTATTCTTTGAAAAACGTCGACTTAGAGATTGATGAAGGTGAGTTTGTCTCTATTATTGGACATTCAGGAGCTGGCAAGTCTACTTTGCTGAAAATGCTGATTGGCGAAGAAAAACCAGANAGCGGCGAAATTTGGATTGAGGACATNCGAGTAGACAAGATTAAGCCCCAATATCTACCCTTCTTAAGGCGTCGAATCGGAGTAATTTTTCAAGACTTTAAACTATTACCTAGTCGTACNGTTTTTGAAAACATTAGTTTGGCTATGGAAGCTGCTGGAGCTAGTAAAGATACCATTAAACGAGATATTCCTAGACTTTTAGAGTTGGTTGGTTTAGCTGGCAAAGAATCAAAATACCCCAAAGAATTAAGTGGTGGTGAGCAGCAAAGAGTGTCCATTGCCCGAGCTTTGTCACACAATCCAATTATACTACTAGCTGATGAGCCTACAGGTAATCTAGATAAAACTAATACCTACGAAATCATTACTTTATTGCTAAAAATTAACAACGCCGGAACAACAGTTATTCTAGCCACTCACGACCAAGATGTAGTAGACAAGCTCAAAAAACGAGTAGTTACCTTAAAAAACGGAGAAGTGGTGCTAGACCAAACTGTTGGAATGTACTACATTTAGTTTTGGTTGAGTGGAATTAAGGTAAACCTTAATTTTTAAAATAAAATTAATCAGCCTATCTGCTTTAAAGGGCAAATGCCTTGGGAAAACCTTACTTTTTAGTAATCTTGGTAGCTACTCTGTTTAAGATTTACAAACAATTCCGATAATTTTAAACTGTAAAAAACTTAAAATACAGTGTAACTTTCAAACCACTAAAGCAAGAAATATTTTTATAAACCTCTTTTTCATCTAGTTAAAAGACAACCATCTAACAACACTACTATTAAATAAACTTCTTAAACAAAATTTTTCTGTTGGCTCCCAGACATGTACCATCAAAGTAAAAAATCCTGTTGATAAAACTAAATATTAAACTTAGTTTTTTCTCTTTCAAACTACCTTTTACTGGCTAATCAGGCTTATCTAGTTGAATTTAAGTCAACTGCTAGCCAATATTTTTAAAAAAATTAATGAATCCTAGATTTTGTAAGTATTTTCTACATTAGACAAACCAAAAAAGAAAACTTACTGGATTATTTATNCTAACTTAGTTAAAATTTTAAGCTAACACTAATCAAATGATGGTCAGAACCAGTTCTAGCCAACCTNTGGTAGTCACCAACAAACAAGTCTCGGCTCACAAAAATATGGTCAATCCAGAGTAAATTCTGCCAAGTAGTTTGCCAACCTCTGCCAAAAGCCACGTTATA
>JGI24188J35168_1001032_pt1 | contig 16491 bp, 8 predicted proteins | sample YNPBryantNP2012_FD_35168 | JGI IMG/M metagenome (IMG submission 35168) | reverse complement strand
CGCGCCCGCGGGCCGCCGCCCCGGGGAACCCGGTCGGCTCTAGCCCGTTCGGCAACTTACCAGCAAGCGTCCGGCGGGTGTGATCCAGGCGGTGCGCCGACCGGGCGCCGGGAAGCCGTCCCGCCGCTCACTCCCCCAGGGCCTCCCGCATCTTCAAGAGGATGCGGGTCAGCAGCCGGGATACGTGCATCTGGGAGATGCCCAGCTCCCTGGCTATCTCCATCTGGGTCATGCCCTGGAAGAAGCGCATGAACAGGATGCGCTGCTCCCGGGGATCCAGGCAGCCCACCATCTGGGATATGGCCGCGCGGTGCTCGCTCAGGAAGAACTCGCGGTCCTCCTCCCCCAGCTGCTCCAGCAGGGAGAAGCCCTTGTCGGCATCNTCCGAGTTCGCGCCGTCCAGGCTGATGTAGTTGGCCGTGTGCGAGCTCTCCAGCACCTCCACCGTCTCCTCCTCGGAGATACCCATGTAGTCGGCGATCTCCTGGATGGTCGGCGTGCGTTTGAGCTGTTGGGCCAGGAGCTCGACCGCCTGGCTCAGCTGGGCGTCCCGCGTCTGCAGGCGGCGCGGCACCCTGATGGTCCAGCTCCTGTCGCGGAAGTAGCGTTTTATCTCCCCGATTATGGTGGGGGTCGCGTAGGTGGTGAATTCCACCCCGCGTTCCAGGTCGTAGCGGTCGATGGCCTTGATCAGGCCCACGAACCCGACCTGCAGGAGGTCCTCGTAGGGCTCACCCCGGTTGGAGAAACGGCGGGCCAGGTACTCCACCAGGCCGATGTGCATGGCGATGAGCTCGTCGCGGCAGGAGATATCCTGGGTGGCCCGCAGCCGCTCGAACAGCTCGCGCACTCGCTCCCTGCGGAGGCGGCGCTGCCTCTGCGCTTCCTCATCGTGTTCCTGCGCCACCGGAACCCCTGCCTTCCTTGAGCTTGCTCAGGGTTATCCGGCAGCGCCCTCCCTCGTGCTCCACCCGCAGGTCGTCGCAGACCGCATCGAGGATGAGCCGGCTGAAGGACTGGGAGATGTCCCCGGGCTCCTCCTTGCCCTTGCCGATGGGCGAGGTGACCGTGATGCGCATGGCCCCCGGCTTGACCCCGATCTCCACCTCCACCTCGTCCTGCGGCGCGGAGTGGGAAACGGCGTGGTTCCACGCCTCGTCCACCGCGATGCGCAGGTCCTCCACCTGCTCCAGGTCGAAATCCAGTCGGCTGGCCAAGAGGAACACCGCCACCCGGACGACCTGGGCGTAGAAGGGGAGGGCGGTGGCTTTCAGCCTGACGGTCTCTTCCTCTGCGCTCAAAAGTCANTCCCTCCCGGGGTCCGGGGGCCCTGCGGCCGGCCTCCGCAGGTGCCGCCTGTAATCTACCCCGCCGCGCTGCCGTCAAAACCGGGCGCCCGCGGTGCGGGCCCCCGCTGAACCGGTTTTATCCACGGTCTCGCATGTTTGAATTATATTCAAATGCGTAATATCATTTCACTATACGGTACTGAGCGGCGGTCGGAAATAGGCCGGTAACGGAAAGGCAAAGAGGTGAAGGTCGAGAAGGGGATCCACAACGGCGTCCGGGTACTCAGCTTCAGCGGCGAGGTTGACCTGCACACCGCTCCGGAGATGAAAGAGGCGATATACCAGACGCTGGAGGAGGGGGCCAGGGACATCATCCTGGACCTGGGGGGCATCTCCTTCATGGACTCCTCTGGCCTGGGAGTGCTGGTGGGCACGCTGAAGAGGGTGCGCTCGGCGGGAGGCTCGGTTTGCCTGATCTGCTGCCGGGAGAGCGTGCTCAAGGTGCTGCGCCTCACCGGCCTGGACCAGGTCTTCACCATATATCCCAGCCTGGAGGAGTACGAGCCGCCTGCCCAGGCCGGATGAGAGACCGGGCTGGAGCGGCCGCCCGCGCGCCGCTTGCACACTTGATAAAGAGGTCGGTGTTGGTATAATGCATTCTGCCCCTGAAGGGGCGCCCGAAGGTCTTATAAGGGGGAGTACCCGAGTGGCCAAAGGGGACGGACTGTAAATCCGTTGGCGCAGCCTTCGCAGGTTCGAACCCTGCCTCCCCCACCAGCGTAAACGGACAGGCACCGGCCTTTCCGTTTACGCCTTTATTTGGGGTCTCCCATAGCTCTTATTCAGGCACCAAAATTTCAATTCTCCTTCAAAAAGGGTCAAGCACCAAAACTTCACAGGTTGCTTCTATCCTTTCAGACAATAGAGTTTCCGGGAAAGTCGGGGCGGTTCATTCCTCTGGTTCATAGGAAAATTATAGGCCTGGTGGTCTGCGTCTGACAGAGGAAATGAGATCGGCACCACGAACTGCAAAAGGTGGCAATAGGCCAAATGACACGGTCTATGACAAGAGGTATTATAAACGAAGAGAGAAGGTGGTGATGATGAAGTTCGAGCGGATAACGATAGATCCGGAAATATGTACCGGGAAGCCCTGCATAAGGGGGCTGAGGTTTCCCGTTTCCCGCCTGCTGGGCTTGCTCGCCTCGGGTGAGACAAAGGAGGAGATCCTTAAGGAATACCCCTTCCTGGAACCCGAGGACATCGATAAGGCCTTGCGGTACGCCGCCTTTCTCGCCGAAGAGGAAACCTTGGAGATCGCCAAGTGAGCTTTCTTGTCGACATGCCCCTTTCTCCGGGGCTGGCTGCCTGGCTGCGAGAAAAAGGATACCAAGCCGTTCATGCCTCTGAGATCGAAATGTCCAGAGCCACTGATGAGACGCTTAGGAGTTACGCCAAATCCAATGACATGGTTGTGATCACGGCGGATCTGGATTACCCACGCCTGTTGGCCCTCACGCAGGAGCAAGGTCCGAGCACTATCCTTTCAGAGGTGGCGATTACAGCAGAGAACAGACCTTGACGTTGTTGAGTAGGGTCTTGGAGTTGATTCCATTAGATGGCCTGGAAAGAAGCATCGTCGTGATAGAGCGAGAGAGAATTCGGCGCCGTAGACTCCCGATTGCTTGACGATTGTTTACAGTAAACAACAACCGGAATAGGCACCTGAGGCCTCATTAAACCGCTCAAGGGTTAATCCCAGTCCCAGGTACTACCATATGCCATATCCAGTAAACAAATGGTCAGTATTGCTGAGCGTAAGCGAGGAAAGCCATGAGCGGATGAGAATGTCTGGATCCTGGGAGAACGCAGCATATGCGTAACCCAGAAAAGCTCAGAGCGACTCTCGAAAACCCAGAACAACAATATTTTACGGACTGTAAATCTGTTGGCGCAGCCCTCGCGGGTTCGAACCCTGCTTCCTCCATCAGCGCAAACGGACAGGCCTCGGCCTGTCCGTTTCGTTTCGCGGAGGAGCAATCCGCCTATATGCCACATTCCACAGCGGCTCCCCTGCACGAGGCGTCGCGGCCCCTCAGCCGTTCATCATGATGCGAATCAATAGGTGCCAGGCGCCAAAACTTCAATAATGGCTCAATTGGTGCCTGGCAACGATTGGAGACGGCTCCGAATGAAGCAGCCATGTCGCATCAGTACGTTGGCCATCCAGGGGCTGAAAAGTCTATGAATGCCGATGGGGAAATATTATATCCTTTACAGAAGGACATTTATATCTTATTATAACCTTAATAAAAGGACAATAATGATAGGACATGATATCGCCTGGAGGATGCATGATGGGGGATGCAGGATACATGAGAGACCTGGTAAGGCAGAAAATAATTGATAGCTTATCGGCGCAGCCCCCCGAGTCCACCAAGAGGGATGTCTACCTCCCTCGGGTGAGCGGGAAGAAAGCGTATGCCGTGATAGGCATGCGCCGTTCTGGTAAGACCACTTTCCTCTGGCAGGAGATCGAAAGTGAATTGAAGCGGGGAACGCCCCGCGAGGCCTTATTGTATTTCAACTTTGAGGATGAGAGACTGTCCGCCTTGACGCAAAGCGAGCTTGGGCTGGTGGCGGAAGAGTATTACAACCTGTTCCCCGAATCGCATGGCAGGCGGGTGGTGTTCTTCCTGGACGAGATCCAGAACATAAACGGATGGGAGGTCTTTGCGAGGAGACTGCTGGATACCCCGAACGTAGGGTTGTTCATCTCCGGTTCGTCTTCGCGCTTGCTCTCGCGTGAGCTAGCGAGTGCCATGAGGGGACGCGCGCTCGAAGTTCGCTTGTACCCGTTCAGCTTCAGGGAATACTTGCGCCACCTGGGGCGGGAGCCGAAGGGAGATGTCGGCCGCCTCCCAACAGCGCAGCGTTCGCGGATAGAGCGGGACCTTAGGGATTTCCTGGCATGCGGGGGCTTTCCGGAAGTCGTGGGCACCGATGTGCGCGCCAGGCAAGAGCTGCTGAGATCCTACGTTGACGTGGCCGTGTTCCGGGATGTGATCGAGCGGCACGCGGTCTCCAACCCGGTCGCGCTACGCTATCTCGTGAGGCGGCTGCTGGGCAACCCGGCCGGCACTTTCAGCATAAACAAGTTCTATAACGACCTGAAGGCGCAGGGAATCCCGGTTGCCAAAGACACGCTGCACGAATACCTGGGGCATCTCGAGGACGCGTTCCTGCTGCGGACCACCTCTCTCTATGCCAGGTCGGAGCGGCGGCGCATGGTCAACCCACGCAAGGTGTATCCGATAGATACCGGGCTCATCCCCGTATATGACCATTCGGGAGAACCCAAAACGGGGCAAGCGCTTGAGGCCTGCGTGCTGCTGGAGTTGGAGCGCCGCGGGGCTGAGATCGGGTACGTGCGGACGGCTGGCGGCTATGAGGTCGATTTCCACGCGAGGTTCCCTGGGGGGCCTAATACCTTGATACAGGTGTGTATGGATATAGCCGATAGCGGCGTTTACGAGCGTGAGGTGAGGGCGCTTCTCGAGGCGAAAAAGGAATATCCGAGGGCCGAGGCTCTGCTGATCGTCCTGGAGAAGCCGCCGAGGATAGAGATTCCTAAGGGCATCCGGTTCTCCCTCGCCAGCTCATGGTTCCTCGAAAGCCCGACATACTAGCCTGAGTTTCCGCTTTACGAAATAGGGGACGATAAAATCCCTGTATACAGTGGGATTAGGTCATGCGGTGTCGTATTACCCCTAACGGCTCGCGAATGACCCGATCTTAAGGAGGTCAAAGAGCTTCTTCTGTCGGGCGCTCATCCGGCTCAGGGCTATCTTGCTTCTGCCTTTGCCCGAGGGATAGATGATCGCCACCTCGCGTATGGCCGAAAGCTCCTTCAGGAGCGCAGGAAGCGAATTCAATCGATGCCAGACACTGCAACTTCTCAATCGGTGCCAGGCACCAAAACTTCAAATATGAATTGAAAAGGTGCCTGGCCCGGCTGAAGGCCGGGCCACGTCCCGTCGAGTGGATGGCCCCTAATGAACCCTCAATGGTCGGTTGCGAAAAAGCAAGGCAGGCGTCTTCAGCATATAGCCCTCATCTTGATATAATAACGGGGAGCTTTAATCCCGGGGTTGTATCCGTATGCCTTGATAGGGGAGAGTGCAGCAAATATGAGCATTTTCGACCTGCGCGACAGGATCATCGAGGAATATTCCGACTATGTAAGCAGCTTCCTGACCATCCAAGACGACCGCATCAAGGAGTTCGTCTCCAAAGAGCTCGTCGAGAACGGAGCCCTCTGGCCGCCAGCGCTGTTGCAGCTCAACCCCGCCTACGCCAAAGCCGCAACCGTCGAGGAAATGGTAGCCCGGGGCAAGCTCCACCCCACTTGCTCGGACATCTTCCGTGACCGGGATGGCGATTCCCTGACGCTCTTCAAGCACCAGCAAGATGCCGTCGAGGCAGCCCTGGCCGGCAAGGGGTTCGTGGTCACCAGCGGAACAGGCTCCGGCAAGAGCTTGACCTATTTCATCCCCATCATCGACGCCATCCTTAAAAACAGCGTATCCGAGCCCAGGGTCTGTGCCATCATCCTCTACCCCATGAACGCCCTGGTCAACTCGCAGTACCAAGCCCTGACTGACTTCGCCGAAGCTTACAGGGAAAGGACCGGCGCCGATTTCCCCGTCCGCTTCAACAAGTACACCGGCCAAGAGACCAAGAACCGCCGGGATATTCAACACAATCCGCCCCACATCCTTCTAACCAACTACATGATGCTGGAGTTGATGATGGTCCGCCCGGAGGAGCACGTCTTCGTGGACCGGACCACCACCGGCCTCCGCTTTCTGGTCATAGACGAGCTCCACACCTACCGGGGCAGGCAGGGAGCGGACGTGGCCATGCTCATCCGGCGCTTGAAGGAGCGGAGCGGCGATCCCAACCTTGTTTGCATGGGCACCAGCGCCACCATGATCGCGGGCAAGGCCACCACCCCGGAGGAGCGGCGGGCGGCGGTCGCTACCTTCGCCTCCCAGATATTCGGCACCGCCTTCGCACCCGACCAGATCATCGAGGAGACCCTCGAGGGCGCCACCGAGCGCAGGGGGGAAGTGGAGCGAGATGAGCTGCGCGGGGCGGTTACCAAGGCGTTGCCCGGGGAGCCCGACGAATTCCTGGCCAGTCCCCTGGCTTTTTGGGTGGAAGCCAACTTCGGGCTGGAGGAAGAGGAGGGCGGCAGGCTCCGGCGCCGCTCTCCCATCAGTCTGGAAGATGGAGCCAAGCTCTTGGCCGAACAGACCGGCCTCGATGCCGACACCTGCCGGGATGCTCTGCAGCGGTTCTTCCTCGCCGGGGCGAACCTTAAGAACGAAGAGGGAGAGCCCCTCTTCTCCTTCAAGCTCCACCAGTTCATCGCTCAGGGCAACCGGGTCTTCGCCACCCTGGAGCCCCGGGGCCGGCGTTCCTTCGACCTGAAGGGCCGCACCCGTCTCCCCAAGGACGACGGCAGCATGATCCTCTATCCCCTGAAGTTCTGCCGCACCTGCGGCATCGACTACTACGAGGTCCTCAACGATGTCGAGGAACACCGCTTCGTCCCCCTCAGCGACGAGGACCTTGCCTTCGAAGAGGAGGCAACGGGCAGGGGTTATCTCCTGCTCGCCCCGGAGGGAGCCGATGTGGAATGGGGACCGGATAACCTGCCCCCGGAATGGCTCACGGAAAGGGGAAGCGTCAAGAAAAGGTACCGAGATCTGGTGCCCTGGCCCGCCTGGATCCGGCCCGACGGCAGCTACTCAAAGAGCCCGGCCGAGGGCGCGGTCAAGGCCTGGTTCCAGCCCCAGCCCTTTCGTCTCTGCCTTAACTGCGGGGTCTTTTTCACGGAAAAGGAGAGCGAGTTCTCCAANCTNACCGGGCTCTCCAGCGAGGGNCGCTCCACCNCCACCACCGTGCTGGCCCTCTCGGCGCTGGTCAACGCGCCCGACGGCGATATCAAGGAGGGGGCCCGCAAGCTCCTCTCCTTCACCGACAACCGCCAGGACGCCAGCCTGCAGTCCGGCCACTTCAACGATTTCGTCCAGGTGTCCTTGCTCCGCTCGGCCATCTACGAAGCGGTAAAGGAAGAGGGGGAGCTCCGTTTCGACCGCATCGCCCCCCGGGTGGTGGAGAGCATGCGCCTGCCCTTCACCGCCTACGCCGCCAACAAACAGCTGGAGCCGGACTCCGCCCTGGGCCGGGAAGTCACGGAGACATTCACCTCCATCATCGAATACCGAATCTACGAGGACCTGCGCAGGGGCTGGCGGGTGGTCCAGCCCAACCTGGAACAGTGCGGCCTGCTGCGTATCGACTACATGGACCTGGACGACCTCTGCTCCGACGACGACAGGTGGAGCGGGCTCGCACCCTTCGCGGCCATCACGCCAGAGAAGCGCCGGGAGATACTCACCGCCCTACTGGACCACTTCCGCCGCCAGCTGGCCGTGCGCGCCGCCTGCCTGGAGGAGACCAACCAGCAGCAGTTGAAGAGGCGCGCCGAGGAGCGCATCGANCCCCTGTGGGGCTTCGAGGANGAAGAGCGGCTGCGCCAGGGGTCGCGCTTCGTCCTCCCGGGCCAGGACGACAGGCTGCCCGGCAGTTTCAGCTTAGGCAAGAACAGCCTCGTCCACCGCTACTTGAAGCGGGTGCTGCCTGCCTTCGAGGCGGAATATGAAGAGAACATCGAAAAGCTGGTGGATACCCTATGCAGCAAGGGCCTGCTGCGCCGTGAGAGCGAGAGGGGAGTGAGCTTCGTAAGGTTGGAATCCGCTGCGCTCGTCTGGAAGCCCGGTGACGGAAACCCGGTGGGCGAACCCCTCTACACCCGGCGCGTCGATAACCCCTTCTATGAACAACAGGAAAGGGAGGCCAACCGCTACTTCCGCGATTTCTACACCCGCTCGGCGGAGCTGCTCCACAATGTCGAGGGGAGGGAACACACCGCCCAGGTGAATTACGCCGAGCGNATGGAGCGGGAGGAGCGCTTCCGCTCCGGCGAACTCAAGTGCCTCTTCTGCTCCCCCACCATGGAGCTGGGCATCGACATCTCCGACCTGCAGTTGGTGCACATGCGCAACGTCCCGCCCACCCCGGCCAATTACGCCCAGCGCAGCGGGCGGGCCGGCCGCAAGGGTGACCCCGCCCTGGTGCTCACCTACTGCCTGGCGGGAAGCGGACACGACCAGTATTTCTTCCACCACCAGCGCGATATGGTCTCCGGGGCCGTCAGACCCCCGCGCATCGACCTCACCAGCGAAGACCTGGCCCGGGCCCACCTCCACGCCATCTGGCTGGCCAAGACCGGCCTCTCCCTGGGCCGTTCCCTGGCCGACCTGGTGGACCTGCGCCTGGATGGCTACCCGCTCAACGAGGAAACGAGGGGCAGGATAGCCCTCTCCGATGGGAAGTTCAATGAATGCCTGGAAGAGGCCCGACGCATCTTCTCCTCCTGCGCGCCCGATATCGATAAGGCGGCTTGGTATTCCGAGGACTGGCCGGAAACGACGCTCAGGCGGGCCCCTGAGGAGTTCGATTCCGCCTTCAACCGCTTCCGCCAGCTCTACTTGGCGGCGGACCGCCAGTGGGTGGCGGCCAACGAGGTCCTGCGCTTTCGCGGCGCGGGCCGGGAGGAGGAGCGCAAGGCCGAGCGTGACCGGGCCGAGGCGGAGCGCCAGAAGGACCTGCTCACCAACAACACCACCTCCTACGAGGAATCGGACTTCTACCCCTACCGCTACCTGGCCAGCGAGGGGTTCCTGCCCGGCTACAATTTCCCCCGCCTGCCCCTGAGTGCCTACCTGGCCCGCAAGGGCAAGGGAGACTTCCTCTCGCGCCCGCGCTTCCTGGCCATCTCCGAGTTCGGGCCGGAGAACTTCATCTACCACGAGGGTTCCAAGTACCAGGTGAAGGGCTTGCGGACCGTCCTCGCCGACCTGGAGGAGCGGAGGCTGCGCGTGAAACTCTGCAACGCCTGCGGATACCTCCACCGGGATGAGGGCATAGAGTTCTGCCACGGCTGCGGCACCCGCCTTTCGGGCGACGAATCCACCCTCGCCTCACTCCTGGAGCTGACCAACGTCTACACCCGCCGGCGCGAGCGCATCACCAGCGAGGAGGAAGAGAGGCGAAAGCGCGGCTACGAGATCACCACTCATTTCGAGTTCGCACCGGTGCGGGGGACGAGCGAGGGCCGCATCCCCGCCACCGTGGAAGATGGGGCGGGGGATCCCGTGTTCCGCCTGGTCTATGCCCCCTCTGCCACCGTGTACCGCATCAACCACCGCTGGCGGTCAAGCAGGGACTACGGGCATCTGCTCGATTTCGACACCGGGGAGTTCAAGAGCAGCAGCTCGGATGAGGAGGGGGCGGCATCGGGCGGACGGCTGGAGCCGGTGAGGCTCTACGTGCACGACACCATGAACATCCTGCTCCTCTACCCGGGGGCCGAGGACCTGAACTGGCCGGAGGAGATGCTTGTGACCCTGGAACACGCCCTGCGCCGGGGCATCGAGCAGGTCTTCCAGGTAGAGGAGGCGGAGCTGGGATCGGAGCGCATCGGCAAGGGAAGCAACCGCGCCATCCTCTTTTACGAGGCGAGCGAAGGCGGATACGGGATCCTGCGCAGGCTGGTGGAAGAGCGCGGTGCCTTCGCCCGGGTGGCCGCGGAGGCCCTTGCCGTCTGCCACTTCGATCCCGACCACCTCACCGACAACAACCCCGACTGCCCCAGCGCCTGCTACGACTGCCTGCTCTCCTACACCAACCAGCGAGATTACCTAATGCTCGATCGCAAGTTGGTCCGGGACCTGCTCGGAAGGCTGACCTCCTCCCGGACCCATCCCATCGTCCGGGGCCGCGACTACGAGGAGAACTACCGGTGGCTGCGGGCGCTCACCGACTCCCGTTCCGAGCTGGAGCGCAGGTTCCTCGACCATCTCTACCGGACCCGGCGCCTCCTGCCCGATGACGCCCAGCGGCCTCTGGCCGACCATTCCGGCACCATCCCCGATTTCTTTTACGAGCCGTATACCTGCATCTATTGCGACGGCTCGGTGCACGACGAGCCCGCCCAGAGGGAGAAGGACCAGCGCATCCGTCACGAGCTCAAGGATCTGGGCTACCGGGTCATCGTCATCCGCTACGACCGCGACTTAGAGGAACAGGTGAGCAAGAACTCCGACGTCTTCGGGGAAGCGGCGGTATGAACAAGACATCAGCGCCCCAGGTGGGCTCCATCGTCCGCTGCCGCCAGCGCGAGTGGGTGGTCATCCCCTCCGAGAGCAGGGGCGTGGTCATGCTGCGCCCCTTGGCGGGNNGGGAGGAAGAGGCCTGCGGGGTCCTCTTGGCCCTGCAGGAACACGGCATCGACGTCATCGAGTCGGCCTCCTTCCCCTTGCCGGACCCGGCCGCCGCGGGCGATGCCAACTCCGCCGGGCTCCTCTTCGACGCGGCGCGCCTGACCCTGCGCGACGGGGCCGGCCCCTTCCGCTCCCTGGGCCGGGTTTCCGTGCGCCCCCGGCCCTACCAGTTCGTGCCCCTGCTCATGGCCCTGCGCCTGGACCCCGTCCGCCTGCTCATCGCCGACGACGTGGGGGTGGGCAAGACCATCGAGGCCGGCATCATCGCCCGCGAGCTCATCGACCGGGCCGAGGTCGAGCGGCTCTGCGTGCTGTGCCCGCCCTACCTCTGTGACCAGTGGCGCAGGGAGCTCTCCGAGAAGTTCCACCTGGAAGCGGTGGTGGTGAACTCCGGGACGGTGAGCTCCCTGGAGCGACGCAAGCTCGACCCTAACGCCAGCGTCTTCGCCTATTACCCTTATACCGTGGTGAGCATCGATTACGCCAAGAGCGACCGCCACCGCCACAACTTCCTGGCCAACTGCGCCGACCTGGTCATCGTGGACGAGGCCCACGGGGCCGCCCGCCCCACCGGCCGCTCCGCCGCCCAGCAGCAGCGCCACGTCCTCCTACGCGACCTGGCGGAAAAGCGGGACCGCCATCTCATCCTGCTCACCGCCACCCCCCACAGCGGGGTGGACGAATCCTTCCTCTCCCTCCTGGGCCTGCTGGACCCTTCCTTCAAGCTCCTGGACCTGGGGGGGCTCACCGAGGAGCAGCGCGATTCCCTGGCCCGCCACTTCATCCAGCGCCGCCGGGCCGATATCGTCAACTGGTTGGGTGAGGAGACCCGTTTTCCCCAGCGCATTGCCTCGGAGGAGCACTACGAGCTCTCCCCTCCCTACCGGGAGTTCTTCGATGCGGTCTACGGTTTCAGTCGGGAGCTGGTCTCCTCCGGGGAGAAGGAGAGGGGGTGGAAACGGCGCGTCCGCTACTGGACGGCGCTGGCCTTGCTGCGCTGCGTGATGTCCTCGCCCGCGGCCGCCGCCGCTGCCATCGGCAAGCGGCTGAAAGGCCTGATGCCGACCGAGGAGATCTCCGACGAGGTCGAGGAGGGCGTATCCGAGGAGGACTACATGTCCACCATTTACGAGACCGACGAGGCCGAGCCCTCCGACGTGCAGCCCTCGCAGATAGTGGAGGAGGGGGCAGCGGAGCTGCCGGAGGGAGAAGCCCGCAAACTCAGGGACCTCGCCAGGCGGGCCCAAGGGCTCAAGGGCGGAGAGGACCGCAAGCTGGCCAAGTGCGCCGAGCTGGTGGAGGGCCTGCTCGCCGAGGGTTTTTCCCCCATCGTCTGGTGCCGCTACATCGCCACCTCCGACTACGTGGCGGAGGAGTTGGCCCGGCGTTTCTCCGATGCGCGGGTGGTCTCGGTCACCGGGGCGCTCTCCCCTGAGGAACGCGAGCTCAAAGTGGCGGAGCTCGCCGGCGCGCCCAAGCGGGTGCTGGTGGCCACCGACTGCCTGAGCGAGGGCATCAACCTGCAGGAGGGCTTCGACGCGGTGGTCCATTACGACCTGCCCTGGAACCCCAACCGCCTGGAGCAGCGCGAAGGGCGGGTGGACCGCTTCGGTCAGAAGGCCGCAGAGGTCAAGGCGGTGCTGCTCTACGGCATCGACAACCCGGTCGACGGGGCGGTGCTGGAAGTGCTTTTGCGCAAGGCCCGCAGCATCCACCGCACCCTGGGCATATCCGTCCCGGTGCCGGTGGGCAGCGAGACGGTGATGGAGGCGGTACTGGAATCCCTCTTCTTCAAGGGCAGGGATGCCTCCCAGCTCCAGCTCTTCGAGGCCGAGGACGCCGCCAGGATAGGCCAGCTCTGGGACCGGGCGGTGGAGCGGGAGCGCGAGAGCCGCACCCGCTTCGCCCAGCGAGCCATCAAGCCCGCCGAGGTCCAGCGCGAGCTGGAGGAGACCGACTCGGTGCTGGGCGAGCCGGAGGCGGTGCGCGACTTCCTGGCGGAGGCCTGCAGCCGCCTGGGCGTGAACGTGAGGCGGGAAAGGGACGGCACCCTTTCCCTTGCTTCCCTGGAGCGCTTGCCGGAACAGGTGCGCGGCACCCTGACGGCCAAGGAGGGAGTGCGCCTGGCCTTCCGCCCACCCGCTCCCGAGGGTTCCGTCTGGGTGGGCCGCAACCACCCCTTCGTCTCCTCGCTTGCCGGCTACCTCCTGGAACAGGCATTGGCGGAGAGGCCGGACGCCGTGGCTTCCCGCTGCGCGGTCCTGCGAACCGGACGGGTGAAGCGGCGCACCGCCCTCCTCCTGCTGCGCTGCCGCTACACCTTGGCTACCCCCGAGGCGGAGGACCTGCTGGCCGAGGAGGTCCTGCCCCTGGCCTTTGCCGGAAGCCCCGCCACCGGCATCGAATGGCTGGAGCCCGCCGAGGCGAAAGGGCTCCTGCGGGAAGCGTCGCCCGAGATGAACACCACGGCGGCCGAGCGGCACCAGGCGCTGGCGGAAGCCCTCGAGTGGTACGGTAGCCTCGGAGAAGACATCCGGGGCATCCTCGAGGAGAGGGCAAGGGCCCTGCAGGAGGCCCACAAGCGGGTGCGGGAGGCGGCCGGGGTGAGGCGGCGGGGGGTGCGGGTGGCCCGCCATCTGCCCCCCGACCTGCTGGGGCTCATGGTGCTCCTCCCGGTGCCCAAGGGGGTGAGGGGTTGAGCCGCTTCCCCTCCCTGCGCGTGGAAGGGGGCCTCATCTCCCCCGACCTCATCGACCGCATCGCCGACGGCGAGGCCCCGGGCCAGAAGCCCGCCGACTTCGGCCTCCCCGCCAAGTCCCACTTCCTGGACGAGGTGGCCGACGCCTGGGCGGCGGCCCGCCGCTTCTGGGAGGGGTTCCGCTCCCGCCTGGACGCCCTGCCGGAGGANGACCTGGCCACCAGCGTCACCCGCGACCAGTGGGTCATCCCGCTCATGAGCCTGCTCGGCTACGAGCTCACCTATCAGCCGAAGGCGCAGGTGGTGGACGGTCTCACCTTCGCCGTCAGCCATCGCGCCGACCCCGGAGAGGACGCTCCCCCCGTCCACGTGGTGGGCTGGCGCCAGGAACTGGGCAAACTGTCGCCCTCGGGCCGGCCCCGCCTCGCTCCCCACGTGCTGGTGCAGGAGTACCTCAACCGCACCGAGCACCTCTGGGGGGTGGTGACCAACGGGAGAGTCCTCCGCCTGCTGCGCGACTGCCAGCTGCTGGCCCGCCAGGCCTACATCGAATTCGACCTGGAGGCCATGCTGGAGTCGGAGTCGCTCGCCGATTTCTCCCTGCTCTGGCGCCTTGCCCACCGCACCCGCCTGCCATCTGGGATGGAAGATGCGGAGGACTGCCTGCTGGAGAGGTACTACTCCACCAGCGTGGAGCAGGGGGGCAGGGTGCGCGAACGCCTGCGCGACGGGGTGGAGAAGGCCCTGGACCTTTTGGCCAACGGCCTGCTCTCCCATTCCGACAACGCGGAGCTGCGGGCCCTTGTCTCGAGCGGCGCCCTGACCCCGCAGGCCTTCTACCAGCACCTGCTGCGCCTGGTCTACCGCCTGCTCTTCCTCATGGTAGCGGAGGAGCGCAAGCTGGTCTCGCTCTCCCCCATCTACCGCGAGCATTACAGCGTCGAGCGCCTGCGCCGCCTCGCCGTGATGCGCCTGCGGGAGGAGGGGCACAAGGACCTCTGGCTTTCCCTGCAGGCCACCTTCGACCTATACCGCTCGGAAGAGCTGGGGGCGCTCCTCGGGGTGCCCCCCTTGAACGGGGAGCTCTTTTCCGAGACCGAGCTGGACCGCGGTTCGCTCGCCAACCGCGACCTGCTGGCCGCCCTGCGCGAGCTTTCCACCTACGCCGAGGACGCAAACTCGCCCCGCCGCCGGGTCAACTACGCCGCCCTGGACGTGGAGGAGCTGGGGAGCGTTTACGAGAGCCTGCTGGAGTACCACCCCACCTTTTCGGGAAAAGACGGCGTGCCCGCCTTCCGCCTGGTGAGGGGGATGGAGCGCAAGACCACCGGCTCCTACTACACGCCGCCGCAGCTGGTGGGCGAGCTGGTCAAGAGCGCCTTGGAGCCGGTGCTGGTCGAGAGGCTGGCCGGAGCAAAAAGCAAAGAGGACAAAGAGAAGGCCCTCCTGGGCATCAAGGTCTGCGACCCCGCCTGCGGGAGCGGCCACTTCCTGCTGGCCGCTGCCCGGCGCATGGGCAAGGAGCTGGCCCGGGTGAGGACGGGCGACGAGGAGCCGGCTCCCGAGGAGGTCAGGCGGGCCATCCGCGAGGTCATCGGCCNCTGCATCTACGGGGTGGACAAGAACCCCCTGGCGGTGGACCTGTGCAAGGTGGCCCTGTGGATCGAGGGGCATACCGAGGGCAAGCCCCTCTCCTTCCTCGACCACCGCATCCGCTGCGGAGACTCCCTGGTGGGGGTGCACGACTTGAGGGTGCTGGCCGAGGGCATCCCCGACGGCGCCTACGACCCCGTATCCGGGGATGACAAGAAACTGGCAAGCTCCATTAAGAGGGATAACAGGTTCGAGCGCTCCGGCGCCCTGCGCCTGGCCCTGGAGGCCGCGGAGGCGGAGGCGACTTACGAGGCCTCCCTCTCCATCGACGGGATCCCCGACGACACCCCTGACCAGGTCCGGGAGAAGGCCCGCATCTACGAGGCCCGGCGGGCCCCGGGCACCTCTTGGTTCAAGGACAGGGCCGCCTGCGACCTCTGGTGCGCCGCCTTCTTCGCCGAGCTCACCGAGGAGAGTTATAGGGAGCGCCGCATCCCCACCACCGATACCTTGAGGGCTTTCCTGGAGGGCGAAGCCATCGATAAGCGCTGCGTCGCCTCCGCGCGGGAGCTGGCCGGCCGCATCGGTTTCTTCCACTGGCCGCTGGAGTTCCCCGAGGTCTTCGAGGCCGGCGGCTTCGATGTAGTCCTGTGCAACCCGCCGTGGGAGCGCATCAAGCTGCAGGAACAGGAGTTCTTCGCCACCCGGAGCCGTGATATCGCCGAGGCCCCCAACAAGGCTGCCCGGGCGAAACTAATTAAGAAGCTGCCGGAGACCGACCCCGACTTGTGGGAGGAATACCGTAGAGCATTGCACGCTGCCAAAGCCCAGAGCAAGTTCCTGCGCCAGTCCGGACGCTTTGCCTTGACCGCCCGCGGGGATATCAACACTTACTCCGTCTTTTCTGAGCTCTTCTCGGGGCTGGTGAGTGCGAAGGGCAGGGCGGGGATGGTGGTGCCCACCGGCATCGCCACCGACCACACCAACAAGGACTTTTTCGCCCACCTGGTGGAGGAGAGCAGGCTCGCCTCCCTCTACGACTTCGAGAACCGGGAGGCCGTCTTTCCCGGCGTGCACCGCAGCTACAAGTTCTCCCTGCTGACCGTGCGGGGGGCGGGCGGCGGCAGGACAGGGCCCGCCCGCTTCGCCTTCTTCCTCACCCGCGCCTCCCAGCTCAAGGACGGCAGCCGCGTCTTCGAGCTCACCGCCGATGACTTCGCCCTGCTCAACCCCAACACCCGCACCTGCCCCGTCTTCCGCACCCGCCAGGACGCCGAGCTGACCAAGAGCATATATGAGAGGGTGCCGGTGCTGGTCAACGAGGCGGCGGGTGAGAACCCCTGGGGCATCAGCTTCTTGCGCATGTTCGATATGTCCAACGACTCCCACCTCTTCCGCACCCGCCAACAGCTAGAGGAGGCCGGCTTCCGCCTCCATGGCAACCGCTTCATCAGGGGCTCCGAAGTTTGGCTGCCACTATACGAAGCGAAGATGA
>JGI24188J35168_1001030_pt1 | contig 16500 bp, 17 predicted proteins | sample YNPBryantNP2012_FD_35168 | JGI IMG/M metagenome (IMG submission 35168) | reverse complement strand
TGTGCGCCGGAATTCAAGATTCTCAATTGAGCCTTTCAGAAATCCTTTGTGTACTTCGTGTCCTTTGTGGTTCAAGACCTTTTTGCAGGAGAGTCATAATTAATTTCGACAATGTCACCTTGTCGTCTAATTGTCATAACGAGAGCGTTCATTGCGACAAAGCAATCTCTTGGCAAACGGGCTTCGCGGTCGCTATCGCCCGCGGCGACAAAAAGCATAGCGTTTTCAACACAAATTTTTTAAGTGAGATTGTCAAGTCAATCGTGCAAAGTATTTTTCTTTCAAGAGCAACTCCATGAAATCGCGCTGGGAAACACACAAGGGCGTCCGCTATTTTCACTTTGATCTGTCCTCATATGGGATAGATGATGAGGCTATCATCCGTGAAATAGACGAGGCAGATGCCGTGATCATGGCAGAACCGCTCGATTCAGTGCTCGTGCTGAACGACGTACGCTACTCGGTCGGATCCTATCGAGTGGTCCAGCACTTGCAACTCAGTGCCGAGCGTTCGGCGCCATACATCCACCGGGCTGCTGTCATTGGCGTGTTTGGTATTCAGAAAGGCTTGCTGGAAATCATCAACCGCTTTACCACCAGGCCCATCGTTGCTTTCGATAACATTGAGGAAGCCAAAGACTGGTTAATCAGCGAACTGCCCTAACAAAATCTTGATGAGGCAACGCCATAGTTCGGGATAAAAACTCCCTGGCCCAAAAACCAGGGAGTTTTTATCTGGAATGTTTTGCCACAAATTTTTACAGCAGGCATGTCAGGATTCAGGCTATCTGTGGCTCAAAACAAGAAGGCCGGCGTAACAATCACTCCTCTTCTGTGATGATAATTGTTTCAATCACATCACCGAGGAAATCGGGGTTCTGTTCGGGGTCGCGGCGGGTGATCTGGTTGACCACGTCCATCCCCTCGATCACCTGCCCGAAGATGGTGTAATCGCTTTCCTGGAGATTGACCGGGCCAAAAGTAATAAAGAACTGGCTTCCGTTGGTGTTCGGCCCGGCATTGGCCATCGCCACCACACCGGCCTTATCAAACTTGAGATCATTCAACTCATTGACGAACTGATACCCTGGACCGCCCATGCCGGTGCCGGTCGGGTCGCCGGTCTGTGCCACGAAGCCTTCCAGGACGCGATGGAATGTTACTCCGTCATAATAGCCGTTGCGAGCCAGGAAGACGAAGTTGTTGACCGTAATCGGGGCCTTTTGGGGGTAAAGTTCGATGACAAATTCGCCCCCTTTGGCCATTTTGACGGTGGCAAAATACTTTTTGTTGACATCAATGAGAAACGGCGGAGCCGAGGAATACTGCTTTGTCCCTACCAGAGTCGGCAAATCGCCCCCCTGCGTCGGCNCTGGCGGATTGGAAATTTGCTCGGGGAGAGACGAGACAACGATCCAGACAACGAGTGCCACCACGAGGGCGAGCAGGCCAAAGGTCAGGATGCGCCCGAGCAGGCGCTTCTGCGCCAGTTCGCGGCGATGCGCTTCACGTTTACTAAGGGGTTTCTTGGGCATAGAGAACTCCATCATCAAGGATTCGAGACAGGTCAAGTTTAACACAAGTTTCAGGGGCATTGCTCCAACCAACATCCTGCAAAATTGCTTGAAATCGAGTTGTGTTCATGCTATAAAGATTTTGTAATGAGAAAGGAGGCCTTATGTGCAATGGGTACAATCACTTCCCTGATTGTACATGCGGATTTGGCGGAGGACATGGCTCCGGTACATCGGGAAACAAACAGAGACGGCCCGGAAAAGGATGTTGGTTCGAAGCCAACATACAAGAACGCAAAGTCAGCCCCTGGACAGAAAGATTGGTACGCAACAGCAGGATGCTAGAAGTTTGCAGTTGAGAAATTGGAAGAATTTGACAAATCATTAAAGCCCACAGAAATTCACTAACAAACAATCCTCCCAAGGATGGCCTTCTCAAAGTCGCTTGACAAGTCAAAGTCAAATCTTTCACCGCAGAGCCGCTGAGAACGCAGAGAAAACCACAAAAAATCTCTGCGAGCTCTGCGTCTCAGCGGTCAAAATTCTCAATTGCCGTGTTTCGCACAGGGCATCAAGGGACTTTGAGAAAGCCATATCCTCCCAAGAGTGGGGGATTGTCATTTCGGGCTATTCTCTTTATCATTATTGAACTAAACTTCCAAAGGAGCCGGCTTATGAAGATTGAGGTTGTTGCAATCAACAAACCCGAACCAATCAACTTTATTCTCGGTCAATCGCACTTTATCAAGACAGTGGAGGACATCCACGAGGCACTGGTGAATGCCGTCCCGGGCATCAAATTCGGGATAGCCTTTTGTGAGGCCTCCGGCAAACGCCTTGTCCGGTTTAGTGGTACGGACGAAGAAATGATTGAACTGGCAAAGCAGAACGCCCTCGCCATTGGCGCGGGTCACTCCTTCCTCATCTTCCTGGGGGAAGGGTTCTATCCCATCAACGTGCTCAAATCTGTCCAGGCAGTACCTGAAGTGTGCCGCATTTACTGTGCTACGGCCAACCCAACCGAGGTCCTGGTTGCAGAAACCGAACAGGGTCGCGGCATCCTGGGCGTGATAGACGGTTCCTCGCCATTGGGAGTAGAGGACGAGGAAGAAATTGCCTGGCGCAAGTCCTTCCTGCGCAAAATCGGCTACAAGTCGTAACTGTATCAGACAAAAGGAAAGTCATTTGGTATCTCTTGCTCAGCATAAATCCCTACAATAGCGCTGGCCTTCGTAAGCATTGGGAAAAATCCCGCTCTATCTCGAAAAAAGTTCTGCCAGCCTCTTGGTGAATGGCTTTTAATATGACTACTACCCGTGCCCCCAGCAAAATCCTACCGCGCGCTTTTCCAGGAATTTCTCCTGACGAAGTCGCTGAATTAATCAAAAACAGCCAGGTGCAAAACTACCCGGCTGATACCATCCTCTGCCGCGAAAATGAAATTGAGGACACGTTTTACATCATCCTGGAAGGCGAAGTAGAGGTAAGCAAAGTCATCAACAATACCGAACGGCGCTTGTTAAAAACGCTCACGGCAGGCGACTTTTTTGGCGAGATGGCGCTCATTCATAACGCACCACGCTCGGCCACGGTACGTTCGCTGACGCCACTGGTCACGCTCGAAATCCGCAAAGAGGCCTTTGACCGTGTCCTGCGCAACAGCGCCACCATTGCAGTGGCCATGGTACGCGAGATTAGCACGCGCCTGCGCGAAAATGACGAAATGGCCATTGATGATTTGCGCCTGCGTGCCAGCGAACTCGCCGACGCCTACCAGAAAATGGCAGAGATGGAGGCCGCCCGGCGCGAATTCCTCACCAACATCTCGCACCAGTTGCGCACACCTCTCACCACTGCTCATGGCTACCTGCAAATGCTGCAAAAAAACGCTCTCCCTGAAGAGAAAAAGCCAGAAATTCTCTCAACAATCGCCCGAAGCATTCAGCAAATCACCACACTCGTCAACGACATTCTCTTCGTGCAAGAGATGGATCTCATCCTGGATCAATTTGAATCCGTCAACATGGTAGAGATGGCCCGCGAGGTAACCCGGCAATACGAAGAAAAGGCCCGCGCCGCCAACGTCAAACTGCACGTTAAGGCCGATTTGTTCGTGCCACCCGTGCTCGGTGACCCTCAAAACCTGGAACGCGCCCTCGTCGCTTTGGTGGACAACGCCATCAAATTCAGCCCCAACGGCGGCGATGTTGAAATCCGCTTGAGACGTAAAGGAGAGCAAGTCCTGATTTCCGTCAAAGACGAAGGGATTGGCATCGAACCCGATAAGTTACCGCACATCTTCGACCGTTTCTACCGCCTCGATAAAGTGGGCAATCGACTTTTCGAAGGACTTGGCCTCGGCCTGGCCATCACCAAACAGGTGATTGAACAGCACAAAGGTCAATTGACCGTGGAAAGCACCCCCGGACAAGGCAGCACGTTTACCATGAGTCTCAACGTCTGGCACAAAACCACGCCAGAGCAGGCAAATTCCACCCTGTAAAACAACCTCCCGCAGACGCTATATGCTGCGGGAGGACTTTTCTGTCACGAAAATACCAGCACCAGTTGCCCTACAGGATCGTAGAAGGAACGTGCCGAGAAGGGCGGATCATTCGGCTTCATCGCACGGAGACGGGCAAGCAAAAGGGGCAAGTCCTCAACGCAAGGAAGAGACGAGACAGCGTCCCAAGGCACCCATTCCAGCCCCCCTTCGGCAGAGGGCCGCAAGGAATCGCCACGATATTCGCCCCGCAAGACATACACCGCCACACCGGGGTTGCGGCCGGTATCCACCAGCAGCGTCCCACATAGCCGCAAATCCGCCTCAATGCCGGCCTCTTCAAGCAGTTCCCGCCGCGCGGCTCCCAGGATGTCTTCCCCTTGTTCTACATGACCACCCAGGCCATTGTAACGATTTGGCCAGAGCGGCTTATCTGGCGCCCCGCGCAAAAGAAGAACGTCCTCGCCGCGCGTGATAAAAATCAACACGCGCGGCAAGACCATGTATCGCTCTCGATGCGCACCTTGTTCCCAGGCAGGCATACTAGCGGGATTGCTGAATCAGGGCGCGCACTTCTTCGAGACGACCCGCCGAACCGAGTTTCTCGTTTTTGTGTGCAATGAACTTGGCATATTCCGCCATGAAGATCTTGCCCGGCTCACGGAGATCGAACTTCTCGGGATAATCGCGGAAGAATTCGCGATGAACGCGCGTCCAGACAAGCCGGCCATCGGTATCAATGTTAATCTTGGTCACACCCAGTGCCGCGGCCCGCTTGAACTCGTCCTCGTTGACACCTTTGGCTCCCTTGAGATTTCCACCAGCAGCATTGATGCGATCCACCTCCTCCTGCGGGACCGACGAGGAACCGTGCATCACCAGCGGGAAGCCAGGTAAACGCTGCTGAATTTGTTCCAGCACTTCAAAGTGCAACCGTTGCGAACCCGAGAACTTAAACGCTCCGTGACTGGTGCCAATCGCGCAGGCCAACGAGTCACAACCGGTCAGGCGGACAAATTCCTTTGCCTGGTCGGGATCGGTCAATTTGGCATTGGCCTCATCCACACTCACGTGCTCCTCAACCCCTCCCAACTGGCCCAGTTCCGCCTCGACCACAATCCCCCGGGCATGAGCCGCCTCGACTACCCGGCGAGTAATTTCCACATTCTTCTCAAACGGTTCATGGCTGGCATCAATCATCACCGAGGAGTAGAAGCCGCTCTCGATGCAGTCATAACAGGTTTGCTCATCGCCATGGTCAAGATGGACAGCAAAAATTGCCTCGGGGAAAATCTCATCTGCCGCGCGAATGAGCGCCTCGAGCATCTTCTTGTGCGTGTACGAGCGCGCCCCCTTGCTGATTTGAATGATAAATGGCGCCTGGCTATCCATATTCCCACGGAACAGCCCCATCGTCTGCTCCAGGTTATTGATGTTATAAGCGCCAATTGCATATTTGCCATAAGCGGCCTGGAAAAGTTGTTTGGTTGTAACAATCATTTTAGAAATACTCCTTCCAACAAGTTTCAATTTCCCTTCTACGGGCCTTTCAACGCCACAAAGGCGTCCGGCTGTTTCTCAATCAAGAAGAGTTTGACCGATTATACCAACTCTTTCATAATTCAAGATAATGCTGACAAAATGCTCGGTTGCAAACATCAGGTGATGTCCGCCCTCGCAACGACATCCTTGCGACCCAGCACTGACAAAACCATCACTTCCCAAAACGTTCAACTTCCCCCACAACTTTATCCCCCAAATGTCGTAGAACTTATCAGTGCGGAATACTGTATAATCAAGGAAACAGTCCGCCCCAGATCAATTCCCAACAGGAGGAGCCATGAGTGACTTATTTGAAACCATCAAAGGTGACCGGGACATCTTTTCCAAACTTTTATCCTACGTTCCCGGATTCAGCGGCTACATCGAGCGAAGCAACCGCCGGGCAGCCGATCAAATGCTGCGAGACCAGGTTGGCTTGAAATACAGTGAACTGGCCAAACGTTTATCAGACATAAAGAAAGACATGGTAGACGCCGGTCAATTCGACCTGCTCGAAGAAATTGACTCTTTAGGAATGAAATTAACCACCTTTGCCGACCGGGTCAAAACTGCCTCCTACGGCTACTCCGGACTCTTCGACAGCGTCAAAATCAACGAAGCAGAACTGGCCCAACTTTACACCTTTGATGCGGCTTTTTTTGACCTGGGAGAGCAAATCAACCACGGGTTGGACAATATCGCCGCCGCAATCGGCACCGATGGACTGAAATCGGCCATCCGCGCTGTCAACGACCTTGCTCAGCAAGCCATTGAGACCTTCGACAAACGTTACCAACTCATTACCGGCTCCGCTGAAAATAAATAATCCCGACTGTCAGACAACTGGCGCAAGGTAGCAACTTGCGCCAGTTTGTGGTTTAATACAGGTATGTGGACCGAATACATTCCCCCCTCCTCTTTACAAGAAACCTTGCGGCTCCTGAACGAAAAACGCGAAAAAGCGCGCCTCGTGGCAGGAGCCACTGATTTAATGCTGGAAATCGAGCGCGGCGTGCGCAAAGGCGTTGAAACGATCATCGACATCACCCGTCTGCCCGACCTCGACTGCATCACCCTCCACGAAGACGACACCATCCACATCGGCCCGCTCGTGACCCACAACGACGCCGCGGCCTCCAAACTTCTGCGCGAGCGTGCCTTCCCGCTCGTCAGCGCCTCCTGGCAGGTTGGTGCGCCGCAAATTCGCAACCGCGCCACCATCGCCGGCAACCTCATTACCGCCAGCCCGGCCAACGACACCATTCCTCCCCTTATGGCTCTCGGCGCATGGGTCGAACTGGCCTCGGTGCGCGGCACCCGTCGCGTCCCCCTGGCAGAATTCTACACCGGCGTCCGAAAAACCGTCCTTGAACCGGACGAAATGCTGGTAGATATTGCCTTCCCCGCCATGAAAACGAGCCAGCGCGGCACCTTCCTCAAACTCGGATTGCGCCGCGCCCAGGCCATCTCGGTCGTCAACGTGGCGGTCATCCTCGACCTGGAAAATGACACCGTCAAATCGGCTGCCATCACCCTGGGAGCAGTTGCCCCGACCATCATCCACGCCCCCGAAGCCGAAGCCTTCCTCGTCGGCCGCGAACTGACCGACGAGGTCATCGCCCGCGCCGGTGAACTGGCCGCCCAGGCCTCCCGTCCGATTGACGACATTCGCGGCTCGGCCGCCTACCGCCGCGCCATGGTGCGCGTCCTGGTCATGCGTGCCCTGCGTCAACTTCGCGAGGGAGAGTGGCAATCTGCCGTCCCCCAAGAGCCGGTCCTGCTCGCTGCCAACCTCAAACCACCTGCTCCCCCTCGCTCCCGTTCCGCCCACGACACCGCCATTCGCACAACAATCAACGGCAAACAGTACACCTTTACCACCGGGCACGACAAGTCCCTCCTGCGCCTGCTGCGCGAAGAAGCCGGCCTGATCGGCACAAAAGAAGGATGTGCCGAGGGGGAATGTGGCGCCTGTACCGTTTTGCTGGACGGCAAAGCCGTCATGGCGTGCCTCGTCCCCGCCCCGCGCGCAGATGGTGCCGAGATCATCACTGTTGAAGGTCTGGCACAGGAAAATCGCTTACACCCCGTGCAGGAAGCCTTTGTGCAAGATGGCGCCGTCCAGTGTGGATACTGCACGCCGGGCTTCATCATGTCGGCAGCCAAACTGCTCGAGGAACGTCCTCGCCCCACCCGAGAAGAAATTACCCAGGCCCTCACTGGCAACCTGTGTCGCTGCACCGGTTACTACAAAATTCTGCAAGCAATCGAAGACGCGGCTGCCCATTCTACAACGACACGCTAAGAGAGAAAAGGAAACACCATGCCTAAATTCGATACCTACTACAAAAAACCGCCGCGAAAAAAAGAGATGAACCCTCTCTGGCGCGGGGTCGGTTGCCTTCTGATGATCACCATCCCTCTCATCTCCTATTTCGTCGCCTATACGCTCCTCCAGGAAGCAAAGCGCCGCTACCTCGTGCCACCAGACTTGCTCGGCTACATCAAATTCCCCAACTGGGTATTTGACATTCCCATTCTCAACACCCTGGCACGCTTTATTGGAAGTCTTCAAGACATTTGGGCCATGCTCCTGTTCTTCTTTGCTGTCCTGTTCGTGCTGAGTGGTCTCGTCTCGCTCATTTACTCGGCAGTGTACCAGGTCATGGGGCCGCCGCGCTACGGCGAATACGATGCTCCGCCGCCACGATGGCGTGGCAAAGAGACCAAACGATAAACCCAGAGCCAGCCCCAACTTCTCCAAAAGCCATTGGATACGCCCGAATCCGTTCCTGAATTTCACCTATGAAGACAACTGCTATCGGTCAATCTCTCCCCCGTATTGACGCGCTGGACAAAGTCACCGGCGCAGCAAAATACTCTGGCGACCTCTCCCGACCCGGAATGCTTCACATGAAAATCCTGTTTGCCGGTCGGCCTCATGCCCGCATTGTGAGCATAGACACCTCCGCCGCAGCATCCCTGCCCGGGGTCGTCGCCATTTACACCGCCGCAGATGTGCCCGTCAACGAATACGGCCTGCAAAAGAAAGATCAGCCTGTGCTGTGCGGCCCCGTTCCGCAATCATCTACCGATGAGGCCGGCAAACACAGGGTGCGACCAGACATCGTTCGCTTCGAAGGGGACCAGGTAGCCGCCATCGTCGCCGAAACGGAGGCCATCGCCGCCAAAGCGCGTGACCTGATTCGGGTCGAGTACGAAGACCTGCCCGCCGTCTTCGACCCCATCGAAGCCATGCGCCCCGATGCCCCCCTCATCCACCCCGAAATCGGCGATTCCAACGTTTGCGTTCACTACAAAATTCGCAAAGGCGATGTAGAGGCTGCCTTTGCAGAAGCGGACGTAATCGTTGAAGACGAATACCAGACTCCTTATCAGGAACACGCCTACCTGCAGCCCGAGGCCGGCCTCGCCTATCTGGACGAGGAAGGCCGCGTAACCGTCGAGTGCGGCGGGCAATGGACCCACGCCGACCGGGCAGGAATCGCTCACGCCCTTGGCCTGCCCGAAGAACAGGTGCGCGTCATCTACCCGGCCATCGGCGGCGCGTTTGGTGGCCGCGAAGACCTCTCAGTACAAATCGTCCTGGCCCTGGCAGCCATCAAACTCAAGCGGCCCGTCAAAATCATCTGGTCCCGGCAGGAATCCATCATTGGGCACGGCAAACGCCACCCCATGAAGATTCGGGCCAAATGGGGCGCCAAAAAAGACGGTCGTCTGGTGGCCGCCGACATCGAAATCATTGCCGATGCTGGCGCCTACATGTACACCACCAACAAAGTGCTCGGCAATTCCACCATCACCTGCACCGGACCTTACTTCATCCCCAATGTTCGGGTAGATACCTATGGCGTTTACACCAACAACATCCCCACAGCGGCCTTTCGAGGCTTTGGCGCGCCCCAGGCCCTGTGGATGGCCGAACTACAAATGAGCAAACTGGCCGAAAAACTCGGCCTCGACCCGGTGGAATTTCGCCACAAAAACGCCCTCCGTGAAGGCGACACGCTCAACGTCGGCACACCGGCACCAGGTCGCGTCAGCATCGTCGAGTGCATCGAAGCGGCGCGCGACCGGTTCGGCTGGTCCGCTAAACAGCCGCCAGCCGTCCGCGGCACATCCTCCGTTGTGCGCGGCCGCGGATTTGCCGCCGGTTTCAAGAACGTCGGCTTTTCCTTCGGCTACCAGGAAAATTCCTGGGCACGCATCGAACTGCATGGCCAAGAGACCATTCAACACGCTGTGTTGTGGCACGCCAGCGCCGAGGTGGGCCAGGGCACCCATACTGTGCTTGTCCAAATGGCGGCAGAGGCTCTGAACATCCCGCCACAAAAAATCACTCTCGTCACCTCAGACTCAGCCACCATGGGCAACCCCGGCTCTGTCTCGGCTTCCCGCATGACCTTTATGGCTGGCAACGCCATTCGCGGTGCAGCAACTGCCGCCCTGGAAAAATGGAAAGCCGAAGAACGTCCGGCCATCGCCGAATACACCTATCTGGCTCCCAAAACCCAGCCCTTTGACCCGGAGACCGGTCGCTCGACCCCCAACTTCTCCTACGCCTACGTCGCCCAGGCCGTCGAAGTAGAAGTAGACCTTGAAACCGGCTTCATCAAACTCCTGCGCGTCGTCTCGGCAAACGATGTCGGCAAGGCCATCAACCCCAACCTGGTCGAGGGTCAAATCGAAGGAGGCGTAGTCCAGGCCCAAGGCTACGCCATCCTGGAAGACTTCAAGATCAAAAACGGACACATCCTGACCGACCAGTTAAGCACCTACCTGATTCCCACCATTGTGGACATTCCTGAGCGCGTCGAGTCGGTCATCATCGAAGTTGCGGAACCCAATGGCCCCTTTGGAGCGCGCGGCCTGGGAGAATTACCGTTCCTGCCGCTGGCGCCAGCCATTGCTGCAGCCGTTCACGACGCAACCGGTACCTGGTTCAACGAGTTTCCCATCACACCTGAGCGTGTTTTACGCGGTTTAGGGAAAATCTGACATGCCCGCTATCATCCTCGTTCGCGGCGGTGGAGAACAAGCCAGCGGTGCAGCAATCCGCCTCTTACGTGCCGGCCTGCGCGTGGTCATCACCGAACTACCCCAGCCGCTCTGCGTGCGGCGAACAGTCTCTTTTTCTGAAGCCATCTACAAAGGGCAAACCACCGTCGAAGAATTCACCGCCCGGCGTGTCAGCGACCCAACGGATACCTTTCTCATCCTTTCCATCTTCGGCAAAAACCAGGTACCTGTCCTGATCGACCCGGAGTGCACCGCAGCCAAAGCACTGCACCCGCTCGTCATTGTGGACGGACGGATGCTCAAACAACCTCCCACGCCGATTGGCTACACCCCCGCCCTTTACATCGGCCTGGGGCCCGGATTCGTGGCCGGTCAAAACTGCCAGGCCGTCATCGAAACCCGACGCGGCCACACCCTCGGACGCGTGTACTGGGAGGGCGCCCCTGAACCAGATAGCGGTCTGCCCGAAGGCGACCCCCGCCGCGTCCTGCGCGCCCCGGCCGATGGCGTCATCCTCCCCCACGTGGACATTGGGACACATGTGGAGCCCGGTCAACTTATTGCTGAAATCCAATCATCGAACGAGGCCCAAACATTTCCCGTTCACGCTCCTTTTGCCGGAATTGTGCGCGGCCTCCTGCCTGCTGGTCTGAGTGTGACGCGTGGCCTGAAGATTGGCGATGTGGATGCGCGCGATGACCCTCGCCTCTGCCACCTTGTTTCTGAAAAAGCACTGGCAGTCGGCGGCGGTGTACTGGAAGCCATTCTTTCCCGGCCAGAAGTGCGCGGCCGTCTGTGGGCATGAATCTCTGGCACGCTTTGCGCCTGCCGCCCCTTCCTCTTCTGGCAATGAGCGGTGCTGGCGGCAAGACAACCGCCCTCTTCCACCTGGCACGCTGCCTGAGCGCCCATCTCCCTTGCGTTGTCACCACCACAACTCACCTTGGGGCCTGGCAGGCCAGCCAGGCCGACTTTCATCTTGTGCTCTCCCCCGGCAAAGAGAGAATCATCCAGGAAACAGACTTTCCCCCTGGTGTTACGCTGGTCAGTGGGCCGCCCGATTCTACCGATCGCCTGCAAGCCATCCCAGAAGATGTCTTATATTTGCTATACGAAAAGTGGCAAAAACAAAAAATCGCCCTCCTGATTGAGGCCGATGGCGCGCGCCAGAAACCCCTCAAAGCCCCCGCCCCCCATGAGCCAGTCATTCCTGATTTTGTTCAGGCGGTGCTCGTCGTTGCCGGGTTATCTGCGCTCGGACAGCCGCTCGACGAAGACCATGTCCATCGTCCCGAAATTTTCTCCCGCCTGAGCCACCTGCCGATGGGCGCGCCCATTTCCCCAGAAGCCATCACCCGTTTTCTCATTCACCCAGAAGGAGGGCAAAAAGGGATTCCAGAAACAGCAAGACGTCTGCTCTTGCTCAACCAGGCCGATACGCCCACACTGCAAGCCGCTGGCGGGAAAATTGCGAAAAGTGTCCTCTCGGTGTACGACGCGGTGGCGGTAGGAACACTTCAGCCGGTGCAATTCCAGACCTTTGAGCCGGTCGCCGGGATTATTCTTGCCGCTGGCGAGTCAAAACGCTTTGGAGCGCCCAAGCAATTGCTCGAATGGCACGGCAAGCCTTTTATCCGCCATGTGGCAGAGGCCGCACTGGCCGCCAACCTGACCCCGGTTGTGGTCGTCACAGGCGCAAACGCTGCAGAGGTCAGCGCGGCGGTTCAAGACCTGCCCATCACCCTGTGCCATAACCCGGCCTGGCCCAGTGGGCAGAGTTCCTCGCTGCAATGCGGGTTGCAGGCCCTCCCCTCCAAGACAGGAGCCGCCATTTTCTTGCTGGCAGATCAGCCTCAGGTCACGTCAACGGTGCTGCGAGCACTGGTAGAACGCCACAGCGTGGATTTAAGCCCAATCGTCGCGCCCCAGGTACAGGGTCAGCGTGCGAATCCGGTGCTGTTCGACCGGGAAACATTCCCGGCGCTGATCTCCCTGGCGGGCGACGTGGGCGGTCGGGCCATTTTTTCGCGTTTTCCCGTGACTTACCTGTCCTGGCACGATACGAGTCTTCTGGTGGACGTGGATACACCAGGCGACGTGGAGAAGTTGCCATGACCGGAATCGGTGCTGTGGTGCTGGCTGCCGGGGAATCGCGCCGGATGGGAGAACCGAAACTGCTTCTTCCCTGGGGGAAAGTGAGCGTGCTGGGGCACATCATTCAAACCCTGCGCCAGGCCGGGATCGAAGATGTGCTGGTTGTGACGGGGGCATGGCGCGACCAGGTTGAAAAGGAAGCGGTGAAATTCGGGGCACGGCTGGTTCACAACGAAATCTTCGCGTCGGGTGGAATGCTCTCCTCCATTCAGTGCGGACTGCGCGCACAATTGCCTGAGACGCGGGCGGCGCTGATTTGTCTTGGCGACCAGCCACAGATGCAGGCAGAAGTCGTACGGGCTATTTGCGATGCTTACAGGCAAACGCAGGCGCGGGTGGTGATTCCAAGTTATGCAAATCGACGCGGGCATCCGTGGCTGGCAGAAAAAGGACTATGGCAAGAGATTTTGCATTTGCCGCCCGACGCCACACCGCGCGCTTTCTTGAGCGCCCATGCGAAAGAGATTTTGTACGTCAGCGCCGATCCAAGCATTTTGCTTGACCTGGACACGCCAGAGGACTATCAGCAGCAACGGCCAGAGGAAACGCGCTAACAATCGCAACAGCCATTATGGGGATTGCTGGATTTTCACCACTGCGTGCGCCGAGGCGGGAGCGATTCGTGCTTGAAGCGTTTGACCTGGAACAAGCCTCGCATTCGCTGCGCCTCACCCTTGCAGAAATAACAGGATTATGCTATTTTTTACGCCCAAGAGGTATCATGACCAAATCTCCCCCCAAAACCATCCTTGTTGTTGAAGATGAAGCCGACGCGGCAGAAATGTTCGCGGAAATGATGCGCGTCAGCGGCTATCGCGTATTGAAGGCGACTAATAGCACACTGGCGATGGAATTAATTGCAAAAGAGAAGCCATCTGCCGTGATTCTGGATATCATGATGCCTGATATTTCCGGCCTTGATATTCTGAACTTCATGCGCAAGGAACCGGAACTCTCCCAAATTCCTGTTGTGGTCGTCTCAGCCAAGAGCATGCCGGCAGACATTAAAACCGGTCTGGAGGCAGGAGCAGCAGCGTATTTGACCAAGCCGGTCGGCTTTTTGGATTTGAAAGAGGCGGTAGAGAAAGTTATCCTTTCATGATGCTACGCGCCTTCATTGCATTAGAAATCCCCCATTTTTTGCGACAAGCGATTGCAGAGCAAACTGCAGCCCTTCGACAAGCGCTTCCACGCCCCCTGGTGCGCTGGGTAGCACCGGAGAACATTCATCTGACCCTGCAATTTCTGGGAGACGTATCGCCGACTCACCTGGATCTACTGATTCGCACCTTGCAAGCAGAGGCAGCATCACACCGTCCCTGCGAGCTCACGATTGAGCAAATTGGAGCATTTCCGACCATCCGTCGGCCGCGCGTGATCTGGATTGGAGTTACGGCNCCACCAGCATTGCTCAGCCTGCAACGAGGCNTGCAAGCCGCCATGAGCCGCCTGGGATACTCNCCTGACGAGAAAAAATTTTCTCCGCATCTGACAATCGGCCGCGTGAATCAAAATGCGAGCGCGGCAGAGTTACGCCGAATTCAAGCCAGTCTGGAGAAAACACAAGTTGGCACGCTGGGAACTTTTCGAGCAGAGAGCATCTCGCTGTTCAAAAGCGATTTGCAACCCGATGGCCCGATTTACACCTGTCTCCAAAGGCTGCCCTTACAAAAGTAGCACAAACCGCAGTCACGCTTATGCTGCGTTAGAATTTTTTCAAAGAGAGGTGAACTCTGGATACACTCGACCTTGCTCACTTGATTGTGGACACGCTTGAGGAGAAAAAAGGCGAAAATATCCTCTTACTGGATGTCCATGAAATCACATCGTTTACAGATTATTTCATCATCTGTAGCGGTAGCAGCAGCCGCATGTTGAACGCTCTCAGCGACGCTGTGCTGGAAAAGACCAAAGATGAATTCAAGAAACGCAACCGCGTTGAAGGTTCTCCCGAAGCCGGCTGGATGGTCATGGATTATGGCGATGTGGTCGTCCACCTGTTTGACCCGGCGCTGCGCGCGTATTACAAACTGGAAGAGTTGTGGAAGGACGGCAAAGTCATTTTGAGGCTGCAGTAAGCCGCCAGCGCCAGCAACTGTACAATCAGGCTCATTTTCTGTAACCGTGTTGGGAAAAAAGAGGTGGGCGAGGCTGTTCACCTCGCCCACTTTTGATTTTTCAGGCCTTCTCAAAAATCCATTTATCTACGTCCCGCTTCCAATCCACCAGTTCTTCGGGTTTGAACCACAAGGCCACTTCTTTCTCGCCATTTTCAACAGTATCTGAGGCGTGAGTCAGATTGCGTCCTACCTCGAGAGCAAAATCATGGCGAATGGAGCCAGGAGCAGCCTCAGCAGGACGGGTGGCGCCCATCGTCTGGCGAATGGCAGCCACGGCATTTGGCCCTTCCCAGACCATCGCCATCACCGGTGCTGAGGTAATATACTCGATCAAGCCATCGTAAAAAGGCTTACCGCGGTGAATGGCATAATGGGTTTCGGCGAGTTCCCGACTGACCCATAAAAATTTTGCAGCGACCAGGCGCAAGCCGCGGCGCTCAAGTCGGCTGATCACTTCGCCAATCAGACCGCGCTGGACGCCATCGGGTTTGACAAGCACTAACGAACGTTCCATGTAATTCTCCAATGTAAAAAGATGTTTTCATCAATCCCCCGGCATTTGTGGTGCCGGGGGGAGTTGATTAACGTAACAATTCTTCCGCCTTTGTGTAGGAGTCGAGGGCCTCTTGCAAACGCCCTGCTCGCATGTAAGCATCGCCCAGGGTCTGCCAGACAATGACGTCCACAGGGAAGAGGTAAATGGCTTCTCGCAAGTCATGGATGACTTCATCGAGCAGTCGTCCCTTTTTGATAAGTCGGGCATATTCTTTCATTGCTGCATTCAAGTCCCGACTCTGTAAGGCTTTCTGGGCATTCTGAAGAGCACTGGAATCTTTATCCTGCATGGGAAGCGGCGAAAGCGAACCAGTTGGCTTGGGGACACGAATCTGCCCAGAGGGCTTCATTCCCACAAAAACGGCCTGTTCCGTCGGTTTCTCGGCTGTCGGTTTCTCGACCGGCGGCGCGGCCTCTTCTTGAGGCGTCTCAATCGGCATCCATTCGGCAGCAACAGGAGCCGGCGGTTCTACAGGAGCCGCTTTGTCTTCCCAAGCGATCTCTTCTGATTGCGGTAAAGATTCAGGCAGTTGAGATTCAACTGGCGGAGCAGAAAAAGCCGCATCCGCCCCCGATTCGGGTTCCGTTTCCAGGTCTTTCAGCCAGGACGGCAACTCTTCTGCGGGAGCAGGCGCTTCTTCAGGCAAAGCGCCTGGGGTCTCGGCTTCCTCTGTTTCATCCAGGTGCTTTAGCCATGCAGTAATATCTTCTTCTGCGCCCGCGGCGACAGGTTCAGAGGATTCTTGCGCAAAGGCCAGTGTCTCATCGGCAAAGGAGATTGGGGTCTCTTGCAAAGTAGTCTCATCGAGCAAGGGGGCAGTAGTTTCAGAAACCTGCCCGGCTTCTTCCATGAATTCAAGCGACTCATCTGCAAAGATAGCAAGTTCTTCTTCTTGCTCTTCTTCCTCCAAAGAAAACTCTTCCAATTCGGAAGACCGCCCAAGACGATCTTCCTCTACAAACCGCGGGCGCTCCTCCGGACGGGTCAACAGTTCCTCGGGATTGGCGCCCTGCTTCGCTGCCAGGCTCTCCAACCATGCCAGCGTGTCATCGCTANTCGAGCGGTCGAGCT
>JGI24188J35168_1001028_pt1 | contig 16520 bp, 16 predicted proteins | sample YNPBryantNP2012_FD_35168 | JGI IMG/M metagenome (IMG submission 35168) | reverse complement strand
CGCAAGGGGCCTCGAAGCGTCGCCAAAGTCGTTGCTGGGGCGACCAGGCTTCCGTCCCCGTGCGTCACGGAAACCTCCACGGTGGGGTCCAGGATTTCGTANACAAGCCGAAANGCCTTCATGCCTGAGACCACGCAGGATTCCCGCGTCACCGCAAAGGCAATGCCTGTGCGATCTTCGGGNACGGTGGCCNCNGTCGTTACGTCCCCCGACCCGATGTCTTCCTCAAGGGCCCACTGTATCCTCTCTCGCAAAGGAATCATGGTCGCCCCCATCCCGACAGGCCCACGAAAGGGGCCCTCATTTGGCCGTGCGCACAGGAATGAGCCAGTCTTCCATCTGCGGGGGCGATCCGGACACGAGCACGCACACGGCCAAATCTTCCCCGAAGAGTCGCTCCACCCGAAGACGTCCCTTAGCATTTCCCGGAACCCAAGCCGCCGGAGTTCCCGTGGGGGAATTGACCAGCTTGCCTTCGCCGACGATATCCAGAAGATCGCCAACCATGAGGCCCGATCGATGCCCCGCGCTGACGAACCATTCCCCTTTCTGATCCGAAAACACGTGGGTCGTCCACGGCATCAGGCCCTTATGGTCCAACGCCTGCTCATAGCTTCGGCGGGCGATGAGTTCCAGAAAGGTCTCCACATCCGCGGCATCCTTGAGGGGCATTTCCATCTGCTGCAGGGGAAAGCGATAACCAACACCGGCGTCCACCACCCCGAACCGGGCCTTAGCCATTCCGGGAAAAGACGTCGGAACGGTCAAAGATTCCACGAGGGCAAGAAAGCGCACGCCGGGATAGATGGCCGTGATTCGGACAATGCACCCCAAATCATGACGCTGGAGGCAGTCCGTCTGAGACAGGACCTGCTCCAGATCCCGATGATGGACGAAAAGCACGTCGTAGGTTACCGAGAGGCGATCCGCCTGGGTCAGGAGACGATCCGCCAAGTAGGACGGCACGCCCTGGGTATCCACGAGAAAACCCACCTTCCATCGCAGCAGGTCTCCTGTCGTAAGACCGGCACGGCGCCCTTCGAAAACGGCTGCCTCAAGCTTGGCCAGCCTCTTTTCCTGCGCTTCCTGGGACTCCTTTACCGCTTCCTTGGAGTCCTTTCCCGCGCCGGAAAGGATGTCGGAAAGGACGAAGGGCTTCAGATCCTGTCTCTCCCGAAAATAATCCCCGGAAAGAAGAAACGGATGATCCACGAGGATCTCCCGCACTTCTGCAGCCGAATACCTTTGGCCAGGCGCCCGATCCCGACTCACGATGTCCGGCGACGACTCACAGCCGCTTGCCGCCGCTAGGACCACCAGCATCAAGAAGCACAAGATGGGATTTCCTGCCGACACGCCTTTCATGGATTGGTCTCCAACAACCTGTGATGAAAGAAAACGGGGTATAGGGGCTTGCACCAAGGCCCACTATACCCCAATCGGGTTCATGCCGTTAAGGGAAAGAAACGCCGAAGCGTTAGAAATTCCAGATGAGCTCAGCGGCCACCCGCGATGCCGTGTCGTCGCTCTTGGCTCCCAGAGCGGCCGTCACGTCTTCGATGACTTCACCCGGGAAGAAGAAGGACACCTGCCCCTTGACGAACATGTTTTTGTGAAGGGCCACCGTGAGCTCGTTATCCCATTCGGAGCCGACGTAACCGGATTTGACCCAGGCTTCGCCGTAAGGATAGACGAAGCTCTTCACTTTGATGTCTTCGTTCCACCAGAAGTTATTCAGGTTGGTGCGGTAAATGATGAATTTTTTGGGCGAAGCCGTCAGACCCACGCTGAGCATGGTCAAACCGGGGTTGTCGCCGCGGCCGTTGCCGTACCCGGCAAAGTTCTGCAGTCCGCCGGTGAAGATGGGCGTNCCNTTNCCGTAAAATTCCGGCAGATATCCGTAGAGAGCGGTTCCCAAAACAAAGTTGGTATCGGCGATGATGGTGTTTTCACCGCCCCACCGGTTGGAAAAGCGCTGGGCGTTTTCGATGCCGTTGTAGCCNTCCAGCTTGTCGTCGTTGGGATCGTCGTCGCCCGAGGTGTACATGACACCCACGTGGGGTTTGACGCTGAAGCCGACCCAGTCTTTCATTTCCAGNGCCACATCAGCCGCCAAGGCATAGGCCGAAATGTCGTAGCTGCTGTATTTNAGCTTTTGGACATTGTCGGCCGAACCGAACTGATACGCNCCTTCCAGGAAGAGTTCCACGGGCCCGAAGTTGCCCACGTAATACGACGCCACATGATGGGAATCCGTCTTAGGACTNCCCGCACTCACCGTGTATTTGGCGCCGTAGGCGAACGGAAAGTCGGGATCGCTGGGGTCGGGAGGCGAGCCGTCCAGCCCCAGAAGGTCATAGACTTTGGCCATGGAAATGCCCTTAGCGCTCTGAGCCGCGCCCCAGGCCGCCGTATAGAAATCCCTCATGGGAATGGCGCGAATGCGATCGTAGCCGTAGAAAAATTTCACCTTGTGCTTGTCGTTGATTTTGTAATCGGCGTAGGCGGCGATGAGATCACGGTCGTCATCGTTGGCCGCGAATTCATATTTGCCAATGGTGCCTGTGAGGTTGGTTTGAAAGTTGTTTTCCGCGAGCTTGAAGTAGCCGATGCTGTAGGACAGTTTGCCCGCCGTGCCATCCAGCCAGAAACCCGGGTTGTCGTCGGCGTAGACCATGGAGGCCCCGTCGTAGTGATCGAAGCCCCACACGTCCCAGCCCGCGTGGAACCGGGTCTCATATGGCAAGGCCACACTCACGTTGAGGCGCTCCAAACCGAAATTGCTATTGTCTCCCCGGCCGCCGCGGTTGTCCACCGTGTCCGTGTCGATGGGACGGTCGTATTCCAGAGCCGCGTAAAAAGACCACTTGCGGTCCTGCGGCATGGCATTGAAATAAATCTTGTCTTCGTTNCGAATATAGCCGCCGCGAACCGTGCCGCTTTCGTTGCTGTGGGTCTCGAAAAGCGTTCCGCTATACTTGCCGCCCAAGAAACTCTTGCCTTCCAGGTTGTCGCTCATGCCGAAATCCCAGTTGGATTCCGACGTGGGGATGAAGCGCACCAAAGCCCCAAAGCTCATCATCACGTCTTTCTTGGTGGCCACGCTCACACTGCCCGGCCCCACAATGACTTCTTCCGTGATGTCCTTGGCTGGTTGCTGAGCGAAGACACCGCTTACTCCCATTACCGTCGCCACAAAGCCACACAGGACGGCGATCGCCAGACCTTTCCAACTCATCGCGTTCCCCCTCCGGATCAGGTCCACAACGCCATTTCGCTTGTGCCTATCAGCCCCTGGATGCGTTCCGTGCTCCGCCGACGCGGCCGACTCACCCCCCTTTCCCTGCCCAGAATCTCCTTCGGTCGGAAACCCCACGGGAGCGCTTCCGGTTTGTGAAACAATGGGCATCGGTCGGCAAAGAGCGATGCGCCTGGATACTTTAGGGGAAAGCTTACGTTTACGTCAAGAAAGAAATGGTTTTGTTTTTCGGCCCGATCTTCTATAAATTCTTCGTCATTGGACGCCAGCACAAGATCGGGCACGGGTGACGGACAGTGGAGGAGCATCAGCAGCCTTTTCGGGAACGCGTTCCTTTCGATGGGCAAGAAGTCCTCGTTTTGGCGGAGGCCATCCGCATCGCCGAGGAGCTCATCAGTGACCATTACAAGATTTCCACGTCCCAGTGGAAGCGCTATCGCTACGACATTCAGTCCCTCAAGGACCTCCTCGGCGAAGAAATCACCGATCTGGCCTTCGCCCAAATCCGCCGTTACGCCTTTCCCCCCCGCGATAAGATTCTGGCCAGCCGCCACGGCGACTATTTCAAGATCTGTCTGCAGGACCACGTGATTCGAAGAGCGCTTGCCCGAGACGCCCACCTGTCCCTGCTTCCGCTCGCCACCTACATTGTGACCCACGAGCTCATTCATGTGGTGCGCTTTGCCCGGTTCCTTCAGCGCTTCGAGGCACCGGAAAGGGAAAGGGAGGCCGAAGAAGCGCGAGTCCACCGGGAAACCATCGATCTTCTTCAGGACTTGAAGATTCCCGGCATGGAAGCCGTTCTCAGCGCTTTTGGGGCGTGCCGGTTCATGGAAACCTTTGTCACGGACCAAGCGGATGGGCAGGTTTCCCATTGACGCCCCCGAAGGCATCCGTTAAATAAAGCCGCTTGCATGGGATGCCTGGACGAGCCGGTCGTGGGGGCCGGCTCAATTTTTCCCGACGTTTTCCAAGGTCCATTATTGATGCACGAGGAGGCTCGGCGATGGCCCGGCACAAAAAGATCGAACGCCGTAGAGAACTGGAACGACGCCGCCGAAGGCGGGAAAAGAGGAAAAAGCTTCGAGCCAAAGGGCTCCTGCCTCCCACCGACGCCGCCCAGACGTCTTAGCCTGCAAACCCTTTTAGGATCGGCACCATGGGTCTTCAAGGGGGAACGGTCACCCTGACGCGGTTTTATCTGCCGGATCCGCCCGTCGCCGATTTCTGGTCCTTCGTCGACGAAAGCCTTCGCAACGGGGCGTATCGGGAGGCGATGGAAAGCGGCGAATCCCCGAAGGGCTTTGCGCGCTGGGAAGATCTGTTCGACGCCTCCTTTCCTTACGCCGGGTACCGCAAAGCCGAATACGTGGCTTTTCAATTCCGCGTAGATCAGCGGAAGGTTCCCGCCCTGGTGCTCAAGCAGTACGAAAGAGACGCCGTACAGGCCTACCGAGCGGAACATGACGGCAAGTATCCGCCCCGGCACGAACGGCTCAAGATGCGCGAGGCGATTCAGAACCACCTGCTGGAGCGCGTCCTGCCACAGCCATCGGGCTGCGAGGTGGTGTGGGCGCCGGGGCGGCATCGGCTTCTTGTAGGCACGGCGAGTTTGAAGATGCTCGAGGCCTTTTTGGAGCATTTCGAGGGAATCTTCAAACTGCACCCGGTGCCGCTTTATCACGCTCAATGGGCGACCCACGGCCTGTCTTTACCTGAACGACTCAAAGACGTCCTCTCCGGGCTTATTTCCCTCAAGTCCCCTCACGCCATGCATGAAGGCCGGTTTCTAGGTTATGAGTTTCTGACCTGGCTGTGGTTTATGACGGAAACCCAGGGGGGACGGGTCCCTTTGGCGGATGGCGCTTCGGCTTCCGTCGCCTTGGGAGAACGGGTGGTTTTGAGCCGGCAGGATGACGGCAAAGAGCGCGTTATCTGCACGACGCAAGCGGGCGCTTTGGATGAAGCTCGAACGGCGCTCCGGCAAGGCAAGATGGTGGAAGAGGCGCAGTGGGTCCTCACCGTCGGCGACAACGAGTATGTGATCGTTTTGGACCGGGACTTGTGGGCGATCAAAGGCCTGAAAACCCCCAAACAGCTGCCGCACAGCGAAGAAGACGATCCGGACGGCCGCTTTTTGGAAAAAATGTTTTTCATCGATGACGTCTTGACCGTTTTGGACGCCGCCTATCGGGAATTTCTCCTCCTGCGCCTGACACCTTCATGGTCCTCGGACGTTCTGCCAGCGCTCGCGCATTGGATTCAGACCGGCCCCGCCGAGTCGGCGCCGCCNTTGAACCCATGACCTGGCATGAAGCCGCCCGGCAGGCTCTAGACGTTTTTTTCGCCCACCCCGTCAGCCTCATCCTTTCGGTGCTGGCGGCATCCTCCCTGNTTTCCATCCACCTGATCCGCAAACGCCTGCGCCGTCATTGGACCATGCTGTTGGAAGAGGCTTCGGAGGAGCCTTTTTGTTTTTTCGAGGAAGCTTCGTTAAGCGANAAGGACCGGGCCGCCGTGTCTTATTTGCGGGAACTGCGCCGAAAGGTGTGGTCCACGCCGGATACGGAAATCACGCTGTCTTTTGAGGCGTTTCTCGCCCAAGCCCAAGACATTGTGCNCGCCGTTGCCTCCATCTATCACCCCGACAAAGAGGAACCCGAATACCAGGCTTCTTTGGAAGGCCTACTCGCCCTGTCCCGGCGCACGGCATCCCGGCTGGAAACCCTCGTGCGTCGGGGTCCGTTTCGGCTTCTTTCCAGCCGACCCATCGGGCATTATCGAACGCTTTACCGGACCTACCGCAGGGTGAACGAATCCGCTTTTGTCCAATCCTTGAAACGGTATCGTTTCCTGTACCGGGCGGCGCGCCTTTTTTGGTCCGTCAAGAATTGGAACAACCCCCTGTATTGGGTCGGCAAGGAATTGTCCCGGGAAAGCCTCCAATGGCTCGTCCGGTGGTTTTCCATCGCCTTGATCAACCAGGTGGGGAAAGAGGCCATGCGACTGTACGGCACCAAGACCTTTGCCGACGACGAAGAAAGGGACCTGGTGCTCGTGTGCGTGAAACTGCATGCCTTGTGCGCGTCCCAACAACCGCCGCAGCGTGAAGAATCTTTCAAAGCGTGGGTGTCCTTCGTCTGCGACATCCCCCTTTTGGATGACGCCGTCAAGATCAGGCTGTTGCGACAAACCCTGGGGGCGGCCTCTCATGGGGAAGCCGTTACGGCCCCTTTTCGCACCCGGCGCGGTGACGGTTGGTACCGCAAAGGGCTCGACCGACTGGGCTTGTCCCGCCCATAAAGACAGTTCACAGGGGCGGCGCATGGTGTTAAAATCCGCAGCGGAGAAGGCCCGCACGTCGGTTGATCCGGCCGCTGGGCNNACAAAGCCGNCACCACGGCGCCCGTGGTCGGCATAAAGGAGGAANCCTTGAGCCCTTTTTACAAGAATCTCGCCCTGTGGCTGGTCATCAGCCTCATGGTCATCTTGCTTTTCAACATGTTCAACCAGCCGCAGACGTCGCGGCTGGAGACGACCTACAGTCAGTTTCTCGATGCCGTGCGCAAGGGGGAAGTGGCCCAGGTCACCATTCAGGGGGATCACATTCTTGGGGTCTATGTGAACGGCAGCCCGTTTCGCACCTTTGTGCCCCAGGACCCCGATTTGATCCGAATCCTGAGGGAACGCGGCATCGAAATCCAGGCCAAGCCTAAAGAAGAATCCCCGTGGTACATGACGATCCTCATCAGCTGGTTTCCCATGCTGCTTCTGATCGGCGTGTGGATCTTTTTCATGCGCCAGATGCAGATGGGGGGCGGCAAGGCCATGAGTTTCGGCAAGAGCCGTGCCCGACTTCTGAGCGAAGATGCGCGGAAGGTGACCTTTAAGGACGTGGCCGGGGTGGACGAAGCCAAGGAAGAACTCCAGGAAATCGTCGAATTTCTCAAAGACCCCAAGAAGTTCACACGGCTTGGGGGGCGCATCCCCAAGGGGGTGCTCTTGGTCGGCGCTCCCGGCACCGGTAAGACGCTGCTGGCCCGCGCCATTGCCGGGGAGGCCGGCGTGCCCTTCTTCAGCATCAGCGGCTCTGATTTCGTGGAAATGTTCGTCGGCGTGGGCGCCTCCCGCGTGCGGGACCTTTTCATGCAAGGCAAGAAATTCGCCCCCTGCATCATCTTTATCGATGAAATCGACGCCGTGGGCCGGCATCGAGGGGCAGGACTTGGCGGGGGTCATGACGAGCGGGAACAGACCCTGAACCAATTGCTCGTGGAAATGGACGGTTTCGAATCCAATGAAGGGGTCATTTTGATTTCCGCCACCAACCGGCCCGACGTCCTGGATCCGGCGCTTCTGCGACCCGGCCGGTTCGACCGCCAGGTCGTGGTGCCCGTGCCCGACATTCGAGGTCGTGAAGGCATCCTGTCGGTGCACCTTCGGGGCAAGCCCCTGGCCGACGACGTGGATGTCAAGACCCTTGCCAAGGGCACGCCGGGTTTTTCGGGAGCCGATTTGGAGAACCTGGTGAACGAAGCCGCGCTGTTGGCCGCTCGACACAATAAGGATCGGATCGAGATGGCCGACTTCGAGGAAGCCAAAGACAAGGTCATGATGGGTTTGGAACGCAAGAGCATGATCCTCAGCGAGGAAGAAAAACGGACCACAGCGTACCACGAAGCGGGCCATGCTTTGGTGGCGCGGCTCCTACCCGGCACGGACCCTGTGCACAAGGTGACCATCATCCCCCGAGGCCGGGCGCTCGGCCTCACCCAACAGCTGCCGCAGGACGAAAGACACACGTACCCCAAGGAGTATCTGCTAAACAACATCGCGATCCTTATGGGCGGACGGGCTGCGGAAGAGATCGTCTTCGGCCATCAAACCACGGGGGCCTCCAACGACATCGAAAGGGCTACCCATTTGGCTCGCCGCATGGTGTGCGAATGGGGCATGAGCGAACGCATGGGGCCGCTCAGTTTCGGCAAGATGGACGACCAGGTCTTCCTAGGGCGTGAAATCGTGCAGCACCACCGGGATTACAGTGAACAGACGGCCATTCAGATCGATCAGGAAGTGCGCCGCATCGTGGAAGAAAACTACCGCAAGGCCAAAGAGATTCTGGAAAGCCACCGGCAGATTTTGGAAGCCGTGGCCGGCGCCTTGTTGGAAAAGGAAACTTTGGAAAATCAGGACCTTGAGCGCATCATTGCCGGGCTTCGCCCGGACCTGGCCCGGCTTCGCTCGGCGGAGGAACCGCCCGCCACGGGCTCGCCCGCGCCCGGCGGGGAGGCTTCGACGAGTGCCGCCGAGGGGACCGACGGGTTGGGATCTCCCTCCCCTGAAAAGGAAGGGGAGTCTGCCGCATCAAAAGCCGGGCCGGAAGAACACGGCTCCGCAAAACCCGACGGGAACGTTTCAGGAGCCGGCACCAAATGAACGTCGGGCCGAGACCGGTTTACCATCTTAGACTGCGATCCCGCGACTGGACCTTGGGCCAGCGCACTCTCATGGGTATCGTCAATGTGACGCCCGATTCTTTTTCGGACGGCGGCCAATGGGCCACTCGGGACGCCGCCGTCGCTCACGCCATGGCCTTGGTGGAAGCCGGCGCCGACATTTTGGATATCGGCGGAGAATCCACACGTCCCTTTTCCGATCCGGTCTCCCGGGATGAGGAACTGCGCCGCGTTCTTCCCGTCATTGAAGAAGTCCGGTCCCGAACGGACATTCCCATTTCCATCGACACGACGAAAGCCGAAGTGGCCTACCGAGCCCTTCGGGCCGGCGCCGACATTCTCAACGATGTGAGTGCTCTGCGCTTCGATCCCGAAATGGGCGCCGTCGCCGCCGAAACTCGAGTTCCCGTCATCTTGATGCACATGCTCGGCACGCCCAAAACCATGCAGAATCCCCCCGGTATGCGGCGCTCCTTTCCGAGATCATTCGCTTTTTGGAAGAGCGCATCGAGGCGGCCGTGGCGGCGGGTATCGATCGCAGTCAAATCCTTGTGGATCCCGGAATCGGCTTCGGCAAAACGGTTACGCACAACTTGCGCCTCATCCGCGACCTGGACGCGCTTGCTGTCCTGGAACGACCCATTGTCCTCGGCGCTTCCAGAAAACGCTTTATCGGCACCATTCTGGACGCCCCCGTGCACAATCGCGAGTGGGGCACCGCCATCGCCAACGCCTTTGGCATCGCGGCAGGTGCCCACATCGTCCGGGTCCATGACGTCACCGTGCACCGACAGGCGGCCGTGATGGCCGATGCGCTCCGAAACGCTTTTTGGCCCGAACCTTCATCACCTTAAGAACCCCTGTGGAGAATGCTATGGGACAGCTTTTCGGCACGGACGGCATTCGCGGCATCGCCAATCAGTTCCCCATGACCACGGACATCGCCATGAAAGTGGGGCTTGGAGCGGCTTATCTTTTCAAGAGCCGACACCGAAGGCCCAAGATTGTCATCGGCAAGGACACGCGCCTTTCCGGTTATATGATCGAAAATGCCATGACGGCGGGTATTTGCGCCATGGGGGTGGACGTGCTTCTCCTCGGGCCCCTGCCTACGCCGGGCATCGCCTTCATCACGGTGAGCATGCGCGCCGATGCGGGAATCGTCATTTCGGCCTCGCACAACCCCTACGAGTACAATGGGATCAAGATTTTCGCCAACACCGGGTTCAAACTGCCTGACGAGGTGGAGGCCGAAATCGAACGGCTTATTCTCACCGGAGAGGTGGAATCGCTGCCGAGGCCGGATGTGGGCGAAATCGGGCGAGCCAAAAGGATCGACGACGCTCAGGGCCGATACATCGTGTACCTGAAGAACACCTTTCCACGGCATCTCACCCTGGAAGGCATGCGCATCGTGCTCGACTGCGCCCACGGGGCCGCCTACAAGGTGGCTCCTTCCGTTTTTGAGGAATTGGGGGCTCACGTCATCCTCATGGGTGATCGGCCCAACGGGAAGAACATCAACGACCAGTGCGGCTCCCTGCATCCCGAGAATATGGCGCGCTTGGTGCGGGAACATCAGGCTCAGCTGGGCATCGCCTTCGACGGGGATGCGGATCGGGTCATTCTGGCCGACGAAAAAGGGGAAATCCTCGACGGGGACCAGCTCATGGCCATTTGCGCCAAGCACCTGGCGGACAAAGGGAAGCTCTGCAAACGCGCGGTTGTAGCCACCGTGATGAGCAACATGGGCCTGGAAGTGGCCCTGCGCGACATGGGGATCCGCCTGGTTCGAACCGCCGTGGGAGACCGCTACGTGGTGGAACGCATGACCCAGGAGCAGCTCAACCTGGGCGGTGAACAGTCGGGCCACATCGTCTTCATGGACCACAGCACCACCGGAGACGGCATTCTTTCCGCCCTGCAGGTGCTGTCCGTCATGCTGGAAACGGAAAAACCCCTTTCGGAATTAAAGGGGATTATGGAAAGGTTCCCGCAAACCCTCAAAAACGTCCGGGTGGCTCAAAAGAGGGAAATCCGAGAAATTCCGGAAATCATGGCCCAGGTGGCCAAGGTGGAACAGCTTCTGGGCTCCGACGGGCGATGCCTCATCCGCCCTTCGGGAACGGAACCCGTCATCCGTATCATGCTGGAAGGCCGGGATGAGCCTTTGATCCACCGATTGGCGGAAGAACTGGCAGAGCTCATCGGGAAGCATTGCAATAACGCCTAANACCGCACCCGGCACGTTCAGGAGAGAGCTTTTCCATGCTGCTTGTCATGGATGTGGGGAACACCAACACGGTGCTNGGCTTGTACGACGACGAGGTCTTGGTGCACGACTGGCGTATCCGCACCGAAGTGCACATGACCGTGGATGAATACGGGATTCTGCTCAAAAACCTGCTGGAAAGCCGAAACCTCCCCCTTTCCGTCGTCACGGACGTGATCGTCTCCAGCGTGGTACCTCCCGTCCTGAACCATATCGAGGGNTTCTGCCGCAAATATTTCGACACGGAACCCCTCGTGGTCGGCCCGGGTATTCGAACCGGTATGCCCATTCTCTACGACAATCCCAAGGAAGTGGGAGCCGACCGAATCGTCAATGCGGTCGCCGCTTACGAAACTTTTCAGACCGCCGTTATCGTCGTGGATTTCGGTACGGCCACCACGTTTGATTATGTCTCGGAACGAGGGGAATACATGGGCGGGGTCATCTGCCCGGGCATTTTGATCTCATGCGAGGCCCTGTTCCAGAAGGCGTCCAAACTCCCCCGCGTGGAAATCTTCGCCAAACCCAAATCCATCCTGGCCAAGAACACCATCGCCTCCATGAACGCCGGCATCGTCTACGGCTATGCGGGACTGGTGGAAGGCATCATCGCCCGCATGAAGCGCGAAATCCAAAAGCCGCTCAAAGTCGTGGCGACGGGAGGCCTTGCGCCGCTCATCGCCAGCGAATGCCCCGCGATCGAAACGGTCGACGATTTCCTCACGCTCAAGGGATTAAAAATCCTTTTCGAAAGGAACCGGCGCTGACCATGCGTGGGGTGCGCTTCCGCCACGCCGCGGCNGGTCCCGCTCAGGCGCCGCAGCGCCTTCAGCCAGGCATGACCATCGCTTTGTCGGCCCCGGCGGGGACTTTTCCCGAAGAAGCGGTAACCAAGGCGAGCGCCTGCTTGGAACAACTCGGCTATCGAGTCCGCCTCGGGCGCCACGTGTTCCGACGGTTGCGCTATCTCGCCGGGGAGGATGCCCTTCGCGCGGAAGACCTGTGGTGGGCCTTGGAAGACCCGAGTGTCCATGCGGTCTTTTGCTCCGTGGCGGTTACGGCTCCAGTCGGCTGCTCACCCGTCTTCCCTTTGCCGATATGAAAAGCCCCTGCAAGATTTTTCTCGGCTATAGCGATGTGACTTTCCTGCATGCCGCCTTGGGAGCTCTCGCCGGATGGATCACCTTTCACGGCCCCAACGCTGTGGAATGGGTTGACCATCTTGCCGATTGCTCTCTCACGCTGGCCTTTCTGGAAGGCCGAAAAGCTTTTTCCTGGTCCTTCGAACAGCACCAGATTCTTCACGACGGGAAGGCTTCCGGCCCCTTGGTGGGGGGCAACCTCACCTGCCTCACCCATCTTCTGGGGACGCCGTGGGCACCGAACTTCCATGGGCGCCTGCTTTTCCTCGAAGACAAGAACGAGCGCCGTATCGCATCGACCGCATGCTGGTCCATCTCGCCCTGGCCGGTGTTTTCCATGCGGTCAAAGGTGTGGTATGCGGTTCTTTCGTCGGCTGCGGCGATCCCGACGAAATCCGCACCCTCTTTGCCGAACATGTCCTCCCCTACGGCATCCCCGTGGTCATGGACCTGCCGTTTGGACACGATCGTTGGAACCATGTGCTCCCTCTCGGGGTCACGTATCGGTTGGACACGGCGGCCCAAAACTTTTGTACAGAAGAAGCTGTTTTCAGCGAGCCATGACATCCTTGGAACGCGCCGTGTCCCCCCTGTTTCAGTCGGCCCTCTTCGATGGGGTTTTTTCAGGCGCCTGCCTGCTCGTGGCCGTGGGCCCTCGTGCGGTGTTTTCCGGATCTTGGGGCGCCGCTTCCTTCGAACCCGGTGCAGAACCCCTCACCCCATCTTCCCTCTTTGATTTGGCCTCCCTCACCAAACCCATGGCCACCGCCACCCTTTTCATGATTTTCGTCTCCGAAGGCCGTATCCATTTGGACGACCGGCTCAGTCGGTTTTTTCCACTTGGACGGCTTCCCCAGGACAAGCGGGCGCTCACCGTGGAACACCTTCTTTCCCACCGATCGGGCCTTCCCCCTTACCGGCCCTATTTTCGCGAACTGATCCGCGTGCCGCCGAAGGAGCGAAAAGACGTGCTCATGGGATGGATCCTCCAAGAACCCCTGGTGCACACGCCGGGGTCCACAAGGCTTTACAGCGACCTGGGCTACCTGCTGCTCGGCTGGATCTTGGAAGAAGTTTCCGGGACCCCTCTCGATCGCTTGTTCGCCGAGGGAATCCGCCCTCGCGGAAAACCATGGTCTCTGGGGTACCGTCGGATCCAAGCCCACACGGAAACGGACCCCCCAATGTGGGCCGACGTGGAGGCGCAGTGGACGCACAGGGCATGCGTTGCCACGGAACGATGCCCATGGAGGGGACGTCTCCTGCGCGGAGAAGTGCACGACGAAAACGCCTGGTGCCTGAACGGGGTTGCCGGTCATGCAGGCCTTTTCGGTTCCGTGGACGATGTGTGGCAATGGGCCCAAAGCCTTTTACGCCTCTATGGAGGCGAACGCTCCGAACTCCTGGCGGCCGTCAGCCCGGAAACCGCCCGAGTTTTCATGGGAGGCCCAGAAAATTCAGGAAAGCCTCTCGGAGACGGAGGGTGCCTGGGATTCGATCGTCCCAGTGCCCAAGGGTCCAGCGCCGGTCGGTTCTTTTCTCCAAACACCATCGGGCATTTGGGATTTACCGGCACGTCCTTCTGGATGGATCTGGATCGCGCCGTGACGGTGATTCTTCTCACCAACCGCGTCCATCCCCATCGCGACGATGACCGGATCCGCGGGTTCCGCCCCCTGGTGCACGATACCGTCATGGAGCTCGTGCTATCCCAATATCGTTAGCTTTCAGGGTCAACCAATGGAGGTTCGTGATGATATCCGCCGCATCAGCCGAAGCCGGCCGACTGAACCGGATCTATTTTATGGGGGTCAGCGGCATCGCCATGGGCACTCTCGCCTGCATGCTNAAAGACGAAGGCTACGATGTTNTCGGCTCCGACACCAACGTGTATCCGCCCATGAGCGCCTTTCTTGANANAAAATCCATTCCCGTCCTGCCGGGCTGGAATCCCCAAAATCTTGTGGCAACCCGTCCCGATGCGGTTGTTGTGGGAAACGTCATTCGCAAAGACAACCCCGAAGTGAGTCAGGCCCAGGCGCTCGGCGTGCCCGTGCTCTCCATGCCCCAGGCCCTGGATCGCTTCTTCATACACAGCCGAAAGAGCCTAGTCGTGTGCGGCACGCACGGCAAGACGACCACCACAGGCTTGCTGGGCTGGCTTCTGGAATCCGCTGGGCTGGATCCCACCGTTTTCGTGGGCGGGTTTGTCAAAGGCTGGGGCCGCAGCTATCGCATCGGCCGGGGACCGTTCATGGTGTTGGAGGGCGACGAATATGATACAGCCTTTTTCGACAAGCAGCCGAAATTCTTGCGCTACAAGCCGTGGATCGCTGTGGTGACGAGCATCGAATTCGACCACGCGGACATTTATCGGGACGTGGAACACGTGACCGACGCCTTTCGCGCCTTGAGCCGAATCGTTCCCCACGACGGCTTCTTGATCGTCAACGGCGATGACCCTCGATGCCTCGACATCGCCCGATCATGTCCCGCAAGGGTCATCACGTACGGCACGAGCGCCCGGTGCCTGTGGCGTCTTGAGGAAACCGGCGTTGCGGAAGGCAAGACGTGCCTTCGCGTGGTCTCGCCGGACGGAAAAAGCCATCTTTTGTCTTCGCCCCTTCCGGGGCGGCACAATGCCTTGAACGCCGTCGCCGCTGTGGCCGCCTGCCGCCTTGTGGGTCTTCCCATGGAGCCGCTTCAGGCGGCCGTGGCCGGTTTCAGCGGCATGAAGAGACGGCAGGAAGTCATTTATGACGAAGACGGGGTGCTCGTCCTGGACGACTTCGCACACCACCCGACGGCCGTTCGGGAAACGCTCAAAGCAATCCGAACTTTCCATCCGGGGCGGCGCCTCCTGGCCGTCTTCGAGCCGAGGACCAATTCGAGTCGACGTCGCTTTTTCCAAAAGGACTATGCGGGCGCCTTCCGAGACGCCCATTGGGTCGGCATTAAGGAACCCGCCGGATTTCACACCATTCCTCTTGAAGAACGGCTCGATACCGTGCAGTTGGTCCAGGACATTCGAAACGAAGGCATCCCCGCCCACCTGTTTCAGGAAGGGGAAGCTGTGGTGCCGNCGCTCTTGAGCGAGGTACGGCATGGGGACGTGGTCGTTCTCATGAGTAACGGCAGCATGGACGNTCTTCCCACGCGGTTGTGCGAAGCCCTTCGAGGACAATGCCAGCGGGNGCNTGNCCCGGCATGAGGAGTGTGCCGAGGAGGAAATCATGAGCGCAAATCANTCAGGACGAATTTTGCTCCACGCCTGNTGCGGTCCGTGTCTTCTTTACCCTCTGGACATGCTGGCCGCGGAAGGATGGAAAATCCACGCGTTCTTCTACAACCCGCACATCCAACCGTATCAGGAGTGGCAGAGGCGCCTGGAGACGGCTCAAAAGGTGGTGGCGGCGGCCGACGTTCCGATGATTGTTCGAGAAGATTACGAACTGGAAGAGTTTTTCAGGGAGGTGGCCTTTCGCGAAAGCCGGCGCTGCCTTTACTGCTACGCCAGGAGAATCGAAGCCGCGGCGCGGCTTGCCAAGAAAAGCGGATTTAACGCCTTCACCACCACCCTTCTTTACAGTAAGAGGCAGAACCACGACATGATTCGACAAATTGCCCAAGAAGCCGCCTCACGGTTTTCCATCCCCTTCCATTACGCCGATTTTCGCACGGGATGGGCGGATGGGCAAAAAAAAGCCGAAGCCATGGGTCTTTATCGACAGCAGTACTGCGGGTGCCTCTACAGTGAACGGGACCGATTTCTCCCCACGCGAAAGCCCCATCCACCGCAGGCCGAGGAGAACCCCGGGCGTCGGTGAAGGCGCCCGAGGTCCATGGGATCACGCCATGAAGAACCGAAAAAGCCTCTGGAGCGGCACACGGGCCCCGGGGTGCCGCCCCGCCGACGCTCCCTTAGGCGTACGCGTAGACTTCCACTCTGGACGGAGCCCTCAAGAGCGCGTCGATCTCCTTTTGTATCCGCTCACGCTCGGGATTTCTTTCCCAGGCTTTCCAATCGTCCAAACTGGTCCAGGTGCTGATGACGAGAAATTTTTGCGGGTTATTAACAGCGCGCAACGTCTCCCCGGAGATGTACCCTCCGGTTTGCATCGCCTTGGCTCGAAGTTCCACAAGCTTTTGTTGAAGTCGCAGCTCATTTTCGGGGTCCACAATCCGTTCGATGAGCACTCGAATAGCCATCTTCTTTCCCCCTTTTCTTCTGGAGACACAGCGCCGGTCCACAGGTGATGATTTTTTTTACCATGCGCTAAAAGCGCTGACAACGGTCGGGGAACCACAAATGCCGGAATGCCGAGATCACGTCAAAGCCTACGTTCAGGACAGTTACCGACGCCTCTACCGTCAAGGAGCTCGCGGGG
>JGI24188J35168_1001017_pt1 | contig 16605 bp, 10 predicted proteins | sample YNPBryantNP2012_FD_35168 | JGI IMG/M metagenome (IMG submission 35168) | reverse complement strand
TTGGGGCGGCGGCTGGGGAGGCGGCTTCAACCGCGGTGGTTGGGGCGGCGGCTTCAACCGTGGCGGTTGGGGCGGCGGTGGCTTCAACCGTGGCGGTTGGGGCGGCGGCTGGGGAGGCTTCTAGTCCGCCCGGACGCCATAAAACACCCCTTTGTCCTGCCAATTTGCTGGAACCCAAAGCAGTGGGCACTGAGCGATNATCGCTCAGTGCCCNTCTTGCGNGAACGTCGCCCTCCTTCGATATATCAGTCCCTGCTCACCGAAGGCTGGCTGAAGATACTCCTCACCGGCGCAGGCATCGGGTTATCTGCCCCCTTCACCGACCGCCAGATAATCTCGCTGAATAGCAGGTCATCCACGCGGTCCTCCTGGCTTAAATCCATTGCCAGCGACTCGCGCCAGCCCCAGGCATTTGCCGGGTTCTTTTCGTTGATGTCCCAGCGGGCAGGGCGGCACGTGTACGGGGTGAAGTCGGGCTTGTCGGTGAAGCAACGATACATCGGCGTGGCGGCGGCATCGTACTGGCTGAGCGGCTCCAGTCCCAGAATCAGCTCCATTGTCCGCAGCATCGAGCAGGTGGTGTACAGGGTGCTGTCCACGCTGCGCCGCTTCACGTACGGCGAGATAACCAGGGCCGGACTGCGGTGTGCGTCCACATGGTCGGGACCGTTTTGTGCGTCGTCTTCCAGCACGAATATCGCCATCTCCCTCCAGTAACGGCTGTGCGTCAGTGCCTCTACCAGCGTGCCCAGCGCGAGGTCGTTCTCGGCGACCATCGCGCGGGGAGTCGGCTTGCCCGGACGGGTTCCGTAGGTGTGGTCGTCGGGCAGACGCATGATGATAAAGCGCGGCAGGTCGCCATTCTTCTCATACTCGCGGAACTCGGTCAGGAACTGCTCCACGCGCCGCATGTCGGGGATGTCCAGATTGTACGGGCTGAAGATGGGGCTGAAATGCCCTTCCAGCGAGAGCATGGTCGCTTTCAGCGAGCCGTCAGGGTTCTCCGTGACGAACTCGGCGTAGGAGCGATAACTGACGCCCGCTCGCTTGCACGCATCCCAGATGAATCCCGCATCGGGATAGGTGATGGGGTTGGTACCCTCGTAATCGTAGCCATGCCCGTGCCCGCCGTAGCCATAGGGCCAGATTTTCTCCACATAATCGGTGGCGTAGGCGGCAGTAGACCAGTTATGCCCGTCCGCCGAGACCTCAGCATCCACATAGAAGTTATCCAGCAGCACAAACTCCCTTGCCAGCGCGTGGTGATTAGGCGTTACCTCCTCCCCAAAGAGACACAGGTTGGGGTCGCCGTTCCCCTCCTTCATGTCCCCAAACACCTGGTCGTAGGTGCGGTTCTCCTTGATGATGTAGATGACGTACTTGATGGGACTGTGGTCTCCAACTCTGGCGGGGATGACCTTCGGCAGTTTGGAAGGCGCGCGGGTGAGCAGGCTATCCTTGTAGGGCATCAGCTCGCGCACGCGCTGTGTGTACCGGCGCAGGGTCGCGCTGTCGGGTACGGGCACAAACTGCACCGTGCCACGCAGGATGCTGCCGATGTATTCGCGCTGGGGGTTGGCTTTGGGCGTGACGCCTTTGGAGTTCAGCACGTAGAGCATACCGTTGTCGGGGGCGACACGCACGGCTGCTGGGTACCATCCCGCCGGAATAAAACCCAGCACCCGGCTTACTTTACCCGACACGTCCACCACCGCCACACTGTAGTTGTCCGCGTTCGCCACATACAGCCGCTTGCCGTCTGGGGAGAGCGCCACGCTGTTGGGCGTGGAACCCGCCGGCGCGCGAGGCGATAGCGCTACGTTCACCTGTTCCACTGCCTTTCGCTGCGCCACGTCCACCACCGTCACCGTGTTATTATTGGCACACGCCACATACAGCCGCTGACCATCGGGACTGAAGGTCATCTCGTTGGGATGGGTTCCTGTGGAGACCTGTGCGACGCTTTGCCATGTGCTGGTGTCGAACAGTTCCACAGACGCCATTCCCCAGCGGCTCACCGCGAGCAATCTGCCGTCGGGCGAAACGGCAACCCCATAGGGCGAGCCTCCCACACTCAATCTGCGCAACATCTTGCGCTCCTGCAGGTCGATCACCGCCACGCCATTGCCTTTCATAAGCGCGGCATAAAGTTGCCTGCCGTCGGGGCTGGTGGCCACCTGCGCCACGAACTGCGTGGCGTTTTCGTTCTCCGCTTTCACGGGGATGTTGCCCTCCTCGATGAGCCGCGCAGTGCCCACTCGAAACACACGCACCACGTCGTCCGAGCCGCCGGAGACGTAGAGCCGACGCCCGTCGCTGCTCCAGCAGATGCCCACCCAGCCCTTGGCGATGGGGAGCTGATGGAGGATGCGCCGACCAGGCGCATCGATAAGCATCACCGAGTGTTTGGGCACGCCGCAGTGCAACACTGCCAGACGCGCCCCGTTCGGCGACAGCGCCATGCCTAGCGCGCCTACGTCGATTTCGAGCTGTTCCCCTGCGGGCTGAATCCGCCATCCGTTCGGGAGCAGCACCTCACCCGAAGGCTTCACGCCGGGCAGGTCCGCGCNGGGTTTTGACCAAGCGGCAACCGCCAGCAGCGTGAACACCAGTAACGTCCATCTTCCGACCTTTTGCATCGTTATGCCTCCTGCGTCTCCATCTGTTAAAAGCAAGCATTAGAACCTGCTGTGGTTTCCTCTTCGATACATTCGCCAAAAGCGAAAAAAGCCTTTCCTTCGCGGGAAAGGCTAAACAGGGTACTCATGGAGGGCTTAACGATGGCTAATCTTCCTCTATGGTGAACCGGAACATCAGGTTGTTATACTGCGTACCGTTCCAGACAGTGGAATGGGTCTCGCCCAGGTATTCCAGCCGCACCGCTTTGGCGTGGCCGTCGCACCAGACAACGTTGGTCAGCTTCATGTGCCTCCCCAGAATGGCTCCGTTGTTGCGGCGGTTGATGAGCGCGGGGAACGGGAAGGTCTCATGCGGCGCGGTTGGCTGTGGGTCGTTCAGGTCGCGTCGGTAAAAGTCTGCGCTTTGCCCGTAACCCTGCACTTCGGCATAAAGCACGGTATCGGCGGGCATGACGATGGCTGCCATCGGNTTGTTGTTGGGCGGTGTGTAGGCGTCGCCGTCTGCGTAGTACATGTTATTGATGGCGTAGCTACCGAATCGCCGCCCTATATTCGTGGTGCCCATGGGGTCTCCGCAGTCCGCCTCGCGGAACACCTGCGACCCATCGGGCGAGTAGGGCTGGAAGACGTAACGCCGGTTCTCCATCAGGGTATGGCGTTGACCGTTCCACAAGACGCCGCTGATGGGCGCGAACGGGTCGCTTGGACAGTTGAAAATCTGCAGGTTCTTCACGTAGGGCTGAAGCACGTCCATCCATCGGGGACTCGAACAGTTCACGAAATGGTATCCCTCCAACACGCGCGGCGGGTCAGCGTAGGCGTTGCGCGGAAGCACCTCGTCGTAGTCCTGCGCGTACATCATCGTCGCGGTTCCGAGCTGCTTCACGTTGCTCAAGCAGCTGGCTTGACGAGCCTTGTCGCGTGCCTGCGAGAAGACCGGGAATAGAATCGCTGCGAGAATCGCGATAATCGCGATGACGACCAAAAGCTCGATGAGCGTGAAAGCGTGCCGTCTCATAGGGACCTCCTTACCGAAGTTTTCACGCCCATTATACTTTGCGGATGTTATGGGAACGTTATAGACGTGTTATGAAGCTGTTAAAAGCCATCGGAGGGGTGCTGTGCTTCTCTCAGAATGGGAGAGATGCTAGCTTCGCTCACATCCCGCGCTTAGGCAGGGGATGTCTGAGATTCTTCGCTCCGCTCGGAACGACAGTGATGCTGAGAGTCGAACGGGCGCGCATCGGCAGACACCAGGGCATAGGTCGCCTCTGGATGACCGTCCCATCGCTGTTTGACCTGCCACATGAAGTGCGCCAGCTTCATGTCGCGGCTGGCGTCCACAAAGCCATCGTAGTCCAGATTCAGCATGGGGATGTTCCCATAACGACGGCGCAGCTCGCGCGTGAACGCCGCCACCACGTTGCCCGGCATACAGTTGAACGGGCGCACCGCCACGATGCCCGCCAGTCCCCGTCGCGCATAGTCCACCGCCTTGCCCAGTGAGCAGATGGCTTCCCCACCGAAGTCGGGATGCACGAACTCCGAGCCCAGCCTAATCACCTCATCCGCGCTGATGTCAGGGTAGTCGCCCAGTACCTCCTGCACCACCTCCGCCAGCGTATGCTCCTCGCGCTTCGCCAGATGGTGGTTAATCCACGCCGCCAAGAAGTTCACCAGATGCTCGCGGCGAAGGGTATCCAGCCAGCGGTTGCGCTCATTGTGCATACCGACGCAGTTGGCATAGGCAAAGAACTCGGTCGCGGGAGCCAGCCAAGCTTCGCCGCCCAGCGATTCGATGCGGCGTATCACGTCCTGGTTCGCGCCCTCATGGATGCGTACGTAGAACTCGCCTACCACGCCGATCAGCGGTCGCCGCTCCTCGCGCTTTGGCAGTTGTTGAAACTCCTCCCGCGCCTGCGACAGCAGCTCCTGCAGCGGCCGCAGGTGCCTTGTGGTGAGCAACGAGCGGATGGCGTGCCAGCCTTCCTGCACGCGCCGCCGGTGTTCAGGTAGCATCTCGCAGATGGTGTCCAGATACTTCAGATAGATAGCATCTGCATCCGCAGGGTTCAGACAATAGGGTCGCGTGCGGTGCAGCATCCGCTGCAGCAGGTCATGCGCCACCAGCGCATCCCACACCACCATGGCGAACAGCGTGCCTAACCCGTCTTCCTCGTCTCCCGTGCCCAGTGTCACCATGTCCACCGTGTGCAGTCCCATCCGCTCCAGGATGCGCTTCTGCAGGATGTGGTACATACCGAAGCGACAGGGACCGTCGCTGCTGCCCATGAAGAACGCCTCCCGCTTGGGGTCGAAGTCGGGCTGATGCACGCGATACAGGATGTCCTCGGTGGTGATGAAGGCGGGCAGGCAGACGTCCTCGGTAATCGCCACGCGCGCCAGGCGCAGGGCAGGGTCGGGCGAGCGCGGGATAATCTCTGCGTCCACGCCGCACGCACGTAACGCTGCGGCGATGACCTTAGCCCCCTCCGAAGCGTATGGCACCCACACCTTGCGCCCCCGCGCTCGCTGCGGGCTGATGGACGCGGTGCGAATNACCGACTGTTCTACCACCCGTCTGGACGACCGCACTGTGTCGGCGAATGCCTCCAGGCGCGTGATGATGCCTGCGTCGGCAGTATGTTCGTCGATTTGAAGGATACAGCACGGCTCGTTCAGTTCGTCCTTAAAGAACGGGTTGGCGAACGAGTCGGGCCCGCAGCCGAAGTAGGTCAGCACCACCGCCCGAAGGTTGGGGTTCTCGCGTACCAGCCGTGCTACCGCCAGCTTGCGCTGTACCTGGCGCGGGTTCACATCGCGCCACGAGTCGCAGATGTGCACGTCATTGATGGGCAGGAAGTCCTGTGGAATGGGCAGGATGCCCATGTCGCGTATCTTCTTGCCGATGTTGGTGTTCACGCTTTCGTCGTACAGCACGTACTGCCTGCCCACCACCACGAACGCCGTTTCGCCGTCGGACAGCGAGTCCAGTATCTCCAGCCCGCGTTGCTTTTGCCACTCGCCGAACCGCTGCAGGGCTTTTAACCCGACCTCCAGCGCACGCCGCGCCTCTTTCGCGCTTTTGCCCAGCTCCTTCGCCACCTGCGTGAACACCCGCTGCAAATGGCGCTTGCCACGCTGGAAGTGCAGGCGCGGCGCGAGGTACTTCACGCCCTTCCCGCCGACCCTGCAGTAGGTCGCCAGCAGTTCGGGCAGTGCCTGCAGGTAAGGACAGGTAAGCGATTTGCGGATGTGTGGGTCGGGCTGTTCGGCGGAGATGACGCCGGGCACGAACAGGATGTCCACGCCCTTCTCCAGCAGGTTCAGCACATGTCCGTGCGCCGCCTTGATGGGGAAGCAGAACTCGCTGTGCGCTGTCACCAGCCCCTGATGCACGATATGGCGGTTGGGCTTATCGGACGGCACCACGTCGAAACCCAGCTCGGTAAAGAAGGCTTTGTACAGCGGGAAGTATTCGTGGAACATCCCGACGCGCGGGATGCCGATACGCGGCGCGCCCTCTGGAGCCTTTTTGTCGTATACCCTCATCAGCTTCTGCTCGCGCTCGGCGAACAGGTCGGGCAGCTGGCGCGTGGAGCGAGTACGGTTCTCTGCACCGAAGCGTTCACAACGGTCGTTGTAGAAGAACTTGCGTCCGCCGGGTATCTGGAAGGTAATCACATCGCACTGGTTCGCGCAGGCGTGGCACTCGAAGGAGCCGACCTGATAGCGTCCCTCCACCACCTGCTCGAATCCCCGGAAGTGCGACTCGGCTGGAGCCTCCAGCAGTGCCAGTCTCGCCACACCAATCGCGCCCGTCAGGTGCGGGTAAGGCGGCACCAGTATCTTCTTGCCCAGCACGGTTTCGAACGCCGCCACCATGCCCTTGTTGAACGCCACCGCGCCCTGAAACGCCACTCTCTCGCCAATGGGTCTGCCCCCCACGTTCTTGCTGAGATAGTTATGCACCGCCGCCAGACATACCGCCGCGCAGAGGTCTTCCACCGGCACGCCTACCTGCTGGAAGTAGACCATCGCGCTCTCGGTGAACACGGTGCAGGTCCAGTCCATGTGCGGAGGGTTCGTCGCCTTCAGCGCGCGTTCACCGAACTCCTCGATGGGGATGCCCAGCTTGGCCGCCTGCTTCTCCAGAAACGCTCCGCATCCGGCCGCGCACGCTTTGTTCATCTCGTAATCCACAATCACGTCGCCGTCCAGGCGGATATATTTCGAATCCTGCCCGCCGATTTCGAGGATGGTATCGATGTCGGGCAGGAAGGCGCGGGTTCCGCTCGCCTGAGCAGTGATTTCGTTTCGAATCAGGTCTGCCCCGATGAAGTCGCCCGTGAGATATCGCCCAGAACCCGTGGTTGCCGCCACCACCCTGGCGATGCGATAGCCTTTTTCCTGAATCTGCTGGTGAATCTTCGAAATGGTGTCGCGCACAGCGGACAGCGGGTCGCCATCGGTGCGCCGGTAGTAGCTGGCAAGCACCACGATTTGCCCATCCCGCTCGGTGACCAGCGCGGCTTTGGTGGAGACCGAGCCGATGTCTACCCCCAGCGCGGCAACCGGTATCTTGCCGTGCAGACCATCTCGCGCAGGCGGCGACAGGATTTCGGAGCGTTCGAAACGCAATGCGCCTGCACTGGCGTAGGTCACGGGGCGCACTATCTGCTCATCCAGCAGACGGATGGCTTCGCGCAGGTTCACCGTCTGCGTGGCGCACAGAGCAGCGCCCAACGCGCCCAGTTCCCGCGCGTAGTCGGGAACCAGCAACCGTTCTACGCCCAGCTCCTGCTGCAGGAAGCGTACCATCGCCGGATTCTGGGAGACGCCCCCGATGAACGCCACCTCCGGCTGGATGTCCTTACTGCGGGCGATGCGGTTGCAGAAGTTGCGGCATATCGCCTGATGGATGCCCGCAGCGATGCGCTCGCGCGGGGTGCCCTTTTGATACAGATGCACAATGTCGGACTCGGTGAAGACGCTACATCGCCCCGACAGGGAGGCGGGTTTCTCGGTATGCAGTGCTACCTGGGCAAACTCCTCAATACCTGCGAAGTTCAGGCGTGCCGCCATGTGTTCCAGAAACGCGCCTGCGCCCGCCGCGCATCGATCGCCCATATCGCAATCGGAAAGAATCAACCTTCCCGACCTCTCATCCACTTCGAACAACAGCAGCTTCTGACACTCTCTGCCCATCTCGATCAGCGTGCGCACCTGCGGCAGAAAGCGATTCACCGCTGTGGTGAGGGCTACCGGTTCGTCGACAGCCTCCGCACCAATGGCTTTCGCCACAGAGACGCCGCCCGAACCCGTTAGCGCGAGAAGCACCTCTTCGCCGGGAAGGATTTGCAATAGCTCTTCGAACAGCTCTTTGGCGCGTGAGAGGGGACGGGCTTGCACACGACGAACGGGGAACCGCTGTAAAGAGCCGTCCGGCAGGAAAACCACAGCCTTGACCGTATCAGAGCCGATGTCCAAGCCCACGCGAACCATCTGCCCACATCTCCCTTCGAGGTCATTTATCTGCATCACTTTATTAACTATACTAAGTGTATCACAGAACGGGCAAATCTGCAAGGTGGAAAACTGTCTGCGGGGAATGGTCGCACTTTGTTTCGTTTCTCAGGTAAGATATTGATTGCTATGGAGAAAGGAAAAGTACTGGTGCTGGGCAGCGGTACGTCGCACGGCGTGCCGATGATTGGTTGTGCCTGTCCGGTGTGTCAATCACCCAACCCGCGCAACCAGCGGGCACGTCCGTGCATCCTGCTGGAGTTGCCGGAGGGCAACGTGCTGGTAGACACCCCTCCGGAGCTGCGCCTGCAATGCATTCGGTTCGGGGTGGAGCGCGTGGACGCCGTGCTCTACACACACGCCCATGCCGACCATCTGTTCGGGCTGGACGACATCCGCCGCTTCAATGAGCTGCNGGGGCACGCCATGCCCGTCTACGCCGAGCCGGAGGTACTGGACACCATCCGTCGCGCGTTTGCCTACATCTTTCTGCCCACTCCGGCGGCAGGAGGCAAACCGCAGCTGGACCTGATTCCGATAGACAGCGCATGGACTCTATGTGGCGCGCGCATCGAGCCCTTGCGCGTCTATCACGGACAACAGCCTATTCTTGGGTTTCGCGTAGGCGGGTTCGCTTATGTTACCGACGTCTCTGCCATNCCNCCCGAAACCGAAGCGCGCCTGCAGGGNCTGGAGTGGCTGTTTCTGGACGCTGTGCGCTACGAGCCGCATCCCACCCACTTCTGCCTGGAAGAAGCGATAGCCGTGGTGCGGCGTTTGCGTCCGCAACGGGCGGCGTTTGTGCATCTTTCCCACGATTACGACCACGACGTGGTGAACGCCTCACTGCCACNCGGGATGGAGCTCGCCTACGACGGCATGGTGGTTACGTTCTCATTATGAGGCAGGCATTGCCTGCGGGGAAGGCGAAAAGGATTTCAGGAACATCTGTAGAGGGGGAAGGNAAAGTGGAGTTCTTCAGCACGGTGCACTTCATCAGCGGGCATCATCTGGACGTGNTTATCGAGGCGGACAGTCTCGAAGCCGCCGTACAGTGGTGGCAGGAGCAGCTCTCGCAGGAAAAGCCGGTACTGGCATGGCGAGGCTTCTCACCCAAGCGACCGGTGGTCATTAACACCGACAACGTCGCCTATGTGGACAGCATCGAGCGTGCCCGCCCCCAAGCCGAACTGCGCCATCCAACGCCCTTCGGCACGCCTTAGTTTATTCGACTGCGATACCGGGCTGGAGTTCGATAATCTCCAGTCCCTGGATGTCGCGTGTCAGCTCACGCAACTCGTCAGGCGTGCCCGACAGCGGTGGGAAGGTGCGGTAGTGCATGGGAATGACCTTTTTCACGCCCAGCAGGCGCACCGCTACCGCTGCCTCGCGCGGGTCCATGGTGAACAGCCCGCCAATGGGCAGAAAAGCCAGCTCCGGCTGGTATATCTGCCCGATGAGCTGCATGTCGCTGAACACGGCTGTGTCGCCCGCGTGATAGAAAGTGAAACCATCTTCGCACTTCACCACAAAGCCCGCGGGGTCGCCCAGATACACAACCTGCCCACCTTCGCCCACATGAGCACTGGAATGCACGGCGTGTACCATCGTCACCTGAATGCCGCCTACCTTGACCGTGCCGCCCTTGTTCATGGCGATGGTGTTCTGCACGCCCTGTGCGCTCAGGTAGGTGGCGAGCTCGTAAATGGCGACCACCTGCGGCTGGAACTGCTTGGCTAAGGTAACGGCATCGCCGATATGGTCGCCGTGTCCGTGAGTCAGCAACAGCGCGTCCAGTTTGGGCAACTGCTTCGCCGAATCGGGGCAAAGCGGGTTACCCAACCAGGGGTCTATAGCAACATGCGTGCCGCCGGGCGTTCGGATGAAAAAGCCCGAGTGTCCCAGCCATGTAACCTGCAATCCGGGATGAATGGTTGCCATCAATTTCACCTCCTTGCTGTATGGGATAGTTATGCTTTGGAGCTTAAGCCTCCTGCCATTGGACACTGGAACCCCCTGAATCCCGNTTTCCACAATGTGAATAAACACTCTCCCCTATTATATTAATAATGTACTTGTTGAAATTGTTGAAAACTTGGTATGGATTGCCTGCATTGCTAACACTTTTTGTTGATTATAACATGAAAAGAGTCTCTAAGCGCGTATTTATTGTCTCTTAAATCTCTCTTTTATACTAATGAGTTTCAACTTAGATAGCAAATGTTTCAACAATGAAATGTTGAAAACCTGTTGAAAACCTGTACACATTGTTGATAGCATTGCAAGATAGCCTTGAAGTGAGCAAGTTTTGCACAAAGTTTTGAACAATGAAAACGGGTTTTCAACAATTTCAGGGGAGTTTTCAACAAAGTTTTGAACATTTCCAGCAAATGTTTCAACAATGACCAATGCTTAATTGCCCAGTACCGTGTTCAAATCGTAGATGATACTGGTCAGCTCCTTGTCCTTGTTCAGGCTGGTCTTCACCCGGTTGTAGGCGTGAAGCACGGTGGAGTGATTCTTGCCGAACATCTGTCCGATTTGCTGGAGCGGCAGCTGCGCCCTCTCGCGGAGCAGGTACATCGCTATTTGTCGCGCCATCAACACCTCGCGGCTGCGCTGGTCGCCTAAAATGTCCTGTGTGGTCAGTCCGAACCTCTGGCACACTGCCTGTAGCACCGCCTGCTCGGTGGGCACGGTATGCACCTGCTTCTCATCCACATAGTGGCGTGCCAGCACCTCGTTGGCGAGCTGCAGGGTAATTGGCTTGCCATGCACGGAGGCGCGGGCGGCGATGGAAATCAACACCCCCTCGAGGGTGCGCACATTGCCCTCTACTGCGTAGGCGATGTGGTAGATAACCTGGTCGGGAACCTGAATCCCCTCTATTTGTGCACGTTTTTGCAAAATAGCTACACGGGTTTCAAATTCCGGCGGCGCGATGTCCGCAATCAGCCCTGCCTCGAAACGGGAGCGCAATCGGTCGTCCATTGCGTGCAGCTCGCGCGGGGGACGGTCGCTGGCGAATACCACCTGCCTGCCCATCTGGTAAAGGGTGTTGAAAGTGTGGAAGAACTCCTCTTTGGTGTGTTCCTTGCCGGCGATGAACTGGATATCGTCCACCAGCCACACGTCCACGTTGCGGTACTTCTGGCGGAAGGCATCGATGCGTTGCTCGCGCAGGGCGGTGATATACTGCTGGGCAAAGGTTTCGCCGGAAAGGTAAGCCACGCGCAGGCGGGGATGCGCCTGCAGCACGTAGTGCCCGATGGCGTGCATCAGGTGCGTCTTGCCCAGACCGGCTCCTCCGTAAATGAACAGGGGGTTATAGCTCTGGCTCGGCGCGCGCGCCACCGACATCGCCCCCGCCTGTGCCAGCCGGTTGGAGTTGCCCACCACGAAGTTCTCAAACGTGTACTTGGGGTTCAGCGCCGGTTTCTCGATGGGAACAGGCTCCGGCTCCAGCGCAAGCGTAACCGGCTGTGTAGCAGGCGGAGCCTCCTCTACGGGCGATTCTCCAAGCATCGGACGCTTCTCAGGGGGCAGGTAGATGATGGACACCTCTATCGCCTTGCCGAGATGCTGGGAAAGCACCTCGCGCACCAGATTGCCGTAGCGTTTGGTCACCCACTCGCAGGCAAAGGGGCTGGGCGCGCCGAGGGTCACCCGCTCGCCATCAAAGGAGACTGGTCTCATGCTCTTGAACCACGATTCGAAAGAGGGCTTGTTCACGCGGTTCGCCAGGGTGTGCATCGCGCGGTCCCAGGCACGGCGTAGCGCCAGCGTGTTTTCGTCCTCGCCCAGGTGCAGCTGGTCGTCCACCTCGTCGTCGCCCTCCTTTCCTCGTCCAAAGCCGAATTATAGCAGAATCGCCGCGCGGTGACAACGCGAAATTTGTTTATGCCTGCAGGATGTACACGCCGACACTGCCGATGCCGGGCACGGCGTGTAGCGGGTAGATTGCCCCTGTGCTTCCGCCGATGAGGTCGGTCGCCATCTGTCGGTGCTCTCCCGCATCCACCAGCACCGCGCCGCTGCTGCCGTCGGTCAGTACAGCCAGCAGGATGTCGTGCGTGGCAGGGCAGACCAGCGCCACCCAGTCCACCAAACCCCGCGCCTGTACGCGGATAGACCTCCACAAGCCCGGCTCCGGCACGAAAATGCGGCTGNCGGTGCGACAGACAAGCAGGTCGGGGTCACACTCCACCTCCGGCGCGAACGCAGGTAGGGACAACAGCCAGTGCAGGTAGGTGCGGATAAACATCGCCAGCGCGTACACGTGGTCGGGATAGGCGAGCTTCGTCTCCGGAAAGCCTTCCAGCGGATGCAGGTAGCCTGCTGCCGCGTGCAGGGCACGGGTTGCACCGGCAAACCAGCGGGCATCGCGCTCCAGCGAGAAAGCCCACAGCGCGCCGCGCGCCGCCTCGATGCTCGCGTCCACGAACCCGCTGGTGCTACCCTCTCCCGCCAGCACTTCACCCGCCTCTCCGATGCCCTCCATCTGTGTCGTCAGCTGCCACAGGCTCAGCCACCGCATGAGTCTCAGCGCACCCTCCCTGACAGACTCGTGCGGGTACGCCCGATACAGGCGGGCCAGCCCTTCCACCGCGCCGACCGCGGCGAAAACGTCGTCGTGCAGGTTCAGAAACCGCTCGGCGGGCAGCACCGAGCCGGGCGACAACGGCTGGCAGACATCGCGCACCAGATACTCTGCTAGGCGGTTGGCGGCGTGCATATAGGCTTCGGTTTCGGTGAGGCTGTAGGCAGCGCACATCACGGAGATAATCGCGCCCATGATGCCCCTGCCATTGCCTCCCTGCACGGTGCCGTCTGTCTGCACCAGCGCGCCGTCGTAAGTGCCGGTGGCTCCCCGCTTCAGGAGCAGCCAGGAAACCCCGTTCAACGCCACGCGCGCGCACAACTCGGAACCCGTGTCGCGGTGCAGCTGCAACATCTGCTGAATCGCACGGGCGTTGCGGTACAGGCTGAATCGCCGCTGACCCGTGATGTCGGAACCTCGCTTGCGTTCGTCGATCGTGTCCCAGCACGCCCCGCTGTTGCTGCTCTGCGCGTTGAGCACCTGAAAATCCATCGCGCTGTTCATGGCGAGGCGTGCTGTCCAAACCGCCGTCTCGTCGCCGGAGAAGCGGTTCCAGTCCATCAGCGCTTTCGCCGCGGCGAGGGTGAACACACTGAACCTGCGGTCGCCGGACGAGACACGCAGAACCACCTGGTCCTCGGCGAAGTGCCACCGTTGCTCGGGGTTCAGCAGGATAGCAACCGCGCTTTGCGCTGCCGCCCGCAGCTGCATCAGCGGCAGGGCACCTTCCTCCGCCGGAAGCAGGGCAGCCCTGTATTCCACATGTTGCACGGGGTCCGCCTCCTTTTCTGTGTGCCCCTCATAGTGGACGTGCAGGCGCAGAGTCTGTTGGTGCAGAGGAGCGGCAGGAAGAGTCCATACCAGCCGATGGTCTCCTTCCAGATGCAGCGAAGTGGGCTTTGCCGGTTCCAGCGTCACCACCGAGAGCGCGCCTCGCGCCGAGACCAGCACTACCGACGGATAAGGGCACAAAAAGGTCTTTGTGTTCAGTACCTGTGCCATGAAGTTACACAAAAAGCGCACTTCCGCCTGAATCGATCCGTAGCTTAGAAAGTGCATTTGCAGGTGCAAATTGCCTTCTTCCTCGCGCAGAAGGATTTCCCAGCGCACCGGCACGCCATCTATCAGACGTTCGTCCCACAGCACAACCTCTTCCGCGGCACAACTGCAGTTTCGCACGAAAAGGGCGTGTCGCTCGTGGGAGGTCTGGAGTTCCACAGGGGGTAAAGGTGCGTGAACGCCCAGCAACGGCTCCTCCGTTCTGCCCGAAATCAGGGCTAACGCAAAGGTGCCGTCTTCGCAGTGGTAAAGCCGGTAGCGTCCTATCGTAATCGGCTGTGCCCTGTCCCTTTTTTCGGCGGTCTGCGCGCTCATCCCAATAACTCTATCGGAGAGGCTTCCGCTCTACCTGACCCGCAACGATACGAGAAATCGGGTATTGCGCTTATTCAGGACATTCAGGTATGATTATTCGGAAGATGAAGAGACTGCAACTGGCTCTGCCTCACGAACACGGCGCATGGATGATGTGGCTCGCGCCGCTGGCAGTGGGACTGGCGGGCACGCCCTGGCACCTGTCTAAACCGCTGCTGGCAGGCGCGGTGCTGTTTGCCTATCTCACCTCGTACTGCCTGCTGCAGGCTTTGCGCCACCCGCGGGAGGCGGCTTTCTGGTTGCGCTGGGCTTTCGGCTACGGGTTGGCAGCGGCGGTATTTGGCGTGCCCGTTTTGTGGATGCGTCCCCTGTTGCTGGCAGTGGGTGGGGTGGCGTTGCTGGGGTTTGCCGTGAATGCGTGGTTTGCGCACCATCGCAACGAGCGGCATCTCATCAACGACCTGGTGGCGATGGCTGGGCTGAATCTGGCGGCGGTGGCCGGGTACGTGGCTGGCACGGGACGATGGGATGCGGCGGCATGGGAACTGTGGGGGCTGAACCTGCTCTACTTCTTCGGAACCGCATTACACGTCAAGTCGGTGATTCGCGAGCGCAACAACCGGCTGATGAAATGGGTAGCGGTGTCCTACGCGCTGGGGATACCGGCTGCGTTGTGGGCAACCGGGCAGCCCCTGCTGGCGGGGGCATATCTGCCCGCCGCCGTACGCACGCTGGCTATTCCACAGAATCACCGCCTCAAGGCGATAGCGCTGGGGATGGTGGAAATCGTCTGCTCGTTGTGGTTTGTGGTCTGGCTGATTGTGTGGACGCGGCTCACTGGTTGACAAAACACCCCCTTTTCCCCCATAATGAGGAGGTGAGCTTTCACGCAGGAGGATAGGATGAGCGCAACGCATGTGACGACAGACCAGTTCGATGCCGAGGTGCTCCAATCGAGCGTGCCCGTTCTGGTGGATTTCTGGGCGGTGTGGTGCGGTCCGTGCCGGGCGATTGCCCCGCACGTGGACGCCATCGCGCAGGAGTACGCCGGCAGGGCAAAGGTCGTGAAGGTCAACGTGGACGAGGAGCCGGAGATTGCCCTGCGCTACGGCATCCAGAGCATCCCCACCCTGCTGTTCTTCAAGGACGGCAAGGTGCAGGATATGATTGTGGGTGTCGTGCCCAAGCAGACCATTGTGCAGAAGCTGGAGGCACTGCTGTAGCCGAATGGCGCGCATCGCCCCGTTCCGCGGCGTGCGCTATGCGCTTTCCGAACTGAAGCCGTGCGTCGCGCCGCCATACGATGTGGTCATTCCGCCGGAGCGCGAGCAGCTCCGGCAGTTCCCTTATAATATCACCTATCTAACTCTGCCCGATAGCTACGAGCAGGCAGCGCAACGGTGGCACGAGTGGCAAAGCAAGGGCGTCCTGCAGGAAGACCCCCGACCAGCGATGTACCTGCTGGAACAGGTGTTCACCCATCCCGCCACCGGAGAGACCCTTCGGCGGCTCGCGCTGGTGTGCCTGATGGCGCTGGAGGAGTACGGGGCGGGCGTGGTGTTGCCCCACGAAAACACGCAGGCGCGCGCGAAGGAAGACCGCCTGCAGCTTCTGCGCGCCACCGAAGCCAATCTGGAACCCATCTACGGTCTGGTGGAGGGCGACCTGTTTCCGTTGCTGGAATCGCTGGTTCTGACCGCGCCGACAGTAGCGGAGGTGGAGTACACGGACGGACAGCACCGCTTGCGCCGGATCGAGGACACCGCAATACTCCAGCAGCTGGCGGCGCGGGTCGCTGGGGCGCGGGTGTGGATTGCCGACGGGCATCACCGTTACGAGACGTGCCTGCAGTACCGTCGCGAGCGCCGCGCCGCCGAGGGCAACCCGTCGCAGCTTCAGCCTTACGACTGGCTGATGATTGCGCTGACGCCTCTGGAGGACCCGGGCGTGGTGATATTGCCCACACATCGGGTCATACCGCAGGCTTCGGAACAGGTGCTGGCGCGGCTGCGGGAATACCTGATGCAGTGGTTTGACGTGCAACGCTGTCCCGCGCACGAGGTGGTGCGTGCCCTGCAGGCTGGACGACCGCGCCGGGGTTTTGCAGCGGTGATGCGGGACGGACAGGCGTTTGTGGCATGGCTGAAGGAGGGCATCGCCGGGGAGACGCTCGTGCCCGGCGAACACAGCGCGACTTACCGGCGGCTGGACGTCACCCTGCTGCAGGCTCTGGTGCTGGAACCGCTGTTTGGCATCACCCCTCGCCATCTGGAGCGCGCCGAGGGTATCCGCTATACGCGCGACGAGGGGGAAGCCGTCCGGTGGGTGCTGCAGGGTGAGGCGGCTGTGGCTTTCTTGCTGAACCCGCCCAGCGTACAGGAGGTGCGGGAGGTGGCGCTGGCAGGCGAAAAGATGCCCCCCAAGTCCACCTACTTTTACCCCAAGTTGCTCAGCGGGCTGGTGATG
>JGI24188J35168_1001008_pt1 | contig 16671 bp, 14 predicted proteins | sample YNPBryantNP2012_FD_35168 | JGI IMG/M metagenome (IMG submission 35168) | reverse complement strand
GAGCCTTCCGGGCCGGCTTCGGCGCTTCCGAGCGGAACGTGGCACATCGCCGTCAAAGGCGATGCGTCCTACGCCGCCTGGTTGTCCATGGAAAAGAAGCTATCGGCAACGTCCAAGGAATTCACGGTGGATTCCGTGGTTTTGGAAACCGAAGCCGTGGTGGTTCGAGCGAACCATGTGGATCCCGAGATGGTCAAGGGGTTGGACGGAATGCGTGTCGGCCTCAATCTGGTGCTGCGGCTGGAAGGAATCGACCCGGCGGCTCGAAAGATCACCATGACGGTCGCTCCGGCGACGGCGGAGCCTGAAGTTCCCAAAGAGGGCGAATCGAAGACCCCATGACCATCCCCAATATCCTGACGCTCCTTCGCATGCTCCTCACCCCGCTACTGGTGTGGCTCCTGCTTAACGAAAAGCTCACAGCGGCCCTGGCGGTCTTCTTTTTGGCAGGGATCACCGACGGGTTGGACGGGTTCATCGCCCGTGTCTTTCATCAGAAGAGTCGCCTGGGCGCCTATTTGGATCCCCTGGCGGACAAGATCCTTCTCGTGAGCAGCTTCATCCTGTTGGGGCACATGAACCTGCTGCCCACTTCCCTGGTCATTGCCGCGGTCAGCCGAGACGTGTTGATCCTGACCGGGGTCATGACCCTGACCTTTTTTCAGGTGCCTTTGGAAATCCGGCCAAGCCTCCTGAGTAAGCTGACCACCTTGGCGCAGATCGTCACCGTCCTGGTGACCCTTTCCCACCCGCTGGCATCGTGGGCCTCGTGGTTTCGCAGAAGCCTCTACATCATAACGGGGCTTCTCACCGTGGCCAGCGGTCTTCATTACACCCTCTTGGGATTTCGCATTTGGGAACGTAGCCGCCCTGTCGGCACCGACGGATCTTCATGAGGCCGGCGCGCCGGTGCAGCATTTCCCTTGACACGGCGGGGGCACATTGGCTATAGCAGGTCCAACTTCGTAGGCACGTAGCTCAGTGGGAGAGCGCTACCTTGACGCGGTAGAAGTCGGCGGTTCAATCCCGCCCGTGCCTACCATTCGACCCTCTAAGCAGGGTCCGCGATATGGTCGCAGGGCACAGGCACCGAAGGATGGTTTAAGGCTCGCGGGTGAAACAGCACGCTGTACGGATTCTTCCTTCCAGCGCCCAGACAGGTTGAATCGACTGCAAGCATCAGATCCGTCTTGAGGCGGCTGATGCTTTTTTTATGAAATGCGGCGGCTGTAGTGCCGTGACGGTGCCGCCGGGAAAAGGGGACGAAAGACATCATGTCGGAACAATCGGAACATGTTCGGGTGACGTTATCGGACGGAGCGACCGTGGAGGTGCCCAAGGGGGCGACCGTGGCGGACGCCTTGGCCATGTGGAAAAAATCCAAAAACGGGTGGGTGGCCGCCCGCCTGAACGGCCGACTGCTGGATCTGAACGCGCCCATTGGGGACGGTGGCGCGTTGGAGCCGCTTTCGCCCGAAAGCCCCGAAGGGCTGGAAATCCTGCGGCACAGCACGTCCCACATCATGGCCCAGGCGGTGCAGGAGCTCTTTCCGGGAACCAAGATCGCCATCGGACCTGCCATCGAAAACGGCTTTTACTACGATTTCGATACGGCCCAGCCGTTCAGCCCCGAGGATTTGGAAAAGATCGAAGCCAAGATGGCCGAGATTATCGAGGCGAGGCTTCCTTTTCGGCGTGAGATATGGGAACGGGAAAAGGCCATCGCTCTGTTTCGGGACCGCGGGGAAAAATACAAAGTGGAACTTCTGGAAGAACTCCAGGACCCCACGGTGTCCGTGTACCGACAGGGAAACTTCGTGGACCTGTGCCGAGGCCCGCACATTCCCGACACCGGCTACGTCAAGGCCTACAAGCTGCTCTCCCTGGCCGGGGCTTACTGGCGAGGGGACGAACGCAACCCCATGCTTCAACGCATCTACGGCACCGTCTTTCCCGACAAAAAGGCCTTGAAGAAGTATCTAGACTTTCTGGCGGAAGCCCAGCGGCGCGATCACCGGCGTCTGGGGCGGGAATTGGATCTTTTCAGTTTTTCCGATGAAGTGGGCGCCGGGATGGTGATCTACCACCCCAAGGGGGCTCTGCTGCGCCACATCCTGGAAACGTTCGAAAAGAAAGAGCACCTGCGTCGAGGCTACCAGATCGTCATGGGGCCGACCCTTTTGAAAACGGAGCTGTGGAAGCGTTCGGGCCATTTCGACAACTACCGCGAAAACATGTACTTTACCGAAATCGAAGGGCAGTCCTACGGGATCAAGCCCATGAACTGCCTGTCCCACATGCTCATCTACAAGTCCAAGGTGCGCAGCTACCGCGACCTGCCCATCCGGTACTTTGAACTGGGCACGGTGCACCGCCATGAAAAATCCGGAGTGCTTCACGGCCTGCTGCGCGTGCGCCAGTTCACCCAGGACGACGCCCACATTCTGTGCACGCCCGATCAGCTCCATAGNGAAATCCAAGGCATTGTGGACTTTGTCATCGAAGTCATGGGGCTTTTCGGGTTTTCCTACGAAATGGAAATCAGCACCCGGCCGGAAAAATCCATCGGGACCGACGAAGACTGGGAACGGGCCACCANGGCCCTCATGGCCGCGCTGGAAGACAAGGGCATTCCGTTCCAAATTTGCGAAGGGGAAGGCGCCTTCTACGGGCCCAAGATCGATGTGAAACTTCGAGACGCTCTGGAACGTAANTGGCAGTGTGCGACGATCCAGTGCGACTTCACCCTACCNGAACGGTTCGATCTCACCTACGTGGGCCCNGACGGGAACCGACACCGTCCCGTCATGCTGCACCGCGTGATCCTCGGGGCCATCGAACGGTTCTTGGGCGTGCTCATCGAACACTACGCCGGGGCCTTTCCCACGTGGCTTGCCCCCGTCCAAGCCGTGCTCGTCACCGTAACGGACAAGCAACTGCCTTTCGCCCGGCAGGTCTACGAACGGATGCGGGAGGCGGGGGTGCGCGTGGAAATCGACGAGCGCAACGAAAAATTGGGCTTCAAGATTCGAGAAGCTCAGATGCAGAAGATTCCTTACATGTTGGTCATCGGAGACAACGAAGTGGAAGCTGGAGCGGTTCGGCCGAGGCAAAGGGACGGCCGGCAGCTGGACCTCATGAGCCCCGAGGCGTTCGTTGAACTCATCCGGGCCGAGTGCCTCGAAGGCTCCGGAGGCCGTATCGGGTTGGGCGCGGTGTAATCGGGACGCCGCTTGTTTTCACGAACCTCGAACGAAGGGAGGACCGGACTCTGAAAAAAGAACAAGAAAACGTCAATGAAAAGATCCGCGCCCGACAGGTGCGCGTCATCGGCGCCGACGGGAGCCAGCTGGGGATCATGTCTTTGCAGGACGCCTTGGACGCGGCTCGAGAAGAAGGCCTGGACTTGGTGGAAGTGGCGCCCAACGCGGATCCCCCCGTCTGTAAGATCATGGATTACGGCAAGTTCCGATACCAGCANAGCAAGCGCTCCCAGGAAGCCAAGAAAAAACAAACGGTCATTCAAGTCAAAGAAGTCAAGCTGCGGCCCAAAACCGACGACCACGACATTCAGACCAAGTTGCGCCATATCCGCCGATTCCTCGCCCAAAAGGACAAGGCCAAGGTCACCGTCATCTTCCGCGGTCGGGAAATTGCTTTTAAAGACCGAGGAGAAATGGTCTTGCAAAAGGTGTTGGATGAGCTCAAGGACGAGGTGGTGGTGGAAATGCCGCCCAAGATGGAAGGGCGCAATCTGGTGATGATTCTGGCGCCCAAGTCCTGAAGCGCGAAAGAGCCCGCNTGGGGGCGTGCGTTTTCCGACAAAACGCTTGACACCTTTGGGGCCTGTCAATAGATTACACGCTTCGATCGCTGGGACGCCCGGGACGAGGCTTCCGTGCGCCGACAGCCGGGGCGTCGATGACCCAACGGATGCAGGAATTGCGGAGGAATTCATGCCGAAGTTGAAAACCAAACGCGGAGCCGCCAAGCGTTTCCACCGCACGGGCGGCGGTCTATTTGCGCGAGCCAAAGCGGGCAAAAGTCATATTTTGACCACAAAGAGCCGCAAGCGCAAACGCGCCCTGCGCCAGTCTGCCCTTGTGGATTCGGCCAATTTCAGGGCCGTCTCGCGCATGCTTCCTTATGCTTAGGAAACGCCGAAACCCGGCGCGCATGACAAGACAGTGAAGGAGCCGGAACCATGCCTCGAGTGAAAAAAGCGGTGAAGTCGCGCCAGCGGCGCAAGAAGATCCTGGATATGGCCAAGGGGTACCGTGGGGGCCGAAGCAAGCTGTTGCGCACGGCCAAGGAAACGGTTCAGAGGGCCTTGGTCTACGCTTACAGGGATCGGAAGGTGCGCAAGCGCGACTTCCGCAGTCTTTGGATTATGCGTATCAATGCCGCCGCCCGCCGACACGGCATGAGCTACGGCCGTTTCATGGAGGGGCTNAAAAAGGCCCAGGTGACCCTCGACCGCAAGGTCCTGGCCGGTCTGGCGGTTCATGATCCCGACGTTTTCGCCAAGCTCGTGGCCTTGGCCAAAGAAGCCGCATAGAAGCCATGGAAGAGGCAGCCCGCGCGTTACTTGCCCAGGCGGAACAGGCCGTCGCCGCTGCCGGCACGGACCTCAAGGCCCTGGAAGCGCTTCGCGTCCGATTCCTGGGACGCAAAGGGGAACTCACGGCGCTTTTCAAGGCCTTGGGCCAGGTGGAGGCCGAAAGGCGCCCGGCTGTGGGAAAAGTTCTAAATGACGTCAAANCNCGCCTGGAAACCCTGCTGGACCAAGCCATGGAAAGGGCCAAGCACCAGGCGACCCGAAACGGCGACCGTCTGGATGTGACCGCGCCGGGGCGGCGCCCCCTACGCGGCCGTCTGCATCCCATCACGCAGACCGCCATGGAAATCGCCGCCATTTTCAACCGGCTGGGTTTCGAAACCGTGGAAGGGCCCGAAGTCGAGCTGGACTACTATAATTTCGAAGCCTTGAACATTCCCAAGGACCATCCCGCTCGGGACATGCAAGACACGTTTTACGTGTCAGAAGACGTGGTTCTGCGCACCCACACGTCCCCGTTGCAGGTGCGCACCATGGAGCGCAAGAAGCCGCCCATCAAGGTGATCGCTCCCGGCAAGGCGTATCGGTGCGATTCCGACGTCACCCATTCCCCCATGTTTCACCAAGTGGAAGGCCTCATGGTGGGNCGCGGCGTCTCTTTCGGCGACCTGAAGGGGGTTCTGACCGTCTTCGTCCATCAGATGTTCGGCCCCGACGTGGGCCTGCGGTTTCGGCCAAGCTTCTTTCCTTTNACGGAACCCAGCGCCGAAGTGGATATCCAGTGCGTTATCTGCAAAGGATCGGGCTGCCGGGTGTGTTCCCAAAGCGGCTGGCTGGAAATCCTGGGATCGGGCATGGTGGATCCGGAAGTCTTTAAAATGGTGGGTTACGATCCCGANGAAGTGACCGGGTTTGCCTTCGGCATGGGCATCGAACGCATCGCCATGCTCAAATACGGCATTAACGACCTCAGGCTTTTTTTCGAAAACGATCTTCGGTTTCTGCGTCAGTTTTGAGTCGACGACCTTCGAAGACAGGGCGGCGGGGGCCGAGGGCAAAGGGCACGACATGGTCGTGCCCTTTGCCGTAAGAAGGCCCAAGCGGATCGCCCCCGGAGGCTTGCAAGAGGGGAAAATCCATGATTGTCAGCGGCGCGTGGCTTCGTGATTACGTGACCCTCACCATGGACATGGAACAGCTGGCCGAACGGCTCACCATGGTCGGGCTCGAAGTGGAAGCCGTGGAAAAACCGTACGCTTTTCTGCAGACGGTGGTCGTGGGCCGCATTACGGCCGTGGAAGCACATCCNAAGGCCGATAAGCTGAAAATCTGCCGTGTGGACGACGGCCGCAGCGAACGNCGCGTTGTCTGCGGTGCGCCCAACGTGGCGGCGGGACAACGGGTTCCTTTGGCCCTGCCGGGAACGGTTCTGCCGTCGGGCATGAAGCTGGAGGAGGCGACCATTCGGGGCGAGCTGTCCCAGGGCATGCTGTGTTCCCAAAAGGAACTGAACCTGGGAGAAGACGCCTCCGGCCTGTGGGTTCTGCCGGACGACGCCCCCGTGGGAACCCCCCTCGACCGGTACCTGGAACTGGACGACGTGCGCCTGGATGTGTCCGTCACTCCCAACCGGGGCGACTGCCTGTCCATGGTGGGTATGGCTCGAGAAGCCGCGGCCATCTGCGGCACCGCNGTGCGGTATCCCAAAATCGTCGTGGAAGAAACCGGCCCGCCCATCGAATCCCTCGCCTCCGTAACCCTCGACGATCCCTTGGGATGTCCGCGCTACGCCGCCCGACTCNTTCAAGGGGTGCGCATCGGGCCGTCTCCCGAGTGGATGAAACGGCGCCTGGAATCGGCCGGCATCCGCTCCATCAACAACGTCGTCGATGTCACCAACTACGTGCTCCTGGAACTGGGCCAGCCCCTGCACGCCTTTGACTACGACCGCTTGCGGGAAGGGCGCATCGTGGTGCGCCGCGCCATCTCGGGCGAACGTTTCACCACCCTGGACGGCGTGGAACGCACCCTTTTCGACGATACCCTCCTCATTTGCGACGGCAAAGGGCCCGTGGCCATCGCCGGCATCATGGGCGGCCTGGAATCGGAAATCACGCCGACCACCACGCGGGTGCTCATCGAAAGCGCTTATTTCCAACCCGAAGGCATTCGACGAAGCAGTCGAAAACTGGGCTTGAGGACGGAGTCCAGTTATCGGTTTGAACGGGGCGTGGATCCCGAAGGAGTCTTGAGGGCAGCCGACCGAGCGGCCCAGCTTATGCTCGAACTGGCCGGAGGATCCGTCGCCCGGGGCCGAATCGACGCTTATCCCGTGCCCATCTCTCGGCCCACGATCACGCTGCGGGTCCCTAAAGTGAACCAATTCCTGGGCATGGATCTGGCGCCGGAAACCATGGCCCGCGTGCTTACCTCCCTGGAAATGGCCGTGGAAACGGTCAATGAGCAGACCCTTCAAGTGACGCCGCCGTCCTTTCCGACCCGATATCACTCGGGAAGTAGACCTGGCCGAAGAAGTGGCCCGGCTTACGGGCTATGACAGGGTGCCGGTGACGCACGCTCAGGTCCCCCTCTACAGCGATCCCGTGGACCCGCACGCCGCGGCCCGGCAGGACCTCAAACGGGTGTTGGAAGCCGTGGGATTCTATGAGGTGCTGACCTACTCGTTCACCTCGGAAAAGGCTCTGAAATCCCTGAGGCTGCCCGAAGACGATCCTCGAGTGCAGCCGGTTCGGTTGCGCAACCCGTTGAGTGAGGAGCAGGCGGTGATGCGCACGTCCCTGCTTCCCGGCCTTTTGCAGACGGCGCGCCTCAACCTGGATCGAGGCAACGCCGATCTTCGCCTCTTTGAATTGAGCAAAGTGTTCCTCCCTCGAGAAGGAGAGCTGCTGCCTCGAGAAGACCATCACCTGGCGGGGGTATTGGCCGGACGACGGGACCCCCGGGCCGTCTATGGGTCCGAAGATCCCGTGGATTATTCGGACGTCAAGGGCGTGGTGGAAGAAATCCTTTCAGCATGTTGGCTGGAAGAATCCCAGGTGCGGTTTTCCCGGGAGGCTCTGCCCGTCTATTGCGATCCGCGGTGCGGCGCCTCCCTGTGGATCAAGGACACGCTCACGGGCTCCCTNGGGCGCATTCACCCCGATGTGCAGGAAGCCTTCGATCTGAAACGGGAGGTCCATTATTTCGAACTGGATTTCGAAAAGCTCTTTGCNTTGCGCAACCCGCATCCGGGTTTTGTGCCTTTGCCCAAGTTCCCCTCGGTGACGAGGGATATGGCTCTGATTGTGGAAGGAACCCTGCCGGTGGCGGACCCGCTGCACTTTATCCGGTCGCTCAATGAACCGTTGGTGGAATCGGTGGCCGTCTTTGATCTCTACCGCGGAAAGCCCCTGGCCGACCACCAAAAAGGGGTGGGCTACCGGATCGTCTATCGTGCGCCGGACCGTAATCTGACCGATGAAGAAGTCAATGCCTTGCACCAGCGCATCACGGAACGGGTGCTGGCGGCGTTNGGGGCCACCTTGCGGTAAGGGCGCAGGGCTCAAGGNGGGAGCGGTGCGGTGATGATCGCAAACGGTGTCGCCGGTGACAAAGGGGAAGAGGATCGGCCCAAGCCGTGCCAGGTGACCTTTGTCCATGAATCCCGAAAGGGCATGGGGCGGTCGGTCCATTTCAACGAAATCGGCATGCTGGTGCTCTGTCGGGATCCGGCGCCGCTCCAAGCGCAGCTGCAGATGAGCCTCCATTTTCCCGGATTGAAAAACCCCATTGACGTGGCAGGGGAGGTGGTGTGGTCCAACCAATACGGCCCNGACGACCCCATGACACCTCGGGGCATGGGCGTGAAGTTCACCGATCTGGATCCCGCCACGGCGCGGNTCCTTGCCGATTTTTCCCTTCGCTACAGGGTGTACGGCACNCAGTACGAACTGTTCTATTCCTGAACCTCCGCCGGCCGTCATGCGGCCCGTGCGACCCCTGAGCGACGACTTCCCATGAATCCCTTGGAAACCTTACTCCTCGCCGTCGCCCTGGGCTGTGATGCCTTCGCCGTCGGCTTGGGAGTGGGCACCCGTTTCTGCGCTCCACGCCAGATCTTCCGCCTCGCCTTTCATTTCGGCCTGTTCCAGTTCGCCATGCCTCTGCTGGGCTGGGCCATGGGGCTGTACCTCGTGGGTCTGGTGCGCACATGGGGCCCGTGGCTTGCCTTTTTTCTTCTTGTTTTCATCGGCCTCAAAATGGCTTATGAAAGCCTGCGGGGCGAGGAGTCTTCAGAGGTATGTGCGGATCCCACGCGAGGCATGAGCCTCGTGGTGCTGTCCCTGGCGACCAGCATGGACGCCTTGGGAGTCGGCTTCAGTATGGGGATTTTGGGACGCCAGCTTCTGGGCGCGGCGGTGGTTATCGGTCTGACCGCCGCGGCCATGACGTGGGCGGCCATGCGCATCGGCAACCGCCTTTCCGCCCTGTGGGGGCGGCGCATGGGCGTCTTCGGCGGCGTGGTGCTCATCGCCATCGCCTTCAAGATCCTTTTGGGGTGAACCTTTTCGAAACCGATGGGAATGCCATGGCGGTCAGACTGGAAATTGCCCTGAAGCCGCATCTTTTCGATGCCGAAGGTTCGGAACTGTGCCGAAAGATTCGGGATTACTTCGGATGGCACGTGGGAAGCGCCCGCGTGATCCGCGTGATCACGTTGGAGACGGGCCTCGATCCTGAAATGTTGGAAGCGATTCGCACGGAAATTTTCACCAATCCCGTCTCCCAGCTGTCCTCTTTTCGACCTCTGGCTTCGGCCGACGACTTTCAGTGGGCCATTTGGGTGGGGTATCGCCCCGGCGTGCGGGATACGGCGGGCAGTGTGGCCTTGGAAGCCATCGCCGACTTCACGGGGCGGCCTTTGGGAAAAGACGACGCGGCCTATACCTCCAAGATCTATCTGCTNCGCGACGCGCCCCTGGAAAGAGCCCAGGTGGAGACCATCGCCCGGGAACTGCTGGCCAACGACATTATTCAGCAGTGGCGCATTTACGGTCGTGAGGAATGGGATGCCGAAAAAGGCATCGGGCTGATCTGTCCCAAGGTGGCGCTGCGTCACACACCCACGGTGGAAAAGATCGCCATTGACAGCGACGAGCAGCTGCAGGCTTTGAGCGATGCGCGCAACTTGGCGCTGAACCCTCGCGATATTCCCGTGATCCGCCGGTATTTTCTGCGCCCCGACGTTCTGCAGGAAAGGGCTCGAGTGGGTCTGGATCTTCCCACCGACGTGGAACTGGAAGCCATCAGCCAGGCGCGAAGCGACCATTGCAACCACAACACGTTCCGCGGCCGTTTCTTTTACAAGGACCTGGATACGGGCCGGGAAACCATTGTGGACAATCTTTTCAAGACCTGCATCGAAGCCCCCACGCTGGCCGTGCAGGCCCGAAAGGACTGGGTCGTCTCGGTCCTGTGGGACAATGCCGGCGCCGCCCGATTCGACGACGACCACCTCTACGTTATCACGGGGGAAACCCACAACAGCCCGTCCACCATGGAAGCCTACGGCGGGGCCCTCACGGGAATCGTGGGTGTGTATCGCGACCCCATGGGCACCGGCAAGGGATCCCGGCTCATCGCCGGCCTTTACGGCTACTGCGTGGGACCTCGCGATTACGCCGGGCCGCTTCGCCCGCACCTTCATCCGAGGCGTCTTCTGGACGGCGTGGTGGAAGGGGTGCGGGACGGGGGCAATAAGCACGGGGTTCCGACGGTCTTTGGAAACCTGTTCTACCACCCGTCGTATTTGGGCAAATGCCTGGTTTTCGTCACCGCCCTCGGCATCATGCCGCGGAAAATCCGCGGGGAACCGGCGGATCAGAAAAGACCCGAACCCGGGGATATCATCATCATGGCCGGGGGCCGCGTGGGCAAAGACGGCATTCACGGCGTGACGGCTTCCAGCGAAAGCTACAGCGAACACACGCCGGCGGGCCATGTNCAGATCGGGGATCCATACACCCAGAAAAAAATGCACGATTTTCTGCTGGAAGCCCGAGACGAAGGCCTGATCACCTTCATAACGGACAACGGCGGCGGCGGCCTGTCCTCGTCCNTCGGCGAATCGGCCCACATGGCCGGGGGCGCCCATGTGGAACTGGATCGCGTGCCGCTCAAGTACGAAGGCCTGGATGTGTGGGAAATTTGGATCTCCGAATCCCAAGAACGAATGACGGTGGCGGTGCGCCCGGAAAACCTGGANCGATTCATGGCCCTGGCCGCCCTGCATGAAGTGGAATGCACCGCCATCGGCCGCTACGAGGCGAGCGGAAAGCTGCATCTGACCTATCGCGGAAAAACCTGTGCGTACCTGGATCTGAGCTTTTTCAGGGAAGATTTTCCCCAATGGGAGTTCGACGCCCACTGGCGATCCCCGGAATCGCGGGGGCTCACGGAGCCCGTGNTGAGCGAGCCCACAGATTACGGGCGGCTTCTGATCGATCTTTTGGCCTCGCCCAATCTGTGCAGCCGCGAATGGATTCAGCGCCAGTACGATCACGAAGTGCAAGGCACCAGCGTGGTGAAGTTTCTCGTTGGCCGAAGTCGGGACGTCCCAAACGATGCGGCGGTCCTTCGCCCCGTCCTCACGTCTCGACGGGGTCTTGCCGTCACCCAGGCGTTCCATCCTACGTATGGTCAGATCGACACCTACCACATGGTGGAAGCGTCCATCGACGAGTGCGTGCGCCGTCTCATTGCGGTGGGCGGTGTGCTGGACGAAATCGGTGGTGTGGACAACTTCTGCTGGCCGTCCATCCAATACGACGAGCGCAAAAACCCCGACGGGCGATANAAGGCGGCCCAGCTCGTGCGGGCGAACTGGGCCTTGAAGGACATGTGCCTGGCCTACGGCATTCCCCTCCTTTCGGGAAAAGACAGCATGTACGTGGACGGGCATCTGCCGGGAGCTTTCGGGGAACGCCATAAAATCTCGGGGCTTCCGACCATGCAGTTTACGGCCGTNACCACCGTGGACGATATCCTGCGGTGCCTGACCATGGACGCCAAGATGCCCGGCGACTGGGTTTACGTGCTGGGGACGACGCGCCACGAATTGGGCGGTTCGGAATATTATGAAAAGTTCGGCTACGTGGGCCTGACGGTTCCCACGGCCGACCCGGCGGGGTTTTTGAGTCTGTATCGAGCGGTGGAAGCCGCTGTGCGGGAAGGGCTTCTGGCTTCCTGCCGCGCCGTGGGCCGCGGCGGCCTGGCGGTCCACGGCGCGCTGGTCGCTCTGGCCGGAAACCTCGGTATGCAGTGGGATCTCGGCGCCGTGCCGGTCGAGCGGGACCTTTCGGCGGCGACGGTGCTTTTCAGCGATCTTTGGGGCGGTTCGTGGTGACGGTGCCGCCGGATCGGCGGGAGGCCTTTGAGGCGCATTTCAGGGGCTATCCCGTGGGCTGTGTGGGGCGAGTAACCGAAGAGCCCGTGTTTGCGGNGCGGGATGCGTCGGGTCGGGAAATTCTTCGGGAACGTGTGGACGTTTTGGGCAGGGCGTGGCGCCGAAGGCCATGATAGATGGAATCCGCGGGAAAAGGGCGGAGGACGGCATGGGGGACGTTCGGGCATTGGTCCTTACCGGGTTCGGGCTGAACTGCGATTGGGAAACGGCGCACGCGCTGGAAGCGGCCGGGGCTCGAGCCGAACGGGTGCATCTGAACCGGCTGATTTCCGGCGCCATAAGCCTTCGCGACTATCATCTGTTCGTCATCGGCGGCGGTTTTTCCTGGGCGGACGACCATGGGGCCGGGGTCATTCTGGCCATGCGGTTGAAACACCGCCTGCGCGACGAGATTCTCGCCTTTGTGGAACGAGGCGGTCTGGTTATGGGCATCTGCAACGGTTTTCAGGTGCTGGTGAACACGGGACTGCTTCCGGGCTTTGAGCCCGGCCGTTTGTCCCGCCACGTGGCCCTGATCGACAACGACTGCGGCCGTTTTCGGGACCAGTGGGTGCACTGTGTGTTTGAAACCTCGTCTCCGTGCGTCTTCACCCGCGGCCTGAAGGCCATGGACCTTCCGGTGCGCCACGGCGAAGGGAAGTTTTTCGCCGAACCCGAAGTCCTTCGACGGCTCGAAGAAAACCACCAGGTGGTGCTGCGCTACGCCTTCCCCGACGGTCGGCCCGCTCACGGAGCCTTCCCCGAAAATCCCAATGGATCCCTGCACGACATTGCGGGCATCTGTGATGCCACTGGGCGCATTTTCGGGCTCATGCCGCACCCGGAAGCCTTTCACCATTGGACGAATCACCCGGACTGGACGTGGGAAAAGGAGCGATACCGCCGAGCCGGCCTGCCTTTTCCGGAACAAGGGACCGGTGTGCACCTTTTCCGCAATGCCGTGGATTATGTGCGAGAGCAAGGAGCGTCGTGATGTCCTCCCAACCCCAGGGTCCCGAGGAAAGCGGCGGGACGGGCCGCAGCGCTTCGTCGAGCGCATCCGGCCGATTGCGCGTGGCCGTCCTGGTTTCCGGCGGCGGAACCAACCTTCAAGCCCTCATTGATCGAGCCAAGCAGGGGGCCTTGGAGGCCGACATTGTCTGCGTGGGAAGCGATCGGGCGTCGGCCTATGGGTTGGTTCGAGCGCAGGAAGCGGGGATTCCCACCTTCGTCGTCTCCTACGAAAAATACCTGAAAGGGTTTTTCGATGAGCCCGTCGACGACGCCCTCGTGGCTTCCGTGGACGCCCGCCAGAGGATCCTTCGCGATCCGGATGGAGAATCCCGCCGCGATCGACTCCGGCGCCTCATTGCCGCCGAAAAGGAAATCCTGACCCACCTGGAGGCTCACGGAACGGATGTGGTGTGCCTTGCCGGCTTCATGCGGTTGTTGACCCCGTTTTTCCTCAGCCGTTTTTGGCAAAACGACCGTCCCGGAGTCGTCAACATTCATCCGGCCCTTTTGCCCGCCTTTCCCGGCCAGCACGGCTATCGGGACACCTACCGGTACGGCTGCAAGTGGGGCGGCATCACCATTCATTTTGTGGACGAAGGAGAAGATACGGGGCCGGTCATCGCNCAGGCCGTNTACCCCATCTGGGACGAAGACGCCTGCGAGGATGTGCAGCAGCGCGGCCTGAACCTGGAATANANGATGTACGCNCAGGTGATCAACTGGATNGCCCGGGATCGAGTGCGCCTCGTCACCCGCCCGGGAAGCCGTCCCCGCGTGTGCATTGAAGACCCACTCTACCGCGAAGTGGTGGGATCATGGGTCGAAGCGGCCTTTCGCCCCAGCCCGGCGTGGAACGGCGCCGCACTTAACGCGCCCGGCCCCGGCAGTGTGGGCGGCCCTTTTTCTCCTAAGGAGCGTGCCTGATCATGCGGTTTTGGGGCGATTCAGGGAAAGTGGGTTGGGGTTTGGTGCGCGGTCGATGCTGAAGCCGCTCCTCCGGGCTTCATTTTTGGACAGCCTTTTGGGAGGCTGTCTAAGAACGCATTGTGCGTCCTTTCGGCACAGGAGGTCAGCCGAGGGGGGAGCTTTGGAACGGGCCCCCACGCCCCGAAGGGGCGCAGAATGCCAGTCCAGGGTAAAGCCTTGCGATGGGACCCCCCCTCGCCCCGATGGGGCACAGGATGTCAGCCCAGGGCGGAGCCCGTGGATGGGCGGATCGGTCCCATTTTTACCAATTCTTAAGCCCCGAAGGGGCGTAGCTCGATCTCCGATGAGCCATCCCCATGCCATGGGATACCTCCTTGAGCCATGTGTTTCGCCCCTTCGGGGCTTCTATTTTCACTTCAATGGGCGCTCCAACCCGGGGTTACGCCCCGGGCTAGGATGTTTCGGCCCTTTGGCGCGGCCGCCCCAAACGCAAGCCATCACACACGGCTGCCGAAAGGACACGGCATTTTGTGGAAGCGATGTCAGCCGCGACCTTTCACCAGGCCTTCATCCAGTTTTTCTGGAGGACCCTCCAAGGGGATTTTCCGACACGCCCCTAAACAAGGGCTTTCACAATGCGCGCCTGCACGTCGGGTTCCAGGTAGGGGTGCATGGGCAGGCTCACAATGCGTCCGGCAAGATCTTCGCTCACCGGAAAATCGCCGACGCCATAGCCCAAACCGGCAAAGGCGGGCTGCAGGTGAAGGGGAACGGGATAATAGACACCGGTAGGGACGCCTGCCTTGTGGAGCCGTTCGCGGATGGCGTCCCGCTCGTTCGAGGTCGGCGCCAGAACGGAAAACTGAGCCCACACGGATTCCGCCCCGTCGGGAACCTTTTGGACCACAAGGTCGGGCCGAAGCTCTTCCAGGAGTGCCGTGTAACGGTCCGCCACGTTTTGACGAAGGCGGCATTCTTCTTCAAACAGGGTCCATTTGGCGAGCAAGACGGCGGCCTGAAGGGTATCGAGACGGCCGTTCAGGCCCAGGCGCACGTGTTCGTAGCGGTGGCTTCCCTGGCCGTGNACACGAAGGGANCGTAGTTTTTCGGCCATGGCATCGTCATCGGTAAAACACATGCCGCCGTCCCCATAGCCTCCCAAGGGTTTGGCGGGGAAAAAGGATGTGGCGGCGCCGTGACCGAATCGGCAGGCGGGCACGCCGTTCAGGCGGGCTCCAAAGGATTGGGCGGCATCCTCCACGAGAAAAAGGCCTTCTTCTTCGGCCAGGGTTTCCAGTTCGGGGTAATCGGCGGGAAGGCCGAAAAGATCTACGGCGATGATGCCTTTGGGCCGAGCGTCCAGGGCTGCTTTCGGAAGGGGATGCAGGGAACGATCCCCGCGCCTGAGCGCCTCCAAGGCTAAACGCAGCTTGTCGGGGTCGAGATTGAAGGTTTCCGGATCCACGTCCACAAAGACAGGCACGGCCCCGAGCAGCGCGATGACTTCGGCTGTGGCGATAAAGGTAAACGGGGTGGTGAAGACCACGTGCCCGGGCCCCACGTCGTAGGCCATAAGGAGCATTAGGAGGGCGTCGGTGCCCGAGGCGCACCCGACGGCGTGGCGCACGCCCACGAATTGCGCTAAGGTCTGTTCGAGCGCCGCCACTTCCGGTCCGAGAATGTACTGGCCGTGGTCCAAGACGGCGCGAAGGCGCTCTTCAAGCAGAGGCCGAATGCGTTTCTGTTGGCTTTTGAGGTCGATAAAGTCCATGGCTNTCGTTCTCTTTCCTTGGCCTTCGCGTGAATGGGGATCGGCTGATCCCGGCGTGTGATGAGAAACATCGCCGTCCGAAACGTTTTTCCTTATGAGGCAACCCGGGGGTGGTGTCAATCCTTTCCCCCCCGCACTTCGTCCCAACCTGCGACAGAGGAGGAATCGCTCATGCCCGCTGTTTATGTGGAAAAACAAGGTCCCATCGCCCATCTGGTGCTCAACAGCCCGGAAACCCGAAACGCCCTTTCCCTGGAAGTCATTCGAAGCATGATGGATCATCTGGACGCCATCGCAGGGGATCCGGACCTTCGCGTCGTCATTCTGCGCGGGGAAGGCCCCGCCTTCTGCGCTGGCCACAACCTCAAGGACATGGTGGCCGAAGGGGCCGATATTCACCTGTATCGGGAACTCTTTTCCACCTGTTCCCACATGATGCTCAAGCTCCACAGGCTGCCCCAGCCCGTGATCGCTCAGGTGCAGGGCATCGCCACGGCTGCGGGCTGCCAGCTCGTGGCGGCCTGCGATCTGGCCGTGGCGGAAGAAGGGGCGCAATTTGCCACTCCCGGCGTCAAAATCGGCCTGTTTTGTTCCACACCCATGGTTCCGCTGGTTCGCCTCANCGGGCGGCGCCGCGCCTTGGAAATGCTCGTGACGGGGCGGTTTGTCTCCGCCCGGGAAGCCTTGGCATGGGGGTTGGTGAACAAAGTGGTTTCCAGAGAAGAGCTGGCCCAGGCCACTCTGGAACTGGCTCGAAGTATCGCCCAATACAGCCGTTATACGCTGGCCTTCGGGAAGGACGCCTTCTACCGGCAGGTGGATCTGGATGAAGGGGCTGCCTACAGCTTCGCCAAGGAAGCCATCGCCGTCAATTGCCTTGCCGATGACGCGCAGGAAGGCATGCGCGCTTTCGTAGAAAAACGAACGCCTGTGTGGCGTCATCGGTAACCATTGCGG
>JGI24188J35168_1001002_pt1 | contig 16762 bp, 15 predicted proteins | sample YNPBryantNP2012_FD_35168 | JGI IMG/M metagenome (IMG submission 35168) | reverse complement strand
AGGTCAGCATCCTCGTGTATATAAGTATGACAGTTGCCCACGCCGGTTTCAATCACGGGCACGGTAGCGGTCTGCATCACCGTCTGGATTAAGCCTGCGCCGCCGCGCGGGATGATGCAGTCTACCAGCCCGTTCAGGCGCATCAGGTGGGTGGCGGCTTCGCGGTCGGTGGTCTGCACCATCTGCACGCACTCTGCCGGTAGCCCAGCACCCTCCATCGCACGCACCAGACTGGCTGTAATCGCCTGATTGGAGCGAAACGCCTCCGAACCACCACGCAGGATGACCGCATTGCCCGATTTGAGACACAGCGCCGCCGCATCGGCGGTAACGTTAGGGCGCGATTCGTAGATGATGGCGACCACTCCCAGCGGCACACGCACCTTCAGGATTTCCAGCCCGTTGGGACGCTTCCAGCCTTCCACAATTTCGCCTACCGGGTCGGGCAGAGCCGCAACCTGCCGGATGCCTTCTGCCATCGACGCGATGCGCTTCTCGTTCAGCGTCAACCGCTCGATCATTGCCTCGGGCAGCCCGCGTTCACGCGCTTGACGGATATCCTCGTCGTTCGCCTCGAGAATCCGCGCCGAATCGGCGATCAGGGCATCCGCCATCGCCAGCAACGCCCGGTCTTTCGCAGATGTGCTTGCATGTGCCAGCAACATCGCCGCACGGCGAGCCGCTCTCGCCTGTTCGATAACCTGCTGTTTCAAGTCGCTCATCTGTGTTATGACCACCTCTGAGAGTACTTAGTTTATAGATTACCATAAAACATCCTTCTCAGGACACGAATAAGCAGGTTCTCCTGCTGCGAGGGACAGGAGACAAAAGAGCAGGCATACGCGGTGGTCAAGCCGATGATAACGCCGCTGTCAGGTGCTGCTCCAGCTCACCAACCGCCCTCCGCACCGCTTCAGGCTGAACCCCTGCGGCGACATCCGGGTAGCCCGCCTGCGTCAACATCTCGGGTAGATGATAAGCGAGCTGCTTAAGCGTCCAGAGGATGGCGTCCGACATCCCATAGCCAGCCAGCTCCACGCGCTCATCGCGCCCCAGCGGGTCATAGTGGTAGTGCGGTTGGTACTTGAAGCAGTCAAAGCGCAGAATCTGGCGCGGGCTGCCGTTGACATCGGCGTATACCCGGATATCGAAGCCCTCGTCACCACCAAAGTGCCGATACTCTACTGTCAGCCAGACGTTGCCGGCCTCAAAAGTGCGCTGCAAAAACAATCCTCCTCCCTCACATCCGAACAGTGTTTGCCCAAGCCTGCATAACGCTTATACGGAGTTTAGCACCAAACACCAAATAAAGGCAAGGGGTGGCAGAGGTGTTCGATAATCCACTTGAAGGGCGAGGCTCCGCCGAGCCGTTGGGTGGGGGCCTGGCTCACCGGGAGGTTCGCCCTCCAGGAGATGTCTGTCGGAGTTATCGAACACCCCCAGTGTCGGTTGACTCCGTCCATACATCAGGTATACAATAGTATACGCAATGCGTTATCTGCAGATTCAGGAAATACGCTGCAAACACCTGTTGCATCGGACGGGCGCGTCCTTTGCGGAGTGGACGCTCAACCCGTACATTGGGTGTGGGTTCGGGTGCTCCTATTGCTACGTACCCGTGTTGCGGGCAAAGCGCGGTCAGGAAGAGATAGCAGCGTGGGGCAGCTGGGTGCAGGTGAAGGTGAATGCGCCCGATGTGGTGCGACGTGAGATGCTGGACATGCCGCGCGACGCACATATCTTGATTGGCAGCGCGACCGACGCCTGGCAGCCGGTAGAGAAGCGCTATCGGATATCGCGGGGAGTACTGTACGAGCTGAGTTTCTATCCGAATCGGGTAACTATCCTCACCCGGTCCCCCCTGCTTATCCGTGACATCGACCTGCTGAGGCGGTTCGAACACATCTCGGTGCACATCTCCGTGCCGACAGTAGACGAACAGGTGCGCCGTATCTTTGAGCCTCACGCGCCCGCTGTGGCAGGGCGGATAGAATTGACACGCCGGTTACTGAAGGCTGGCATCCGCACCACCTGGGCATGGTGTCCGTTTCTGCCGGGTGTCGAGAACACCCCGGGTCAGGTGCAGCAATATGTGCGCGCCGCCGCGCAGGCAGGCGTGCGTGAAATCTGGGTCGGCAGGATGAACTACTGGAGCTTTCTGCAGGAAAGGTACAAAACGCTGTTGCGCCGATACCGGGCACAGGTGGGGTGGGTACCACGCCTGCTGGTGAGAGAGGAACTGGAACAGCTGGTGCGCGAGGAGTGCGAAAAAGAGGGCATCCTGTGCAGGATATGATGCGGGGGCAACCGCGAGGGTTGCCCCCGTCCACCCAAACTAGAAGCTCTCGGCGGGAACAGCCAGCATGGTATCGGTAACCAGCAGACCGGTCTCTGCCACGGCGCGCAAGAAGCGGTTTGCGGTCGCCTGGTCCGGCGCAGACCACACGGTCACCAGGTCATATTGCCCGTAGGTGATCATCGCCACCTTAATCTGGATACCGTGCTGGGAAGCCAGACTGTTGAGCTGCACCAGACCGCCTCCGAACAGCTCCTTCGCCCGTCCCGGCGCTGCTTTCGCGAGCGTCACAAACTGCATGGTTGACACCTCCCTCACTGGAGATTATGTATCGTGCTTCAGGGGAGACCCCTGTTAGCCTGTGCCGGTCAGCACCTTCGTCGCCTGTTTCAGACTGCGCTTTGCCAGATCGCTGATTCGGTTTTCGGCGAATCCAAACACTGCGCTGTACAGTGTGTCCCGTAGAGGCTCGATCCACTTCGCCAGCAATGCCTTCGCACCGAACGCCGCTCCCCAGATGCTTCCTGCCGTTGCGCCGTTGCAGTCGGTGTCCATTCCCTGCATCACCGAAATGGTAATCACCTTCTCAAAGTCGGGCCAGCCCCACAGCAGGGCGTTCAGCACGATAGCGTCGTTGTTGACCGTGTGCACGGGATGGTACTTGCCGTAATATCGATTCAAGAGGCGTTCCAGAGCCTCCTGCCAGCTGCGGCACTCTTTTCGCCACTGCAAGCAATCGCGTATCATCTCCGCTTCGCGGCTCTGGGCAGGTATCTCGGATGCGCCTGCCCGGATAATCTCCACCACATCCTGCGTGGCAAACGCGGCGGCAATCATCGCCGCGACGAACATCTCGCCGTAGATGCCGTTCTTAACATGGGACAGCGCGGCATCCCGATAGGCAAACTCCGCCGCCTTTTCGGGGCAACCGGGCGCGGCATAACCCCAGAAATCCGCCCGAATGCGTGCGCCAATCCACTCGCGATACGGGTTCAGGTGTATCGGAACCTCGTCCAGAGGCAACTCGTTGACCAGATTGATATACGCCTGTCGCTCCGCTGTATAAGTCTGATAGGCGGGAAGCAGGTGCAACCACGCGTTGCCCACGTCGCGCGTGGTGAACTCCGCGCCGTGCCTCTCGAAAATGTGCAGCCCGAGCACCGTGTAGTCAGTATCATCATCCCGCTCGCCAGCGTGGATATACCCTTTGGTGCACCAGGTGTAGGGCTGTGGCACACCTTCGGGTGGGGTGCGTGTCTCCGCAGGCAGGTAGTCGGTCATGGGATAGGCGTCGGCTCCCTCCAGATACTGGCGGATGCGCTCGTGACTCCAGCCTTCCACCGGCTTGCCCAGCACACACCCCGCGACACGCCCCAGCCACGCGCCGTGCAGCCTGTCCAGCAAATCCTCCTCGCAGATGACCATTTTGAAACGACGCACGCCCTCATCGCGCGACTGTCGGATGCTATGCAGGTCGCTGGGTTCCCTGTAGGGAAAATCCTCGCGGATGGGCAGAGCCAGCAGGTCGCGGTAAAGGTTCCATAGCTCCTCCGCGCTACGCGCTTCCTGCCAGCGTTCCTTGAAGCCGGCGGTATCGGCACCCTCCTCGCCACGCTGGATGATTTCGTCGCGCACCAGCGTACGCAATGTTTCCACAGATGGCATCGCTGGATCTCCTTCTGAACGAATCATACACGCAGTTTCCTTCGCCGCGAGGCGCAGACCTTCCTGTTGCACCAGTCGCATCAGCAAGAGCAGTCTATGGCGGCCACGACTCGCCTAACTGTTTGGCACAATATCGGCCGGGCAGCTGCCGCATCTCGGCGAGTTCCTGCACCCATGTGGCTACTAGGTACAGTGTCCACAACACGAAGCCCACCTAAAGCAACGCCTGTCACGATGTCGTGGGGATGTCCGAGAATACACGGAATGTAGCACCCAATGTAGCCGCAGGCTTTAGCCTGCGCCAGTCATGGCGCGTCCTGAAAGGCGCGGCTACCTTTAGGTACGAGAGAGACTCTCGCCGTAAAGAAAGCCAACGCAACTCTTGTGGGAGACACCCTGCTCACACGGTGTCGGAGTGGTGTGCCAGCGAACCTTCGCGATAATGCTCTTCATGTTCCAGGTGGTAAGACAGCACCGCCAGCTCTTGCAGGAAGGAGACGTTGCGCACCACGACATGCGGAGGAACACGCAGGATGGTGGGCGCGAAGTTGAGGATGGCGTGTACCCCGGCATCGACCAGAAGGTCTGCTACCTCCTGTGCTGCGCTGGCAGGTACTGCAATGATTCCGATGCGCGCACGGATGCGCTCGTTCACCTCTTTCAGGCGGTTCACATCCAGTATCTCGTGTTCCCAGAGCATCCTGCCTATCTTGGCGTAGTTGTTATCGAACACCGCGGCAATGGTGAACTTGTGCTCACGCAGCCCGGGGTAGCCCACCAGCGCGGAGCCGAGGTTCCCCGCCCCCACCAGCAAAACCGGCTGCTCGCGGTGGATTTTGAGTATCCGGGCGATATGCCGATGCAGGTCGCNAACCCGGTAGCCAACACCCGGCTTGCCAAACTCGCCAAAGTAGGAAAGGTCTTTGCGAAACTGTGCGGCGTTGATGCCGGTTTGCTCTTCGATGTCTGTGGACGAGATGATGTGCACTTGCGCCGCCTCGAGGTCGCTCAGCAATCGCAGGTAGGTTGCCATGCGTTCGAGAGTAGGGATGGGTACCCTTTGATTATCCAATCTGGTCTTGTTGCGACGTGCCATTCTCTGGATGAAGCCCCTCTTAGAGTATGCTCCTCGTGAAATATAGCATAGCTAGAAAAATTATACCCTATCTGATAGGGAAAGGGTCAAGGGAGCAAGAGGGTGTTCGAGAATTGTTGAGAAGTTGGTTATAGCGCAAGGAGAGAGGCGTTCTTGCTACCCCTTGTCTTACCTCACCCCCGTCCCCTCTCCTACGAGGAGAGGGGTGTTCCCCCTTCCCTCGCAGGGAAGGGGGCAAGGGGGTTAGGTGATTTATCCATTCAACCACCAATTTCGAACACGCCCCGGCTACATTGACTTTCCCGTTCGGATTTGCCATAATAATATTGAATATCTGTTCAAATGTTCAATCGAGATTAGTAAAATGAGAAAGCTAGCTACTGCTTTGCAATGCGACCCGGATGAACATGTGGATACGACGGCCGTTGTCCGCGCGCAACAGTCGCTACCCGATGGCAGCACACTGACACGCATGAGCGAGATATTTGCCGCACTGGGCGACACGACCCGCTTGCGCTTGCTGATTGCGCTCAGCCGTCAACCGCTGTGCGTGCACGAGCTGTCCGAAGTGCTTGGGGTCAGCGTCAGCGCGGTTTCGCACCAGCTGCGCACGCTGAAGATGCTGAAGCTGGTCAGTGCCCAGCGCGCGGGAAAGCGGGTGTACTACTCGCTGGACGACGTGCATGTTCACCATCTGATCGCAGAGGGTTTGAAACACGCTCTGGAGCGATAGCCGATGGCTGACAACAACCCCCGGCAATCGAGCAGGCTACAAAGGAAAACCTTCCGCGTGAGGGAGATGGACTGCGCGGATTGCGCGATAGGCTTGGAGCACGCGATGCGCCGNGTGCCTGGCGTACGGGAGGCAAGAGCCGTTTTTCACACCGGCACATTACAGGTGTGGGCTTCGCCTGAGGTGGACGAAAGCGTCCTGCACGAGGCGGCACGGCAGGCTGGATATCGGCTTTTGCCGCACCAGGCGCACAGCCGCGCCGAAAGTAGGCAGCTCCGGACGGGAACGGTTGTACTCGCGTCATTGCTTGGCATTGTGGCGTTCATCTTGCAGAATCAGCAGGTTTCCGCCTGGATGTTCGTTCCCCTTTATCTCACAGCGATTGCGCTTGCCGGAGTGCCTACCTTCATCGCCGCATGGAGAGCAGTGCGCCAGCGTATGCTGGACACCAACGTGCTGATGAGTATCGCCGTGCTCGGCGCGATAGGTTTGCAGGAATGGGCGGAAGCCACGACGGTGGTCTGTTTGTTCGCTATCGGAAACCTGCTGGAACACCTTACCACCGAACGCACCCGTCGCGCTATCCGCCAGCTCATGGACTCCGCGCCGGAAACCGCTACCGTCGTGACGCCGGAGGGTACGCACACCGTCCCCGCTGGCCTCGTGCAACAGGATGAACGCATCCGGGTACGCGCCGGGGAGCGCTTCCCTCTGGACGGCGAAATCGTGGAGGGCTACTCCGATGTGGACCAGTCCATGATTACGGGCGAAAGCCGTCCGGTGCCCAAGTCTCCGGGCGACACGGTGTTTGCTGGCACACTGAACCAGACCGGCATGGTGGATGTTCGCGTGACTCGTACCTATGAGAACACCACTCTTGCGCGGCTTATCCATCTGGTAGAGGAAGCGCAGGAACACAAAGCCCCGCTTCATCATTTGGTAGACCGCTTCGCCCGGGTATATACCCCGGTCGTTATTGCACTGGCGGTGTTACTTTCCACGATTCCTCCCCTTGTCTGGGGCGACTTTGATCGCTGGTTCTTCCGCAGCCTGAGCCTGTTGCTTGTCGCGTGCCCCTGCGCCCTGGTCATCTCCACACCGGTGGCACTGGTCGCCGCACTGGGAACCGCTTCACGCCTCGGTGTTTTGATCAAAGGCGGCATTTTTGTAGAGGCGATGGCACAGGTGCGCGCGATGGTCTACGATAAGACCGGCACACTGACCACCGGCAAGATGCGCGTACGCGAGGTACAGTGCCTGGACAACGCCCCGCCGGAGCAGATTCTGGCGATAGCTGCCGCCGTCGAGTCGGCATCCACCCACCCACTGGCGGAGGCTTTGCGCGAAGAAGCCAGCCGGCGCGGTTTATCGTTGCCACCGGTGCGCGATAGCAGGGTGGTTCCCGGCAAGGGCGTGCAGGGTATGATAGACGGCAAGCTGTGCCGGGTTGGCAACGCCGAGTTTGCCTGTACGCACCTCGTTCAGGATATGCCCCTGCTTCCCGGTGCAGAGGAAGAGGAGGCGACTCAGGTATGGGTGCAGATAGACGGGAAAACGGCAGGGCGCATCCTTTTCGAAGACACACGCCGTACCGAAGCCGCTGAGGTGGTGCGCGAGCTGCGCAGGATGGGCATAGGCTACCACGTGATGCTCAGCGGTGATAAGGCACCTATCGCGAGGAGGATTGCCCGCGACTTGGGGTTGGACGAAGTGCATGCCCCGCTGTTGCCCGAAGAGAAGGTGCAGGCGGTGCACGAGTTGCGCAAGCGGTTCGGAGCGGTAGCCATGATTGGCGATGGCATCAACGACGCCCCTGCGCTGAAGGTGGCGACGGTGGGAATCGCAATGGGTGCCGCTGGCAGCGACGCGGCAATGGAGGCAGCGGATATCGCTCTGATGAACGATGATTTGCGTCTTCTGCCGTACCTGATACAGCTGAGCCGCGCGACCGTGAGCATTATCCGCCAAAACATCGCCTTTGCCATCGGCACGAAACTGCTGTTGCTGTTCATCGCTGCGCCGGGGTACCTGCCGCTCTGGCTCGCGGTGATGGGAGATACGGGCGTGTCATTGCTGGTCACGCTGAACGCGCTGAGACTGGCAAAACATCGGCAAGAAAACACCCAATAAGCCGCGGGGGGAGGGATTTACAGCTCGGCAGGAGCGTTGCCCTTCCAGAAGGCGTCTGGNGCATTTATCGAACACTCCAGGGCGGATTCGCATCNGTTCGCTCCAGCATCTGCTCGAGGTAGCGCATCTCGTTTTGAAAGAACAGGCGTAGTTCCTGTGTAGCATACCGCTCCACCTGCGCGGTGTGCAGCACCGAGAAGGCATACAGCGCCATCAACACGCCCACCAACCATGTTCCGTGACGGCGCCAGCCCAGCGCTATCGATGCAGTGCACCTACTTGGACCGCCTGCCGCGCCATCCGCCACATCGGCGTCATCCCCTCAGTGCCGGTTCTCCTGCACCATTATAGCCTTTTTGCGGGAGCCCGTCCATCGGTTGCAAAACCGGTAACCTCTCGCTATAATGAGCTCCGGCATCATGACGGACTAAGGAGAAAAACGATGAGCAAACCACAGGCGGATATCGGCGTCTTTGGCGGTTCCGGATTCTACCGCTTTCTGGAAAACGTTCAGGAGATAAAGATAGAGACCCCTTACGGGGCACCCAGTGACCACATCGCGCTGGCGGAGGTGGATGGCAAGCGGGTCGCCTTTCTGCCACGACACGGGCGACACCACAGCATCCCTCCACACAAGATTAACTTCCGCGCCAACCTGTGGGCGATGAAAGAGCTGGGGGTCACGCGCATCATCAGCCCCTTCGCGGCGGGCAGCCTGCAGGCACACATCCACCCCGGCGACTTCGTGGTGGTAGACCAGTATGTAGACCGCACGCACGGACGGGCGGACACCTTCTACGAAGGACCCATTGTCACGCACGTCTCGCCCGCCGACCCTTACTGCCCCACCCTGCGCCAGATAGCCATCGGCGTCATTCGGGAACAGGGCATTACCTGCCACGAGCGGGGCACGGTGGTGGTCATTCAGGGACCGCGCTTCTCCACCAAAGCGGAGAGCCAGTGGTATACCTCTATGGGCTGGGAGGTCATCAGTATGACCCAGTACCCCGAGGCGTATCTGGCGCGTGAACTGGCGATGTGCGTGGTGGGCATCTCACTCATCACGGACTACGACAGCGGGCTGGTGATGGGCGGGCAGGTTCCGCCAGTAACCACGAAAGAGGTGCTGGAGGTGTTCCAGCGCAACTCGGAGCGCATTAAAAACGTGGTGCTGGAGATGATCAGGCGTATTCCTGCGGAGCGCAACTGCCCCTGCCCGCATGTGTTAGACCATGCCCGGATCGAGGTGTAACATGGAGATTCGCCCTGTGCGCTGGGAGAACGATGTGCTGGTGCTGATCGACCAGACGCAGCTGCCACACCGCTACGCGGAGGTGCGCTACAAGGATTGGCGTGCGGTGGCAGAGGCAATCCGACAGATGGTGGTGCGCGGCGCGCCGGCAATCGGAGCGGCGGCAGCTTGCGGGCTGGTGCTGGCGGCGGAGTCCATCCCGGAACAGGAGATGCCCGCTTTCCGCCACCAGTGGCTGGCTGCCGCAGATGCTTTCGCCGCGACCCGCCCGACGGCGGTGAACCTGTTCTGGGCGATTGAGCGCATGAAGCGGGCGCTGGACGCCTGCCGGTCGCCGGAGGAGGCACGTCGTCGCCTGCGCGCGGAGAGCGAGCGCATTCTGGAAGAAGACATCCGTGCCAACCGCGCTATCGGACAGCACGGGCAGACGCTTATCCCCGACGGCGCGCGCATCCTGACGCATTGCAACGCGGGCGCGCTGGCAACGGTGGGCTATGGCACGGCATTAGGCGTGATTCGAGCAGCGGTAGAGGCAGGCAAAAAGATACAGGTGTACGCCGACGAGACGCGCCCGCGCCTGCAGGGAATGCAACTCACCGCTTGGGAGCTGGTGCAGGAGGGCATCCCCGTCACGGTCATTACCGATAACATGGCAGGGATGCTCATGCGCAGGGGCGAAATCGATGTGGTGGTGGTTGGGGCGGACCGAATCGCCGCCAACGGNGACGTGGCGAACAAGGTGGGCACCTACAGCGTGGCGGTGCTGGCCAGACATCACAGCATTCCGTTCTACGTTGCCGCGCCCATCTCGACGGTAGACCTGTCGGTGGCGGACGGTTCGGGCATCCCGATTGAGGAGCGATCGCCAGAAGAGGTGACCCATATCGCGGGCCACCGCGTCGCGCCGGAAGGGGTACGGGTTATCAACCCGGCGTTCGACGTGACACCGGCGGAGCTGGTCACCGCGATTGTCACCGAGGCGGGCATCGCACGACCGCCCTACACGGTTTCGCTGGCTGAGATGGTTCAAAGCACGGGGGAGGGTTAAACGATGGCAGAACTGCTGGCAGAGAAACTCATCCGTAACATCCCCGATTTTCCGCAGCCGGGGGTGCTGTTCCGCGACATCACACCGGTGCTGCAGAACCCGCAGGCACTGCGCGAAGTGGTGGAGAAGATGACCGAGTATGCCCGCAGTCGACAGCCCGATGTGATTGTGGGTATCGAGTCGCGCGGGTTCGTGTTCGGCATCCCGATTGCGCTGGAGCTGGGCGTGGGGTTTGTGCCGGTGCGCAAGCTGGGCAAGCTGCCTTACAAGAAGATTGTGGAGGAGTACGCGCTGGAGTACGGCACCAACGCCATGGAAATCCATGTGGACGCGGTGCAACCCGGACAGCGCGTGGTGATTGTGGACGACCTGCTGGCGACCGGCGGCACTGCAGCGGCAGCGGCGAGACTGGTGGAGCGGCTGGGCGGCATTGTGGCGGGTTTTGATTTCCTCATCGAGCTGGAGTTCCTGAAGGGACGCAAGATGCTGCATGGCTACGATGTTTTCACCCTCATCCGTTTCCCATAGCGTGCTGGAGCGTTTGTTCGCCCTGCAGGAACGCGGCACCAGCATCGAGCGCGAGGTTATCGCCGGGCTCGCCACGTTCATGACGATGGCGTACATCATTTTTGTGAACCCGCAGGTGCTGAAAAGCGCGGGGATGCCTGTGGAAGCGGTGGCGGCGGCAACCTGTATCGCGGCAGCGGTGCCCACCCTGCTAATGGGTTTGTGGGCAAACTATCCCTTCGCGCTGGCGAGCGGGATGGGGCTGAATGCTGCGCTCGCTATGCACGCCATGCAACCGGGTATGGACTGGCAAACGATGATGGGCGTCATCGTGGTGGAAGGCGCCATCGTGACCGTGCTGGTGCTGACGCGGGTGCGCGAGCAGGTGATGCAGGCAATCCCCATGAACCTCAAACGCGCCATCGGCGTGGGCATCGGCATCTTTATCGCCTTTCTGGGATTGCAACACGCGGGACTGGTGCAGAAGGGTCCCGAAGGCGTCGCCCTCACGCATGGTGTGTTCACCGACAAAGGCACTCTGGTCTCCGTTCTCGGCGTGGTGTTGATGATGCTATTGCTGGCGTTCCGGGTGCGCGGNGCGATTTTGCTGGGTATTCTGGTTACGACGGCGGTCGCATGGGTTGCCGACGCGCTGCTCCCCGACGTACGGCGTTTGACCACCATGCCCGAGCGATGGCTGGCGATGCCGGACTTCTCCACCTTCGGACAGGCGAATATCCTCGGCGCGTTGCAGCCCGCGCTGGTCGGCGTTATCTTCGCTTTTCTCATCACCGACTTCTTCGACACGATGGGCACGGTTATCGGCATCGGCGGGCAGGCAGGCTTTCTGGACGAGCGCGGCAACCTGCCCCGTCTGAACCGCGTGCTGCTGACCGACTCGCTGGCAGCGGTCTGGGGTGGGTTGTGCGGTGCAAGCTCGGTGACCACCTATATTGAGAGCGCGGCGGGCATCAGCGAAGGGGGACGCACGGGGCTGACCTCCGTGGTGGTGGGCGTCCTGTTCCTGTTGAGTCTTCTGTTTGCCCCGCTGGTGGGCGCGGTGCCCGGCGTTGCTACAGCCCCCGCACTCATCATCGTGGGCTATCTAATGATGGCTGTAGTGCGGGAGATGGATTTCGAGACGCCGGAATACGGCATTCCCGCCTTCCTGACCATGCTGCTCATCCCGCTGACGCAGAGCATCTCCTTTGGCATCGGCGTGGGGTTTATCTCCTACGTCGTGGTGATGCTCCTGCGCGGCAGAGGGCGAGAGGTATCCCCGTGGATGTACGGCATCGCCGTGCTGTTCCTCATCAGTTTCGTGTGGGGAGCGTTGTAACCTGACATCCCGGTCCCCCTGCTGAAGCCGCCCGCCAAACTGCATCACGCAATCTGAAGCCTGCGGCTACGTAACGTCTGATGATACCCCTCTCCCGAGGATTCGCTTACTGCACGACACTTTCTGTGACAATAGGAAATGACAGTGAGTTTCCCCCTACCTGACCTCCCGTGGACGGGGAGGGGTCTATGACCCGGCGGGAGCTTCGCCCTCCAAGTGGAGTCTGGCGGATTTATCGAACACCCCGGACGGCGAGGTGGGTCCTGCCGGGACCTTGGTATCATCCGGTTACGCTGCGGCTTCTGCAGGAATCACTTCCGAGGGCAGGAATCAAGGTGTAGACAACGTGGGAAAGGGAGCAGAGGCTATGTGGAAAGTCATGATGCCGGTTTGTTTTCTGGGAGCGATGCTGGCTGTTGCCGGCGCGCAGCCCAAAGCCGATTTTTACGTCTCTACTAACGGCAACGACAGCTGGTCGGGCAAGCTGCCGGCACCGAATCGGCAGCGTACCGACGGGCCCTTCGCCACCCTGAAGCGGGCACAGCAGGCAGTCCGGGAACTGCGCCGCGTGCAGAGGCTCAACCGTCCGGTAGTGGTGATGGTGCGCAGGGGAACCTACGCGCTGAGTGAGCCGCTGGTGTTCACTCCCGAAGATTCAGGCACGGCGGAGTCGCCAACCGTATACGCCGCCTATCCGGGCGAGAAGCCGGTCATCAGCGGAGGCGTTGTGCTGAAGGGCTGGGTGGTCACGCCCGACGGTCGCTGGCAACTGCAGCTGCCGGAGGTGCAGCGCGGCGAGTGGAACTTCATCCAGCTGTGGGTCAACGGAGAGCGTCGCTACCGTCCACGCCTGCCCAAGAACGGTTATTACACCATCGCCGAAGAGCTGCCACCGGTGTCCGGAAAGGGTTCCAACAGCTTCGTGTTTCAAAAAGGTGAGGTTCGCCCCGACTGGTATCGGCTGAACGACGTGGAGGTGATGGCGACGCAGTTTTGGACGATGGCGCGGCTGCGCATCGCGCAGGTGGACACCGAGAAGAACATTGTGACCTTCACCGGCACGACTTCCCATGACCAATGGTGGTCCACTCTGCACAAGGGGCATCGCTACTTCGTCGAAAACGTGCGGGAGGCGTTGAGCGAGCCCGGCGAATGGTATCTGGACCGGGGCAGAGGGGTATTGACCTACCTGCCCAAACCGGGCGAGACGGTTGAGAAGAGCGTTGTGGTCGCGCCCAAGGCGGAGCAGTTGCTGGTGCTGAGGGGCGACCTGGACGGGCGCAGGTGGGTGCAGCATCTGGTCTTCCGCGGTTTGACCTTCGCCCATACCCAATGGGTGACCCCGGCGGAGGGTTACAGCTTTCCGCAGGCGGAAGCGATACTTGGGGCAGCACTCAGCGCGGAAGGAGCCCGGGACTGTGCCTTTGAGGACTGTCGCGTGACTCACACAGGAGCGTGGGCGTTTGAGTTCGGACGGGGTTGCAAGCGTAACCGGGTGGAGCGGTGCGAGTTGACGGACCTGGGCGCCGGGGGCGTCAAAATCGGCGAGATGACTATCCGCCAGGACGAGGAGGAGGTCGCCAGCCACCATGTCATCCGCGACAACCTCCTCGCGCACGGTGGCAGGCTTCATCCCGCGGCGGTAGGGGTTTGGATTGGACAGTCGCCCTACAACCGCATCGAGCATAACGAAATCGCCGACTTCTACTACACGGGCGTGTCCATCGGCTGGACGTGGGGGTATGGCGAGGCACTGGCGCACCACAACACCGTCGCCTACAACCATATCCACCACATCGGGCAGGGCGTGCTGTCGGATATGGGTGGCATCTACACACTGGGCTTCCACGAGGGCACAGTATTGCACCATAACCTGATTCACGACGTAGAGAGTCTGTCCTACGGCGGCTGGGGCATCTATTTCGATGAAGGCACCACCCATATCCTCGCCGAGAATAACGTGGTGTATCGCACCAAGACGGGCGGCTTCCACCAGCACTACGGTAAAGAGAACATGGTGCGCAACAACATTTTTGCCTTCGCGCGTGAGGGACAAATCCAGCGGTCGCGTCCGGAGGAGCATCTCTCCTTCACCTTCGAGCGCAACATCGTCTACTGGCGCGAGGGACCATTGCTGCACGGCAACTGGGGAGATAACCAGTACAAACTGGACTATAACCTCTACTGGCGTGAGGGTGGCGGCGAGGTGCAGTTCACCAATCTCACCCTGGAGCAATGGCGAGCGAAGGGACAGGATGTGCATTCGGTGATTGCCGACCCGCTGTTCGTCGCGCCTGACAAGGGCGATTTTCGGCTGAAGCCCGGTTCACCCGCCTCGCAAATCGGTTTTCAGCCGATAGACATCTCCGGTGCAGGCAGGCTGACGAACAAGCGCAAGGGAGGCACATCGGTCGCCCCGCCTGCGTTTCCAGTGGGCAGGTGAGTGAGGGCTAAGCATGTGCCGCAGTGACCGAAAGGCGCAGCGGGTGCCGCAGGCTTCACCACGCGCGATGTTAGCCCGCTGCAGGATAGATGTCGTCTACCCAGTCTGCAGGAGAAACACCGTGCGTTTACGAACAGAGAACCGAATGCCGCCAACAAGCGGTAGGGAAGCCGTTGCGCAATGGATAGCAGATTGCATCGCTTTCTGGAAAAACTAAATGACTATCGCGGCGTGATTGCGTTCGTGGTGGTTTTCGTGCTGGGCATTCTCTTCAGCCCGCGCGCACTGGACACAGGACTGCCGATATTCCTGTCGTGGCAAACGCAACTCGCTATCCTGTACGAGTATTCCGAGTACGGCTTGCTGGCAACGGGCATGACGCTGGTCATTCTGACGGGCGGGATTGACCTTTCGGTCGGCTCGGTGCTGGGGTTGAGTGCGGTGCTTTTTTCCCTGCTGACTATCGGCTACGGATGGAGTGTGGCGCCTGCCATCGGGGCGGTGCTGGTTACTGGTCTGGCTTGTGGGGTTATCAACGGCACGCTGATTGCCCGTTTCAAGATGCAGCCGTTTGTGGCGACGCTGGCGATGATGACCGCCGCACGTGGCGCTGCCAAGCTGGTAGCTGGGGGCATCAAGGTACAGCCGGGTGGACAACCCTGGTATGCCATGCAGGAAGGTACCCCACCCTTTTTCCTGTGGATGACCTCGGCGCTGCCGGGCATCGGCATCCAGCCTGCGACGCTCATCTTTCTGGTCACCATTCTGGTGATGGCGGCGCTGGTGCGCTACACCGCGTACGGCAGGTGGCTGTATGCCATCGGCGGCAACGAGGAGGCGGCGCGCCTTAGCGGTATTCGTGTGGGGGCGGTGAAGGTACTCACCTACGCGCTGTGCAGTATGTTCGCGGCGATGGCGGGTGTGCTCAACGCCTGTCGGCAGGATTTGGGCGACACCGAAGCGGGTATGACCTATGAGCTGGACGCCATCGCGGCGGTGGTGATTGGTGGAACCAGCCTGATGGGCGGGCGTGGTGGGATGATGTTCACTCTCATCGGCGTGCTTATCATGGCGTATATCAATAAAATCCTGAGCCTGAACGCGGTGGAACTCGCGCCGCGCATGGTGATTCAGGGCATTATCATCACCATTGCCGTACTCATTCAGCAAAAGAGAGGGAGGTCGTGATGAAACGCATTGCAGTCGCACTGGCTTTTGGCGCACTGCTGGTCTGCGTGGGATGCGGGAAGAAGCAGGAACAGACGGGGCAGGCGCCGGAAACGGCGGGCAAGAAGAAGTGGGTTATCGGCATGTCGCAGTGCAATCTGGGCGAGCCATGGCGTGTGCAGATGAACAAGGATATCGAAGAGGCTGCCAAACAGCACGCCGACGAGATTGAGGTCATCTTCAAGGACGCCCAGAACAAGACGGAGGTGCAGCAGGCGCAGGTGCGCGAGTTCATCCAGATGGGGGTGGACCTGCTCATCATCAGCCCGAAGGAGGCGCGTCCGCTCACCAAACCTGTGGCGGAGGCGTATCAAAAGGGCATTCCCGTCATCGTGCTGGACCGCAAGGTGGAGGGAGACCAGTATACCTGCTTCATCGGGGCGGACAACGTGAAAATCGGTCGCGAGGCAGGCAAGTACCTGGTGAAGCTGCTAGGCGGCAAGGGCAAGGTAGTGGAGCTGAAGGGGTTGATGACCTCCACGCCCGGACAGGAGCGGCACAAGGGCTTTATGGAAGGCATCGCCGGCTCGCAGATCGAGATTATCTTCGATGCCGACTGCCAGTGGCTGGAGCCGATTGCGCAGCGCGAGATGCAATCTGCGCTGGCGCGCTTCCCGCAGATCGACGCTGTGTATGCCCACAACGACCCCAGCGCGCACGGGGCTTACCTTGCCGCGCGACAGGAGGGTAAGGGGCGCGAGAAGACCATCAAGTTCATCGGTATCGACGCCTTGCCCCATGAGGGGGTGCGCTATGTCAAAGAGGGCATCCTGACCGCCACCTTCGAGTATCCCACCGGCGGCAAAGAGGCGATAGAGGTCGCACTGAAGATACTGAAGGGTGAGCAGGTTCCCAAGAACATCACGCTGGGCACACGCATCTTCACGAAAGAGAACGTAGACAAAGGCGGCGAGCCTTTATGATTGGCGAATCACCACAGAGAGCGCAGAGAGGACAGGTACTCCGTGAACTCTGTGCCCTCTGTGGTGAAGCTCTTGAGCCGTTTCGCTAAGCGCTCTGCCTCGC
>JGI24188J35168_1000984_pt1 | contig 16896 bp, 18 predicted proteins | sample YNPBryantNP2012_FD_35168 | JGI IMG/M metagenome (IMG submission 35168) | reverse complement strand
ACATCGCCCATCACCAGGGCGACGTACGGGTTGGGGTCGACGGTGCACTCGTAAGCGTGGATGGTGAACTCCCCATAGCGAGTGGGCAGTTTGGCAACCGCTACTTTGTTCACCAGCTTCTCGTATCGTCGGCGGTAGCGGATGAGGTCTTCAATCGTCACGAGGCACATCCCAAACTTCTTCGCCAGCTCCAGCAGCTGCGGCAAGCGCGCCATGGTGCCGTCGTCATTCATAATCTCGCAGATGACGCCTGCGGGGTACAGTCCTGCCAGCCTCGCCAGGTCTACTGCCGCCTCCGTGTGTCCGGCTCGCCTCAGCACACCGCCCTCCACCGCCCGCAGGGGAAAAACATGCCCCGGCTTTTCGAAATCGTCCGGACGGGCGCGCGGGTCGACAAACAGCCGAATGGTCTGTGCCCTATCGTATGCCGATATGCCTGTGGTCGTGCCGATGCGGGCGTCGATCGGCTCCATCATCGCGGTGCCATGTCGGGCAGTATACTTGCTGGTGATAGGACCGATGCGCAGTTCGTCCAGTCGTTGTGCTGTGGCAGCCAGACATATCAGCCCCCGACCGTACTTCGCCATGAAGTTAATGGCTTCGGGCGTTACCTTCTCCGCAGCAATCACGAAATCTCCCTCATTCTCGCGGTCTTCGTCGTCGACCACGATAATCATCTCACCGCGCTTGAGACGCTCTATCGCCTCTTCGACACTGCAGAACTCGCTCATGGTTTGCCTCTGTCTCGTCCTCGCTATGTTAATGATACCAGCACCTCTCGCCACTGCGCAACCGCCCAAGCAAAAAGCGGGGCGCACGCCTGCGCCCCGCGCTCATGTTCCCTCCCTCGTCACTCGACAGCGGCCTTCTGCGGCTGTCCTGACTTGTAGAACTGCCACACCATCCATCCCACCACCGCCAGCCCTGCTACCAGCAGCACCGCAAAGATGACGAACATGCCCCACTGCGGATTGACCGCAAGCGTGCGGACATCCAGATAGGGTTGCAGGTACATCCCGCGCAAGCTGTGGCGGGTGATTGCCATCAGCGTAATAGCCAGCACGGTCAGCGCGACTGCGCCCAGCAAGTAGCGGTTTACCAGCAGGAGGGCAATCACCGCCAGAACCACCCCACCCCACAGGATGGCGGTGTGGACGATGTTGCCTCCGATGAAGTTCTGCATCAGGTTGCTGGGCAGGCTGAACAGGAACCACAGCCCTACGACAATCTGCACCAACGTGGCACCAAGAAACCATCGTGCGCCGTAGGCAACCGCTTCCTGTCCCCATGCGTCTTGCGCCTTCTTCGCCTGGACGCCAAGCAGGGCGATACCCAACCCCGCCACAGCGAAGGCGGCGACCATGAAGTGCAGGTAGCGGGGTATCAGGGTAGGCTCCGACCAGTTCAGATGCAAGCCTGCTGCGCTCATCGCATACANGGANGCCCACTTGTTCGGGGCGANATTCAGCGTGGCGTTATGGGTGTACAGCAACCCCACCAGCAGNATAAGAACCGCGCTCACCCAGGCAATGGGCGTCACCATCCTGCCCAGCCAGTCGGGACGAAACTGCACCAGATATAACCCGTAGTACGCCAGCAAGACCAGCGCGATGACCGAAAGCCACGGCCAAGCCATTAATACCGATGCGGTGTAGAAGGCTTGACCGTACAGCACCTGTACGAAAAGCAAGGGTGCCACCCCCAGCGTAATGGTCAGCGACATCGTGACGGGCAACGCTTTCGACAGACGCTTCGCCAGCTCGGCGTGAAACGCGCTGTTTCTGCCCTTGCGCAGACTGATTGCCATGATTGTGGTGCCGCCGACCAGCAGGTTCATCGCAAGCACATGCAGGATGAACGTGAACACCAGCAGCACCTGTAGCAACCATGCGGGAGCAGGAAGCCCCGCGGGATCAGGCGGTGGAACGACAACGGGCATCGATCGTTACCTCCTCTAACGCCGCGCCGCAGTTTGCTGCGGCGGGTTGTTCAAGCTGTAGAGCCACTCTACCAGCGCATGACGTTCTTCATCGGTACCCAGGAACGGGGGCATATAGCCCTTCAGCTGGTTCAGGTTCTGTATCTGCACGTCCAGAAAGTCCTTTTGCCAGCCCTTGACGGCGAACTTGATGCCGTTAAAGCCGTTGACGGTATGGCACGATTGACAGTGGAAGCGAAACACCTTTTCGCCCATCTTGAGAGGGTCTCTCTTTTCCTCGTCCGTCAGCAACGCCCATCTCGCCTTGCCGAGTACGCCTGTCTCCCAGAGATTCTGCACTTCATCGGTGCGAATCGCGTTGGAGTACATGTAGTTGTAAAGAATGTAGGGCTTTCGGACAGCTTCCCGAACCCACTCGGTGACGCCCGTCGTGACCAATCCCAACGCCACGATGACAAAGGCAAAGGTCACGTGGAACCTCTTTGGGAACAGGAACGGTCCAACTAAAGTGGCGAGGAACACGAACGCCGAGAAGATAACGCTTGCTGCCGCGAACAGCGTCACCACTGGCGCGCCACCCATCGAAATCTCACGCGCCTGGTCGGGAATGCGGGAGATATACCAGATGCCACCAATGGGAATAATCGTCATTCCTACCAGCACCCACTTGGAGGCATATTTCACTACGCGCTCACGCAACGCTTCGTCTGCGACTGCGGAGGCAGTAATCAGCGCGTACAGACCCGCCAGCGCAATGGTGACCGCGGTACGTACCACCAGCGAGGGAAGCATGGTGGGGTTAAAGAAGGCATCCACGATGGAGTGCGTCTCCGTCCATCTACCTGTGGTCAACATAAAGGTCAGGATGCCGTTAATCATAAAGAGGCTCAACCATGCGCCTGCGAAGTAAATCCATCCTACGGCAATATGTGTGCGAGCATCCAGCCGGTCCCAACCGTAGTAGTAGATGAACGCCGCAAGCAGCTCCACCACGAAAAACACCCACTCAATCGCCCACGCCCAGACGAAGATGTGGATGAGCGCAGAGGTCGCCGTGGGGTGTACCAACCCGATAGCCCACCAGATACCGACTCCGCTGACTGCCCCGAACACCAACACCACCAGAATGAAGAAGGTGCTGTGGCGTTTCAGGTATTCCAGCAGGGCGGTGTCATTTTCGCGGCGTGCCTTGCGTTCCGTCAACACGAGGAACAGTCCCGCGCCGATGGCAAAGTGAGAGACAAACACGTGGAGGATGGCAATAATGCCGATAAGCATTCCGCCACCCAGAAGAGGAACTTCCCAGAATGGATACTCCATCGCCTTCCTCCGTTCGCGAGGTTCGTACCTTATTATATCCTAATCCATAGGGGTATTTCAATCATCTAAAGTTTTTCAAGTCATGAAGTTCATCATTGAACCGGCACATCTTCCAGTTTTGGTATGCGTCTCTGCAGAAACACCCGCGCCATCCGAAAATAGTTAAAGGAAGTTTACGACAGGAGGTCGCACACGGATGTGGGCGTTCTTTGCATATCTCATTGCGGCAACCGCGTTCTACACGATTCTGGTCATGATTGCGCAGCCGGAGCCGTATGACTCGGAGTCGTGGGAGATGCCGGACGACATGGAACTGCCTGTCAGCACAGCATCCGAGGAGTATGAGGCTTACCGGAAGGCGGCTTAGACTCCGCGCCTGCGGTAAGCACGCAACGACACCGCCTGCATGTACGCCCCCAGCAACATCAGCGACAGGCATACCAGAAAGCTGGCGTGGAAACCGAGCATCCGCAGGACGGGTACTGCGACAAACGGGGCGATGGTGCCGCGTATTCCAAGCAACATACTATGCAGTGCCTGATATTGCGCCTCTTTGCCCTCTTCGGAAAGGGTTAAGATAACGTTGAGATAAGCCAGTTCGATACCCGCTCCCGCAATACCCTGAACGACCGCTGCAGGGATGAGATGCCACCATGCACCTGAGAAGAAGTACACGATGGGTATGAGGCACTGTAAAAGGATGTTCACCAGCGCGGTCCAAAGCGCACCGTTTCGGTCCATAAAATGCCCCCAGTAGGCGAAGGCGATAATGGAGGATATCGAGGACGCGTTGGTAAGCGTAGCAACCTGAATATTGGTCACGTGCAGTCGGTCCACCTGATACAACGGATAGATAGTGAAAGCCACCAGATTACCAAAGCCATAAGTCATCACGGAGGCGGCAAACCAGCGGAAGCCCTGATTGTGTTTTAGAATAGCCACCGTTTGCAGCCAGAAGCCAAGAGCAGATAGGCGCTCTTGCTGTGCTGCCGGCGCAGAAGATTCCATCACCGGAACGCGACTGAAACACCAGGCACCTATGATTCCTACCGCCGCTGCAATCGAGAAAACCCACTTGAAGGGTATGCCCGAGTCCAGAAGGTGCCCCACAAACAGGGACACAATCAACACCGCGCTGTAAGAACCCACCCGTACCAACCCCATCGCTCTGCCGCGTTCCTCGTCCGGGTAAATGTCTTTCATCAGGGCGGTGTAAGCGGGACCCGAGATGGAGCCAATAATCTGCGCCAGTCCTATCAACAATACAAAGTGCCACGCGCGGGTAACCAGAAACATCCCGAAAAACAGGGCGCGCGCAAACGTCCACGAGTAAACGCAGAAAGGCATCTTGGCTCTGCCTACCATCTGCCTTGCCCAGAGTGGAGCAAGCAGACTGCCAATGAAGGGAGCGGCGGTGAGCAGGCTAATCTCGAGGCGACTGGCGTGCAGGTCGGCGCGGGCAATGCGCATCACAAAGGGGAAAATCGCCCCCATGTAAATACCACCAAGCAGACCTGCCAGTGCGTCCCATCGGTACGCAGGAATGACCTGCGGAGAGAGAACACGCCTGATAATCTTCTCGGTGTTTACCTGTTCAACCAACCGTGAAAGCATCTTGGTTTCATTATAACACAGGGGCTTTCTACCCCGTAAAGAACCCTGCCCCGCCAACCGATAATCCATACCGGTATCTCTCACAGTACTTGAGATTTACAGGTGGAGCGAAACTCTATGTTACGCGGACTGCACATTGCGGCATCAGGAATGCTGGTGCAACAGGCCCGACACGAAGCCATCGCCAATAATCTGGCGAACGCCGATACCACCGCCTATAAGGCGGACGAGGTGGTGTTTCGCACCGCTCTGGACAGAGCCATCTGGCGACTTCGTGACCCGCAAAAGGGCGCATCGGCATCAAACATCGGCGCGTTGTCCTTTGGCGCAGAGGTAGATGCAGTNGTCACCGACCTGCGCCCAGCAGCCATTACGCTCACCGGACGGCCGCTGGATGTCGCCATCGACGGGGATGGTTTTTTCGTGGTAAACACCCCACAGGGTGAACGATACACCCGCGACGGCGCGTTTCGGCAGGCGGCGGATGGCACTCTGGTCACTGCCGACGGAATGCCCGTGATGGGGGCGCGAGGTATCATCCGCAGCGCAGGCGTTGCCCTGACCATTGCCCCGAACGGCGACGTGCTGGCAAATGGGCAGGTCGTAGACCGACTCCGCATTGTGCAGTTGCGTAACGCATCCAAAGAGGGCGCAAATCGCTTTATGGGAGACGCACAACCCCTGCAGGAGTTCCGTTTGCAGGTGGGCGCACTGGAACGCTCCAACGTGTCTGTGGTGCAGGCGATGGTAGACATGATCATGGCGATGCGTGCCTATGAGGCATCCCACCGGGCGGTTCTGGCGCACGATGAGACCCTGCAGAGGGCGGTAAACGACGTTGGTAAAGTGTAGCTTCAGGTTTTCGGCTGGACCGTGCGTGCGCCAGGCACGGAAGCCGATGAACGCCCCTGACTGACTGAGGGGGTACCAGAGATAACAGGAACATTGTGGAGGAGGTTTGATCGAAAATGATGCGGGCGCTTTTCACATCGGCGACCGGCATGGCTGCACAGCAGTTATATCTGGATGTCATCGCCAACAACCTGGCGAATGTCAACACGGTCGGCTTCAAGCGTAGCCGTGCAGACTTTCAGGACCTGTTGTGTCAAACGCTTCGCCCGGCAGGAACCACTGCTGCTCGAGGAGCACAGGTACCCACCGGACTGAACGTCGGGCTGGGCGTACGTCCGGTTTCCACCGCCACCATCTTCACCACGGGCACGCTCCAGAAGACCGACAACCCCACCGACCTGGCGATAGAGGGCGACGGCTTCTTCAAGGTGCTGTTGCCCGACGGTACAGTGGCATACACCCGGGACGGCGCGCTCAAGATCGATGTGCAGGGGCGGCTCGTGACTTCTGACGGCTACCCGCTGGAGCCGGAGATTATCATCCCGCAGGACGCGCAGACCATCACTATCGGTAAAGACGGTACGGTATCCGTCCTGCGGGCTGGGCAAACAACGCCCGATGAGGTTGGGCAAATCCAGCTGGCGCGTTTCATCAATCCGAGCGGTCTGCAACATCTGGGGCAAAACCTGTACAAACCCACCGCAGCGTCGGGCGACCCGGTCGAAGGCGCGCCTGGTGAACAAGGCTTCGGCACGGTTGCCCAGAACATGCTGGAGATGTCCAACGTGCAGATAGTGGATGAGATGGTGGCGATGATTATCGCCCAACGCGCCTACGAAATCAGCGCGAAAGCCATCCAGACCTCCGATGAGATGCTGAATATCGCCAACAACCTGCGGCGATAGAGGTGACAGGTGATGCGGGCGTTCTTCTCTATCCTCATCGCAGTGGTGGCAGCAGGTGCATGGGGTATCCAGCAGCCGCGTATTGAGGTGCGCGAAGTGAGTGTGGTTAAAAACGCTCAGTTTACTCTTGGTGACGTAGCCACCTTCAGCGGCGCGGATGCCCAGATGCGGGATAGGCTGGCAGGCGTGGTGCTGGGAACCTCTCCCCTGCCCGGATTAGAACGCGCCATCACGACGGAGCAGATTGTCACCCGCCTGCGCCAGCACGGGATTCGCCCGGAGGCTTTGGAAATCGTCGCTCCGGCGAGAATAGTGGTGAGACGGGAATCCCATCTCTTTCCGGCACAACGGGCGATAGACGCGGCAATTCAGAAACTGCGAGAAACAGCATCCTTGCCAGATGATGCGCAGGCGATATGCGATGCGCCGGTACGCGACCTCTCGCTGCCCGCCGGCGATGTGCAGGTCTCCGCAGGCGAGCCCCGCTCGCTGGGCGCAGGTTTGTACCTGGTGCCGGTACAGGTGAATTGTCCGGGGGCTTCGCCAGTGACGCTGAACGTGCGCCTGCGCGTCAACCGCTGGCGTGAGGTGCTGGTTGCCCAAAGGACAATCCGCGCCGGTGAGACCATCGAGTGCGACGTGGTAGCGATTCAACGAATTGCTGTCGCTACAGATGACCCCGACCTGCTGAGCGACCCTGCTGAGGTGGCGGGCAAAATCGCTCGCTACAGGGTGGCTGCCGGGCAACCGCTGAAGCGTTCGGCAGTGGAGGAACCCGCCGTGATACGTCGTGGGCAGAACGTGAAGCTGCTGGTCAGGCTCGCNGGAGCTGTGGTGGAAACCAGCGCGGTCGCGTTGCAGGACGGCAAGGCAAGCGCACGCATTCGCGTGCAGGTAACCGATACGCGCAAGACCCTACTGGCTACCGTGCTGGACGCGGAGACAGTGACGGTGGACATGCCATGAGATGGAGGCAAAAACGATGAGAGTGTTAGCTGTGGCATTACTCATCATCTGGGTTTCTGGGTACGCCCTGTCAGACTCGCTGTGGAAAGACGGCAATCGCAGCCTGTACGCCGACCGCAAGGCAGTCAAAGAGGGCGATGTGTTAACGGTGCTCATCTACGAAAGCACCACCGCGTCGAGCCGCGCCGACACCAAAACCAGCAAGAGCGACTCGGCATCCACCAAACCGGGTGTGGGTCCGTTGCTCNGTATGCTGCCCGAATGGTCGGTCAGCGGCAAGACNGNCTCGCAGGCTTCTGGCAGCACCACCCGAAGCGGAACGCTGGTAGGCAAAATCAGCGTGGTCGTGAAGGAGGTGCTTCCCAACGGCAACCTGAAGGTCGAAGGCACCCGCACGGTTGGCGTGAACGGCGAGAAAGAGAAGATTGTGTTGACCGGTATCGTACGACCAGAAGATGTGTCGGCAGAGAACACGGTTCCCTCTACCGCCATCGCGCAGGCGGAGATTCATTACGAGGGCAAGGGTCCTGTCGGCAACAAACAACGCGAAGGGTTGCTGACGAAACTGCTGAAGTGGCTGTTCTGAGATAACGCTTGATGGGGTGGCAGAAGATGAAACAAGCGGCGTGCATCGTTATCGGTTTGTGCGCCTGCGCCGTGCTGGCACTGGCAACGCCGGATGTGCGTTTGAAAGACATCGCACAGGTGTATGGCGCGCGCGGCAACCAGCTGATTGGCTACGGGCTGGTGGTCGGACTGGAGGGCACCGGAGACAGCAAGGGTACGCTGTTTACCACGCAATCGGTGGCAAACATGCTGCAACGCTTTGGCATCAGTGTACCCGCCGGGCAGATGAAGGTCAAGAACATCGCCGCGGTCGTGGTGACCGCAGACCTTCCTCCCTTTGCAAAGGAGGGGAGCAGGATCGATGTCACCGTTTCCTCTATCGGCGACGCTCGCTCTCTGCAGGGGGGCACGTTGCTGCAAACTCCGCTGATGGGTGCAGACGGCAACGTGTATGCCGTGGCACAGGGACCGATTTCAGTTGGTGGTTTCGGCGCGTCGTCGGGTGGGTCGTCCCAGCAGAAGAACCACCTGACTGTCGGGAGGATACCGGCGGGAGCCATTGTGGAGCGCGAAGTGCCTGCCAGTGTGGTCAAGGACAACAGCGTGTTCATTACGCTGAACACGCCTGATTTCACCACCGCAGCTCGGGTGGCATCCGCCATCCGGCAGAAGTTTCCGCAGACCATTCCTCGTGCGCTGGACGCCGCTACGATCAGGGTGGACATGAGCGGTGAAGACCGCGAAGATGTCGTGACGCTGATTGCCGCCCTGCAGGAAATAACCGTACAGCCGGATGCCCCTGCCCGCGTGGTGATCAACGAACGCACGGGCACGGTGGTGCTAGGTGGAAACGTGACACTGGCTCCGGCGGCGGTGGCCCACGGCAACCTCACGGTGCGTATCGATGCCAAACCGCAGGTGTCCCAGCCCAATCCGCTATCGGGTGGCACCACGGCAGTTACTACCCGCCGAGATGTGAAGCTAACGGAGCAAGCCGAGCGGTTGGTCGCCCTGCCCGAAGCGGTCACCGTGGAGCAGCTGGTGAAGGCGCTGAACGCGCTGGGAGTCAGCCCGCGCGACTTGATGTCCATCTTGCAGGCGTTGAGAGCGGCGGGCGCGCTCCATGCAGAGGTGGAGGTGCAATGATGCGCGTGGAGCCCCGCGAGACGATGGACATTCAGCGCTGGAAGCTGCGTGATGCCGCGCGGCAACTGGAAGCGCAGTTCCTGCACCAGCTGCTACGTGCCATGCGCCGCACCATCGTCAGCACCCAGTCCAGCTACACTATCCAGATGTACACCGACATGATGGACGAAGCGCTGGCAAGGCAGCTGGCGCAGAGCGACCAGTTCGGACTGGGCAGGCTGATATATGAGAAACTCAGCCCGTATCTGCAAACGCCTGAGAAGGGTTCAGGAGGGAACGAACATGAACAAACAGGATAATGCTCTGTGGCGTGAACTGATATCCAACCTGCGCGAACAGCGCAGACATATCCGCGCGCTAATCGGTCTGGCACGCGAGCAAACACACGCGCTAGCGGAAGCGAATGTACAGAGGCTGGCGGAGATTACCCAGGAACAGGCGCTACATCTTGACGAGATAGACATGCTGGAGCACCACCGCAAGGATGTCGCTCGCCGCATCGGCGAGGTAGTGGGACTGCACGCGCAGCCCCCAACGCTGTCGGACTGCGCATGCCTCGCCCCGGAAAACGCAGCACGCGCGCTGAAATGGCTTCAGAGAGAGCTGCTTCAGGACATCCGCCAGCTGCAAACGTTAAACGAACGTAACCGCACCCTGGTGCAACACGCGGCGGAAACGGTGAATACCTGGCTGGCGCTGGTGGTGAACGCCGCTTCTAATCAGGCGAGCTACCACCCGCAGTCCAGCACGGGGGTAGCGGTCATCCTGAACACGGAGGTTTAGCTTTATGCCCTGGACGTTCTTCGGGATAGAACTGGCGTCGCGCGCCCTGCAATCGATGCAGATGGCCATGAACACAACGGGTCATAACCTGGCGAATATCAACACGCCCGGCTATTCGCGCCAGAGGGTGAACCTTGCTACCACGGAACCTCTGGTGCTGGAGGGTGTCAGGACGCTGTTCATGGGCAGCGGCGTGCGCGTGGAGAGCATCCAGCGGATACGAGACATGTTCCTTGACGGGCGAGTTGCCAACACCAGCAGTCAGTACCACCGGCTGAACACGCTTTATCAGCGATTGACGCAGGTGGAGGATGTCTTCAGTGAACCGACGGATGCCGGTCTGTCCCGGCAGATTATCGGCTTCTTCAACGCCTTTCAGGAACTGTCTGCCAACCCGGAGAACGTCGGAGTGCGAGCCAGTGTGTACCAGCAGGTGGAGGGTGTGATACGTACGTTTCGGCAGCTGGCAGGGCGACTGGATGAAATCTTTGCAGAGATGGAGCAGCGGGTGCAGGCGACGGCCGGTGAAATCAACTCTATTGCCCAGAGCATCGCCGACCTGAATGTGAAAATACGCTATAACAAGGCACTGGGCACAACGCCCAATGACCTGTTGGATGAACGGACCAGCCTTATAGAAAAACTTTCCGAATACGTCGAGGTTCGTACGACGGAGCTGTCGGACGGCACAGTGAGGCTATCTCTGGGCGAGTTCGTCCTGGTAGAGGCGGAACGTGCAAATCCTCTACCCGACGAGGCGGATTATATCAACAAAATGTTCACCAATGGCGCAGATGTACGGGCGTACATCGGCGGCGGAAGCGTGCGCGGACTCATGGACGCCATGGAATACGTCCGTACCTACCGGGACCGGCTGGACAGGCTGGCAAAAGAACTGATCGATTCCGTCAACGCTGTTCATCAGTCAGGTTATGGGCTCGATGGCAATACGGGTTACCGTCTGCTGGAAGGTAGCGATGCACTGAGCATCCGGGTAAGTGACGACGTTCTCGATATCAACCATATTGCAGCGGGAGTGACACCTGCGCCTGGTGACGGCAATAAGGCACTGGAAATAGCGAGATTGCGCCAGCAGCCCATCGCGAGTCTGGACAATAAGACCATACCCGATTTCTATAGCGCGCTGGTGGCGGAACTGGGGGAACATACCCGCGCAGCGTCCACTGGTCAGGAAAACCAGAAGATTATTCTGCAGAGCCTGCAAGCCGAGCGAGAGGCGGTCTCCGGAGTGAATATGGACGAGGAAATGTCCAACCTGCTGCGCTACCAGCGCAGCTATCAGGCGGCGGCTCAACTGATAAGCGTTATGGATGCCGCCATTGCCGATATGCTGGCGGCATTTGCCGGACGCCGATAATGTAACGGGAGATGATGGAGCATGCGTATCAGCACGGCACAGATGCTTAACGCAATGCAACAGGTCATGGAGCGCAATTACGAGCGCTACCACCTGGCACAGCAAACGGTGATAACGGGCAAACGCATCCAGCGACCTTCTGATGACCCCTTTGGTGCGTCGCTGGGTATCACCCTGCATCGTCTGCTGCAGGAGAGCGAGCAGTACCAGCGTAACCTCAAAACCGCCAAGAACTTTCTCTCTATCACCGACGTTGCGCTGGAGAACCTGAATGACCTGGTTCGCCAAGCAAAGAGCCTCGCCATACAGGCGGCGACCGATACACAAAACCCGGAGGGGCGCGCTGCCATCGCACAACAGATAGGACAGATTCTGGCGGAGATTGTCAGCATCGGAAATAACACCACTTACGGCGACCGCTTCATCTTTGGCGGATTGCGGACCCTGACGGCTCCGTTCAGCGTGTCTGGCGATACGCTCACTTATCACGGCGACCACGGCGACCTGAATATCGAAGTCAGCCCCGCTGTGGTCATGAGTGTTAACGTACAGGGTGACCCCCTGATCACCGGTATCTACAACGCGATTGCGCAAATCAAGCGCTACGTAGAAACCAGCGACATCGAGAACCTGTCCAGAGAAGGCTTGAAGGAACTACAAAACCAGCTGGATAACCTGTTGCGTACGCGCGCTGTGGTAGGAAGTAAAGTACAGCAGATAGAGATGATCCAGCAGCGCATAGAGAAAAGGCACGTGGACTTCACGGAACTGCTCAGCAGCATTGAGGACGCCGATGTCGCAGATGCCATCACTAAGCTGAAGATGGCAGAGACCACTTACCAGGTTACTTTAGCGACTATGGCGCGATTAGGCAGCCTCAGTTTGCTGGACTTTCTCACCTGAGAGGATTAAGAATGACCATGACTTGCATCGATAGCACTCGTTTCGGTAGAATTGAAGTTGACGAGGAGGCGGTTATCACCTTCCCGCAGGGTTTGTTCGGGTTCGAGGAGTACCGGCGGTTCGTCGTGCTGTGTCTGGACGAGAAAAGTCCCTTCCGCTGGTTGCAAAGCATGGAGGACCCGAGCCTGGCGTTTGTGGTCATTGAGCCACGCCATTTTATGCCTGATTACGCGCCGACCATTTCTGACGCAGACGTCGAATCGCTGGGATTGGACGCGGGTACACCATATCTGACTTTCGTGATTGTCACTATTCCGCCGGGGAAACCGGAGGAGATGACCGCCAACCTGATGGGTCCCATTATTATCAACGCGGCGACCCGCATCGCCCGTCAGGTGATTGTGGAAGATGATTGCTATACAACCAAGCACAGTATCCTGCAAGAGATGATGAAAATGCAACTCGTAGCCAGGGAGGGCACCGATGCTGGTACTCACGCGCAAGGTGAACCAGAGTATCGTGATTGGTGATGACATTGAGGTAGTCGTGCTGGAAGTGCGAGGTGAACAGGTTCGCATTGGCGTCCGTGCGCCTAAAGCGATAACGATACATCGCAAGGAGATTTACGAGCAGATACGTCAGGAAAACCTGAAGGCAGCCTCCGCTTCGGCAGATGACCTCGTGAGTCTTCAATCACGGCTGGCTGAAGAAGGCAAATTGTAGCAGCCATGCTGGGGAGGTAATGCGTCGTTGTCCAGCAAAATGCTGGCAGCTACTTTGTCGGTTGCCTCTAACAGCACGCTCGTGGTGCTGAAGCTGGTGGTTGGCTTTTTGTCTGGCTCTGTAAGTATTATCGCTGAAGGTATCCACTCCGCAAACGACCTGATTGCTGCGCTGATTGCGTTCATCTCGGTACGCATTTCTGAACAACCTCCAGACGAGGAACATCCCTACGGACATGGCAAGGCGGAAAGCATTTCCGCCGCTGCCGAGGCGATACTGATTGTCGGTGCGGCAGTGTGGATTGTCATTGAGGCTGTCCGGAGGCTCCTGAAGCCCGAGCCTGTAGAACACCTCGGCATCGGTGTGGCAGTGATGGGAATATCGGTCGTGCTGAACATCGTGGTATCGCGCTATCTGTTCCGGGTGGCGCGTGAGGAAGACTCCCCTGCTCTGGAAGCCGACGCGCATCATCTGGCGACCGATGTGTATACCTCGATGGGGGTTGTCGCCGGACTGGCTGTGACCGGGCTGACCGGATGGCATATTGTAGACCCACTGATGGCGATCGGTGTGGCGATGTTGATACTGAAAATTGGCCTGGGTCTGACCATGAAGTCGCTGCACCACTTGATGGATGCTCAGCTGCCAACCGCCGAGGTGTCGCGAATCGAAGGTATTCTCAACGGTGAGACACGCATCCATTCCTGGCACAACCTGCGCACGCGAAAATCCGGCAGCACACGCCATATCGACCTGCATATCGTTTTTCGCAATGACGCCACCTTGCTGGAAGCCCATCAGGTGGCTGACGAACTCGAGAAACGCATCGCCCAGGAGATGGCGCCGGCACACGTGGTCATCCATGTGGACCCGTACGACCCAAGCAAGGAGCAACTTACCTCTGAAGAGATGCCGCAGCAGGGTGATAAAGAGTAGCCTTTCTCCACAATATCCGGAACCTGCGTAGAGGAACTCCACGTATTTAGANGTGTCTGCAGCGCTCGCATCTCTGTTGTGGAAGCAATTTGAGAAAAAATCCACGAACATCCGCAGAATCGCTTGACAAAAGGTGCGTGCTGTGATATATATAGATTGGCTAAATAATGGTTTCACTCGTGCGGGCGCGCGGGAATNTGCAGACACGTAGAGAAAAATATACTTGAAATCGTTGTCAACAGTGATAAAATAGTAAATCCCTTCTGCGCGAATATGTGTCTAACTATTGGGAACGGCATGGCAATAGCGTAAACGTGCTGTAAATGCCCGATTATCGGGCAGGGTCACCGAGGGAGGGAGAAAAACAGAGTGAGTCGGCGAAACAACACAAAAATGAGAAGCACTGCTCCAGTTGTGGAGGAGCCTCTGCAGGACGAGCATCTGGAAGTGTCGGAGATAGAAAACGAGGTGCTCGACTCCTTGCTGGATGAGGATGCGCTCGTTGCCGAACCGATTGTCTCGGACCTGCACGAGGCAGACCTGCTGCCGGACGAGCTGGGCGAAGAGGTACATGAGCGCGACGAGGAAATCCAGATGTGGATGCGGCAGGCGCGTAAAGCACGCCTGTTGACCCCTGAGGAAGAGGTAGAACTGGCGCAACGTGTGGCACAGGGCGACGAAGAGGCAAAGNCGCGCCTGATTGAGAGCAACCTGCGTCTGGTGGTATCCATCGCCAAACGATACGCTTCGCGCGGCATCGCTCTGCCCGACCTGATTCAGGAGGGGAACCTGGGGCTTATCCGCGCGGTGGAGAAATTTGACTGGCGACGCGGCTATCGCTTCAGCACCTACGCCACGTGGTGGATTCGCCGCGCCATTGCCCGCGCGATCATCAATCAGGGGCGCACCATCCGCATTCCTGTGTACGTAGCGGAGATTATTCAAAAGGTAGTCAAGGTCAGCAACATGCTTCGTCAGGAACTGCAGCGCGACCCCACCACCGAGGAAGTAGCGATGGCGTTGAGGTTNTCGCCTCGGCGTGTGGAAGAGGTGATGCGTGTTGCCTTAGAGCCGGTTTCGCTGGAGACGCCGNTAGGAGAAAAAGATAACTCCACCATTGGCGACTTCGTGGAAGCAGAGAACACTCCCCACCCTACCGANGTGACCGATGCGATGATTCGACGCGAGCAGATCGAGGCGATACTGAGCAAGCTCACCGAGCGCGAGGCGGANGTGGTGCGCATGCGTTACGGATTGATTGACGGCTACGCGCGCACACTGGAAGAGGTGGGGCAGGAGCTGGGCGTCACGCGCGAGCGCGTACGGCAGATCGAGCTGCGTGCGATTAAGAAACTGCGCCAGATAGGTCCGCAAGAGCTCGCCAAGATGTAGCGCCCTTCTCCGGCGCAGCCGGTTCACATAAAAACGGCGGCAGGGTTTTCACCCTGCCGCCGTGTCCTTTTCAGGCTACCACGGGGTGCCGGGCGGCGGTGCAGCGGCGCGCACGCCGACCGCAGACGCGCTGCTGGAGTTACCGGCTTTGTCTCGCGCCGAAACCACAACGTGACCGCTGCGCCGACACCGTAGCGCCCTACACTTTCTGCCCTCTCAAGTAAACCGCTCGGATGCTCATCAGGTTCTCGATGCGTTCCAGCGGGTTCCCGGACAGCAACACTATATCTGCCCTCGCGCCCGGCTGCAGGCTCCCCACCCTGCCGTCTTGCCTCAACGCACGCGCTGACGTGACCGTTGCCGCCCGCAGCGCCTCTTCTGGTGAGAAACCGCATTGAACCAGCAGACGCAGCTCGTGATGCAGCGCAGCACCGGGCAGTAGACCCGGGGCGGGCGTGTCAGTACCTGCGGCGATGGGCACACCCTGCTGTCGCGCCTCTGCCACGAATCGCTTGTAAACCTCCACCGCCCGTTGCGCCGTGCGAAAATCGGCAGATGTCCAACCGCGCGTCGAGAGAAAGTCCCAATAGGAGCGCGCCCATTCTCGCCGCCACTCTGGCAGTAACGCCACCCCTGCCGGACGCTTCCGACGCCACCAGGGGGGAATGTCGTACAGGCTCAGCGTCGGCGTCCACACGATGGAAGTCGCGTAAGCCAGCTCCGTCAGCCGGCGAGCTCGCTCCTCATTCGGTTCTAGACGGTCAAAGCTCGTAAACACACGCAGATAGCCGCTTTTGCGCTTGTCGTTTACGAACGGACGGTTTGGCAACAGCTGATGCAGGAGGCAATGCGCGTGCTCGATACCGCTGATTCCCAGGCGCATGAGCTGCGATGCCGGGATGGTCTCGTGGTGAGCTGTCGTCGGCAGACCCAGCCATCGTGCATAGTCCATCACCGCCTCACAGGTGGGCAGGTCGGCGTTCACGTAGAGTTTGAAACCGTTCGCGCCCAGCCTGCGCATGTGCTCGAGCAAGGCGGGTACGTCACGCGGGTTTTGCACCGCCACCGCTTCCCACCACGAGGGCTTGCCGGTGTCGATGTTGCGTCCCATCCAGTACACGTACGGGCGCCTGTCCCCCCTGCGCCATGCTTCCCGCCACTGTGCAATGACTCTGGGTGAGGAACCCATATCGCGCACGGAAGTGACGCCATAGCGCACGAACAGTTCGGGTGTCTTCACCTCGTCGACGTGAACATGTAGGTCGATCAGCCCGGGAATGACCCATCCGTCTTTGCCGTCGATGAGGCGCACCTTCGAGGAGAAGCGAACCACGTCGGCGCGACCAACGTCGACAATCCGTTCCCCTTCCCACAGCACGAAGCCCGGACGGATGACCTGACTGCCGTCCCACACTGTAACATTGATAATCGCTTGCGACATGGTTCGCCACTCCTCCGCTCCCATGCGATAT
>JGI24188J35168_1000983_pt1 | contig 16909 bp, 13 predicted proteins | sample YNPBryantNP2012_FD_35168 | JGI IMG/M metagenome (IMG submission 35168) | reverse complement strand
GGCCACGAACGGCTATCGGCCCCAACAGGCGAGCGACCTGTACATCACTTCCGGCGACGCGGTAGATTGGCTCTACGGCGAGCGCGGCATCTTCGCCTTCACGTTCGAGATGTATCCGACCTCCTCGTATCCCGGCTTCTACCCGCCGGCCACGGTGATCGAAGCGCAGACGCGACGCAACCATGCCGCGGTCATCGCCCTGACGGCCGCGGCCGACAACCCGCGCAAGGTGATCGGCATCGGCGGGGATGTCGTCTCGCCCACGGTAAGCATCGCGGTCGCCCCTGCATCTTTCCTCGTCGGCCAGAGCATCACAGCGACGGCAACGGTCAGCGACGACGTAGGGGTGACGCTGGTGGCGTGGCAGGCGGATGGGCAAAACATTGCCCTGTTGGCCCGGCCCCCCTTCGACCTGAGCTGGACGCCGCCCTCGGCCGGGCCGCATACGCTGCGGGCGCTGGCGTTCGATGCGGGCGGCAATATGGCCGCGTCCGCGGAGATCGCGATCACCGGCCATGTCCCGCAGCGGCGCTTCCTGCCGCTGATCCGGACATCGGCGCGGCCGGGGGATTGATGCCGCGCGGCCGGGCAACGACGCGCAACGCCGCGTATTTGCGTTTTGTTAACGTCTGTTGTACACTTTAAAAACGCAGATAGAAGTTGCAGACAGAGCTCACATCAGGAAACAGCGTGGGGTGGCCCGACGGAAGCGCGCCGCCTCGACCGGTTTCGATATTTGAGGAAGTGTGGAAATGGCGGAAAGTGACAAGCGAAAAGCTCTGGATACAACCCTGGCCAATCTGAAAAAGCGATTCGGCGAAGGCACGGTGATGCGGTTGGGGGATTCGGAACGTCTGAAGGTCGAGGCCATTCCGACCGGGTCGCTCTCGCTCGACATCGCGCTGGGCATCGGCGGCGTGCCGCGCGGCCGCATCACCGAGATCTACGGCCCGGAGGCCTCGGGCAAGACGACGATCTGTCAACACATCATCGCCGAAGCCCAAAAGCTCGGCGGGATCGCGGCCTTCATTGATGTCGAACATGCCCTCGATCCCCGCTACGCCGAACGGTGCGGCGTCAACATCAACGATCTTTACATCTCGCAGCCCGATACCGGCGAACAGGCCCTGGAGATCGCCGAGGCGCTGATCCGCTCCGGCGCGATGGACGTGGTGGTGATAGACTCGGTGGCGGCGCTGGTGCCCCGGGCCGAGATCGAGGGCGAGATGGGCGATAGCCACGTCGGCCTCCAGGCCCGCCTGATGTCGCAGGCCCTGCGCAAGCTGGTCGGCGCGATCAACTCCAGCAACACCGCGCTCATCTTCACCAACCAGCTCCGCCAGAAGATCGGCGTGATGTTCGGCAATCCCGAGACCACGACCGGCGGCATGGCGCTGAAGTTCTACGCCAGCGTGCGGCTCGACGTCCGCCGCCTGGAAAGCATCAAGCAGGGCGGCACGACGATCGGCAGCCGGACGCGCGTCACCGTCAAGAAGAACAAAGTCGCGCCGCCGTTCCGCATCGCCGAGTTCGACATCATGTACAACAAGGGGATCAGCAAATCGGGCGACATCCTCGATCTCGGCGCGACCATGGGCATCGTCGAGAAGCGCGGGGCCTTCTACAGCTTCGAGGGCGTGCGACTGGGCCAGGGCCGCGAAAACGCCAAGGAGTTCCTGGAAAACTCGCCGGAGATCGCCCAGCGCATCGAGGCCGCGATTCGCGCCGCGGCCGCCATGGGGCCGATTCCGGGCATGATCGCACCGGCAACCGCCGATGAAGACGACGAAGGCGGGGAATAACCGATCATAGCTTGTTCTCGATACGTCGTGTGACGTTGAGATATGTGGCGCGCCACCCCACCCGATGGCGTTGGCACCGGAGACTCGTGGGAGTTCATTTTGTTGACCGACAGGCCGGTTATGTGAAGATACCGACCGGATTCCAGGGGCAGATCCCTATGTCGCGCCGCCGCGGCGCCGATGTAGGGGGAGATTAATCTCGCCCTACATTGCAGGGCAGAGTCCGGCGCTCTCCGTGTCATAGTTTGTGCTTTCGCCGATGCACGGGTGCAGAAGCAAGCTGCATGAAGGTGCACGGTTCAGCGCGGCCCGCAAAAGAGCTATGATCTGGAGTCCCGACGGGACCGATAGATCATGGCTCTTTTTGTTTGGAGCCTGTTCCGACTGGGCATGGTCGTTCCGATGGCAGGCCAGATCACCGGATTGCGTTTTCAAAAGCAAAATCCCGACCGGGTGAACGTGTACCTGGACGGCAAGTTNGCCTTCGGGTTGCCGGCGCTGGAAGCCGCCCGTTTGCGGGTGGGCCAATACCTCAGCGACGCCGACATCGCGCGGCTCCAGGCGGCCGATCAGGTGCAGAAGGCCTACGATCGGGCCGTCCAGTTCCTGAGCTTCCGGCCGCGCAGCACGGCCGAGGTGCGGCGCTATCTGCTGCGGACGATCGGCGATGAGGCCACCATCGAAGCCGTGGTGGACAAACTGACCGCGCAGGGCTATCTCAACGACGCGGAATTCGCCCGCTATTGGGTCGAAAACCGGGAGCAATTCCGGCCCAAGGGGCCGCGGGCGTTGCGTCAGGAACTGCGCGAACACGGATTGGATCGCGAGACCATCGAAACGGCGTTGGCCGACGTAGATAGTACTGCCAGCGCGCTGGCGGTGGCGCGGGCCCGCGGCCAACGCATGGCCGGGCTGGCCACCGCCGCGCCCGAGCTCTTTCGCCGCAAGCTGAGCGACTTTCTGGCCCGACGCGGCTTTGAATACGAAGTCATTCGCGAAGTGGTCGGCCGGTTGGCCGAGGAATTCGGCGCGGGCCAGGTCGCAGACGATGAATGAATGCACTGATTGTGCGCGGAATTCATTCCGCAACTCCAAAGAATGCCTGATTTGAAAGCGAGGAATCTGTCATGGGAGGTCAGTTACTGCTTCTGACCTTNTTTGCGCTGTTGCTGGCGATCGGCGCGGGCCTGACGATCGGCTACCTGGCGGCGCGCTCGCGCATGCTGAAGGCGCTGGCCGAGGCCGAAACGCGCGTCCAGAATGCCGAGGCCGAGGCGCAACGCATCATCGCCCAGGCCGAAAGCCAGGCCAAGAGCATCGAGCTGGAAGCCCAACAGCGCAGGGTCAAGATCGTCGAAGAATCGGAAGCGGAGATGTTGCGCCGCCGGAAGGAGCTGGAGCGGCTGGAAGAGCGGCTGCAACGTCGCCAGGAAACGCTCGACAACAAGATCGAGCAGGTGGATGCGCGGGACCGCCGCCTGAACCAGCGCGAGGCCCGCATCGCCAAGCGCGAGGCCGAGCTGGCCAAACAAGAGGAAGAGTACGTGGCCGAGCTGGCGCGCATCTCCGGCATGTCAAAAGAAGAAGCCCGCCAGGAACTGCTCAAGGCGGTCGAACGCGAGACGCGGCAGGACATGGCGCGGCGCATCCGCGAGGTGGAAGCCGAGATGCAGGCGCAGGCCGATCAGAAGGCCCGCGAGATCATCACCACGGTCATGGAGCGGGTCGCGTCGGAACACGTCTCGGAGACGACCGTGGCCAGCGTGCCGTTGCCCAGCGATGAGATGAAGGGGCGCATCATCGGCCGACAGGGCCGCAACATCCGGGCCATCGAAAACGCCTGCGGCGTCGACCTGGTGGTGGACGATACGCCCGAGGCGGTCATCATCTCCTGCTTCGATCCCATCCGCCGCGAGATCGCCCGCCTGACCCTGAGCCGGCTGGTGCAGGACGGCCGCATCCAGCCGGGGCGCATCGAGAAAGAGGTGGAGAAGGCGCGCGAAGAGGTCGAACGTTCCATCCAGGAGGCCGGCGAACAGGCCGTGATCGANACCGGCCTTCAGGGGCTCCACCCGGAACTCGTGAAGCTTCTGGGCCGGCTCAAGTATCGCACCAGCTACGGCCAGAACCAGCTCGCCCACGCGATCGAAGCCACGCACATCGCCGGCATGTTGGCCGCGGAACTGGGCGCCAACGTGCACATCGCCAAGATGGGCGCGCTGCTGCACGACATCGGCAAGGCCGTCAGCCACGAAGTGGACGGCCCCCATGCCCAGGTGGGCGCGGAGATCGCCAAACGCTACGGCGTGCCGCCGGAAGTGGTCAACATCATCGCGTCGCATCACCACGAGGTGGATCAGCTCTCGGTGGAAGCGGTGATCGCGACGACCGCCGATGCCATCTCCGGCTCGCGGCCGGGTGCCCGCCGCGAGGCGCTCGAGACCTATGTCAAGCGGATCAAAGCCCTGGAGGACATCGGCAATTCCTTCACCGGCGTCGCGCAGACGTTCGCCATCCAGGCCGGCCGCGAAGTGCGCGTGCTGGTGAAGCCGGAAGAGGTGGACGACCTGGCCGCCATCCGCCTGGCGAAGGAGATCGCGAAGAAGATCGAGGATACCCTGGAATACCCGGGGCAAATCAAGGTGCTGGTGATCCGCGAGACGCGCGCGACCGAAACCGCGAAATAGCCCCGAGCGCCGCGCATCCATGACCGGCAGGGGCGGACGGCGTCCGCCCCTACGTTTTTGTGGTCACCGCCAGGATCATCGGCTTGCGCTTGATCTCCTCGTAGAAGAAGCGCCCCAACACCTCTTGCGTCCGCTCGACGATCGTGCTTTCGCGACGGCCGGAGAGGGACTGGAGCGCCTGCCACGCGCGCTCGGCCGCGCGCTCCATCAGGTCTTTGTTCTCGCGCAGATAGATCACCCCGCGCGAGACCAGTTCGGGCCGGCCGGTCACCGCGCCGGTGGCCGCGCTGATCGGCACGATGGCCAACACAAAGCCCTCGCGCGCCAGGATCTCCCGCTCGCGCAGCACGGCCGGGCCGACATCGCCCACGCCGGCGCCGTCCACGAAGACCTCCTCGTTCGGGATGTGCTCGACGATGCGCGCGGCGTCGCGCGTCAGCTCGAGCACGTCGCCGTTTTGCAAGATGAAGATGTTCTCCTGCGGAATGCCCAACTGCCGGGCCACGCGCGCGTGGGCGTGCAGATGGCGCAGCTCGCCGTGGATCGGCACGAAGAAGCGCGGCCGGGTGAGCGCCAGCATCAACTTCTGCTCCTCCTGGCTGGCGTGGCCCGAGACGTGTACCGGCGCCAGCGGCGGATAGATCACCTCGGCCCCGCGCGCGATCAGCTTGTTGATGACCCGCGCCACTTCCTCCTCGTTGCCCGGGATCGGCGTGGACGACAACACGATCGTGTCGCCGGGCTTGATCTCGATCTGGCGGTGCGTGCCCTCGGCCATGCGCGCCAGCGCGGCCTCCGGCTGGCCCTGGCTGCCGGTGGTGACGATGGCCACGCGGCGGTCGGGAAGGCGCAACGCCTCGTTGAGGTCCACCAGCAACCCCTTCGGCACGTCCAGATGTCCCAGCTCGCGCGCGATCTCGACCGTCTTGAGCATCGAATAGCCCGCGAGCGCCACCACGCGATCGTGATCGTGCGCGGCATGGATCACCTGTTGCACCCGGCTGAGCAGCGACGCGAAGGTGGCGACGATGATCCGGCCGGGCGCCTCGCGAAAGATCTGATCGAACGCGGGCGCGATGACCTGCTCCGAAGGGGTATAGCCGGCCCGCTCGCTGCCGGTCGAATCGGAGAGCAGNGCCAGGACGCCCTGCGCGCCGAGCTGGCCCAGCCGGCTGAAGCCCGGACCGCCCCCGCGCACCGGCGTGTAATCGAACTTGAAATCGCCGGTATGGATCACCCGGCCGACCTCGGTGACGATGCACAGCCCCACGCCGTCCGGAATGGAATGGGTGATGGCCAGAAACGACACCTCGAACGGGCCCACGCGGAAGCCCTGTCCGGCCTCGATGCGCCGCAGGTTGGCGCGGCCGGCCAGGTTCGGCCATTCGCTCAGGCGCGCCTCGATCAGCCCGCACGCCAGCGGCGTGGCGTAGATCGGCGTCTCGAGGGGCACCACGTCGCGCAACAGATAGGGCAACGCGCCGATGTGATCCTCGTGGCCGTGCGTGATCACGATGGCGACGACATCGGCCGCGCGCGGCCGCAGATAGCTGAAATCGGGGATGACGACATCAATGCCCAACATGTCGTGTTCGGGGAACATGATGCCGGCATCCACGATCAAGATGGCGCGGCCATACTCGAAAAGCATCATGTTCTTGCCGATCTCCCCCAGGCCGCCGAGGGGGATCAGGCGCAAAGCTGACTGAACCATGGCTCCACTCCTCATTTGTCCGCATACGATATGATACCACCCCCGCAACGGGAAGACAACTCTCGCTTGCCAAAACGGGCCTTGTATGCCATAATCCCCCTGACCGCAAACGTCATCAACCACTCTCACAGGAGCCTGGGCAGCATGGCCGATATCTCCGCTTATGATGTGATCGTGCTCGGCGGCGGGCCGGGCGGCTACGTGGCCGCCATCCGCGCCGCACAGTTGGGCAAGAAGGTCGCCGTGGTCGAGCGCGAGGCGCTCGGCGGCGTATGTCTGAACTGGGGGTGCATTCCGACCAAATCGCTGTTGCGCAACGCCGAACTGGCCGCCATCCTGACGACCGAGGCCAGGGAGTTCGGCTTCAGCTTCGACAACCTCACCCTCGACTACGCGGCCGCGCAGAAACGCAGCCGCCAGGTCTCCGACCGGCTGGTGCGCGGCATCGGCTTCCTCTTCCGCAAGAACGGCGTCACGCTGGTGCAGGGCACCGGCAAGTTCATCGGCCCGCGGCAGGTGCGGGTCGAGCCGACGGGGCAGGTGCTGGAGGCGCCCAAGATCATCATTGCCACCGGCGCGCGGCCGCGCGCGTTGCCCGGCATGGTCGTGGACGGCCAGAAGATCATCACCTCGCGCCAGGCGCTGGAGCTGACGACCGTGCCCAAGCGCCTGGTCATCGTGGGCGCGGGCGCCATCGGCATGGAGTTCGCCTACGTGTTCCGCGCNTACGGCGCGGCCGTCACGGTGATCGAGATGNTGCCGCACGTGCTCCCGCTGGAGGACGAAGAGACGGCCGCCGAGGTCGCGAAGGCGTTCAAGAAGCAGGGGATCGTCACCCTGGTCAACACCCGCACCGAGGCCGTGGAACCGACCGCCGATGGGGTCAACGTGCGGGTCAAGGATCAGGCCACGGGCCAGGAACAGACGATCAGCGCAGACGTGGTGCTGGTGGCCATCGGCGTCGCGGCCAACAGCGAAGGGATCGGCCTGGAGGCGGCCGGCGTGCAGACCGACAAACGCGGCTTCATCCCGGTCAACGAAACCATGCAAACCAACGTGCCGCACATCTACGCGATCGGCGACGTGACCGGCAAGCTGCTCCTGGCGCATGTGGCGAGCGCGCAGGGGATCGTGGCGGCCGAGCACCTGGCCGGCCACGAGACGCGGCCGATCCGCGACGCCGACTACGCGTTCATGCCGCGCTGCACCTATTGCAAGCCCCAGGTGGCCAGCCTGGGCTATACCGAGGCGCAGGCGAAGGAAAAAGGATACGAGATCAAGGTGGGGAAGTTCCCCTTCATCGCCAACGGCAAGGCGCTGGGCCTGAACGAAAAGGATGGCTTCGTCAAGATCATCGCCGACGCCAAGTACGGCGAGATCCTGGGCGCGCACCTGGTCGGGCCCGAGGTGACGGAGCTGTTGCCCGAGCTGGCGCTGGCGCACACCTGGGAGCTGACCGCCGAAGAGATCGCCCGCACCGTGCACGCGCATCCGACCCTGGCGGAATCGCTGATGGAGGCTGCGCACGCGGTGAGCGGGCAGGCGATCCACATCTGATCCGGGGCGACGACGCATGCCATCTACCGACATCCTGATCATCGGCGGCGGCATCGTGGGCCTGGCGACCGCGTATACGCTGACGCAAACATACCCCGACAAGCGCATCATCGTGCTGGAGAAGGAGGCCGGCCTGGCGTATCATCAGACCGGCCACAATTCGGGCGTGCTCCATTCGGGGGTGTACTACAAGCCCGGCTCCTTGAAGGCGATCAACTCGCTGGCCGGCCGGCGGGCCATGCTCGAGTTCTGCGACCGCGAGGGCATCCCCTACAAGATCTGCGGCAAGGTCATCGTGGCGGTGGACGCGGCCGACGAGGAGCGGCTGGCGATGTTGTACGAGCGCGGCCGGGCGAACGGCCTGGCGGTGGAGATGATCGGCCCGGAGCGCCTGGCCGAACTGGAGCCGCACGCGGCGGGCCGGCGGGCGCTCTACCTGCCGCACGCGGGAGTTGTGGATTTTCGGGTGGTCTGCGACCGGCTGGCGCAACGGGTACGCGAGGCCGGCCACCGCATCTTGACCAACGCCGGGGTGTTCGGGCTGCGCGAGCGCGAGGACGGCGTGCGGGTGCAGAGCCGGGCCGGCGAGTTCACCGCGGCTTATGTCGTGAACTGCGCGGGGTTGCACTCCGATCGCGTGGCGGCGCTGGCCGGCAGCCGGCCGGCGGCGCGCATCATCCCCTTCCGCGGGGAGTACTATCGCCTGAAGCCCGAGGCCAGCCATCTGTGCAACAACCTGATCTATCCCGTGCCCGATCCGCAGTTCCCCTTCCTGGGCGTCCACTTCACGCGCACCGCCTGGGGCGAGGTGGAATGCGGCCCCAACGCGGTGCTCGCCTTCGCCCGCGAGGGCTATCGCAAGACGGACGTCAATCTGCGCGATCTGTGGGAGACGCTGAGCTATCCCGGCTTCCTCAAGCTGGCCACGCGCTACTGGCGCATGGGCGCGGGCGAGATGTGGCGTTCCATCAGCAAGGCCGCGTTCGTGAGGGCGCTCCAACGCCTGATGCCGGAGATCACCGCCGACCAGTTGGAGCCGATGCCTGCCGGCATTCGCGCCCAGGCCGTGGCAGCCGACGGCCGCATGTTGGACGACTTCGCGTTCGCCGAGAGCCCGCGCATGGTGCACGTGGTCAATGCGCCATCGCCGGCGGCCACCGCTTCCCTCAGCATCGGCCGCAGCATCGTGGAGAAGCTGGCGCAACGATTTTAAGCCCAGATAGGTTGCTGCTTGCAGGCGGTCTGCGACCGCCGTCCTCCCGGATTATCGAGAGGATGCCGATCGACACTATGAGCCCATGTCGCCAACGTCGGCGACGAAGCTGCCAGGCATAGTGAGGGCGCATACGGCTGCGCGGTGGCGCCGGCCCCCAGGCCGAACGACAGCACGGTGCGCCAATCGGATTACCGTATGTCCTAGCCAGTGTTCAAGGAGGAGTCCTATGGCTATCAAGTCGGTCACGCGTCGCGAGTTTTTGAAGAAGTCGGCCACGGCTGGCGTAGGCCTGGCAACGCTCCCGTTGTTGGCCAACTGCGCGCCCGCGCCCACCCCGGCGCCGGCAGCCGCCCAGCCGACGGCCGCGCCGGCCAAGGCTACCGCCCCCGCCGTCGTCACAACCGCCACGTTCAACTGGCAACGCTTCAAGGGCGAGAAGATCGAGATCACGTTTACCATGGGCAACATGGTAGACGTGCTGATGAAGTACCACAAGGAGTTCGAGGATCTGACCGGCATCACGGTCGGCGCGGAGCAGATCCCCGAACAGCAGGCGCGACAGAAGCAGGTCATGGAGTTCAACGCCGGCGCCACGTCGTTCGACGTCTGCCACTACTCCTACCATGTCCACAAGCGCCTGTTTGCCAAGAACAAGTGGACGGTAGACCTGCGCGAGTACCTGAACGACCCCACGATGACCCCGCCCGACTTCGACTGGAACGACTTCTCCCCCGGCGCCAAGGCCTACGCCACCGACACCGAGGGCCGCATCTGCTCGATCCCGATCAAGATAGACTTCTGGATGCTCTACTGGAACAAGGAACTGTTCCAGGCCAAGGGGATCGAGTATCCGAAGACCTTCGACGAAATGCTCGAAGCGGCCAGGAAGCTCCATGATCCGGGCAAGAACGTCGTGGGCTATCTGGCGCGCGGCCTGAAGAACGCCAATGTGCCGGTGTGGACGCACCTGATGCAGGGCTGGGGCGTGGACCCGATCGATGCAAAGGGCAACTTCTACACCGACTCGCCGGAGGCCATCGAGGCGGCCAAGCTCTATCAGAGCCTCCTCAAGAACTACTCCGCGGCCGGCGTCAGCGGCTTCAACTGGAACGAGTGCCAGTCGGCCTTCGTCCTGGGCCAGGCGGCCATGTGGCAGGACGGCATCGGCTTCGCCACGCCGCTGGAAGACAAGACCAAGTCGAAGGTCTTCGGCAAGGTCGGCTACGGCGTCTTCCCGAAAGGGCCCAAGGCGCAACATTCGGCGATGTTCGGCGACGGCATCGGCATCTCGGCTTTCAGCAAGAAGAAAGGCCCGGCCTACTTCTACTGCATCTGGGCCACCAGCAAGCTGAATCAGTTGCGCGTTCTACAGGCGGGCGCGGCGGTGCCTCCGCGCAGCTCGGCGCTGGGCAACCCCGACCGGGCCAAGGGCTCGACCATGCCCGCCGAATACTTCGAGTGCCTGGAGGGATCGGGCAAGATCCTGCGCGCCGGCCTGCCGGAGATCATTCCGGTCACCGAGTTCCGCGACATCTTCGGCATCGCGCTCACCAACATGATCGGCGGCGCCGACCCGGCCACCGAGCTGAAGAAGGCCACGGCCGACTTCAAGCCGATCTACGAGAAGAGCGAGAAGGGCTGATCGAAAGGCCCCCTCTGATCCTTCGTCGTGCGGCAGGAAGCCGCCGCGCCACCGCGCTTCCTGCCGCAGACCCTGGAGGTGACGATGCGATCCTGGCTCGACCATGTGCCCCGGCCGCTGCGAGCCGCCTTGCCCGGTCGTCACGGCTACTCGCGGCGACAGACCTATATCTTGTTCTTGCTTCCCGCCCTGGTGGTCATCTTCGCGGTGATCATCTTCCCGTGGCTGTTCACCATCTGGATGAGCCTGAACGACTGGCAGATGGGCATGCAGCGCGCCTTCATCGGCCCGGCGAACTTCCAGAACCTGGCCACCAACACGCGTTTCCTGGAGACGATCCCGCGCACGCTCTTCTTCACCGTGTTGGGCGTGATTGCGCCGCTGGTCCTCGGCGTGTTCGCGGCCGAGGTGTTTCATCAGCAGTTTCCGCTGCGCGGACTGCTGCGCGGCATCTTCGTCATGCCCATGATGACCACGCCGGTCGCCATCGCCCTCATCTTCATCATGATGTACCACCCCCAGCTCGGCGTGCTCAACTACCTGTTGAGCCTGGTCGGCATTCCGCCGCAATTGTGGATCTACGACAAGAACACGGTCATCCCGGCCCTGGTGCTGGTGGAGACGTGGCAATGGACGCCCCTCGTCATGTTGATCGTCCTGGGCGGACTGGCCGCGCTGCCCACCGAGCCGTACGAGTCGGCCGTGATCGACGGCGCCAGCTATTGGGACATGTTCCGCTACATCACCCTGCCGCTGGTCACCCCGTTTCTGATGGTGGCGCTCATCATCCGCACGATAGATGCGCTCAAGAGCTTCGACATCATCTTCGTGATGACGCAGGGCGGGCCGGGCACCGCTTCGGAGACGATCAACATCTATCTTTATCTGCAGGCCTTTTCCTTCTTCAACATCGGCCATGCCTCGGCGGTCGTGATCGTCTTCTTCGTGATCATCTTGGCGCTCGCCCTCATCCTGCTGGCGGCCAGGGAGCGGTTGCGATGGACACAGTAGCCGATCTCGATGCCCTCAAACATCGCCTGCGCAAGCTGGGCAACAAGCTCGCGCTGGGCTTCGCCCTGCTCATGGTGATCACGCCCGCGCTCTTCGTCATGTTCTGGATGTTGTCGCTGGCCTTCAAGAACGAAATAGACAACATCGCCTATCCGCCCGTGTGGATCCCCAACCCGCCGACCCTGGCCAACTACCAGCAGGTCTTCGAGCGGAGTCCGTTCGGCCGCTACACGATCAACAGCGTCATCGTCTCGGGCTCGGCCACGTTGATCGGCCTGCTGTTGGGGGTGCCGGCGGCCTACGGCATCGCCAAGGGCAAGGCGATGGGCATGGGCATGCTCATCATGGTGGCGCGCATCACGCCCGGCCTCTCCTACCTGATCCCGCTCTTCACCCTCTTCCGCTTCCTCCGGCTGACGGGCACCCTGGCGCCCGTGGCGATCACGCATCTGGTGATCACCATCCCGATGATCGTGTGGGTGATGATCAGTTTCTTCGAGGATATCCATCCGGAGCTGGAAGAGGCGGCGCTGGTGGACGGCTGTTCGATCTGGCGCGCGTTCGTCAGCGTGTCGCTGCCGCTGGCGCGGCCGGGCATCGCGGTCGCCGCGATCCTGGCCTTCATCCAGTCGTGGAACAACTTCATCTTCGGTGCGGTGTTGGCCGGCCGCGAGACGCGCACCCTGCCCGTCGCGGTGTTCAACTCGATGACCTACGAGCAGCTTTCGTGGGGGCCGCTGGCCGCCGCCGCGCTGATCGTGACATTGCCGACGCTGCTGTTGACGATCTTCGTCCAGCGCCACATCGTGACAGGACTGGCGGCCGGCGCGGTCAAGGGGTAACAGGTGCTCAGGGGTCCGGCTTCGCCGCGGGACCTCAGAGGTCCCGCGGCGCCAGGCCATCGCCGTCCACCTCCCCAGATGCCTCATGCCGTAAGTCATGGTGGTCCTCGCCTTTTTCTCATCGGACATACCCCAGATTTGACATCGCGAGCCGATTCGATATAATAGAGCCGTACTTAGAATTATTCTAAGTTTAATTCTATATTCTCGCAGCAGATTTTGATAGACAAGCGTTACGCGATACAGACTTTCATCTGGTCACCCTGACCTGTTGGCCATACAGGCCAGGGTAACCGGCGTCATAGGCTTGCCAGCGCCAGCAATTCCGGATGTACCGCCCGCGTTTGCCGGCGCGTTGTGCGTCCAGGCCGCCCGGCGATCAATCGCCGGGCTACAGAGCAGCGCCCCGTGAACGGGGCTGACAGAAAGAAGAAAGCGCCATGCCGACCCCATTGCAATTAACCCGTCAACGAGAAGCGGTGCTGGCGGTAATACAGGAATCGGAAAAACATCTGACGGCCCAGGAAATCTACGATCGAGTGCGCCAGCGCCTGCCCGGCATCGCCTACGCCACCGTCTACAACGCGCTGGCGTATCTGCTCCAGGCCGGCCAGATACAGGCGGTACATCTGGGCAGCGGCGCGACGCTATACGATCGCAACCTGGCCCGACACGACCACCTGGTATGCCGTCAATGCGGCAAGGTACTGGACTACTGCTTCCCCGACCTGGACCGCGCCCTGGAAGAGATCGCCCACACCACGGGCTTCCAGGCCCAAAAAGTAGAGTTGACTTTTATCGGCCTGTGTCCCGATTGCCAGCGATAAAATACAGGCGTTGAGTTCACCATTCACACCGCGAAAGGAACAGCGTATGAGCGACAATAGCAGACATCCGGCGACGGGCAGCCTTCACACGGTCGGCCGAGGTCCGTCGAATCGAGACTGGTGGCCGAACCAGTTGAACCTCAGGATCCTGCACCAGAACTCTCCCTTGAGCAACCCGATGGGCGAGGACTTCAACTACGCCGAGGAGTTCAAAAAGCTNGACTACGAGGCTCTGAAGCAGGACCTCTACGCGTTGATGACGAATTCCCAGGACTGGTGGCCGGCCGACTGGGGCCACTACGGGGGGCTCATCATTCGGATGGCGTGGCATCTGGCCGGCACCTATCGCATCGGCGACGGCCGCGGGGGCGCGAGCTGGGGCCTCCAACGCTTCGCCCCGGTCAACAGCTGGCCGGACAACGTCAACCTCGACAAGGCGCGGCGGCTGCTGTGGCCGATCAAGCAGAAATACGGCCGGAAGATCTCGTGGGCCGACCTGATGATCCTGGCGGGCAACTGCGCGCTGGAGTCCATGGGCATGAAGACGTTCGGCTTCGGCGGCGGCCGCGAAGACGTATGGGAGCCGCAAGAGGACGTCTACTGGGGGCCCGAGCGCGAGTGGCTGGGCGACCAGCGCTACTCCGGCGACCGGGAGCTCGAGAATCCCCTGGCCGCCGTGCAGATGGGCCTGATCTACGTGAACCCGGAAGGCCCGAACGGCAACCCGGATCCGGTGGGATCGGCCCGCGACGTACGCGAGACATTTCGGCGCATGGCCATGAACGACGAAGAGACGGTCGCGTTGATTGCCGGCGGCCACACCTTCGGCAAGGCCCATGGCGCGGCTCCGGCGTCGCATCTGGGCCCCGAGCCCGAAGGCGCTCCCATCGAAGAACAGGGCCTCGGCTGGAAGAACCGCTTCGGCACCGGCAAAGGCCCCCATACGATCACCAGCGGCATCGAAGGCGCCTGGAAGCCGAACCCGACCCGCTGGGACATGGGCTATCTGAAGGTGCTGTTCAAATACGAGTGGGAGCTGACCAAGAGCCCGGCCGGCGCGTACCAGTGGGTGGCCAAGAATGTCGAGGAAGAGGACATGGTGGTCGACGCGCACGACCCGTCGAAGAAGCACCCGCCGATGATGACCACGGCCGACCTGGCCTTGCGCTACGACCCGGCCTATCGGGCCATTGCGCAGCGCTACCTGGAGAACCCCCAGGAATTCGCCGATGCCTTCGCCCGCGCCTGGTTCAAGCTGACCCACCGCGACATGGGGCCGCGCGCACGCTATCTCGGCCCGGAGGTGCCGGCCGAAGANCTGATCTGGCAAGACCCCATCCCGGCCGTGGACCACGAGCTGATCAANGCGGACGACATCGCCGCGCTCAAGGCCCGCATCCTGGCCTCGGGGCTCTCNATCCGGGAGCTGGTCTACACCGCCTGGTCAGCGGCCGCCACCTTCCGCAACTCCGATAAGCGCGGGGGCGCCAACGGCGCGCGCATCCGCCTGGCTCCGCAAAAGGACTGGGAGGTCAATGAGCCCGCGCAACTGGCGAAGGTGCTGGCAACCCTCGAGGGCATCCAGCGGGAGTTCAACGCCGCGCAGGCCAACGGCAAGAGGGTTTCGCTGGCCGACCTGATCGTCCTGGGCGGTTGCGCCGCGGTCGAGCAGGCGGCGAAGAACGCTGGTTATGCGGTGACTGTGCCCTTCACGCCGGGGCGCATGGATGCATCCCAGGAGCAGACCGACGTCGAGTCATTCGCCGTGCTCGAACCGTTTGCCGACGGGTTCCGCAACTACCAGAAGGCGAAGTCGGCCGTGCGGGCAGAGCACCTGCTGGTGGATCGCGCGCAACTGTTGGCGCTCACCGCGCCGGAGATGACGGTCCTCNTCGGCGGCATGCGCGTCCTGGAAGCCAATTTCGGGGGGTCCCGCCACGGCGTCTTCACCGACCGGCCGGGCGCGCTCACCAACGACTTCTTCGTGAACCTGCTCGACATGCGCACGGAGTGGCATCCGGTCGACGGGGACGGCGAGGTGTTCGAGGGCCGCGATCGCAAGACGGGCGCGCTTAAGTGGACCGGCACCCGCGTCGACCTGATCTTCGGCTCGAACGCTCAACTGCGGGCCCTGGCCGAGGTCTATGCCTGTGACGATGCCCAGGAGAAGTTCGTGCACGACTTCGTGGCGGCGTGGAACAAGGTCATGAACCTGGACCGCTTCGACCTGGCCCGGGCGTAAAGCGAAATTCATGTCGCCTGGCGAGAAATGCATCTCGCAAGGCGTAAGGCGAAATTCATTTCGCCGCCCGGCTGCTGAACACCGTCGAAAAGAAATAGCGCCCGACGCCAGCTTGTCGTCGGAACATCACGTGCCAGGCACCTGAAAGGTTGCCTGGCACGTGCGCTGCAATGATCAGGTTACAGCCCATGCCGGGAGCGCCGCCACAGCGGGTAAAGAGCTCACACAAAGGCACAAAGCACGCAAAGAGCAGGTCCGTGCTGTCAGTCGTCTTCGTGTCTTGGTGTCTTTGCGTGAAGCAGTTGAGCCAGGTTCATGGGTGAGCCTGGTTCAACTGCTTTTATGAGGCCGGAGTGACGACTGTAAGACCAGGAACGCGTTGAAATTCGGCGCTGTTGACGGTGATCACACCGTAGCCAGCCGCGCGCGCAGCGGCTGCAACGATCAAATCGTGGGCACCGATGGTTTGACCGGCGCTCTGCATTGCAGCCCAAAGCTCCGCATGGACGCGTGCGGTCTCCAAGTCAAACGGGAGAATGGGAAAGAGACCGAGGAGATACTCAACAAACTGCGCCCTTTTCTCGCGTATCGGGCCATCTACGGCACGATGCACGCCATGCAACAACTCGCTCGCGGTGATCGCAGAGAGNGCAAANGGTTCATCACTGAATNTGATCGCCAGCTCGGTCAACGAAAGACGCCCCCGCTCTGCTTCAATCAGCACGTCGCTGTCAATCAGGAATCCCATGCGGTATCCTCCGGTGAAGCGACATGGGCTTTCAGAGCGGTCAGCTCGGCTGCCCAGGCCTCGGCGTCACAGGGGTCGAGACGTGGACGAGCCTCCCATAGCTCTGCCAGCCGCGCGCCCGTTAATGGTTCGTTGGCCGGCGTCAACTTGGCGACTACTGTCCCACCACGCGTAAGCAGATATGAGCGACGTTGATAGTAGATGCGATTGACAAGATCTGAAAAATTCCGGACTGCGTCGGTGACTGAGATAGTGGTGAGCATGTGCCTTGACTCCCTTCCTTATCTTCGCTTGACCCTCTCATGCAGACTCAGCTTTATCTTTGACAATATCAGTAGATCACAATTTTGCTGCTCCAAGCCGGTCTGTGACCGGCGGTCGGGGGTCACAGACCCCCTCTGAGCTTGAATCTGTGATCTACTGAATATGGTAATCAAATAATCAGATGGTGTCAAGCTATTCCGAAAGGTGGTATAACCGCCGTCGAGCCCGCAATGCCAACCCTACCTTCTGCCAACGCGTCGTCGTGGCGCGGCGGGTGAAAACGTCGTAGCCGTTGCGGCGGATCGCAGCGTGGATGCCCCATAGACCTCCAGCCCAGCCATGACGCCCCAGCGGCCC
>JGI24188J35168_1000977_pt1 | contig 16937 bp, 11 predicted proteins | sample YNPBryantNP2012_FD_35168 | JGI IMG/M metagenome (IMG submission 35168) | reverse complement strand
CAGGTGCTCGGAGCGGACGGCTGCCAGGGGACGGGGGTGGCGAACTTCACCAGCGGCGCCGCGTTCCCCTTCGTCGTTCAGCCGCCCAACGCCCAGCCGGCCACGGTCCTGACGTGTTTTCAGAAGCCCAGGTGCATGTGCCGCGCCAACCCGCCCGAGTCCCAGAAGATGGAATGCTACCAGGCGCAGCAGGCCTACAGTGTGATCGCCCGGATCGGCACGCAATGGTTCGGTGCGGATCTCGTGACGTACAGCGGTACGGCCAAGGCCTGGGCCTGTGCGGACGGCCAAGGTGGCGCCGGGAACTTCTGAGNGAGCGGGGCCCCGAGGGCCGGATTCAGCTCCGCTGCATCGCGACNTGGATCTGCACCGGGATGACGTGACATTCATCTGCGGTGATGACGATCCCTGCGATGGTTTGCGGCTTGTAGCCGGGCGCCTCCGCAATGAGCGTGTACTGGCCGGGTCGNTCGCCCGCGCCCACGTACACGCCGGAGCGGACCTCGTCCAGAATCTCCGTGTAGGGCTGGCTCTCGTCGGTGAGCGTCAGGGTGGCGCCGGTAATGGCGGCGCCCGTCTCGGCGTCCGTCACGGTCACGTTGAGACCGTACACGAAGACCGTGGTGCAGGCACGGCCGCCCGGCAGCGTACCGTCGTCCGGCACGATGATGATGGAGGGACAACCCCGGAAGACAACAGCCGTCAGGAGCAGCGACATCGTGATTCTCATGGCACTCATCCCTGAAAAAGCCGATGCAACGCAAACCCAAAGGCGGCGTAGCGATTCTAGACGCCCCCAGGTTTCCGGGTGAAGCCGTGTAGGACGCCCGATGGGGCCCCCTGCTCACGCGGGCGTAGCGGAATGGTGGGTGCGAGGGACAGGGGCTGGGGTGATGGGAAGTCGCGGCGTCACAGAAGGTTGGCCGCCAGCTCCGCGAGTCGGCTTCGCTCGCCCTTGCACAGCTCGATATGGGCGGCAATCGGCTGGGAGCGGAAGCGGTTCACCACGTAGTTGAATCCGTTGCTTCCCGAGTCCACGTAGGGGTTGTCGATCTGATACGGATCACCCGTCAGGACCACCTTGGTCCCCTCGCCGACCCGCGTGATGATCGTCTTGACCTCCAGGGGGGTGAGGTTCTGCACCTCGTCCACCACCATGTAGTGATTCGCGATGCTCCGCCCGCGGATGTACGCCAGCGGCTGGATCTCGATGAGCCCGCTGCGCCAGAGCTCGCGCAGGCTGCTGCGGCCCCCCAGGGNGCCGGCCGAATCGAGCAGGAACTCCAGCGTNTCGCTGATCGGCTGCATCCAGGGGTAGAGCTTCTGCTCGACGCCCCCGGGNAGGAACCCGATGTCCTTGCCGACCGGAAACGTCGGCCGCGAGACCAGCAGGCCCTTGTAGCGCTTGCGGATNAGGACCTCGTGAAGCCCGGCCGCCACGGCCAGCAGNGTCTTTCCCGTGCCGGCCTTGCCCATGACCGTNACGAGCTTGAGTTCTTCGTTGAGCAGCGCGTCGAGCGCGAAGTGCTGTTCCTTGTTGCGCGGCCGGATGCCGCAGACGCCCATATTCATGTCCGGCACCGGCACGAGCTGCGAGCAGGTCGAGTCGACGCGGGCCAGCACGGTGGGCTTGCCGCTCGGGTCCTCGGGGCGGACCAGCACGAACTCGTTGGGATACGCCCCCTGGCCGGAGGCCAGCGGCACGCGATGGCCCTGGCGCAGCGCCTGAACCTGATCGAGGGGCAGGGCCATTTCCACCTGTCCGGTGTAGAGGTCGGCCAGCCCCACGCGGTCGGACTCGTAATCCTCGGCCCGCAGACCGAGGGCATCGGCCCGGATCCGAAGGTTGATGTCCTTCGACACGATGACGACGGGTTTGTCGGGTTCGTCCCGCTGGATCTGCAGCGCGACCCGGAGGATGTTCGTGTCGGCCTGCCCGTTCTGGCGGCGGGCGGAGGCCACATCCTCGATGCCGCCGCAATGGACGCGCAGCAGGCCGCCGTTGGGCAGGGCCACGCCTTCGGAGAGACTTCGCGACTGGCGCAAGGCATCGAGGCGTCGGGAGACCTCGCGGGCGTTCTGGCCTCGATCCGAGAGCTCCTTCTTGAACTGGTCGATCTCCTGGATCACGTCGATGGGGATGATGACCGTGTTGTCGTCGAACTGGAGGATCGATTGAGGGTCGTGCAGGAGGACGTTCGTGTCGAGCACGTAATTCTTCTTCATCGCCGCGAGTCCTTATAGAAGACGCGGCAAGGGCACGCAAGCGCCCCCCTTCGGCCCGGGGCTCGCAAACCGGATACCCCGACGGCTGCCGGAGGACGAGGCTCTCACGGCCGGAGCTGCCAGGAGATCCCCGGGGCGTTGCCGTGTGTAACTTGCCATTGCAACGCGGGTTGCGATTGACGGAAGGACCTTCACCCGGAAGGAACCTCTCGCACGGCTCGCCAGAACGGTCGAGCCGGCACGGTTCCTCCAATATCTTAACGGGAAATTAAACATGAGGCGCGTTGACGGGCGTCCGACCGGTGGCTACAGTAACGCGCGTTCGCCCTGAGGGGAAAAGCGCAACGCGAGGGGGAAGGTCGGGCCGTGCAGGTGCCCGAATCGCGTCTCCCCCGACCGTCAAGTCGCAAGCGCTGGGAATCGCCGCGTGGGCGAGCTACTCCCCGGGTGGACGTGACACTCAGTCTTGTCTTGGAGGAGAACAGGCCATGAGAAGCATTCTGGCGGTAACGATTGTCATTGCGGCGATGACGGCATCGGCATCGGCGAGCCTGCTGATGTCGGACGACTTCAACGCCTACACGATCGGAAATCTCGCAGGGCAGGGAGGCTGGACCGCCCACAGTGCCTCCGGCACAAACCCCGTGCAGGTCGTGCCGGGCACGCCGCCTTCGGACAAGGAGATTCAGTTGTTCCAAGGCAGCGGGTCACGGGAGGACGTGTATAAGCCCCTGGGCATGGCCATGGGCCCCGGTGACAAGTGGTACGCCGGCTTTACGGTCGTGGTGAGCGGCCCGGTCGACTCGAACGATTACTTCGCCCACTTCTTCCAGTATTACTCCGGCCAGTACTACTTCCCGAGCAAGGTCGGGGTGACCACCAAGACAGGCTCGGATTACACCTTCTATCTGCACCAAGGCAGCGGCAGCGGCAATCCCGGTTCGCCCAGCGGCACGACGCAGCCCTGGCCGACGGGTTTCTCGTTCGGTACCCCGCACCGGCTCGTGGTTTCGTATGAGTACAGCACCGGCCTGGGCGAGCTGTGGGTCGATCCCGACTGTGCCGCCGGCCCCGACGGCAACCCGAAGATCACCGTGGTGAACTCGGCCTCGGCCCTCATCGAAGCTGACCGGTATGCCTTCCGTCAGGGGGGCAACGCAGCCGGCTCGCAGCTCGTGGACGATGTCAACGTCGCCACGACCTGGATGGAGGCCTGTGTGCCCGAACCCGCAACGATCGGCCTTCTGGCCGCCGGTCTGATGTGGGTCGGCCGCCGTCGTCGGGCGCTCTGAGACCCCGCCCGGGCTTCCGTCCCCGGGGACGGTGCGACGGCGTAGGGCTTGGCGCGGAGGCCGGCGAGCCGCCGCTCTGGCCAGGGCTTGGCAGGACAAAGATGGCTGACGGTGGGCATGCCGTGGAACGGCCTGGCCCGACGGGATAGGATGCGCCCTATCCGCAGCCGCCATCGTTCGGACGGCACCGTGGGGTGCCAAGCCGAGGACGAGTTGCGGCGGCCTTGCGGGCGCACCGGAGAGACCGCTTTTCATGCCGGACGGCGATTCGCGGCACGGCCTGAGGCCTGTCGAGTCCGTAGCACGCGCGGCTCGGACCGATGGGCCTGTGAAGGCGTTCTGCATCGACTTCAACTGGGGGCCGAGCGGGGTGGCGCCCCCGGGGATGTACGCCCACGCCGACCCCGCCGAGCATGTCCGCTGGTATCACGAGTTCGGCGTCAACGTCATCCAGACCTTCTGCGTCACCTACAACGGCTACGCGTGGTATCCGAGCCGCGTGGCCCCGATCACGCCGGGGCTGAGGGCCCCGGAGTTTGTCAACGACGTGGTGCGGCTGGGGCGGCGTGTCGGGTTGCGGGTCTTCGGATACTTCTGCCTCGGCTCGAATCCGTGGTGGGAACAGCGGAACCCTGACCTGGTGCATTCCGACGCACACGGCATCCGCATACCCTTTACGCTGGAATACCTCGACTACTTCTGCCGGGTCGTGGAGGACGCGCTTCTCCGGACTGACGTGGAGGGCTTCATGATCGATTGGATCCGTCCGGTCCGCCGCAAGCGCTGGCTGGAGGCCGAAAAACGCATGTACGCCCAACTGATGGGCGAAGCGTTCCCCACGGCGGGCGAGCCCCCGGCCCCGGCCCTGCTGGAGTTCGAGCGACGAGCCATAGACCGGGCTTGGCGATACATTCGCTGGACCGTGCGGGCCACGCGGCCGGCGATCATCTGGACGAACCACCCCATCCTCCGCGAGGAGTATCCCATATGGGAGGACAGCCGGTTGCTCCGGGAGGTGGATTGGGTGCTCAACGAAGCCCCGGAACTCGAGCACGTCGCGTGGCTGCGGCAGCGCGTCGGACCTCAGACGCTCATCGTNCAGAACCTGTGCGGCTGGCAAGGCCATGATGCCGAGGCCTGGCGCAAGCTGGACCTTACGGCCGTCGGGCTGTACGGCTTCGCAAAGGCCGACGAAAAAACAACCCTTGTGGACCTGTCGGTACCCCACAACGCCCGCAACGTCGAGATCCTGAGGGCGGCCTACCGAGCGATCTGAGCGGCCCCTTCACGCGATGCCCGCGTTCACGGAGGCGATCACACCCGGGAGATCGATCCGGGATGGGCAGACCGCCCGGCACGCCCCGCACGCCGTACAGGATCCCGCCCGCGCCGGCCCGATCTCGGTCAGCAGGTCGCGAGCCCAGACCCGCTCGCCGTAGTGCACCGCATACGCGTGGCACCGGAGCAGGTCGGCCGCAGGCACGCCGTTCGGGCAGACGGCGTTGCACCGGCCGCAGTGCCGACACGCCCCGGCGGCGGCCGCGACCACCTCCTGCTCGATGGCGTCCAGGTCGGCGCGGCTGAGCGCGAGCGTCGGGACGGCGAGGTTCTCCTCCAGGATCTCGCGGCTGGGCATGTGCGAGTTGAAGGCATCGATGCCGCCGCGGTGCAGCAGGTAGGCATAGGCCTTCTGATGCGGACTGAGGGTGCGGCCCCGGAACATGTCGCCGTACGCCCTTTCGACGGCTTCGCCGCGCACCTTGCCGCCGGTCTTCATGCTGACGACACCCACGCCGGCCTCCCGGAGCTTGCGGATCGCCGAGCTCAACTCGGCGACGGTGCCCGGGTGGACCGCGAGCATGACGACGTCGTACCGCCCGGTCTGCGCCGCCAGCTCGCAGACACGGGCGACGTTCGTATGCGTGGCCAGGCCGAAGTAGCGGACCTTACCGGCCTTGCGGGCCTTTTCGAACGCCGCGTACAGCGAGTCCATCGTCACGACCCACTCGTGTTCGACGCCCTGAACCATGTAGCAGTCGATGGGCTCGGTCTTGAGCTTGCTCAGCGACGCCTCGAGCTGATCCGACCAGAGCCGGGCGGCCTTGTCGTCCTCGCCCCTCCTGATCGTCATCGTCGGCCACCCGATGTCGCGGGCCTTGCTGACCACCCACACCCGGTCGCGGTTCCGTCTGAGGAAGCCCCCGATCACTTCCTCGCTGGCCCCGTATCCCTGCGAGGTGTCGAGGTAGTTCACGCCCCGATCGACGGCGATCTCCATCAGGCGGGTATCGCCCCCGCCGCTGCGATAAAGCCCCGCGGCTCCGAACACACAGCGGCTGGCCATGAAGTTCGTGCGTCCCAGTCTGGCGTACGTCATGGTCGGCTGCCGGTTTCGCCACTCGAGCGCAGGCTGCGTGGCCGGCTTCGTCTGAGCGCCGAGCGCGGCGATGCCGCCGACGGCCGTTCCGCCGACCACAACACGACCGGTCCGTTCAAGAAACTCGCGTCTGGTGATCTGATGCGACATGTGCCACCTCCGAAAGGCGCCCGGCGGTTCAGACCGTGAGGACGAACGCCTCACGACCGATCCCGCCTCTCCTCGCACGGCCCTCGTGCCCGTCCTTTCACGGTCAACCGGATACCAACGAAGCGGTCCCTATCGCACCCGCCCGGATCCACGGGACGGATCGCCCCGGCGATCCCTGCCTCCGACCGAAGCCCGCACCGCGCCGATTCTCTCCGCTGGGTGTTGGCGCAAAGCTCGCCCGTACGCTCATGGCAGGCGGTCGTCCTCGCGGAGCGCCAGAGGCGGCCCGAGGACCTCGTTGAGGATGATCGCCTCTCGAAGGCGGTCACGGCTCAGGACGATTCGCGCTGGACGCCGCGCGGAAGCGGGCACCTCGGACGGGGCGGGCCTGGCCGGCTCGGCTCGGGGGACCGGCGGTTCCGCCGGCGCCACCCTCCGCTGCGCAGGGCGGGCTTCCGCCGCCGGCGGTGTGGGCGAACGCCGGACTGGGCGGAGCGGCTCGGACCGGCGCTGCGGCGGGGGGGGCGGAAGGCGTCGTTGGGGCGGACGGCCTTGGGGTCGGGTCGGAACGCTCGGCGGGCGGCGGCCGCGCTCAGGAGGCGGCCCGGTCTCGTCCGCGCCGGCCGGCCCGGACCGCGAAGGCCCCCGGCCCCGCTCGCGGGCCTTGCCGATCACCCCGCCAAGCCCCGAAGCGACCAGCAGGATGATCACGACGACCAGTTCAGCTAAGTCATCCATCGGTTGTGGCCCGCCGATACCGCAGTCCGGCCTCGCCTACGTCCGCTTGGGTGGTTCGGGACCGCTCGCGCCGCCGATCGACTCCCTCATCGATGTGTCGGCCTGGATATTTCGGAGCCGGTAGTAGTCCATCACGCCGAGATTGCCGCGTCGGAAGGCCTCGGCGATAGCCAGCGGGATCTGGGCCTCGGCTTCCACGACCTTGGCGCGGTTCTCGACGACCATCGCCGCCATCTCGGCCTCCCGCGCGCGGGCCATAGCCGCACGCTTCTCGGCTTCGGCCTGAAAGCGCCGCTTGTCGGCCTCGGCCTGGTCGGCCTGAAGCTTGGCGCCGACGTTCTCGCCCACATCCACGTCGGCGATGTCGATCGAGAGGATCTCAAAGGCCGTGCCGGCGTCCAGCCCCTTCTCCAGTACCTTCTTGGAGATCACGTCCGGGTTTTCCAGGACCGCCTTGTAGCTTTCGGCCGAACCGATGCTCGTCACGATGCCCTCGCCCACCCGGGCAATGACCGTCTCCTCGGTGGCCCCGCCGATGAGCTGGCGGATGTTGGTCCGTACGGTCACGCGGGCCTTGGCCTTGAGCTGGATCCCGTCCTTGGCGACGGCGTCGATCGTCTGCTTGCCGCTGGCGGGGTTGGGACAGTCGATCACCTTGGGGTTCACCGACGTGTGGACCGCGTCGAGAATGTCCCGCCCGGCCAGGTCGATGGCACAGGCCTGCTTCCAGGTCAGCCCGATGCCCGCACGATTGGCGGCGATCATCGCGTTCACCACATTGGGCACCCGACCGCGGGCCAGATAGTGCGTCTCGAGGTCATTCGTCGTGATGTCCAGCAGCCCCGCCTTGACCGCCTGGATCTTGCTCAGAACGATGATCCGCGCGTCCACCTTCCGCAGCCGCATCCCGATCAGGTCGAACAGTGAAACGCCCGCGTTGCTCATGAAGGCCTGAAGCCACAGCCCGAAGAACTGTGCCACGATCAGGATCACGAAGATCAGCAGGACGATAATGACGATGGCGACGATCCAGCCGAGGTTGTCCGCCACCTGCCCCAGCATCGGCAGCCACGCGTGCATGAGGATCACCTCTCTTTGCCCCGGTCCGGACCGGCTGTCCGGACGGCCCATGCGGTTACGCCGCCCCGCCGCCCTCCTCCAGCGGCCGGACGGCCAGCGACATGTTCACGATCCCAACCGCCCGCACCGGCACGCCGCGGGCGATCATCCCCGATTCCGCCACGCACTCGAGTTTCCGATCTCCGAACCGGCATTCTCCCACCGGCCGAAGTGGCGTCAATGTCGTGCCCACCTGACCGACGAGCGGCCGGAGCAGGTCCACACGCGCCCCGATGTCCTCCTCCGTCAGCACGGGGTTCGGCGGCGAGATCCGCCGTCCGATCGGCGTGCGATGCCAGTGGCGAACGGCCAGGACCGTCGCCGTCGGCAGGAGGATCGCCAACGCCACGATGGCGACATATCCGGCCGGCTCACTCATGACGAAGGTCCGGTAGACCGCCCAACCCAGAAAGGCCACACCGGCCAGCGACAACAGGGCGTGCGACGGCAGGAAAATCTCCGCGACCAGTAAGGCGATGCCTACGGCGTAAAGGAGGAGCAACGCCAGTACGGGATCCGCGTCCGTGATGCCGAAACCGACGATATCCATGAGCACCGGACCCACGCGCCACTCCCATCGAACGGCGGCGTCCCTGGGGCAGATGCCGGAAGGCGGGAGAGCGTCGCACAGACCCGGGGCGGACCGCCGGCCACGGCCCGTGAGCCGGCCGGAGGCCCAACGCCCCGCCCGCCGCTTCTCAGGTCGCCGGGCGGATTCGCCGCACCACGACACGGTTGGCTGCCCGGTCGATCACCTCGACCCGTTCGCCCGGGGCGATGAACTCGCCGTCGCTGACGACATCGACGAGCGTCGCGCCGAACCGGGCCTTGCCGGCCGGTCGCAGCGGCCCCTCGGCCCGGCCGACATCCCCGATGCGGGCGATCTCGCCGCCCGAGTCGGGGGCCACATCCTCCGGGGTCGGGTTCGGCGGGATGATCCGCCGGAAGTAGGGCGTGCGCGGCATCACCCGACTCAGGGCGACCATCCCGGCGACCGAGGCCAGCAACCCCAGCGCGATCACCCACAGCCCCGTCTTGAGGCCGTCCACGGTGTACTGGAGGGTCGGCCAGTTGAACGGGGCGAAGTCCCGCGGCATGAACGTCGCCAGAAGCCCCACACCGATCAGCAGGATTCCGGAGATGCCGGCCACGCCGAAGCCCGGGAGCACGAAGATCTCGACCGCCAGCAGGACGACGCCGGCCACCACGAGCACGATCTCCCACGCCTGCGCCAGACCTGTCAGATACGGCGCGCCGAGGAAGATCACCAGGCACACGAGCGCCACGATGCCCGGCAGCCCCACGCCCGGGGTGTTGAACTCGACGTAGGCCGCCAGCAGCATCACCATGAACAGGATGCCCCGGACCAGCGGCGAACTGAGCCAGGCCACGAGGTGTTCGGTCCAGGTGTATTCCAGCCGCACCAGACCGCCGCGGATGTCGAGGAAGTCCCTCAGCTCGCCCTCCGAGGAGACCTTCCCCTTGGCAAAGCCGTAGGCGATCGCCGCATCCTGACCCATCGTCAGGAGCTCGCCTGAGGGCACCACCGGCTGCGGCACCGCCCCCAGGGGCGGCGCATTCCTCACGTAGNGCCACTCCGTACGGCTCGCCTCGTCCGAGANCGGCTCGCTCAGACTTCGCCGCCGCGGGCGGGCCTCGTCGTCCTTCTTTTCGATCGCCTCCGTCCGGCCTGTACTCGTCGCCGTCTCGAGCCCGAAAAGCCGATCCCTCTCCCCCGGGGTCACGAACCGCCGCTCGCCCGTGCGGCTGTTCTCGACCCAGTACAGTTCGATATCCGGCCGGATCATCGCCAGGCACATCTTCGGGTCGTAGCCGTGACGATTGGCCGAATCGCGCAGCTCCTCAATGAGCGGGNTGGTGAACTTCGGCTCGACATCCTCGGGAACGGCACTGAAGCCCTCGGGGCCGACCATGATCGGCTGCGCGTCGCCGATCTTGCTCCGGGCGCTCATCACGATCTCGTCGCAGGCCATCGCGATGAGCGCGCCGGCGCTGTAGGCGTCGGGGTTCACCCACGCCACCGTATGAATGTCGTCCAGGTCGTTCTTGATCAGCGTGCAGATCTTCAGGGCGGTCGTAGCCATTCCACCCGGGGTGTCGAGCTCGAAGATGATCACGTCCGCCCCGCCCTGCCGAGCCGTGTGTGCGCGACGCTGAAGGCTCTCCAGCGTCACGTCCGTGATTTCGTCTCGAATCGGGAGTATGTACGCCCTGTCGAACCCCTCCGGCGGCCTCGGCACGATGCGTCCCGAGGGGCGCGCCGGCTTGGATTCCGACCCGGAAGGCCGGCCCAACGCCCCGACGACCAGGAGCCCCAGGGCACACGCGCACACCAGCGAGGCGGCCCCTGCGTGCACCCCGCGACCGGGCCGCCGACGAGAACCGCCATTTGCGGGTGACCAAGCTGCCATGAGACGCGCAACTCCGCATAAAGCAATGAGTTGTCCGCTTACAGAATTCTATCGGACCCGGCCGAGCGCTGCAAGTTGAAAGACTGCCGTGTTTTTCGAGTCGCCGGGTTTGCCCGGTGTCCGCGCGGCCTCGGCCGACCGCTCACTTGCCGGGCGTGCCCGGGCAACGCAAGCAACAAGCTTCCCCCACTCCGGGTCCGCGAGTAGACTCCCCTTGCCGATCGACAGCATCAGGTGTCAGAGGACTCGTTCATGCTGCGCGACACGAAGGTTCCCCCCACGCTGGTCCTTCCCGCATTGCTCGCAGGCCTGGCTTGGGCTGCCCCGGCGGGCAGCCAGTCCGCCCCGCAAGAGGTGAGCTTCACTACCGACGACGGGGTGGTCATCGCGGCCGACTACTACGCGCCGCAGGTCCGGCGCGGCCTCCGGGCCCCGATGGTCATCCTGCTGCACATGTATCAGTCCGACCGGTCTGCCTGGGGCCCGCTGATGCCGCATCTCCGGGCGGCGGGGATGGCCATTCTGGCCATTGACCTTCGCGGCCACGGCGGGAGTATTGAACCGAGGGCCTTCCAGCTACGGGAAAGGGTCGCCGATCGCGACAGCAAGCTCTTTCGAGCGACGTACCGGGACGTCGCCGCAGCCTGCGTCTGGATGGCGGCGCAGGAGGAGGTCGATCCGGCCCGGTTCGCCCTGGTGGGCGCCGGCATGGGCGCGAGTGTCGCGCTGGACTACGCCGCCCGCGACAAGTCCGTGGATGCGGTCGCGTGCCTCTCTCCCGCAACCAACGACCTCGGCTTGGACTCGGTGGCGGCCGTCCGGAACTATGGCGCGCGTCCGGTCCTCCTGGTCGCCTCGGGGGCGGAAGCGGATGCGGCGGAGCAGCTTCGCCGCGCTGCCCGGCAGGCCACCGTGAAGCTCATCGGCGGGCCGGCGGGCTCGGACCCGGCCGCCCTGCACGGCACGCAGATGCTCGGGCGTGCCGGGGGCCTGGAACAGCTGCTGGTGGCGTTTGTGGAGAAGTCGCTCGGCCAAGCCACGAACGAACCGGTTGTGGCGAGCATCAATAGCGATGTGTACCACGTGCCGGGCACCAGCCACGCTCAGCGGATCAAGGACGAAAACCGCCGGTGGTTCAGTTCCGCAGCGGAGGCCGAGTCCCGCGGGCTTCGCCCGGTCAAGACGCGGACCAGCCGGAAGAAGACCGAGTCGTCCGCTCCGGAAAGGAGCCCTCCGCCGAGCGCGGGCCGGGCGGGCAGGTCTGCGGTTCGCTGATCGCGGGCCAGGTGCCGGGGCTGCCCTCAGCGCCCCCTTTGCGGCCGGCCTGATCGGGCGACCGGCCGGGACTGCGCCGGTGCACCCGCATCGCCGGGCTCCCAGGGAGCGACTGTTCATGTGATGGTTCGACCAGCTGGTGCCATGGGGGCGCGCCTGCCAATCGTCCGGGCGACTGCGGCCGGTCACCACGCGGCGTTGCGACCGCCGGTGGCCCGGTCACACTCTACGGTGCGCCCGCCGGGGGCGCGCAGCCTGTTGCAGCGGCTTGCCGGAGCGGGTATGCTTAGGACGACCAGCGGCGGGGCGTAGCTCAGCCTGGCTAGAGCGCTTGGTTCGGGACCAAGAGGCCGGTGGTTCAAATCCACTCGCCCCGAATTTCGTAAGTCACGTCGAACGCTGAGCTGGCGTACCTTCCTGCGTCGGGAAGTGCGGCTCGAGAGTCCTCAGATTGGGTGGTAGTACTACCAACGATCGCAGATTCGGGGTGAGCGTCCTGTGAACCCCCTCTTGTTTTCGCCGCCTCGGATTCGCGAGGATGCGGTCGGAGGTGCGCGATGGTGCGACATATCGAGGGCCCGGCGGCCGGGCGGAACCGACCTCTCCTGGATTCCCGCTTGCGCGGGAATGACGCAGGTGGCGCGTTGGCGCCCTTGACGACCCATCGTGCCCCGTATCGTCACCCCCGCGAAAGCGGGGGTCCAAGCTCACGCCACGGGCGCCCACCGGTCGCGCCCTCTCCCGCCCGCGGGCGGCCGCGTTGGGCCTTGCCGCGCGCGGGAATGGACGGAGGGGCCGCCTTGTCCTGGATTCCCGCTTGCGCGGGAATGACGGGGAGGCGGGGGCGGGTCGCGTGTTGCCGCTTGCGCGGGAATGACGCAGGGCCCGCGTTGGCGCCCTTGACGACCCATCACGCCCCGTATCGTCACCCCCGCGAAAGCGGGGGTCCAGACGGACCACACCTGCCTGCTGTGACGCGCAATTGGCGGCCCCGCGGGTGCCCCCGCCGAAGCGGCGGTCCAGACTCACGCCCCGGGCACCCACCGGTCGCGCCCCCTCCGGCCCGCGGGCGGCCGCGTTGGGCCTTGCCGCGCGCGGGAGTGACGGGAAGAGTTCGCCTTGTCGTGGATTCCCGCTTGCGCGGGAATGACGGAGGGGGCGGACCGGGGCGGTGCCGGCCGGCCTGGTGGCCTCGAGCAAGCGGCACGGCGTGGATCTGGTGGATCCGTTTGCGTATCTCAAGGACGTGCTGGCGCGGATCGCGGCGAGGCCGGTGAGCCAACTCGATGAATTCCTGCCGGACCGCTGGAAGGCGGCCCACGCGGCGCTGGCCGCCGACTGATTCGCCGGCCGGCACATTTGGCCACCCAGACGGGTTTCACAGGACGCTTACGTTTGCCTGGCCGCCGGCCACGGGGCTTGTCCGGGCATTCGATTGCGGCTTTAATAGGGGCATGCGACCGTGGATCTGCCGATGCAGGAGGGCTCCCGGCGGCCGGTGCGGCCCGCGCTTCTGGCGCGCCCATCCCGGCCGCCGCGACAACGACGCTTGACCCGTCCTGAGCGCCCGCGATCGGGTGCGTCTTCGCTTTCCCNGTTGTGCGTGGGTGTCCATAATGCCGTCCTGGTCGTCGTNTGGAGGTTNTCGTCGTGGCCGTACCGTATAACCAGCGTACCCATTCCTGCGGTGAGCTGCGGGCCGAGCACGTCGGGCAGGAGGTCGTCCTGGCGGGGTGGGTGAACAGCTACCGAGACCACGGGGACAACCTCGTGTTCATCGACCTGCGCGACCGATGGGGCGTTACGCAGCTCCGCTTCAACGTGGACACCGACCCGGAGGCCACGCGGATCGCCCGCACCCTGCGAAACGAATGGTGCATCGCCGTCCGCGGCGAGGTGCGCCACCGGGGCGACCAGGTCAGTCCCAAGTTCGCCACCGGCGAGATGCCCACCGGCGAGATCGAAGTCAGCGTCAAGGAGATCGACGTCCTCTCGAAGTCCGAGACGCCGCCTTTCGAGATCTCCGACTTCGCGGAGGCCAACGAAGACCTACGGTTGAAGTATCGGTTCCTCGATCTGCGGCGGCCGAAGGTGGCCCGGGTCTTTCACCTGCGTTCCCGGGCGGCGCGGATCATCCGCGAGTACTTCTTCGAGCACGGATTTCTGGAGATCGAAACGCCCTTCCTGACCAAGAGCACGCCCGAGGGGGCGCGGGACTATCTCGTCCCCTCGCGCGTCCAGCCGGGCTGCTTCTACGCCCTGCCCCAGTCGCCTCAGCTCTTCAAACAGCTCTTCATGATCGCCGGCTTCGACCGCTACGCCCAGATCGTCCGCTGCTTCCGTGACGAGGACCTCCGCGGAAACCGCCAGCCGGAGTTCACCCAGCTCGACCTGGAGATGGCCTTCGTCAAGGCCGACGACGTCATGACCATCGTCGAGGGCTGCCTGGCCCGCGTTTGGAAGGAGCTGCTTGGATATGAGTTCCGGCTCCCCCTGCCCCGGATGAGTTTCGCCGAGGCCGTCGCACGCTACGGGATCGACCGCCCTGACACCCGCTTCGGGCTGGAGCTGTGCGATCTCACCGAGGTCCTTCGCGGCATCACGAGGGAGGAGTTCGGCATCTTCGCCGATGCCCTCGCCGCCGGCGGTCAGGTCAAGGCCATCTGCGTGCGGAAGGCCGACGGCGCCGACCGCCTCACGCGCAAGATCACGGACGGGCTGACCGAGGAGATCCGGGGAATGGGCGGGGGCGGCCTGCCCACGACCAAGGTNCAGGGCACGCCCGACGCCCCGGAGTTCGCCACCGGCATCGGTGCAAAGATCCAGCGGTTCGCCCGCGGGATCTGCCAGGCGACCGGAGCGGCCCCCGGCGACCAGCTCTTCTTCTATCCCGGCAGGCCGGCGGACGTGGCCAAGTACCTGGCCGCTGCCCGCTCGCGGCTGGGCGAGATCCTCGGCCTGATCCCCAAGGGGGTCTACCACGCTTTGTGGGTGGTCGACTTCCCGCTGCTGGAATGGAGCGAGGATGAGAAGCGCTGGGTCAGTCCGCACCACCCCTTCACCATGCCCGTCGAGGAAGACATCCCGCTGCTGGCGACCGAGCCGGGCAAGGTCCGCAGCCAGGCCTACGACCTCGTGATCAACGGCGAGGAGATGGCCGGCGGGAGCATCCGTATCCACCGCAGCGACGTCCAGCAAAGGGTCTTTGAACTGCTGGGCATCAGCGAGGCCGAGGCGCACCAGAAGTTCGAGCACCTGATGAACGCCCTGCGATTCGGCCCGCCCCCGCACGGCGGAATCGCGTTCGGCTTCGACCGGTGGGTGATGATGCTGGCGGGCACCCACAGCATCCGCGACGTGATCGCGTTCCCGAAGACACAGCGGGCGATCTGCCCGCTGACGGACGCCCCCAGCGAGGTCACCGAGGAGCAGCTCCGTGAGCTGGGGCTCGACCTGGCGCCCGAGGTCAAGGCCCGGCGACGCACCGGGCGGCCCCAATGAGAGGGACACCGGCCGCGCCGAACCGGGCATCCCGGCCGGAAAACGCGCGATCGCCCTGCCGGCTGCGTCCGGTGGGGCGGCCGTGTCGGCCCCGAGCCCGGACCGGCCGCCGGGTTTGCGGGTTGGCTTCGGGTCGGAATCGACTAAGATCGGACGAGGCGCGGTCTGAAGCCCCAGGGATAACAGCATAATGGAACTGCCGCGGCGCAGCCCCGAGGATCGGTTTCTGCCCGACCGTACGCTGTCGAGAACGATCGAGCGGCTCGCCGCCCGTACGGACGCCCACGACCTGCGCATCGTCATCGCGAACGCGTTCGACTTCCGGACGCGGATGCTTCCCTACTACTACGCCGACAAGCGGATGGCCCCGTGCTCGGCCCGCACCCTGGCCGACGTTCTGTGGGCCGCCGGATTCCGGCACCTGCGCGTGGTCCTTCAGCAGTGGACGCCCAACTTCCGGCCGAGCCGGGCCGTGCTGGACGGGCGGCCCGTGGACATGCTGCTGATCTCCTCCATGCAAGTCCATGCCGACGCGGCCTACGAACTGATCCGCGACGCACATGCCGCCGGAGAGGCCAGGCCCCTGATCCTGATGGGCGGACCCAAGGCGATCTACGAACCCACGGATTGCCTGGACGTGGGCCCGCGTCCGGGCGTCGGCGCGGATTGCGCCGTCACGGGCGAGGCGTTCGTCCTGCTCGACCTGCTCGAGACGATCCTCGATGCCCGCCGCGGAGGTGAATCGCGCCGGGCGGCGTTTCACCGGGCCCGCCGTTCGGGCGATCTGAATCGCGTCCCCGGATTGGTGTATCTGCACCCGGATGCCGACCCCGGGCGCCCGGTAGCCGTGAACACCGGCGTCCAGCGGCTCCTCCGCGATCTCGACGAGTTGCCGATCCCCGACGCCGGATACCGGCTGCTCGAGCCGCCCCATCGGGGACGGGAGCTCCGGCCGCGGCCGCTGGCGGCCGAGAAGGTCGGCCGCCACTCGCGGATTTCGTCGCTCCTGGTGACGCAGGGCTGCAAGTTCAACTGCTCCTTCTGCCCGATCCCGGCGGTCAACCAGCGGACCCACCGCCACAAGAGCCCCGAGCGGCTGGCGGCTGAGATCCGGCACATCCATGAGAACTTCGGCATCAGGCACTTCTTCGGAACCGATGACAACTTCTTCAACCACCGCGCGACCGTGCAGCGGATCATGACGGAACTCGCAGCCGCCCGGACCGGCGACGGCCGGCCCCTCAGCCGTCACATCGCGTTCTACACGGAGGCCACGGAGTTCGACGTCTACCGCAACCGCGATCTCCTCCCGCTCTGCCGTCGCGCCGGCATGAAGGCGATCTGGTTCGGCATCGAGGANATGACGGCCAGACTCGTGAACAAAGGACAGTCCGTCGACAAGACGGCCGAGCTGTTCGCGATCCTGCGGAAGGTCAAGATCGCCCCGATGACGATGATGATCCACAGCGACGCGCAGCCGCTGCGCTCCCGGGGGGACATGGCCGGCCTGCTGAATCAGGCCCGATACCTGTTCGACATCGGCGCCGTAACGTACCAGTGCACCTACCTGGGCCCGGCCGTCGGCACGCGGGACTATGAACCGGCCGCCCGAAGCGGTGCGATCTACGGGCGCGTCGGCGGCCGGGCCATTCCGCAGGCGTTCACGGACGGCAACCACGTCGTGGCCAGCCGCCACCCCCGCCCGTGGGCCCGGCAGGTCAATCTGGTCCGGGCGTACGCCGCCTTCTACAACCCGCTGAACATCCTGCGAATCCTCCGCGACTGGAAGCGCGATCCGCTGTCTCTCAAGCGGCTCCTCTTCCAGGC
>JGI24188J35168_1000974_pt1 | contig 16950 bp, 9 predicted proteins | sample YNPBryantNP2012_FD_35168 | JGI IMG/M metagenome (IMG submission 35168) | reverse complement strand
TGCCGCTGGAGCTCCGCCGATCGGCGGGTGCGGATGTCATCGTCACGGGGGAGATCCGCCATCACGATGCTTTGGCGTTTCTCCGCGCCGGCCGGTGCGCGATCGGCTTGGGCCACTGGGAAAGTGAGCGCCCCGTCCTGCCGGTGCTGGCCGGTCGACTCAAGCAGTCCCTGCCCCGGGTGAGGGTCGATATCAGCCGGGCCGACGCCGCCCCCATCGTGACGTTGTAGGAGTGATCGCCTGACAGGGATCGAATCCACCCCGGCTTACGCGCGAGCCGGCGTCGTGTGCTCGGCGGCGCTCCGGCCCGCGCCGGTCGCAGACAGCAGATCCGCCCGAGAACCCTCGCGAATGGTCCCCTTCGCGAGCCGCGAATAAGGAGGGGGGCCAGGTGGGCGAACGGGCCGTGACCCATCAGCCGATCCGGTCCCCTATCGGGCAGGCTGCGTCGTCGCGGCCCGGCGAAGAACGACCGGGTGCATGTGGAGTCGCTGGAGAGGATCCTCAGCGAAGCACACCTGAACGTAGTGAAGCCCCTCCGTCACGCCGGTCAGATCGAGTTGCATCGGCATCTCGACCGTCTGATCCGGCGTCAGCTCGATCGCCCCTGCGTTCTGGCCGGCGATTCGGCTCTTGAGCAACTGCCCATGAAGATAGACCCGGGGCGTCAGCGAGACAGGTCCGCCCGCCGTGCTCCGAAGCCGGACGATCAGTCGTCCCTCGGAGACCTCCCGCGGTGAGCCGGCCCCGGCTCGGACGAACGTCAACTCCGCGTCGGCATCGAACTCGACCGCCACCGGCGGGGCGGCGGGGGGGTCCCGGTCCACCGAAGCCGCCACCTGCAGCCCGCCTCGGTCCGGCACGTCCACGCTGATCTCGCAGAGCCAGTAGCTCCGACCATCGATCGCGTTTACGAGTCGCCCGCCGGCTACTTTCGGTCGGAGCTGGCCCCGCTTGGCCAGACGCAGCCGCACCCGGCAGTCAGCGAACCCCTGGTTCAGCCCGTTGCGGACGACGGCCGCCGCATACGTCGGCGGATCTCCGCCTTCGCNGCTGACGATTACCCCCAGGCCGCCGACCGGAATCGAGTGCTGAACCTCCGACGGAGGACCTTCAGCAGGATATGTGAACGAGGCCTGTTCGCCGTCCACCTCGATCACGCGAAAATGCGGCTGTCCGGTGGCGCGACCGCGGCGGGTGGTGCTGGCTGGATGGGTGCGCACGAACTGCAATCCCGGCAAAGTAGCCAGCGTCTCGGCGTGCTCACGGCCGTCCCAGTCGCTGTCCCCACCGCAGAGAAGCATGCGTATCCGGTGGGCTTCGAGGAACGCACGCGGCGATCGGTCGCCGGCCAGGGCGTGGATGACCTGCGGGTCGTCGGCGTTGGCGGCCAGGAAGATGAACCGGCTCTCCGGCCGCTCGGCCAGGTCGCGCCGCACGTAGTCCATCTGGGCCGGGTCCATGGGGCGCCGCCGGCAATGCAGCAGGAGGACCCCGTGGCACGAGCCGTAGTCGAAGGAGCCCACAGGCGAGGCGGCCACAGTCGGGGCGAACGTCGTTTCGTCGTCGGACTCGCCGCAGAGCATGTACACCGGCGCATCGAAACGCGCGAAGTACTCCAGGACGGACGGCCACGGGTAGGCGCCGCCGGCTGTGCCGGTGTAGTTGCCGGTGGCGATTACGAACTCGGGCGCCAGCAGGTTCACCTCCTCGGGCAGATGCGGGTCGAACTGCGGTGCGGCTGGGTCTCCGATAAACATGTCGGAAACGTGCACGAACCGGAATCGCTCGCGGTACTCGCGCACAACCTTCACCGATCGCCGGGCCGTCAGGGTTTCCCCCAGGCCGCGCACGCGGATGTCATAGAGGCCTTCCGGGGCTTCGCGCGGAACGCTCAGCACAAGCGAGGCGTGGCGGGGCGGCTGAAGAACGACCTGGTCGGCAAGAGCCAGCGGGAAGTACAGCTCCGGCACCCGCGAGTGTACCAGGGATACATATACGTCCCCGGCAAGCCCGTCGCCGAGCTGAAGGAGGAAGTAGAAGCGGTCGCCGGGTCTCAGGATGATCGGCCGGCCCTGTGACGGTTCGATGATGGCCGCTCGGGCGGCGCCGGTGCCGGGTTGCGTGGCGGGTGATCCGGCGGCCTCCCCCGCGCGGACCGTCGGCGGGGATGCCGGCGGTCCCGTCAGCTCGCACCCGCCGACTGATGCGAGGGCCGCGAGCCACGACGCGGTCCCAAGGACTGCGCCTGGAAACGCCGGCGCCCGACCTGCGATTCGTCGGTGAATGATCATGGTGTCGCCTCCCGGCACGGACCGGACCCGCGGGCCACAGCCGCGGTCGTGTCATGAGAGTATGACTACGCTAGCGAGCCTCGCAAGGGGGGTCGTTTGACGCGGCGCCGGTGCTCGCATCGTGGCTTGTAATCGAGGTGCCCATGCCCGAGGCCACAGGCTCTATTTGCGTTCGGCCTGTGTGGTGGCCGGCATGGATGCGGACCGAGCGGCCGTCCGCCCCTCGATGATCCAGCGGACCAGCGCGAACTCGAGGTCGAATACGCGTCGCAGCGCCGGGTCGGGTTGGACGTCCCCCGTTACGCCCATCTGTGCGTCAGAGAATCGCGAGCCGAACCCGACCACCGTGACACTGCCTCTGCCGTGCCGGACGTGGGCCGCCACCGGCCGGCCGTTGATCCACATGATGGCCTCGCCGCCCGTGACCTCGCAGGCGTTCTCGACCGAGACATCAGCCGGCCAGCCTGAGGGCGTGGTCAGAGGCCCGCGCTGCGTCACCTCGCGCAACAAACGGATGCCGAACGGCTCCAGCACCCGGTTTGCTGTTGAGCCCGTGTTCTCGGGGCCGTCGAGCACCAGCAGGCGCCCGCCCGCAGCCACGTAGTCGACCAGGCCCTGCTGAAAGGGCGTGGGAACCGGCAAACGAGGATACGGCAGGACGAGCAGGTCGTGGCGAAACGCCTCCTCCTCCCGCACCCGCTTGGTGAAGTAGCCCAGACGCAGGATCCACCGCTCGAAAATGCCGAAGCCGTCGGGGGCGCCGGTGATGAACCCGCTCTTGGACAGCGGCCCGTCGCAGAGGGTGCGGTCGATGCCCACCGACACGAACGGGCGAACCGGACGCGGCGGCGGCATGCGGGTGCGCTGGATTGCGCGTACAGCTACGCCGCCCGCCGCCAGCCCAAACGCCGCCCCCGCTGCGGGCAAAAGCCAGGCCCCCGGTCGGCTTCGGCCAACCAGGACGGACACGGAGCCTGCGAGCAGCCCGATGATCGCCAGGCCCGCACGCAGGTCCGGCAGTGTGTTACGATGGTTCAGCCACTGGAGCATACCGAGCATCAGCTCCGCCTTGCCGGGCTCGAATGCCGAGAAGTTTGAGAAGATCGTCGAGTCGGTGAACGCCAGTACCCGGCCCTCGCCGTGCCGGACCGCCCAGAGCTGGACAAAGGCGCCATACCGGGCGTCGGGCCGATCTTCCACCTGCGGGTAGAAGTTGCTGGCGTGGTAGTCCGCCGGGACGGACTTGAGGCCCGCCGAGCGGATCACCGCCCGACCGCGGCTGTGCCCGGGGTCGATGGAACACGAGACCGCGAAGTCCATCGGAGGCATGTGCTGGACCACCGGGTGGGCAAATACGCCCGGGCTGTAGAGCTGCTCGAAGGGCGAGTCGATCCCGAACAGGCAGTCGTATCGGAACCGGAAACCGAAACGCTCCGCCACCTCGTTCAGGTACGTACCGGTTCCGAAGACGTTCGTGTGCTCGCCGATCAGCAGCAGGCCGCCCCCTCGGTCCACGAACCGGACGATGGCATCCACCTCACCCCGTCGCTCGGGCGCACGGAAGGTCTTCGTAGGCGTCTTGAGCACGAGCACATCACAGCCCGCCAGCGATTCATCCGTGATGGGTGCCTCGAGCCGCCCCATCTCGAAGAAGCGTGAACAGTAGTCATAAATGCAGGCGTAGTTGTAGCCCGACTCGTGCCCGTACCACTCCGTGTCATACGGGCGGTCGGTCCGCTCCCACTGGGAATGAAACTCGTCCACGAGGACGCGACCGGCCTTGCCCTGCCCGGCCGGATCCCAGATGACGGCCCCCACGAAGGCGATGCCGGCGCAAACGGCGGCCGCAAGCGCCACGCCGGCCCGCCAGAAGGCGCATTGCCCCACGGACGCTGTCCCCGCGGGGGCCGCGGGAATCCGCACGAAGTGTCCGGCCAGCAGAGCCGGCGGAAATAGAAGCAGGAGATGTACCCATGCGCTCCAAAACTGATTGGTCAGCCCCAGGGGTTCATCGTAATCCGTTCGGAGGGCGCGGTGCACGAACACGGCGATTAACAGCGTCGCCCGCAGGGGGAGCCATCCGACCAGGATGAGCAGAAGCCGGGCCGCCCGGTCAGACCACGCACGCCAGGGCCGTGTAGATTGGTCCGCACAAANCGCCAGCAGCACGAGGCCGCCCAGGACNAAGCTTATGCTGGCCGGGTCCAGGACGAAGTCCCACGTGGCGCCCAGCATATGCGTGGCCCGCATCGTCCCGATTGCAACGTTGGTGCCGGTGCTTGCGGCGTCTGCGCCCGCCAGCCTGGCCAACGCCGCCAGCACCGATGCCACCCATGGGGGGGCGTCGTGTGAACGCGACGTGACCACCGCGTAACCCAGCAGCGCAACGCCCTGCGCGCCGAGAATCGCGCCCGACGCGATCGCTGCCCCGCCGAACCCGCTGCGGAAGGGCCTCGGCCGCGGCAGGCACGCCGCAGCCAGACCGGTTACCATTGCCACAAAGGCTGCGCGGTACGGCCACGGAAAGACCAACGCCGCTGGAACCAGCATCGCCGCAGCCGTCAGGCTCGTTCTGCGCGAAGGGATCGGTGCCGCCCCCCACAGGAACCCCGCTCCCAGCAGCATTGCCACGGCCCAAGCCCCCGGGCGGGCCGGCTCATAGAAGCCCGTCCCGAGCAGCCACGATCCGCTCAGCAAGGCTACGCCGATCCAGAGACGCCTCATGGCGGCGGCTCCTCTCCACCTGCTTCCCGGGATTCGGCGGCTGCCGTGGGCGCCGGCTGCGAAAGGGCTGTGGGCGGCGCCTGCGGGTTCGGAGGAACCCACATGGGCTGGTCGGTCCAGTACGTCAGGGCCCATCGCCAGAAGTGGGCGTTTTCCCGCATGCCTTCAAACGGTTCGCCCCCTTCCCGTTCGAGGTTCTTGTTCATCGCGAAGCAGGTGTCGCCGACCAGCACCACCCGGCCCCGACCGACGCGCCGCATGAGCATAACGGTTGTATCCCCGCGTCCGTAGGCCATCACACGGGCGTCGGAAGCCGTGCTGACCACAGGCCAGGCCGCGTGAAACCGGACGTATACCATGTAGTCGCCGGCGTCGTAGTAGGGTGACTTGAAATGTCCCAGCGGCGTTGCTTCCCGTCGTCGGCCATATGCATCCGGCGGTTGCTCGCCCAGGAAGAATCCGTAGTCCTCCAGGACCGGCAGAAGACCTGTACGTTGCGGTTCCTCGCAGCCGACCATACAGATCAGGATTCCGCCGTTCTCGACGAACCGGCGAAGCGCCTTTCGCTCGGATCGTGTGAAACCTCTCGAAGGGGCGATCGAGATCACGATCCCGGCTCGCTCGATTCGCTCGGACGTCAGCTCCGGCAGGCTCAGCGCCAGGTACCCGCTGCGCATGAGTGTCATCATCAACCCGGCGATGCCGTCCGGGCGCCACGACTCGTCGCTGTAGGCCTCCAGGTGCGAGGCGTCGATGTAGGCCAGGTTGTTCGGCGTGTGCCCCCGGCCGTCTGGGAGGACTCGGCCGCGGTGCTCGTTGGCCGCCTCGCACAGCACCCACGAGGTTGAAAGAACCAGCCCGAGCACGATCACACGCGAGGTCCGCGGCCGCCGGAGCGTCGCGGCCGTCAGCACGAGGCTCCCTGCGATCGCAACCGTCATCCGCAGGGCGGTCTGAGGGGCCGGCATACCGCCTGCTAGGTACCCCAGCAGTCGCGATGTGAACACGTACGAACCGGGTGTGATTCCGTTGGTAAGGCTCGATGTGTCGCCGAACGCGATAATCCGCCCCGCTCCCATTCGCTGTTCGGCCGCCAGAATCAGGTCCCCCAGACGCTCCCCTGCGTCGTATGCGTGGTTCCCCATCAGGGAGGGTTCGTTCGTCGGGTCGCCGGGATCGCTCCAGCCCCACCGGCCCACGAGGATCGGCCGGGCGGGCCATCTTACATTCAGCGAGGCCCCGATCACCACGCCGAACTGATTGCGGTCATCCGCTACGCCCGCCGTCGCCGGATGCGCCAGGGCATCGTACGATTGCAGCCAACCCCCGACGGCGAAAGTCGCCGAATCAAACGCTACCCGCATCGCCGTCGGCTCCAGGACGTCGTTGAAGCGCGCGCCGCCATCCGCCTCCCGCACCGTATGCTCACCCATCACCAGCAGCGAGCCGCCGCGTCGAACGAAGTTGTGGATTCGATCAAGTTGTCCGGGGGCCCACGGCTCATTGGGATACAGGAGGATGAGAACATCCGCATCGCTCAGGTCGTCTTCTGAAAGCTCCGGCGAGATCACGCACCGGCCGCCGAGACTCTCGATGTAACGTGGCAGCAGGCCGTACATCCCGACCGACAGCCGGCCGTAGTCCCCGTGCTCGGGCTTGAGCCAGTTCAGAAAGCCCTTTTCGAACACGACAACCTTGCGCCCCTTCAGCCCGGCCGTCTTGCCCGCAAGCGTCGCTACAACCGGAAGGACCGCTGCGAGAATGCCGATCCCCGCAAGAACGGCGAAGGTCAAACGACGGGACGACTGCTCCGGCACCGTGGGCCTTCTCGCCCACCGACGGACGATAACACCCGCAAGCACCAGGTGAACCAGACCGGCGGCCGCCGGCACGTTCCACGGAATCGCCAGCCGCACCACCCCCGACCAGGACCACGGAGGCAGATGACCGAAGGACGGGGGCTCTGCGGGCGGTGCCGGAAGCAGGCTCAGCAGCCGGGGCGAGTGGGCCAGCAAGCCCAGATACGCCAGGTGTGCTCCCCCGACGGCGAGCGTCCCTATGGCCCCCCGGAGGCTCCGCCGGCGCGAGTGGTCGAGAACCCACAGCGCGACGAGAACCCCCATCACGACCAAGTAATCCAACCCGGCGAACGTAGCCCCGGTCCGCAGCGGTTCCCGCATGAGCATGGACGCCGCCCGGGTGATAATACCCCCCGCTGCGTCGGTCAGAAGCCAGAAAGCTGGAATGCACTGATTGGCGAACCGATAGACGCCCAGCACCCCGACGGCCGCCGCTGCGCACGCCAGAACGCGTTCTTCGGCCCCCGCTCGCCCTGCGGCCAGAAGCGCCAGCGCAACCGCCACGGCCATGACACTGACGGCTGGCGACGTGCCCCGGCACGTTCCCACAAGGACCAGGACGGCGATGCAAAACGTCAAAACAACGCGACGAGGCGCGCGACCCCATCCCGACCAGCCGCACATCAGCGCCGTAGCCACCGCCAGCCAGGTCAGTACGTGCCTTAGAGCGTGGGCCAACAACCCCGTCGAGCCGGCGGCGACCCAGGCGCCCGCCAGCCCCGCCACTACGGCAGCCACAGCCCGCGCGCTCGGTGGACCGGAAGCGATAGAAGGTCCGGCTGCGTTTCCCGCCACGATAGTTGTCCGGCGCCCGGGGCCGACGGGCGCGCCCCGGCGCGTTTACTTGTATGAGGCCCGTCGCTCCGCGCCAAGCCTGCCCGGACAGACTCGGGGGACGGCCGGACCACCGACCGTCCCCCGCATACTACCTCCTGCCTGCATGCAAGGCCCCCGGCTCCGTCAAGTCGCGTCGGTGGACGGAGGTGGGCACTCGCTCGAGCCCGTGGGACACCGCGTCTGGACCGGCGGACACTTGGTCTCCACCGGCGGGCAGCGGGTCTCTACGGCCGGACACTTCGTGACTGAGACCGGGCACACCGTCTCGCCCGTGGCGCACTGCGTCGGGGACGGCGGGCACTGGGTCTCGACAGCCGGACAGACGGTCTCCTTCGTCTGGCAGGCCGTCGCAAGTGGCGGGCACGCGGTTTCCTTTACCGGGCATCGCGTCTCAGCCACCGGACAACGCGTGCGTGCCGGGGGGCACCTGGTCTCGGCCGGAGGGCACCGCGTCTCGACGACAGGGCACTTCGTCTCTGCCGGCGGGCAGACGGTCTCTCCCTGTACGCACGCCGTCGGGACGGGCGGGCAACTCGTCTCCTTGACCGGGCACCGCGTTTCCGCGACCGGGCATTGCGTCGGTGCCGGCGGGCACTTGGTCTCTACGCCGGGGCAGGCCGTCTCCCGGGGGGGACACTTTGTCCGTACCGGCGGGCACTTCGTTTCGACAGGCGGGCACGCGGTTTCCTGAGCCTGGCACTTCGTGATCACCGGCGGGCAGGTCGTCTCCACGATCGGGCACCGAGTCTCGCTCGGTGGGCACTTGGTTTTCGCCGGCGGACACTTAGTCTCCACGGGCGGGCACAGCGTTTCGACGGCGGGGCATTGCGTCCGAGCGGGCGGGCACTTCGTTTCGACGGGCGGACACACNGTCTCCCCCTGTACGCACGCCGTCGGGACGGGCGGGCAACTCGTCTCAGCCACAGGGCAGCGGGTTTCCCGCGGCGGACACTTCGTTTCTACCGCCGGGCAGACCGTGTCCCATGGCTGGCACTTGGTCAGCACCGGTGGGCAGGTGGTTTCCACCGCCGGGCATCGCGTTTCCCGCGGCGGGCAACTCGTCTCAACAGGCGGGCAGACGGTCTCCTGAGCCTGGCACTTCGTGATCACCGGCGGGCAGGTCGTCTCTACGATGGGGCATCGAGTCTCGCTCGGTGGACACTTGGTCTTCGCGGGCGGGCACTTCGTTTCCACCGGCGGGCACAGCGTTTCCCGCTCCGGACACTTGGTTTTCCGCGGTGGACACTTTGTCTCGACCGCCGGGCAACGGGTTGCGACCGGGGGGCACGCCGTCTCTTTCACAGGGCAGCGCGTTTCGGCCACCGGACAGCGCGTCCGGACCGGCGGGCACTTCGTTTCCTTCGGTGGACACCGCGTCTCGATGGCCGGGCATTGCGTCTCGGCTACCGGGCACTTCGTAAGGCCTGCCGGGCACTTCGTCTCCCGAGGCGGGCACTTGGTCTCACTCGGTGGACACTTCGTCTCACCGGGAGGACACTGCGTCTCCACCACAGGACAGCGCGTAGCGGCTGCCGGGCACCGCGTGGCCTCGATTGCGTTCGCGGTAACCTTGGGCGCGTCCTGGGCGGCATACACGCCCACCGAGCTCCGCATCGATGCGAGGGTCTCGTTCAGCGTGCTTCCGTAAACCCCTTCGTCCGCCACAGCCGGGGCTGCGATCCATAACCCCGGTACCGCCAGACAGTAACAGATGCACAGCCAGCGAATCCGTTTCATTTCACCGACTCCTTCTGATATGGGTTCCGTTCGGGTCGGACGCCCTCTGAGAATCACCTGCTTGTACAGCGCCCGGGCGCTCCGCCGAGGGCACCAGCGGGATCGCCCGTCGGGCAACCACGCCACCCGCCTTGCCGCTCTCAGTGGGGAGTCTGAAGGGCCTGCTTGCGGCCAGGCGGCCGGCCGAGTTTTCTATTCCGAGCCTGGTCCCGCGCCCGGCGCCACGCCCTCACCGCCCGCGCTCTGACGCTTGCGCGCACGCCGAAGGCAGACGAGACAGGCCCTCAAGCGGACCAACGCCGCTCCGCGGCTTCTATTGCTTATTGTAGCGAAACGGCGAGCCCGGGAAAGCGCATTTCGGGCGAACCCGCCGGCAAGCAGTTGCCGGACCGATCCATCGNGCTTCGGTGGGTGCGCTTCGCAGCATGCACCACAGCAGGCGCGAGGGTTAGGTAACAGGCGAAAGGCATCTCAAGCCAGCGGTTGCCAGAATACGGTGCTGCCTTTTTAATGGCAGTAGGTCGGCAGCGCGTTCCACACCGCTTTGAGCGCGGCCTATCCCGATTCCTCCGATGGAACGAACCGCAGCCGTCTGCGACTGGGACGTGGGTGTGCGATCTCCAGCACGGAGGACGCACCGGGCTGGATGCTCGCCTCGTCAGCCGAAACGGCCGGTTCCTCGGTGGCCGGTGTCTGCACCCGGTCGTTGAGCGAATGGGCGTTGGAGGGACCTCATCCCCTGACAGGCATACGCAAGTGCGAAAACACGCGCGACCCAGCAGACGTGCGCGCAAGGGCTCAGACGATCATTGCTCCGACGGTTCCTGCGTCGGGATGACGATTACCGCCGTTACCGGAAAGTGGTCCGAGGGGTAGCGTCCGCTGCGATTGTCCCGCACGATCTCGGCTTGCAGCACTTCCACGCCGGGTGAGACGAGTACGTAGTCGATCTTTGGGCCGTCCGTGCGACCCTGGAAGCCGTTGAATGTACCGGCGATTCGTTCGTCCGGATGCAGGACGCGGAACGAATCGCGGAGGCGCGGCGAGGGGAGCAGATCCGTCGATCGGCCCGCCGCGAACGCCCGCGCGGCGTCCCCTCTGACAAACCGGACTACCGGGTTGTCCTCTGCCGCGTTGAAGTCCCCGGTGAGGATCACAGCCCCCCTGGGCCGGCGGTCGGCGATCCGCCGGGCGATCAGCTCTATGCCCCGTTCCCGAGCGGGCTGGGACTGATGATCCAGGTGCGTGTTGAACATGTGGAAAACCCGCCCGGTCTTGCGGTCGGCCAGTCGTGCCCAGGTGCAGATCCGTGGCAACTGATTGCCCCAGCTCCTCGAGCCCGGCACCTCCGGCGTATCGGAGAGCCAGAACGTACCGCTGTCCTCCACCCGGAATCGGTCGGCGCGATAAAGAATGTTGGAGTACTCTCCCCGGTTCTGCCCGTCGTCCCGGCCGACGCCGATTTCCTCGTAGCCGGGGACAGCCCGGCGGATTTCGTCGATCTGGAACCGGAGGGCCTCCTGGAGACCGACCAGATCCGGCCTGTGCCGCCGCAACACATCAAACACAAGCTCACGACGGTTCTGCCAGCGGTCCTCACCGTCGTTGGCCAGGCCGTACCGGATATTGAACGTCATGACACGGATGGCGGTCGGGCGCTCAGCCGGGCGCGTGGCCGGCCCGGATTGCGCAGGGACGAGCACGCCGGAAACAACGGTCCAGATAAGGTGATGCAGCATACGACAATCGTACGACGAGCGGGCAGTATCGGCAACGAAGCGGGGTGTGCCGGCCGCCCCGGTCGCGTATACTCCGTGCCCGGCGAGGAGGCGATGCTCATGCCACGCATGCTTGCGGCCTGCCTGTTCTGGGTCTGCGCAACAGGAGCGCTTGTGGCGAGAGCGGGGGATATGCCGTGGGTCTCCATGGACCCGGCTTCAAGGACGACGTTTCGCCGGGAGGGCGCGGGCCCGTTCGTCAGCGTCGGTGTCAACTACTTCGATCATCAGACCGGATGGGCCCCCAGGCTGTGGCAGAGGTTCGACGAGGCTCGGGTACGCCGGCATCTGGCGATGATCCGCGGCCGGGGTTTCAACACGATCCGCCTGTTCCTGACATACGAGTCGTTCCACCGCGAGCCCGGCAGAGTCTCCGGTGACGGGCCGGGCAAGTTCCGGAAGCTCTTAGCCATATGCCGCGAGCTGGGGCTCTACCTGATTGCCTCGGGGCCGGACCACTGGGAGGGCACCCCGGAGTGGCGGCGGGCCGCCGACCGTTTCGCCGACGAGAACATTCTCGCGGCGGACGAGGCCTGGTGGGCCGAGTTTGCCCGCATGTTCGGCGACGAGCCCGCGATCCTCGCTTGGGATGTCTACAACGAGCCGGCGATCGGATGGGATTCGCCGGCGCTGCGCCGCCGGTGGAACGAATGGCTCAAGCGACGATACGGCTCGGTGGACAAGATCGCGGCCGCGTGGGCCCGCAAGCCCGAGGAGATCGGGACATCGGGTTCGGTCGATGTGCCGCCGCGGGAGCCCGCCCCGGGCGACGCGAGGCTCTACGACTACCAGTGTTTCCGCGAAACGGTCGCCGACGAATGGACGGGGCGGATGACTAGGGCCATCCGCTCGGCGGATCGCCGTCACCTGATTACCGTGGGCCATGTGCAGTGGACGGTCCCGGTGTGCCTGCCCACCATCTGGCACTACGCGGGATTCGACGTGAAGCAGAACGCTCGCCACGTGGACTTCGTGACCATCCACTTCTATCCGCTGGCTCCGCCACGCCCCTGCGACTCGCCGGAAGGCATCGAGGCGAATGCCGTATACTTGGAGGCTCTCCTGTACCTGTGCACCACCGATAAGCCGCTGATGATCGGCGAGTTCGGCTGGTACGGCGGCGGCGAGCTCCGCGTGGACGGTCGGGTGGAGTACCCCGATCGCCCGCCGTCGCACCAGGTGGAGTGGTGCTCTGAGCTGTTGAACATCACTCGAGGACGGTGCGTCGGCTGGCTGAACTGGGCATTCGCCGATCCGCCCGAAGCACGCGACCTGTCGCGATGGAGTGGCTGCTGGACGGAGTCGCTGCAACTCAAGCCCTGGGGCGACGTGTTCGGTCGCTTCGCCCGCCGGGTGACGGCCTGCCCGGATCCGCCGCGTGACTTCCCTGCGTACGTCCGCTCGTTTCCGTTCGACCGCAGGGCACTGCTGACGTCCCCCGAGGCGGGCAACCACTGTCGTGCTGAACTGGCTCGCCTGCGCCGGACGTCGCCGCAGGGCAAGGGCGATCCGGGCATCGGCGAGCCGCGGTCGCGCTCGCCGGCGGCGGTCAAGGACCGTCCGTCGCCCCTCCGAGCGAGATCATGAACCTNGCCCAGCGCCGCAGGAATGCCTCGTCGATCCTTCCGAAGCACGCCTCGAAGCACGTAATCTCGTCCTCGGCGGTGACCGGCTCCTCCGCCACNCGTCGGGAGATCCGCTTGACGTACTCGGCGAACTTCGTCGGACTGGTGCGGTGCAGGTAGTGGGCCAGGGCCCACGCCTCGGCGTAATACGTCGCGCCGGCGTCGCCGCGGGATTCGAGAAGCGACTTGTCGGTAAGCAGTCGCTCCACAGAGACAAACGGCCCGTTGCGGATCGCGGCTACCAGGTCGTCGGGGCGCACCGGCTTGCGGCCGTTAAAGGCATCCAGCACGGAGCGGAAGTCCCGCAGCCGCAGATCGTTGAGCGCGCCGATGCCGGAGCCGGCACCCGTCGGCGGCGTCTCGAACAGCATGGCGAGGCCTTCGACCAGCCACGGCGGGCCGGCCTTGTGCACGCCCGCGTTGAAGAGGACCTGGTGGGCCGTTTCGTGTTGCACCACGGTCCGGTTGATCCGTTCGGCGTGTCGTTCGGCTTCCGCCGCGAGTTCCCTGAGTTTCCGCTGCGTCCCCGCCAGCTCCTTGCGGGCCTGGTCGCGGGTGACGGTGCGTTGCCCTCCGTCGCCGAAGAACAGGACGACGCGATCGGCGCTGGGNCCGGCGCGGGCAAGCTGCCGTTCCATAGCTCCTACGGTCCGCCGTGCGGCCTCCACATCTTCCCGCAGCCGNGCCAGGTCGGCATGACTGGCCGCATCGAAGAAGGCCGCCCGGTTCGTCGGCTGGTGGTAGAACCCGTACGTCCCCTCGGCAACGAATTGCAGCCGGCGGGCGTAGCGTGCGTAGGCGTCGAACGTGGCGAAGTAAACCATCTCCAGTTTGCGAGAGGGTTCCTGGAAGGGGATGTTGTGTGCGGCGCAGAACCGGCGGATGCTGGCGTACGTGTACTCCACGCGGGCGACGAAAGGCTGAATCTGCTGGGGATCGACGTCGTGAGCGATGAGGAAATGCGGCGTGCGCTGCACGCGGAACCCGCGTCCGANCGCGTCGCGCAGCGCGTTTTCCTGCGCAGCATCGGCAGGCAGTTCACTGACGGCGGCCCTGCCGTTGCCCGTGGCGGGCGCGGCCTGATTCGTGCGGCCCGGCAGGGCCGCGACCGCCAGCAGGATTACCGCACCGCTCGACGTCGTGAGCCTCCTCATACCGCCTGCATTATATCTGGCCTCGGCGCGGCCCGCCTCGTTGACCGCCCCGGAGGGCGTTCGTACCATCTGCCTTCGAGCAGGGCGAANAGAGGGCTGCATGGGTCAGTCGAAGCAGAAGAGCTGGCAGGCACGCTTGTCAGAGGCCGCGAANGCGCTGACCGAGAGCTTCGTGGAGTCGATCTCCTTCGACCAGCGCCTTTGGCGACATGACATCGCCGGGAGCATCGCCCACGCGGAGATGCTGGCCGCCGTGGGCCTCATCACCCGGGAGGATTACCGCCGGATCAAGGCAGGTTTCGCGGCGATCGAGCGGGACATCGAGGCCGGCCGGTTTGTCTTCGACCCTTCCCAGGAAGACATCCACATGGTCCTCGAGGCGGCGTTGATCGAACGAGTCGGGGAGCCGGGCCGCAAGCTTCACACCGCCCGTTCGCGCAACGACCAGATTGCTCTGGATCTTCGCCTGTACCTGCGCGATGAGATCGACCTCCGGATCGGGCCGGCGCTGGTCGGCCTTTCCGAGGCGCTGCTCGACATGGCCGAGGGCGAGGTCGAGACGGTGATGCCGGCCTATACCCACCTGCAGCGGGCGCAGCCGGTGTCGCTGGCCGCGTATCTCCTGGCGTACGTCGAGCAGTTTGGCCGGGACCGCGACCGCTTTTTGGACGCCCGCAGACGTATCAACGTGAGCCCTCTGGGGGCTGGTGCCGTCGCCGGTTCGACCCTCCCGATCGACCGCCGGACGACCGCCCGCCGGTTGGGCTTCGCCCGGGTGGCCTCGAACAGTATTGACGCGACCGGGGACCGGGACTTCTGCGTCGAGTTCATCGCGGCCGCGGCCACGACCATGATGCACCTGAGTCGTTGGGCGGAGGACTGGATCCTTTTCGCGACGGAGGAGTTCGGGTTTCTCCGCATCGATGACGCCTTCTGCACGGGCTCGTCGATGATGCCCCAGAAGCGGAACCCCGACCTGCTCGAGTTGATCCGGGGCAAGACCGGTCGGGTCTTCGGAGCCTTGACCGGCATCCTGACGCTGACCAAGGGCTTACCCCTCGCATACAACCGCGACCTCCAGGAGGACAAGGTTCATGTCTTCATGGCCCGCGACACGCTTGTAGCCTCGCTCGAGGTCGCTACAGCCATCGTCCGGAACAGCCGCTTCCGCAGGGATCGGCTCGAGGCCGCCACGCGACGCGGTTACCTGGACGCCACGGCCCTGGCGGAATACTTCGTGGCCAGGGGGCTGCCGTTCCGCCAGGCCCACCAGGTCGTCGGCCGGCTCGTGACCGAGGCCGAGCGGGCCGGCAAGGAACTGGGCGAACTGCCGCTGGAGTCTTTTCGTGCCGCGTGCGGCCTGGCCGACAAGGACGTTTTCGAGTACCTGGGGGCCGCCCGGGTCCTGAGACGGTACCGGAGCGAGGGTTCCTCGGGGCCCGAGTTCGTCCGGGCGCAGATCCGATCCTGGAGAGAGCAACTCGGGAGCGAGCGCACACGGCCGGGTTCGTAGGCCCATGCCCGGCGAGCGGCACTGGCAGGAAGACCATGCCCAAAGGTGAGCTGGCCTTCGTGGAATGGCTCAGAGCGGTCTGCAAAGCAGACACCACCCGGGTACCGATTCCCATCGGGGACGACATGGCCGGCGTTCATCTCGATGGTCGGCTCGCGATGCTCACCGCCGATATGCTGCTGGACGGGGTGCACTTCGAGACGGCCCGACACACGCTCAGGCAGATCGGTTACAAAGCGATCGCCTGCTCCTTGAGCGACTGTGCGGCCATGGCCTGCCGGCCGCGGGGNGCCCTCGTNTCGGTGGCCCTGCCCGGGACGATGAGCATGGAGGACGCCCAGGGGCTCTACAGCGGCATGCTCGAGGCGTGCGGGAAGTTTCACTGCCCGATCGTCGGGGGGGACACGACGAGTTGGCGGCACCCTCTGGCCATCGATGTGGCGATGCTGGGCGAGCCGATGTCGGACCGCGGTCCGGTCCGGCGCGACGGTGCGCGGCCCGGCGACGTGTTGCTCGTTACAGGCCAGCTCGGCGGCTCGCTTCTGGGNAAGCATCTGGCCTTTACGCCCCGGCTGGCCGAGGCGGAGTTCCTGGCGGTGGGTCTGAGTGGCCATCTGCACGCNATGATCGACATTACGGATGGTCTGGCCNTGGACACCTACCGCATGTGCCAGGCCTCCGGTTGTGCCGCCATCCTTGAAGAGGACCGGCTGGATCTGGTGGCCGCCGACCGCGCCCGCGAGGCCGCCCGGCAGGACGGACGATCGCCGCTCGACCACGTGCTCCACGACGGGGAGGACTTTGAGCTTCTGGCGGCGGTCCATCCGGATGCCCTGGGGTTGCTCTCGCGATCGCCGCGGCCTTTGCTTGTAGTGGGCAGGGTCGTCAAACACGAACAAGCACCGTGGCTGCACCTGCGGCGGCTCAACGGCCGGCTCGAACCGCTCCCGCCGGGTGGATATGAGCACTTCCGCTGATCCCTGCCGATGAGGCCTCCGATGACCCTCTACTCCAGTGATCCGGACCAGACGAGGGCGATCGGTCGGCGTCTGGGCTCGGCCCTCCGCTGTGGTGATCTCGTGGCCCTGCTGGGGCCGCTCGGGGCGGGCAAGACGACGCTGGTCAAGGGAATCGCCGTCGGAGCCGGCCTGTCCGACGACCGGCGGGTGACCAGCCCCACGTTCGTCCTGGTCAACGAGTACGACGCCAAGCCGTATCTGTTTCACGTGGATGCCTATCGACTCGGAGGCCCCCGCGAACTGGAGGCGCTCGGCCTCGATGAGTTTCTTACCCAGGGGGCCGTCCTCGTGGAGTGGGCCGACCGCGTAGAGGCCGCGCTGCCCGGCGAGCGCCTCGAAATCGTCCTCGAAGCGACCGGAGATCGGACCCGTGTTCTCCACCTGAGCGGTGTCGGCCGTCGCGCCGAGGA
>JGI24188J35168_1000963_pt1 | contig 17102 bp, 16 predicted proteins | sample YNPBryantNP2012_FD_35168 | JGI IMG/M metagenome (IMG submission 35168) | reverse complement strand
GGGTGACCCAACCTTCCCCCACCTGGTACCTGGCCGAGGGCTGCACCCAGGGGGGCATGGAGACCTGGGTGCTGGTGCAGAACCCGGGCGATACCCAGGTCACCGTGGACCTCACCTTCATGACCTCTACGGGCGAGCAGGCCGGACCGCAAGACTTCCCCATCGCCGCAGGCACCCGCCACTCCTTCAACCTGGGCGAATACGTCACCGACTGGGACGTCTCCACCAAGGTCACGGCCACGGGCAACGTCATCTGCGAGCGGGCCATGTACGGGAACGCAAGGACCTGGGCCCACGACTCCATCGGCCACCCCCCTAAATAGGGTCAGCCCTTCACATTTCACAAAACTTCCAATCTTCGGGCCCCGGGAAACCGGGGCCCTTACTCTTGCCTGCGATTCCTCCCCACATTGCGCATTCTCAATAAAATGGCTCCTCATAAGAATTTTTGGGTTCCGGCATCGGCAGACCTCCCATTACATGATACAGGGCCGTCTGGAAGGTTGGAACGGTTCTNTAACCNTAGGCCCTCTGGGATACCACCTTGGCCTTGCGGTTCATGCCCTCCACCGAGGCATTGGTGACTCGATCGCGGAAGTGATTCAGGACGCCTTCCTTACGCCTTTTGACCATCCAGGCAAAGTCGCGCATGGGCTTAAGGCGTGAGTGGGTGGCCCACCAGATCCACTGGCCCAGATAGCTCTCCGCTCAGGCGGGATAGTGGTAATCACAAAGGGAGTAGTACTACTTATGGCCGTGATAATCGCTGTTCATTGAAGTTTTGGTGCCTGACCCGGATTGAAGAGCCATTGAAGTTTTGGTGCCTGACCCCCGTTGAAGGGCGCCTCCCTCGCCCCCGCTGGCCCCGGGTTTCACGCGCGGTAGGTGATGATGTCCACGTCCTCGATGGTTACCAGCCCATCGCTGAGCATCTCGTCTATGACCGGCAGCACCGAGGCGATGCGGTCCTCCCGGTCCACCACCTGTATCATCACCGGCAGGTCCTCCGACAGGCGCAGCAGGGAGGCGGTGTGGATACGGCTTCCCTTGCCGAAACCCTCGATGCCGCGCAGCGCCGTGGCCCCCGCAACGCCGTGCTCCATCAACCTCTCGACCAGCGCCTGGTAGAGAGGCCGATGATGCCAGCGGTCGGATTCCCCCAGGTAGATCGTGAGCCTTTTCGCCTTCCCTTCGATCTTCACATGCCACTCCTTTCTCGGCCGACAGACATCAGGCCACCGCGGCCAGGGCCATCCCCGCGGCGGTGGCCGCCAGGCATCCGACCAGGTTCCCCCCGATGCTGGCCACAGCCAGCAGGTAGGAACCGGCTCGCATCAGCTCGACGGTCTCGTAGCTGAAGGTGGAGAAGGTGGTGAAGGCCCCCAGGGTGCCCACGGCGAAGAAGAGCCGCCACTCGGGCCGCCAGGCGAACCGCTCCAGGGCCAGGTAGAGGAAGAAACCGATGATGAAGGAGCCGATGACGTTCACCGCCAGGGTCCCCCAGGGGAAAGTCCCGCGGTTCTTTGTGGAGATCCAACCGGTCAGTCCGTAGCGGGCCACGGCGCCCAACATGCCGCCCGCCGCCACCAGCGCGTAGTTCTTCATCTCTGCCGCCTTTCTGCTGCAACCGTTGATACGTCACGCCGTTTCGGGCCTCCTAAGGCCGCGCCGGCAACCACGATTATAAGAATATAAAAGGGCTTCTTCCGCCATCTTTACGGCGTCCTCCGGCTTACCGGGAATATGGCTTCGGCTCCGCTGCCGTCAACGTCAAAGCCTGACCCCGGGTTTGACGCTGCCTCGCGCAGCATCCGTTCGCAGCGATCTATGCCCGCCCGCAGTTCGTCGATACCCATGGCGTAGTAATCACGGGTGACTTCCCGCAACGCCGCAAGAAGGGCTTTGCGGAAGGATAACGCGGCCGAGGAGGCCGCCTCTTCCGCGCCGTCCCGCGGGGCCGCCTTCTTCGCGACCCCGTCGAGAGCGGGCTTCCCCGCGGGAGAACGGTGCCGCGGGCAGAAAGAGGCCTGCGGCTCGCCGCAACCCAACCGGCCCCCGTTAGCGGCCGCCTCGCGGCAGGCGGCAAGGCACGCCCGGCGGCTCCCTTCCAGGGACGCGCACAGGTGGCAGCGCGACGAGAAAGGAACCTCCTCCTCGGCCAGCACGTTCTCCAGGAGAGACAGCAGCCGGACCTGGGCGTAGGGGAAGGGGCGCAGGGCCTCCATGGCCAGGGCGAGATGCTTGCCGCAGTATCCTCTCGCAGCCTTGAGTTCCAGGCAGAAAGCNGCGTCCCCCAGGTTGGCCGGAAGCCAGCACANGTAGCTTTCCAGGACCAAGCGTTCCGTCTCGCAGACGGGGCATAAGCCCTTCCTCGCGCAGTCCTCCACCCATTGACCCATCCAGCCCGCGGACCCCGCCCGGCTTGCGCCCAGCCCCTCGAAAGGATCGCCGCGCCGCCAGGCCAACGCATCCTTCATGCGGCGCAGCGCCCCGGACGTTCCCTCGCCGCTCAACTCCGCTCCCCGCCCTCGTTGGTATCAGCGGAGATGCGTTCCAGTATCTCGTCCAGGCGGCGGCCCGCCTGCTCCAGCCGNCGGTATCTCTCTTCGAGCCCGGCAGCCGCGGCCTCCAGCTCCTCCCGCTCTCCNTCCAGGCGCTGCCGGGCGTTCTCGATGGCCAGCTCGATGCTCTTCAGGGTCTCCTCGATCACCTCGTTCGCTTTCAGGGAAAGNAGGTTCATGCTCTTCTGCAACCGCAACTGGAAATCGTAACGCACCCTGCCGCAGTGACGGTCGAAGAGCAGCGTCAACTCGTCGCGCTTGCTCTTCTTGAGCCAGCGATGCGAGAGCTTCTTCGGCAGGGACTTGGCCAAGGTGCTCATGAGGATCTCCAGGTCGGAAGGCACGTCCTCCAGCTTGAACCAGAACTCACCCTCCTCGCTCAAGGACAGCTCGGCGTCCAGGCGGGGAAAGGCCACCCCGAAGAGCTCGCCGGCCGTTTCCAGGATGCGGTTGGCTATGGCGTTGACCCTCCCCCGGTACTTCGCGGCGAGGGCGTCGAACCCGGCCACGAGCCGCCTCTCCTGCTGGTAACGCCAGACGCTGAAGGCCTCCCTTATCTCTTCCCGTACGAACGAACTCAGCGCTTCCAGCAGTTCCGAGGTGGAAAGCCGGGAGCGCTCCTCGAAGAAGGCATCGTAGCGCCGCAGCAGTTCCCGCTCCGCCTCGGACCTGAACTTCTCCACCTCCGCGTCCAGGCCGTCCCTCAACAGGGCGCGGTAATCCCCGTCCATGAGGTAGCGCAACTCCTCTCTCTCCCCGGAGATGAGGCGGATCTGCTCGCGGAATGCTTCCATCTTCCGCTGCAGATCCTCCCGCGGACGCAGCAGCAGGGTCATCTCCAGCTCCACGCCGGCCGCCGCATCGGCAACGGCTTTGCGGGCGTTGCGGATGGACGACTCCAGCAGGATGCGCCCCTTCTCCTCCGCCAGGAAATCCTGCATGACGGCCACGAAGTCCGGCAGCCCGCTTTGCCTCAACGCCGGCCCGTCCCTGGATATCGCCGCCTCCAGGGCCCTGCGGGCGGAGAGCGGGTAAAGCGGTATGTCCTCCCTCGCCAGCGCCTCGCAAAGGGCCTGCCGGTTGAAGAGGATGGATTCCTCCAGGTCCGCTGGCTCCAGGTAGTCCACCTTGTTCAGCACGAAGAAGATCTTGTCCACGAACATGCGTATGCGGTGCAGNAAATCCAGCTCGGAGCGGCTGATGGGAGGGTCCGCGCTGATCATGAAGATGACCGCGTCGGCATGGGAGAGGTATGCGTAAGTGGTCTCGTCGTTGTGAAGGTAGGTCGANCCGGTGCCGGGCGTATCCACCAGGCAGACCCCGTCCTTCAGGAATGTCGAAGGATAGTACACGTCCACCAGCCGGACCCCCANCCGGTTCCTGGCGTTGCCCTTCTCGGTGACGTAAACGTGCAGGTCTTCGATGCCGACCCCCTGGCTCCTCCCGTCCAGGTAGCNNACCTNGACACCGGGNTCCTCCCCGTACCGCACCACCGTGTTCACCGAGGTCAGGGGGACCACCGCGCTGGGAAGCACCCTGTCTCCCAGCAGCGCGTTGATCAGGGTGGTCTTTCCCCTCTTGAACCTGCCCATTATCACCACGTGAAAACTGTCGGTGAGCAGTTTCTCCCTGATCTCCGCCAGTCGTTCCGCCGGGAACGCCGATCCGCCCTCCCCCTCGCCGGCGATGATGCGCCCCAATTCCTCGAGGGAATCCCCACGTATCGCCGCGTAATCCTTCAACTCCGTTCTCGTCCTCCCGCCGTTCCCAACCTGTCCTCAGAAAAAAACAACAGCTCCTACCCTGCCGGTAGAAGCTATCAGCCAGATCACGGCTTTCAGGCGAGCTTCATCGCCTATTTCAGGTTCAACGCAATGACCTCGCCTCTATTATACCATCACGCACGCGATCATCCCGCGTCGGGACTCGCGCCGGTATCCTCCACCTCCGGCTAAAGTGGCGGAGCATCTCCGGGTGATCTCAGGCCTCATAAGCGCTTCCACAGGATATGCCGGGGGCCGGCCGCAAGCTCCCCCGGGCTCCGCGCGTTCTTCCACCGTAACCGCTTTGGATGCCGGTTTTCGTAATAGGTCGTGTAGATGTTATCATTCACCGAAAAAGCGAAAGGAGAAGACGGCATGGCCTGTGCGTTCTGCGGCAAGGAGCTGGCCGGGTCAGAGCGTTTCTGCCCCGCATGCGGGCAGCGGATTCCCGATGCTACTCAAGAGCAGCCTGAGCGAGTGCTCTTCTCCTTCGGCCCTTTCGGGGTCGTGTTGTGTGACGTCCCCTTCTCCATCTGGCGGTGGCACTGGCGGAACTGCTTCGTCGTAGAGCTGACCGACTACCGCCTGCGCGTGCTGGCCAACACCAGGTTCGGNTTCCTCACGGTCCCCGCCTGGACCCGCTCGCGAAGAATGCGACTCCCGCTGGAGATACCCTATTCCTCCATGGTCTCGGCGCAGTTGCAAAGGCACCCCTCGCCCGTTTCGCTGATGGAGGTGCTGGACGTGCGCTACCTGGAGGACGGAGCCGTGCTGGAGAAGTCCATCGCCACCAACCGGGATAACGCCAAGAGGGCTTTTGGCATAATTCACGCCAGGCTCCCCCAGGGTTGAGCAAGGGATGCCCCCGGAGCAGGTGAGCCGGGGTCAGATGGGATCAGGCGCGGCATCGGACGGACCGGGCAATCATCGCATGAGCGGAATCCCGGCCTTCGACGCAAATCTCCAGAGCGATNTCGGAAGGGCCGCGGTGGCCGTCGTGGGCCAGAGGTCAAGGGCCCAAGTCTTCCTTCGAGCTGCCTCCAAAGGGTTTCCGCCGTGAGGATGTCAAAGCCCTTGCGGGTTCGCCAGTGCAGGGCGAGCCGCAGGCCGGGACAAGAGGCGTCCCCCGGCCATGGTTCCCCGAAAACCATCTCCAAGTCCGAACGGACATGGGCATCGCACAATTCCCAGCGAGGCGTGATCCGACACGGCGTGTTGACGCGGATTCATCCCGCCATTAGTATAATCGCGCGTCTTTGTGGTAACAAAGGAGGATTCGTTGAAGCGATTCCTGGAGATGAGCCGCGCGCCCTTCTTCGTGGCCATCATCGTCCCNGNCCTCTTCGCCANCGCCCTGGCCTGGCGGGACACCAGCTCGGTGGACTGGCCCTCCTTCGCCCTGATCATGATATCTCTGGTGGCGGCCCACGCGGACGCCAACCTCCTCAACGACTACTTCGACTGGCGCCTGGGAGCGGACCGTATCAATGCCAACCGCAATCCCTTGAGCGGTGGTTCCCCTCACATCGCGGAGGGACGGGCTGAGCCGTCGCTCTTCCTCTGGTCGGGCGTCGTCTCCTTCGCCGCCGCCGCGGCCGCGGGGGTCGCCCTCCTGCTCACCTGCGGACGGCCNCTCCTTCCTCTCCTGCTCATGGGGCTGGCAGGCCTGGCCGCCGGGGTCCTCTACACCGCCCCGCCGTTCAAGCTGGCCTACCGGGGTCTGGGCGAGGCCTGCATCTTCGCCGCCTTCGGCATCCTCCCGGTAGCGGGGGTCTATTACGTGCAGGCGGGGGGCATCCGCGCCCCGGTCATAGCCGCCTCCCTGCCCCTGGCCTTCCTCATCACCGACGTGATCCTGGTCAACGAGTTCCCCGACTGCGAATCGGACCGGCGGGCGGGCAAGCGCCAGCTGGTGGTGCGGCTGGGCACCCGGCGCGCCCGCTTCCTCTACCTCGCCCTGGCCCTCGGCGCGTTCGCCATGGTGGCCTGGCTGGCCACCGCCTCGGGCTATGGAGGCTGGACCGCCCTGGCTTTCCTGGCCCTGCCGTTCTCCCTGGCAGCTGCTGCCNTNCTCTTCCGCAGGCACNGCGAGCCGCGCGCCCTCCTGCCCGCCCANGGCCTGACCNTCGCGGCCCACGCCCTCGCCGGGTTACTGCTGACGGCGGGGCTGCTGCTGAAGTGAGGGGAACGACCGTGCGCGACCTTTGGCTGCTGCTGCTGTGGGCGTCGGTGCTGGGGGGAGGGGTCCTCTTCTGCGTCCTGATGAGCTCCCGCGGCCTCAAGACCACCTACGTGCGGGACCTCCTGCACATCGGAACGGGGTTGTGGGTGCTGGGACTGCCCTTCTGGGACAACCCCGCCGCGCCGGTGGCGATAACCGCGACGGCCCTCGCCGCGGTCTCGGCGATGCCCCTGCTGGCCAGGCGTTTTGCCCCGGCGGAGAGGTTCTACCGCTCGGTCTCCGATGAGAAGGAGACTTGGCCGGGCATAGTCCTCTTCGTGCTCACCTACTTCTCCCTGACCTCCCTGGGTCTCCTCTTCCGCTCCCTCCTCTTCCCCGCCGCCTGCGCCATGGCCGCCCTTTCCCTGGGCGACGGGCTGGGGGGGTTCGTGGGCTCCCAACTCGGGCAGGCCGGTTACCGCCTGCCCTGGGCCAAGCGCAAGACCTGGCTGGGCTCGGCGGCGGTGGCCCTGGGGGCAGCACTGGCCATCGTCGTGGTGTGGTCGTGGTTCCGCTTCGTCGGGGATACGGCGACTGGTGGGCTCAACCTCCTGTGGGCGGCGCTGGCGGTCGCGGCCGCATGCCTGGCCGAGGCGGCCTCCCCCCGCTCCTCCGACAACGTCCTGCTCCCCGCCGCCGTGTTCCTGGCGCTCCTGCCCGCAGCCCCCACTCTCATCGGGGCCGTCTGAAACCCCGGCCGGCAGGTCGATTTATCCTTCCGACCACAGGCGCACAGCTCTCGTCTTGACAAGGAGAGGTCGCGCCAATATCATTTTCACCGAGCGTTATTGTCGGACAATCAGACATATTTACGCATCAGGTATCGCAGTAATATACCCGCCACCAAAAGGCAGCAGATTACCTCGCAACGCCCGCGGACAACAGGCCGAAAGGACGGGACCTTGGAGGACGGAGTCCTGCTGCGCATCGAGAGGAGCCCCTCCACCCCGGAGAAGGTCGCCTCCCGCATCCGCGACCTCATCTCCTCCGGGGCCATCCCGCCGGGAGAGCTGCTCCCGCCCCAGCTGCACCTGGCCTCCCGCCTGGAGGTGAGCCGGTCCAGCGTGCGGGAGGCCCTCACCTCCCTGGAGGCGGGAGGGTTCATCCAGAAGCTCCCCAACGGCCGTTACCGGGTGACCGCCCTCTCCGAGGGCCGCCTTCTCCCACCCTTGCGGGAAGTCCTGCGCTCCGAACCCTACCTTATCTGGGACCTCATGGAGGTGGCCTCGGTGATGGTGGTCGAGGCCGCCCGCCTGGCGGCCCTGCGGGCCAGCCCCGAGCAGCTGGAGAGGCTGGAAGACTGCTTGCGGGAGCTGGAAGCGGCCTCCCGCAACCGCCGCTATTTCGTCCGCGAGTTCAACCGCATCTACATGAACTTCTACGAGTCGCTGGCCCTGGCCACCGGCAATGTGGTCTACCTGCACCTGGGGCACGCTTTCATGGAGATACTGGCCCAGGCCCTCCCCCACACCGACAAGCTCTTCCTGGTGCAGGAGGACATCAACGCCGAGCTCTACCACCAGCACCTGGCCATATTCAAGGCGGTGGCCTCCCGCGACCCCCGCTCGGCCACGCGCGCCTTCCGCCGCCATCTCGCCTACATAGAAGAGAAGTTGCGGCTCATCCTGGGAGGGGCGGTGCTTGATGATGATGCGTCCGGGGGGCTCACCTCCGGAACCGAAGAAAAAGGATACAAAGGGGGACACCCCCGCCCCCAGGTCGCGAAGAAGAATGCGCGCGGCGGCAAGGCCGGCACGGCCGTCCGGGCTGCGGCCGCCGCATACGGAGGGAAAGGAGGAAGGGCGAGATGATCCATACGGAGGTCTTCCCGGCACTGCGGGCAGGCGTGCAGGAATCCGACATCAGCTTGGCCCGCAGCCTGCGGGAATGGGCGCAAGCGGAGCTGTCCGCGAAGCGGCTGGAGCTCAAGGAGGACTACCAGGGACTCCTGCGCCCGGCCATGCGCTCCCTGTTCGTGGACATAGGCCTGCAGAGGGCGCCTTGGCCCGAGGAGCTGGGAGGGGACGGACAGTCCTCGCCGGACATGGCCCACACCTTGGCCGTCGCCCTGCAGGAAGCGGGGCGGGGGGACGTGGGCATCGCCTGGCTGCTGGCCCTGGATTGGGCGGTGGCCCTCGCCTGCCAGGGGGAGGGAAGCGGAGCCGCCGCGGCCGCGGTGGAAAGGATGGCCTCGCTGCACTGCGAAAAGCAGGAGCCGGCGGTTGTCGCCCTGGTCCCTCCCCTCCTGGAGGGAAGGCCCCGCGGTCGTCTGGCCGCCTTCCGGGGCAAGGTGGTCCCCCTGGCGGCGCCCCGCAGCGGCGGGTGGGTTCTGGACGCGCAGGACCTGCGCCCCCTCAACTCGGGCGCCGATGCCGACCTCTTCTGCGTCCTCTGCCGTACCGAGGAGGGAGAGCCGCTGCTCCTGGCGGTGACGGGTGATGCGCCGGGCCTGGAGCGCGGCCAGCCCTTCCTCAAGACCGGCCTGGCCGCATCCCGCAACGCCGATATTTCTTTACATGATGTAGAAATAGATGAGGGGGGCCTGCTGCTGCGGGGAGAATCGGCCTGGAGGGAGCTGCTCTCCTGGCTGTACCTGGGGAGCAGCGCCGTCTGCACGGGGGCGCTGCTGGCCGCCTACGAGATAATCAAGGAGTGGGGGGATACCAGGGTCATCAAGGGCCGGGACAGCATCTTCAAGGACAACCCCCTCACCGCCTCGCTGATGGCCGAGATCGGGGCGACCCTGTTGGCCTGCCGCCTGCTCACCTCAGCCATCGCCCAGATGCTGGCCGCGCCGGACCAGTACGGCAGGGCCGGCGAGGAGGGGGTCCACTGCTCCGCCCTGGCCGCCTGGCTCAAGGTCGGCGCGTCCGCCGGGCAGGCGCTGGACAACACCATGGAGCTGATGGCCTCCGCCGGTTACGCCAAAGAATGGCAGCTGGAGCGGTACTGGCGGGACGTCCGCGCCCTGGACGTTTCCCTGGGCAACCGGGAGCTGGCCCGGATGGAGCTGGCCCGCCATTTCTACGGATCGTCGGCGGTCTGAGGGGAGGTGGAAAGGATGAGGCTGCGTTCCATCGATGAGATCACCCGTCCCGTGGAGTACCTCTCCCCCCTGGACGAGTACCTGGGCACGATGATCCGGCGCTGGGCCGAGGAGGAGGTCATCCCCAACCGGCGCCGCTACGACGAGGACTGGAAGGACCACCACATCATCGAGCCCGCCTTCCGCAAGCTCATGGGGGAGATGGGCCTGCAGCGCATGCTCTTCCCCGAGGACCTGGGGGGCTGGGGCATGGGGCACTCCGATTACATAGGGACAGGCGCCTATCGCATGTTCGAGGAGATCGCCCGGGCCGACTCGGGTATGGCCGTGGCCTTCGGTGTGGTCTTCTGGCCCCTGGTGATGATCTGCTGCGAGCCCCACGTCAACCGCCGGCTCTGCGAGGAGTTCGCCCCCATGTTCTGCCAGACCACCGAGGCGGTCTTCGCCGCCAACGCCATGACCGAGCCGCAGGGTGGGGCGGACATCGAGAACATGGAGATACTGGGGGGCTCAACCATCCGCACCACCGCGGTCCTGGACGGGGACGAGTGGGTCATCAACGGGCATAAGCTGTGGCCCACCAATTCCGGCGGGGTCTCCAGCCTCTTCTCGGTCATCTGCACCACCGATCCCGGCGCCAACGACCCCGAGGCCTTCGCCTTCATCTTCGTGCCCGCCCATTTCCCCGGGGTCACCCAAGGAGGCCCCTATGAGAAGGCGGGCATGGCCGCGGACAAGAACGGGGACATCTGGTTCGAGAACGTGCGGGTCCCCTCCTGGTACCGCGCCCACGGGCCCGGGCTGGACTACCTTTATTTCAAGGAGGTCATCTCCATGGGCAACTTGGGCTCCATCGCCTTCGTCTCCGGGGCCCTGATGAACGTGTACGAACGGATCTACGACTTCGTCACCGAGCACCGCTACGCGGGGAAGCTCCTGCGGGAGCACGACGCGGTGGCGGGAGCCCTGGCCGACTTCGCTGCCGACCTGGAGGTCATCCGCATCTGCGGCTACCAGTACGCGCGCATGCTGGACCGCCCGGATCTCTACGGGCCGCGCTGGTCGGACCAGCTGGTGGCCAAAGGCCGTGCCTACAAGTACTTCGCCTGCGACCGGGCCATGGCCGACTTGGCCCGCCTGATGAACCTGATGGAGTCCTACGGCGCCGACCGGGACTGGGACATCGAGAAGCACTGGCGTGACCTGAAGATAGTGCAGCTATGGATGGGGGGCAAGCAGCTCTGCCAGATGGAGGTGGCCCGCTGGTTCTTCGGATGCGAGACTCTCTGAAGGAGGGAGCGCCATGGAGGGGATCCAGGGGATGGAGGAAGCGCAGGTGACGAAGGGAGCCGGCCTGCTGGATGCGGTCGCCCGGGTGCTGCGGGAACTGTTGCGCACCCCTCGCTTCAAGCAGGCGGTGAAGATCCTGCTGAACTCGGTGGATCCCGGATCGGCCCCGGAGCTGGCCCGCATCCTGGTCTGGGAGGACCCCGACCTCTTTCTGTCCCTGCTGAGCACCCTTCCCCGCATCCTCAACGCCCTCATCCGGCTGGCGCAGGAGCTCGCCGTGCAGCTGGAGAACTTCACCCCCGAACTGCTCGATGCCTACCTGGGACGGCTCCTGGAGGAGCTGGACGGAGAGAGCCTAGGGGAGGGGCTGGGACGCGCGGTCTCCCTGGCCGGCCGAGTGGGAGAGGCCGGGCGGGAGGCGAGAGAGGCCGCTTCGCACCTGCGGGAGGAGGTGGCCCGTGGTTACTCCCGAGGGCGCGGGGCGGAGGCGCCAGAGAGCCCTGACCCCCTGGCCGTTGCCGCCCTCGGGGCCATCTCCACGGCAGTCCGTGGACTGCTGCGGGCGGCTGGGAGCGGAGATAACGCCGCCCGCCGAGAAGCCCTCTCCTTCGTCAGGTCTCTGGCGGAAGCGGTGCGGGAAAACCCGGAGGCGGCCCGGGAACTGGTCGAGCCACTCCTGGAGGCCTGGAAGGAAGGGGAGGGAGCGTCATGATGGAGGGATTGGACATGAACGAGATCCCCCAGCGGCAGGGAGCGCCTTCCCGCGTGCTCCGGGAGCTCATCAGGACGCCGCTGTTCCGGGAGCTCCTGAAGTTGTGGCTGCAGGAGGGACCGCCCGGGGGCGGGGCCCAGCTGGCCCGCGCGGCCCTGCGGGAGGACGTGGAGGTGGCCCTGAGTGTGGCCGGTTCCGCCCCGCGCCTGCTCAACTACCTGGCCGACTTCATCCTGGAGGCCCTGCGGCAGCTATCCCACTTCCCCGCTCCGGTCCTGCGGGATTTCCTGGCACAGATGGAAGAGGGGGTGGATACGGGAAAGCTGGCCGAGTTGGAAGAGACCGCTGGGCGCCTGGCTCGGGAGATCCTCTGGGATGATTCCGCCACCGTGCGGGCCCTACGCCGCCGCCTGGTGGAGGCGCTCAACGCGGCCCTGTGGGCGAGCTCGGAGACCCTGGACCGCCTCATCGCCGTCCCCGCCGACGACAACCCTGTCCCCGTAGCCGACCCCCAGGCCGCCGCCGAGATGGTCAACTCGCTGCTGCGGGCCCTGGCCCGGGCCCATGCGAACCGGCCCCGGTTCCTCGCCGAGACGGCGTCCTTCGTGGACCGGGAGGCGGCCCGCCAGGCGTCAGGAGTCATCGTCGAGGCCGCTGCCCAGGTCTTCCCGAACATCCTGACTGGTCTCGCGTTCGCTCTCTACCGTAAATATAAATCTCAAGTAAAGATTATGATATTTGCGCTGGCGGCAGCCGTCTGTGCCCCGCTGTTCTGGAGTTCATTGAGAAGGTCCGTGCGGCTCAAGGGAGGCAGGTGATCGGGATTGGGCGAGAAACATGAAGGTCAAGAGAAGGCCAAGGACCACCGGAAAGTGGTTAAGAAGCAGCTCAAGGAGCTGATCGAATCGCTCCAGGCGGCCGGGGAGGTCCCCCCTGGCCAGATCCTGTTCGGCGATGGGGGGGACATGGGGATGCAGCTCCTCACCGCTCTCCCCTACGCCCTCGTATCTCAACTTAAACTAATGGTTGATACTTTCGACCACCTCGCTGGGCTCTCCGAAGAAAAGCGCAAGGAAGTCCTCGATGCTTGGAAGGAGGCCCTATCTGAACTACCCCTCGGAGAGTTGGTGAACGCCTACTTCCGCCTCTCCCGACTCCTCTGGGAGACCGAGGCGGAGGGGATGGCCGCCGCCGAGCTGGAGCTGGCCAGGCGGACCATCTCCACGGTGGACTTCGGGAAGGTCCGCAAGGCGGTGGAGGTCAAACTGCAGGGGCGTTACCCGGTCTGGGAGGGAGTACTCGGAGCGTTGGTCGAGGACCCCATCATCGTCGCCAACCTCATCACCACCCTGCCGCCTCTGTTGAACAACCTCATCCGCCTGCTCTCCTCCTCCGTATCCCGCCTGGACCTGCCCTCGGAGATCCTGGCCAGCGCGGTCTTCAACGTGCTGGAGGACCTGGACGTGGAAGAGGTGGCCCGCCTGGCCTCGGGGCTCGCCGGCGTCATCAACTCCCTCCACGAGGGCAACCTCATCCTCGGGCGCAGCGAACCGCGGTTCCGGGAGGTGGCCTCCCGGATCATCGAGAGATACCTGGAGGCGGTGGACTGGCGAGCCAACAATGCCGCCCTGGTGGCCCTGGCCGAGGACCTGGAGGTGCTGATCGGGGCCTTTACCGATGCCCTGTCCTCTCGCCCTGAGGTGATGGCCGACGGTGTGGGATGCGCGGCGCGGATGGTGGCATCGCTCATCCGCGCCGCATCGCACTTCTCCCTGAAACTGACGGAGATGCCCAACGATTTCTACCAGGCCTGGGCGCGGGCCCTGCTGGAGCTCAGCGAGCCGCGGGAGGCGGGGGTGCTGCTCAACTCCCTGGTCCGGGCGCATAACCGCCTGCTGGAAGCCGAAACGGAGCTAGGAGCGAAGCTGTTGGAGGAAGTGCTGGGGTCGGTGGATACCGAGGAGTTGGGTAAGGCCGTGCGGTCGGCCGCCCGCCAGGTCTTCACTCTGCTGGCCCGCCGTCCCGACCTGGCGGACTGGCTGCAGCCCCAGGANGCGGGGCGCATCCTCGACGGCCTGATCAAGGCGTACAACCGCTCCTCCTGGTCCGCCGGCGGGGTCCGGGACTACGCCTCGGCCAAGCTGGCCCAGGTGGAATCGGCGGAGCTGGAGAAAGCGCTGCGGAGCGCGGGCGGCCAGGTGGTCGAGGCGCTGGCGGAGCGGCCGGAGATCCTGCTGGCCCTCTTCCGAGCGGGCGCCGGGGCTGGGTGGAAGCTGTTCAAAGGGCTGCTGCGCTCCCTCGCGGCCAAGGCCAGGAGTAGGAAGGGAGGGTGAGGGTCATGCTGGACCTCAAGAAGCTGGCGAGCGAGCTCCCCAACCGCTACGTCACCGAGGCCCGGGAAAGGGGTACCAAGATAATCGGTTACGCCTGCCTGGCCACCCCGCGGGAGGTCTTCGACGCCGGGGGGTTCTTCCCCTACCGCATCCGGGGCATGTCGGTGACCCGCACCGAGCTGGCCGATGCCTGGCTCTCCCGCTTCAACTGCGGCTTCTGCCGCTCCTGCCTGCAGTTGGCCCTGGAGGGTGCCTATGACTTCTTCGACGGCCTGGTGGAGACCAACGGGTGCGACCATCTCCGGGGCATGTTCGAGAACTGGCAGTATGCCCACCCCCGCGAGTTCTTCCACTACATCCGGGTCCCCCATCTCACCAACCGGGACTCCATGGACTGGTTCGTCGAGGAGCTCGAGCTGCTGAAAAGCGCCCTGGAAGAGCATTTCGAGGTGGAGATAAGCGACGCTGCCCTCCTCTCCGCCATGGAGATGCAGCGGGAGATAGCCGGCAAGCTGCGCCGGGTCTACGAGAGCCGCTGGGGTGAGGAGATGCGATTGAGCGGCGGGGAGATCCTGGCCCTGATGACCCTGGAGGGATCCGTCCCCGCGGCGGAGTTCTCCCGCCTGCTGGACGAGGTGGAGGCGGAGTATCCCTCGCGCCCGCCCCTTCAGTACCGGGCTCGCCTCCTGCTGGGGGGCAGCGCCACCGACGAGATCGACCTCATCACCGAGCTGGAGAGCGTGGGCGGGGCGGTGGTGGCCGATTCCTTCTGCTTCGGCGGACGCATCTTCCGGGAAGAGGAGCCCCCGGAGGGCTCCCCCCTGGAGCAGCTGGCTCACCGCTACCTCTACAACCTGATGTGCCCGCGCATGTTCGACGATTACGCCCGCCGCAAGGCCTTCATCGACAGCCTCATCGAGAGGTCGCGGCCGGACGGGGTGGTCCTCTTCCACAACAAGTTCTGTGACCTGCACGGCGTGGAGAACGTCAAGCTGCGCATGGACCTGGAGAAGCAGGGCATCCCCGTCCTCACCCTGGAGAAGGAATACGGGGCGGCGGCCGACGTCGGCCGCCTGAAGACGCGGGTGCAGGCCTTCCTGGAGCGCCTGGGGAAGTGAGGGTCATGGACGAGGTGGTCATCCGCGAACACCAGGGTCTGTGCGATAGGGTCTATTCCCTCTTCAGCATCGTGGGCAAGCTGCGCCCGGACATCAGCGAGGAGGAGACCGAGGGCATCCTCAAGCTCCTCCCCCCCGACACCTACCGAGCCTTGCGCTCTATGCTGCGCCAGGACCTGCTACCCGCCACCTTCGCCTTCATGCGCATGCTGCAGGCCTGGATGGAGGAGGCCTTCCGCGCCCGGCAGGAGGGCAAGAAGGTCATCCTGGTCCCCTTCAACTTCCCCCCCGAGCTCATCCACGCTTTCGAGGGGGCCTTCCCCCTGACCAGCGAGGTCCTCTCCACCCTGGGGGTGGTCGTCCTGGAGGGACAGGGGGAGCGCTACTGGGACTACGCCATGGGGCTGGGCCTGCCCGACCACATGTGCTCGTCCAACACCATCGAGCTGGGCAGCGTGCTCACCGGCAAGGACTTCTCGCCCGACGCCATCGTCTCCTCCGCCCCCGGCAGCTGCGACGTCAACTCCTCCATCCACGAGTTCGTTTCCCACCTCCTGGGAGTACCCCACTTCATGCTGGAGAAGCCCGGGGACAGCGACCGCCGCGGACGCGAGCTCTTCGGCCGCCATTACCTCTCCCTGGTACGCCGCCTGGAGGAGTTCGTGGGGGAGGAGCTCAAGGAGGAGAACCTGCGGAAGGTGGCGGAGAAGTGCAACGAGTGCACCGACCTCTACTACGACCTCTGGGAGCTGCGCTCCCGGGTCCCCACGCCGGTACCCGCCATCTCCTCCCTCTACACCTACGCCACCCGCTTCACCATGTGGGGCAGGGACGAGGGGGTGGAGTGCCTGCGCGCCTGCGTGGAGCTGGCTCGTTCCAACCTGGAGCGCGGCTACTTCCCGGCGGGCGAAGTGGAGGTGGCCCGCCCCCTGTGGATCTACCTCCCCTACTTCTTCGATTTCCTGGGCTTCTTCGACTGGATGGAGTCCCGCCACATCGCCAACATGGGGGATGTACTCATGTGCTGCTTCCCCCAGCGCATCGACACCACCAGCCGGGAGAGCATCCTGGAGGGGATGGCCGAGGCCGCCTGGAACATGCCCATGACCCGCCAGATGGGCGGGGACATGATGTCCCGGCGCTGGCTGGACGACGTGGTCTATGCGGTCAAGGGCCTCAACGCCGACTGTACCATCTACTGCGGCCACCACTCCTGCAAGCAGACCTGGAGCGTGTTCTCCCAGGTGCGGCGGGAGATAACCCGGCTGGCCGGGGTGCCCACTCTCTGCCTGCAGGGGGATTCTTGGATACGCCGCATGACCCCCATGGCGGTCATCCAGGAGGAGATCTCGGCCTTCGTGGACAACGTCATGCGGGGGAGGGCGAAGCGGCGCGGGGGTAAGCGCCCTCGGAGGGCGCGGTCGGCCGGGTCCGCGGAAACGCCGCCCGCGGTTGACGATCCCGCTTCCGCCGGGGAGGCAGCCGGGGAGGAGGAAGCCCGTTGAGCGGGTACTCGGTGAGGCCGGGTGAGGGGCTGTTCGACCGCATCGGCGGGCTGGTGAAGGTGATCCTCAGGGTCAGGGACGACCTCAGCGATGAGGAGGTCGAGGGGTTGCTGCGCGCCCTCCCGCCGGACACCCGCCGCAACATCGAGGCCCTGCTCAACCCACGCTTCCGCCGGGAGAGCATCCTCTTCATGAAGATGATCGGGCGCTGGGTGACCGAAGGGGAGAAGGCGGCCCGGGACCCGAGGCGGCGGACCATCCTGGTCCCCTTCAACTTCCCCCCCGAGGTGATCCACGTTTTCCGGCGGGCCTTCCCCCTGACCTGCGAGGTCCTCACCACCCTGGGGGTATCCATGCTGGAGGGACAGGGGGAGCGCTACTGGGACTATGCCATGGGGCTGGGCGTCCCCGACTTCCTCTGTTCCTCCTCCACCATCGAGCTGGGCTCCATCCTCTCCGGCTGCGACCTCAGGCCGGACGCCCTGGTCCAGTCGGCCCCCGGGGCCTGCGACGCCAACTCCAAGATACACGAGCTGGTGTCCCACATCATGGA
>JGI24188J35168_1000961_pt1 | contig 17127 bp, 17 predicted proteins | sample YNPBryantNP2012_FD_35168 | JGI IMG/M metagenome (IMG submission 35168) | reverse complement strand
GCCGCCTCGAAGCTGACCAGGAGTCACCGGCTGGAGGGCAACCCGCTCTTCTACTGCCAGGATGCTGCGGAGCTGGATCTGCCCTTCACCTTCGACTCTGCCCTGTGCCTGTTCGACAGCTTGAACTACATTCTGGAGTATGAGCGCCTCTGCTCTGCGTTCCGCAGGGCTCTGCTGCATCTGCGCCCGGGCGGAGTGTTCATTTTCGACGTGAACACGGTGTATGCCCTTTCGCACGGCTTCTTCGATCAGGACAACCTCTCCTCGGAGTCCTATCCCCGCTACGTCTGGCGCAGCAGCTGGGACCCGCAGACCCGGTTGTGCACCGTGGAGATGGACTTCGAGGCGCCGGGCGGATCGGGCCTGGAGCGCTTCCGCGAGATCCACGTTCAGAGGGGCTACACCCGGCGGGAGCTTACGGAGGCGCTCGAGGGAGCGGGATTCCGGGACGTCTCGGTGTTTCAAGCCTACACCATGCGCCCGCCGAACCGCCGGACCGACAGGCTCTATTTCGTGGCGCAGCGGCCGCAGGATTGATCGCACGCGGTCTCCCTCCGTCATCCGGGAAGGAATCGGCGCCGCCGGCGGAGAAAGCGGCGGCGGTGCCGCCCGGAGAGCGCCACACCAGGGCGGGCGGCGGAAGGACACGGCTTCCTTATGGCACAGGTGGAAGGACCCCGCACAGACCGGCAGCTGCCATGGTATCGAGGCATTTCGGGATACGCCTGGCTGGTGCTGGTCGTGGCTGCGCTGGGCTGGCTGTTCGACACCCTGGACCAGCAGCTTTTCACCATCATCCGCTTCCGGTCGCTGCAGGACATCCTGAGCGCCTACCACTCCGGACCAGAGCTCGATGCCGCCGTGCAGCAGTGGGGCTACAAACTGACCTCCATCTTTCTGGTGGGCTGGGCAGCGGGCGGGCTGCTCTTCGGCATCCTGGGCGACAAGATCGGCCGGGCGCGCACCATGATGATCACCATCCTGATCTATGCGCTGTTCACGGGCCTGAACGCTCTGGTGCACACGCCGCTGCAGTACGCTTTCTGCCGGTTCTTCACGGCGCTGGGCATCGGGGGTGAGTTCGCGGCCGGGGCGTCGCTGGTGGCGGAGGTNTGGCCGGCCCGGTCGCGCNCGATGGCGCTCGGGTTCCTGCAGGCGCTCTCGACGGTCGGCAACATGATGGCCGCCGTCGTCACTTTTCTGCTGGCGGAGGTCAGCTGGCGCTGGGTATATGTCGTCGGCATCGCTCCGGCGCTGCTNGTGGTCGTCATCCGCCTGTTCATCCGCGAACCGGAGAAGTGGGTTCACGCACGGGCTCAGACTGCGGCGGACCCGACCAGGGAGCTTGGCAGCATCCGCGATCTGTTCACTCTGCCCGGCGTGAGCCGCAACACCTGGGCGGCCCTGCTGATCGCGCTCGCCGGTGTTCTGGGCCTGTGGGGCATCGGCTACTTCCAGCCCGATCTCATCAGCAAGGTGATGCAGGCGGCGGGCGCCTCCGAAAGCGGCATCCAGCGGGCCAAAAGCACGGTGTTCTTCATCTTTCAGATCGGCGGCTTTATCGGGATGTATTCCTACGCCGCCGCAAGCGAGCGCATCGGCCGGAAATCCGCCTTGCTTATCATCTATCTCTGCGTCCTTGTGGTGGTGCAGGGCGCGTTCTGGACCATTCACAGCGTGACGCACGCGTACGCGTGGGCGTTCTTCCTGGGGTTCTTCACGCTGTCGCCGTTCTCGGCGTTCGCGGTCTACTTCCCGGAGCTATTTCCCACCCGGCTGCGTTCGACGGGCGTGGGGGTATGTTACAACTGCGCGAGGCTGCTGGCCGCTGTGGGCATCTTTTATGTGGGCAGCATCGCCGCCACTTTCTCGCGGCCGGCAGACCCGGTCTTCGGTTACCGCGTGGCGGCCAGCATCATGTCGGTGATCTACGTGTTCGGCTTCATCGGCCTGGCTCTGGCGCCGGAGACGAAGGGACGGCCACTGCCGGAGTGANNGGACGAGGTCAGGACGGATGCGCAGACGGGAGTTTTTGAGAGCGGGAGCGGCCTGCGCCGCGGNNATCGCGGCGGCGGACCGGTTGCCGTCCGCTGAGGCCGTTTCTCCGGGACACAGACAGGGAGCAGAAGCACGAATGAGACTCGGACTGGTCACCTACAACATCGCCTCGGACTGGGATCTGCCGACACTGATCCAGCGCTGCCGGGACACCGGATACGAGGGCGTGGAGCTCCGCACCACGCACGCCCACGGCGTGGAGCCGGACATCACCGCGGAGCGCCGGCGCGAAGTGCGCGCCATGTTCCAGGATTCCGGCGTCACTCTCTGGGGCCTGGGCACGGCGTGCGACTACCATCGGAACGACCCGGCTGCCGTCCGGGAGAATATCGAGCTGACGAAGCGGTTCTGCGAGCTGGCCCGCGACGTGGGGGCGACGGGCGTGAAGGTCCGCCCGAACGGGCTCGTCGAGGGGGTGCCGGAGGAGAAGACGCTGGAGCAGATCGGTACGGCCCTGCGGGAGTGCGGACAGGCCGCCGCGGACAACGGCGTGGAGATCTGGCTGGAGGTCCACGGCCACGAGACTCAGCATCCCCCGCGCATCCGGCGGATCATGGACGTCTGCGGCCATCCTTCCGTGGGNGTGTGCTGGAACTCCAACCCNACGGATGTGAAAGACGGNAGCATCCGNGAGTACTTCGAGCTGCTCCGTCCGTTCATCCGGTCCTGCCACATCACGGAGCTGGCCAACGACTATCCGTGGCGCGAGCTGTTCGCGCTCCTGCGCGCGGCTGGCTATGACCGCTTCNCGCTCCAGGAGATTCAGCCNCTCGCGGGCACGAAAGATCCGNAAGACATCGAGCGCTTCATGCGCTACTACCGCGCCCTCTGGGCGGCGCTGCAGCCGGGAGACTGACGTGAAAGGTCCGATGAACGCGGCGGAGGCGTTCCGTCAGGCACGGCTTCTTGCGATGGCGGCCGCATGAGCGCTGGCATGCGGCAGGACGAGGGTGCCGGGCTGCGGTGGTTCCAGGGGATCCCACGCTACTCGTGGCTGGTGCTCGTCATCGCGGCGCTCGGCTGGATGTTCGACTGCCTGGACCAGAACCTGTTCAACCTGGTCCGGCAGGTGTCCGTGCTGGAGCTGCTGGAACCTCATTATTCCGACCCTGCCGCACTTCAGAGGGCGGCGGCGCGTATCGGCCCGCTCATCACGGCGTTCTTCCTGATCGGCTGGGCGGTCGGGGGGTTCGTGTTCGGCATTCTGGGTGACAGGCTCGGCCGCGCCCGGACGATGATCATCACCATCCTGATCTACGCGCTGTTCACGATGCTCAGCGGATTCGTGCAGAGCTGGGAGCAGTATGCCGTTGCGCGGTTTCTGACGGGTATCGGCATCGGCGGTGAGTTCGCGGCGGGGGCCGCGCTCGTGGCGGAGGTCTGGCCCGACCGCTCCCGCGCGATGGCGCTCGGCACGCTCCAGGCGCTTTCGGCGTTCGGCAACATGGGCGCCGCGGTCATCGTGTATCTGTTGAGCGATGTGGGGTGGCGCGTGGTGTACTGGGTGGGCGTCTTCCCCGCTCTCCTGGTGGTCTGGATCCGGATGAGCATCCGCGAGCCGGACCGCTGGGAGCGGGCGCGGCGGGATGCGGCCGGGGCCGGCGTGCGCAGGCAGCTCGGGGCCATCGGCGACCTGGTCCGCGACCCGGCGCTCCGGCGCAACACCCTCGCCGGCGTGCTGATCGCCATAGCCGGCGTGCGCGGGCTCTGGGGAGTGGGGTTTTTTCTGCCGGATCTGGTGGGAGCGGTTCTCAAGCCTGCTCTGTCGCACCTGCCGGAGGAGGCCCAGAAGGCGGCGCTGGCGCGGTTCCGCAGCCAGGCGTTCTTCATCCAGCAGATCGGAGCGTTCTTCGGCATCTTCGCATATGCTGCCCTCAGCGAGCGCATCGGGCGCAAGCCCGCGATGTATCTGTTCTTCGCGCTTGCGTTCGCGGCCGTGGAAGGCACGTTCTGGGGCGTCCGGGATATGGCCACCGCCTACGGCTGGGGGTTCGTGATGGGTTTCGCGGCGCTCGCGCCGTTTTCGGCGTTCGCGGTCTACTTCCCCGAGCTCTTTCCCACACGCCTTCGTGCCACCGGGGTGGGTTTCTGCTACAACTCCGCGCGGCTGCTGGCCGCCGCGGCGCCGTTCCTTCTGGGGAGTCTTGCGGCGCGGTTCACTCAGCCGGATGACCCGGCCGCGGGGCTGCGGGTGGCTGCAAGCCTCGTGGCGCTGGTGTATTTTCTGGGCTTTGCGGGAGTGGCTCTGGGCCCGGAGACCCGCGGCCGTCCGCTGCCAGACTGAGACGAAAGTCCCCTTTCAGAAGCCGGGGGCAGGCAGCTCGCGGACGCCCACGCTGACGCAGGAGAACTTGCCCGCAGGCTCGGAGTCCCTCTGAAGCTCGTCCACCTCGAAGCGCACGTCCATGAGCAGGAACCTGCCGCGAGCCTCTCCCGTCAGCAGAGCCCTCTCCATCTGCCGCCAATGCTTCCCCTGGTAGAGGATGACGTGTCTGCCCGGTCGCGACAGGCAGATGCCGAGCTGCCCCAGCGCCTCCTCCGGACTGTCGCAGGCGGGAATGACCGTGATGCGCTCCCGCGGTATTCTGCGGGACGCCTGCTCCTCCTCCTGCTCCTGCGGACCGGAAGCGCTCGCGGTCACGGCCTCCACCAGGTCCATGGACGAGCGGCTGGTGCGCTCGCGCAGGTCGGGGCGCTCTTCCGGAGGCAGCAGCACGACGATGGGCCTGTCCGGCCCTTCGTGATACATGGCCCGGATTAGCTTCACAAGCCCTTTCTTCCGCAGCCAGATGCGCCGCATGCGCACCGGCCCTTCGTGGGGTGCTCCGGGGAGCATGGCTGTCCGCCCCTTTCCGCCAGCGCGTGCCTCTCTTCGTCTGACCGGAGGACGGCCCGGGGAGTTCCGCCGTGCCTCAGCCGATCAGGATCCGCTCCTCCGGATAAGCGACCAGCCGCGGCGGCCGTCGGCGTGTCAGCACGATGATCACCGTCAGCGCTCCCAGCCGTCCCCAGAACATCATCGCCATGATCAGGATCTGACCGAACAGGTTCAGGTCACGGGTCATCCCCAGGGAAAGCCCGCAAGTCGCGAATGCCGAGACCACCTCGAACAGGGTCGGCTGGAGCGCCGTATGATGGGTCACGAGGAGCAGCCACGTCGCGCTCACCACCACGAACACCGACAGCGCGAACACGGCCGCCGCCTTGCGGACCATCTCGCCGGGAACGGCCCGCCCGCCGACGATGGGGGTCTGCCAGCCTCGCCCGTAAGCCCAGATGGCGAGCACCAGGGTCACCAGCGTGCCCGTCGTGATCCCTCCGCCCATCGAGGCGGGTGCGGATCCGATGAACATCAGGCAGTTCAGCAGGAAGTCGCTGCTGGGATGAAGGGTGCCCAGTTCCGGAATGCACACGAATCCCGCGGTACGCCCGGAGACGGACTGGTAGAGCGCAAGAATGATCTGGCGATGGGGCGGATGGCCCGACAGCACGCCGCCCGTGAACGACTCGGATTCAGCAGTCCGAGCGCTCCGCCGGCGCTCAGCAATGCGATCACGGGCAGGGTGATACGGGTGTGAAGCGAGAGCCTTCTTCGCCAGGAGAACGTGAGCAGGTCGAACAGCACCGGGATCCCCAGCGTTCCCAGGAATATCAACGTGCCCATCACTGCCAGCGTGACAGTGTCATTGGGCACGCCGTCCGGAAAACCGGGGCGGCCGTGAAAGAGGTCGAATCCCGCGTTGCAGAAGGCGGAGACAGCGTGGAAGACGGCGTACAGCATCCGCTCCGGTCGCGGCAGGATCTCCCGCCAGTGCCAGTAAAGCAGGATCGCTCCAGCCCCCTCCACGAGCAGGACCGCCGTCAGGATATGGCGCACCAGCTGCACGACGCTCCCTCCCTCGCGAAGGCCGATCGCTTCCCGCAGCGCCAGCCGGTCCACGAAGGAGACCTGCCGTCCCAGAAGGCGGAAGGCCAGGGTGGCAAGCGTCATGTATCCCACTCCGCCCACCTGAATAAGCGCTAGCAGCACAAGCTTGCCGGGAAGGCTCAGGTCCGTGAACGGCGTGATGACGGTCAGTCCGGTCACGGTCAGCGCGGAGACCGCGGTGAATAACGCCTCATTCAGCTGCAGCTGGCGCTGCGCGCCCGAGTGCGGCAGAAGCAGCAGAAAGGCCCCCAGCAGCACCAGCGCGCCAAGCCCGCTGATGACGCGGACGGGGACCCGCAGCACGGCGACGGCGCCGGGCAGCCCGCGGCGCGCCGGCGCTCCCCCGATGCGCCCGGGTGGTTCCGGAGAATCGACCGGTCTGCGTGTCATCTCTGCAGGGTGAACATCCGCACGGACGCCTCGCGGCGGGACTCGCTGCAGTATACCCGGATCCGTCCGCCCGTTGCGGCGCGGCGATGGCGGCAGGACGAGGCAGGGAAAAGGGCGAACAGCTCTGCAGTCAAGGACCGGTTCCCGGGAGCCGCGGGCGGCCGATTCGCCCCCCTCCCCGGCCGGCTGCAGGAGTCACGAGAAATGATGGAACACCTGACCCGTCGCGAGCTTCTGAGGAGCGGTTTCGTGCTGGCGGCAGGCGCCGCACTGACCGGGCTGGCCGGGATGCCCGCCGAGGCGCAGATGTCCTCGGGGGGAGGCAGAAGGAGCCGTCTGAAGCTCTCCTGCTGCGCCTACAGTTTCCGCAACCAGCTTACCGGGAAGGACCCCGCGAACCCCATGACTCTGGACGACTATCTGCGCATCTGCGCGGATTGCGGGTGCGACGGGGTGGAGCCCACGGCCTATTATTTTCCGGACCCCCTCCCGGACTCCTACCTGGCGGAGTTCAAGGCCAGGGCGCACCGGATGGGACTGGACATCTCCGGCACCGCTATCCGCACGGATTACTGCAAGCCTGCGGGCGCGGAGCGCGAGGAGATGGTGCGGCACACGAAGCTCTGGATCGATCGCGCGCTTCTGATGGGAGCGCCCTGCATCCGGGTGTTCGCGGGCGGAGACGCGAAAGGCGACATCCCGGCTCAGAGGAAGCTGTGCGTGGAGACAGTGCGCGAGTGTCTGGACTACGCGGCAGAGAAGGGGGTCATCCTTGCGGTGGAGAACCACGGCGGAATCGTCCACGACTCGGAGAACCTGCTGGCGCTGGTGAAAGAGGTCGGCTCGCCGTGGTTTGCGGTGACGCTGGACAGCGGCAACTTCCGCACCGAAGACCCCTATGCGGACATCGCCCGCTGCGTGCCGTATGCCGTGACGGTGCAGTACAAGACGGAGATCATGCCGGGCGGCGGCCCCAAAGTTCCGGCCGACCTTCGGCGGGTCATCGGCATCCTCCGAGACGGCGGATACAGCGGATACCTTGCCCTGGAGTTCGAGGCGGAGGAGCCTGAGCCCGTCGCCGTCCCGCGCGTCCTCCGCGAGATGCGCCAGGCCATCGATGAGACCCGGTAGGGCTGCCCTGGCGGCGGTGATGATGCTTCTCGCGCCCGCGGGGCCAGCCGCGGACCCGGCGGCAGGCCCGGGGAGGGAGGGTGTCGTGGATCTGGGCAGCCGCGTCGAGATGTTCGTGGACTCCTGGCTGATCCGGGAGATGAAAGGAGCCGCGCTGAAGCTTCACGAGCCCGTTCGCCGCGAGGTGGTCTGGCAGGCTGAGAGGCTCTGGGAGGGAACCTGGAGCGCCTACTTCAGCGCGCTTCGCGACGGGGATCTCATCCTGAACTACAGCACTTCGGCGGCGGGCTCGATCTGTGTGGAGGTGCTGGACCCCGCAGCGGATCCCGTCCCGGGGTTCGCTCTGGCGGATGCGCCCGCGCTCTTCGGCGATTAGCTCGATGCCGTCTACCGCTGGAAAGACGGCCGGCGCCTGGGAGAGCTCCGCGGCGGTCCGCTCATGCTCAGGTTCGTGCTGACGGACGCCGATCTCTTCTCCGTGAGGACAGGTGGGTAGGACTGCGGGGAACGGCCTCCTTGCGTCCGGGCCGGAGAAGACGTCCATGGAGAGGTGTCGCCGTCTCGCGCCGCACCCTCAAGCAGCGGGAACGGCACGGGTTCCCGGGCACGCCGCGCTGGATCCTGCGCCGCCCCCGGGCGCGCGTCCACCGGTCAACAGGTTTTGCCCTGAAAAATCCCGCATGGCGTGGAAACGGGGCCCGTCCGCGAGGCCGTTCGTGAAGAGTAGTACCGAAGTCCTCTTTTCGCAACCGCCTGCGAAAGGCTATCATTCTGTTGGAGGCGGGTTGCAGGCGCGCCGTTCGGACGAAGAAGTTCCCTGCCGCCCGGGGAGTGGGCGCTGACGCTACCGTCAGACTTCGAGACATCCGAAGGGGAATGCGCTGGCATCTTTGCGGCGTTCCGGATCCCGGCCCGGCGGCGTGCGGCCGCGAAACAGGAGCTTTCACGTGGGTGATGCGATCTCTGCTCAGTCCGCCCCGTCTTCAGGCGAGGTCAGGATCGGGGGCAGGCCGGCCGAGCCCGGCTTTGCCCGGCAGGTCGAGGCGCTGAGCGGGCAGAAGCTGTCTGCTTGCTATCAGTGCGGCGAGTGCACGGCCGGCTGTCCCGTGGCGTTCGCGATGGACCTGATGCCCAATCAGGTCACCCGGATGGCTCTGGCGGGGATGTCCGGCGAGGTTCTCGGCAGCCGCTCCATCTGGCTCTGTGTCGGGTGCAACACCTGCGTCACCCGCTGTCCCCGGCTGGTGGATCTTCCCCGCGTGATGGACTCTCTCAGGCAGATTGCGGCGCGCCGGGGAATCCGCTGCCCGGAGCCGGCCGTTCGAGCCTTCCACGACACTTTCCTTCAGGGGCTGGAGCGGGGCGGCCGCCTTCACGAGCTGGCGCTGGTGGCGGCTTTCAAGCTCAGGACCGGCAGGCTCTTGCAGGATTTGCCCGCAGGCGCGGCAATGATGGCGAAAGGCAAGCTGGCTGTGCTTCCCGGGACGGTGAAGGGCCGGGAAGAGGTCAGGCGGCTGTTCGAGGAGTGCCGGAGGCGCCCGGCGGAGGATGACGGCCATGGACGGTGAGCGGGTCTACGCCTACTATCCCGGCTGCTCCCTTCACGCCACCGCGAAGGAGTACGACCTGTCCGCGCGTGCGGTCTGCTCGGCGCTGGGCGTCGAGCTGCGGGAGGTGCCGGACTGGAACTGCTGCGGCGCGAGCAGCGCGCACGCCCGCGATCACCTGCTCGGCGTCGCGCTGGCCGCCCGGAACCTGGCGCTGGTGGAGGAGATGGGGATGCGGGAGGTTGCGGTCCCCTGCGCCGCCTGCTACAACCGGCTGGCTGTCGCCGGCCGGGAACTGCAGGACGATGGTTCCCTGGCGGCGGAGGTCCGGGAGATGCTTGGCCGGCCTCTGGAGGGCAGCGCGAAGGCGCGGGCTCTTCTCGACGTCGTGGTCCGCGACGTGGGCGCAGAGCGGATCCGCGACGCGGTGAAGCGGCCCCTGGAAGGTTTGAAGGTGGCCTGCTATTACGGCTGCCTGCTGGTGCGTCCGCCGCGCGCGCTCGGGACGGAGGAGCGAGTGGAGGACCCGCAGTCGCTCGACGAACTGGTGCGGGCCCTTGGCGGGGAGCCAGTCGAATGGCCGCACAAGACAGAATGCTGCGGGGCGGGGCTGTCTCTGGCTCGAACGGACGTGGTGCGGACTCTCAGCGCGAACATCCTCAAGATGGCCCGGGACTGCGGTGCCGGGTGTGTGGTTTGCGCGTGCCCTCTGTGCATGACCAATCTGGATATGCGGCAGGCCGAGTCCCTGAAGGCCGCGGGCGAGGACTTCAGCATGCCCGTGCTCTACTTCACTGAACTGATGGGCCTGGCGATGGGGTTGCCGGGAGCCGGGCGCTGGCTGAAGATGCATTTCGTGGACGCCTCCGCCGTGACGCGCCGGGAGGCCGCGGCGGTCCGGCAGGAGGAGCCATGCTGATGGGCACTGCCAGGCGAGGATAGGAGCGGACGATGGCGCGAGTCGGCGTGTTTGTCTGCTGGTGCGGATCCAATATCGCGAGGACGGTGGACGTCCAGCGCGTCGCGGAGGCTGCCAGGCGCATCCCCGGCGTGGTCTTCTCCACGGACTACAAGTATATGTGCTCCGAGCCGGGGCAGACCATGGTCCGCGACGCCATCCGGGAGCATCGCCTCGACCGTGTGGTGGTCGCCTCCTGCTCCCCCAGGCTGCACGAGCCGACGTTCCAGCGATGTATCGCCGAGGCCGGGCTCAACCCGTATCTGGTGGAGATGGCCAACATCCGCGAGCACTGCTCCTGGGTGCATCAGGACCGCGAAGCGGCCACGGAGAAGGCGATAGATCTGGTTCGCATGGCCGTGGCCAAAGCGCGGCGCGACTTCCCGCTCTTCCGGAACGAGATCCCCATCACGAAGAGGGCGCTCGTGATCGGGGGAGGGGTGGCCGGCATCCAGGCGGCGCTGGACATCGCCGATGCGGGCTACCCGGTGACGCTCGTTGAGCGCACCCCTTCCATCGGCGGCCGGATGGCGCAGTACGACAAGACGTTTCCCACTCTGGACTGTGCGGCGTGCATCCTGACTCCCAAGATGGTGGACTGCGCGTCGCACCCGAACATCACCATTCTGACCTACGCGGAGGTGGAAGAGGTCTCCGGGTTTGTCGGGAACTTCACCGTGCGCATCCGCAGGAGAGCCCGCGGGGTCGATATGGAGAAGTGCACGGGCTGCGGTGTCTGCTACAGCAAGTGTCCCGTCAAGGTGCCCAATGAGTTCGAAGAGGGGATGGGCGAGCGGCGCGCCATCTACGTGCCGTTCCCTCAGGCGGTGCCGAACGTCCCCGTCATCGACCGGCAGCACTGTCGGCTGAACAACGGTCTGAAGTGCGGGGTCTGCCAGAAGCTGTGTCCCACCGGGGCCATCGCCTACGATCAGGAAGATGAGGTGATCACCGGGCAGTTCGGCGCCATCGTGGTGGCCACCGGCTTCAAGATNTGGGACCACTCTCAGATCGGCGAATACGGTTACGGAAGCATCCCGGACGTCNTCTCCGGGCTGCAGTTCGAGCGGCTGATGAACGCGTCCGGCCCGACGGAGGGNAAGATCGTGCGTCCCTCCGACCACCGCCCGCCGAAGACGGTGGTGTTCGTGGCGTGCGTGGGGAGCCGCAGCGAGAACCACGGCCACGAATACTGCAGCAAGGTCTGCTGCATGTACACCGCCAAGCACGCCCTGCTTCTGAAGGAGAAGTATCCGGACACGCAGGCTTACGTGTTCTACATGGACATCCGTGCGAACGGGAAGGGCTATGAGGAGTTCGTCTGCCGCACCATCGAGGAGTACGGCGCGCACTATATCCGCGGGCGCGTCTCCCGCATCTACCGGCACGGGGACAGGGTGGTGGTCAAGGGCGCGGACACCCTGCTGGGGCGTCCGGTGGAGATCGATGCCGACCTGGTCGTTCTGGCCACCGCGATGGAGCCTCAGGACGACGCGAAGGAGCTGGCGCGCAGGCTGGGAATCTCCACCGATCAGCACAACTGGTTCTCGGAAGCCCATCCCAAGCTGAAGCCCGTGGAAGTTCTGTCTTCGGGCATCTACCTGGCGGGAGCGTGCCAGTACCCCAAGGACATCCCGGACACGGTGGCGCAGGCGTCGGGCGCCGCGTCCAAGGTGGCCGGGCTGTTCGCGAAGCCGCATCTGCTCTCCGAGCCGATGATCGCCTCCGTCAGGGAGGAGGATTGCGTGGCCTGCGGGCAGTGCGTGCGGGTCTGCCCGTTTTCCGCCATCGAACTGGTGGACGTGAACGGAAAGAACGGAGCTTCGCGGCGTGCCGCGCGCGTCAACGAGGGACTCTGCCACGGCTGCGGGACGTGCGTGGCCGACTGCCGCGGCAGCTGCATCGACCTGAGGGGTTTCACCAACGCCCAGGTCCTCTCGGAGATCGACGCTCTGGCGCTGGCGTGAAAGGAGACCGGACGACGGTGGCGGACACTCAGGAATACAGCGGGACGGCGCTGACGGAAGCGCAGAGCTCCTCCGGGGACTGGGAGCCCCGGATCTTGGGCATCCTGTGCAACTGGTGCTCGTATGCCGGCGCGGACCTTGCGGGGTCGGCGCGCCTGCTGCATCCGCCCAACGTGCGCATCATCCGCGTCCCGTGCAGCGGGCGCGTGGACCCGCAGTTCGTGCTGAAAGGATTNATGCGCGGGTTCGACGGCGTGCTGGTCAGCGGCTGCCATCCCGGCGATTGCCACTACGCGAAGGGGAACTACTACGCCCGGCGGCGGCTCACCCTGCTGACCCGGTTCCTCGAGACGATGGGCATCCCGCGGGAGCGGTTCCAGTTTCAGTGGGTCTCCGCCTCGGAGGGGGCGCGCTGGGCGGAGAGCGTGCGGGAGATGACCGAGCGCATCCGCAAGCTTGGCCCGTTCCAGGGGGTGGGCAGGCCGGTTCCGCTGCTGATCCCTGTGGCCGCGACCCGGGACGAGCCCCGGGAGCTCGAGGTGAAGGCGCAATGAACAGTCACACCGAACAGATCCGCGCCGAGGCGCGCCGCCTGCTCGAATCGGGCGAGGTGAGCGTGGTCATCGGATATGCCCCGGGCAGCACGCCGGCCAGGGCCACTCCGGTGTTCGTCCGGAAGCCGGAAGATGCGGAGCGCCTGTTCTGGTCTCCGGCCTGCGCCTCCAATCTCGCCCTCTACGTCCGCGAACAGGCCGCGCGGGGAAAGGTCGCCGTGGTGGCCAAAGGATGCGACGCGCGCTCCATCGTCACGCTCATCCAGGAGAAACAGCTCCGTCGCGAGGATGTCCACGTCATCGGGGTCGCCTGCTCCGGGGTGGTGGACGCCGGCCGCCTCGCGTCGGCCGGAGTGGACGAGGGGAAGCTGAAGTCGCTGGAGGCCGGCGGCGGGGCTCTCGTCGCCGACTGCGGCGACGGGCCGGCTGAGCTGCAGCGGGAGGCGGTCCTGAAGAGGGCCTGCCTGTTCTGCGATACGCCGGTTCCGCCGCTCTGGGATGTCGTCGTCGGTGAGGCGGCCGCGCCGTCACCGGCGCGGGACGGCGTTCTGCCGGAGGATCTGGACGCCCGGCGGGAGTTCTGGGCGGAGCAGTTCGCAAAGTGCGTGCGCTGCTATGCGTGCCGCCAGGTCTGCCCGGCCTGCTACTGCAGCGAGTGTTTCACGGACCGTCTTCCTGTGGGATGGGTCTCAAAGAGGATCGCCGGGCCCGAAAACTGGATGTATCACACCACGCGGGCGTTCCATATGGCAGGGCGCTGCGTGGGCTGCGGAGAGTGCGAACGGGTGTGCCCGGCCGGAATCCCCATTCAGACATTGATGCGCCGGATGGCCGNGGAGGTGGACAGTCTGTTCGGTTACCGGGCCGGGATGGATCCGGATGCGGAGCCCGTGCTGGCGACCTACCGGGACGATGACGACGGTCCCGCAGGGTGAGCGGCACCGGGAGCGGCGTGGCGTACAGGTCTTCAGGAGAGAGCCTTGGACAGACTTTTACCTAAAGCAGCGCTGAAGGACTGGCTGGAGTGGGCATCCGCCCGCTACCACCTGCTCGGGCCGGTGGAGTCGGAGGACGGCTCGCGGGCGTTCGCGCCACTGTCCCAGGACCGGCTGCCGGTTCTGGACAACCGCCGCTCCTGTCTGCCGCCCAAAGAAGCCGTCCTGCCGTCCTGCGAGACCCTGTTCACGTTCGATCCCGGCGACGGGGAACCGAGGCTCCTGCCGGCCGGAGGAGAATTCGCTCCCACGCTCATGCTGGGGATGAAGCCCTGCGACGTCCGGTCGCTGGAGGTGCTGGACAGGGTGTTCCTGGAGGGGCGCTTCCAGGACCCGTACTATGCCGCTCGGCGCGGGAGCCTGGTCACGGTCGCTTATGTCTGCGAGAGCAAGCGCTGGAGCTGCTTCTGTTCCAGTGTGGGGGATCCCGTGGAATGGAGCCTGGCGGCGGATGTGGCGCTCACGGACGTGGGCGATGGCTATCTGGCCAGCGCGAACACGTCGGCGGGCGAGGAGCTGCTCGGCTGCCCGGCGTTCCGGGAGCCCTCCGCGGACGATCTGGCCCGGCGCGATGTCGTCTGGAACGCCCTCAGGGAGGCTGCCGAGCCGTTCGACCCGGAGGCGGTGGCCGCGGCGGTGGACTGGGAGGAGCCGGCGTGGGACGCCGTCGCCGAAAAGTGCANCGGCTGCGGAGTCTGCTCGTTCCTGTGTCCCACCTGCACATGCTTCGACATTCAGGACGAGACCATCGGCGGAGGCCGGGTCGAGCGCTTCCGGGTGCGCGACACCTGCCAGTTCTGCGACTTCACGAAGATGGGGCACGGCCACAACCCGCGCCCGTCGCGCAGGGAGCGGGTGCGTCAGAGGATTTCGCACAAGTTCAAGTACATCGTGCGTCAGTGCGGGATCTGCGGCTGCGTGGGCTGCGGACGTTGCGTGGAGCTCTGCCCGGTCAACGCGGATCTGCGCGGGGTGCTGTCGGAGATTGTGAAGGAAAATGGCTGCGAATCCGTATCAGCCTGATCTGGCGACGGTCGAAGAGATCATCGAGGAGACGCCGGACACGCGCACTTTCCGGGCCGTGTTCCGCGATCCTGAGCTCCGCGAAAGCTTCACCTACGAGCCCGGACAGTTCCAGGAGGTGTCCGTGTTCGGGGTGGGAGAGGCCACGTTCTGTCTCACCTCCACTCCCACCCGCCCCGGCGTCGTGGAGTTCAGCGTCAAGCAGGTGGGGCAGGTGACCACGGCGCTCCACGAGATGAGCCCCGGCGATATCGTGGGCATCCGGGGCCCCTTCGGCAACTGGTTCCCGTACGGCGAGTGGAAGGGGAAGAGGCTGCTGTTCATCGGAGGGGGCATCGGCATGGCTCCGCTTCGCTCCCTGCTGAACTTCTGCCTGGACAACCGCGCCGACTACGGCCCCATCGACCTGATCTACGGCGCGCGCACTCCGCAGGATCTTTGCTTCAGGAGCGAGTTCGACGACTGGCGCTCGGCGCCCGACACGCGGGTGTTCCTGACGGTGGATCGCGGTGATGAGAGCTGGCAGGGCAACGTCGGCTTCGTGCCCGCCTACCTGATGGACCTGGCGCCGTCGCCCGCCAACACCATCGCCATCACGTGCGGGCCGCCCATCATGATCAAGTATGTCCTCGAAAGTCTCGAAAAGCTGAACTTCGCCCCGGAGCAGATCTACACGACGCTTGAGATGAAAATGAAGTGCGGCATCGGAAAATGCGGGCGGTGCAACATCGGCGAGAAGTTCGTCTGCATCGACGGGCCGGTCTTCTCCTACGCTCAGCTGAAGGAGCTGCCGCCGGAGTTCTGAACGCCGCTCACAGACCCGCGCCCTGACAGCGGAACGCTTCGTCCAGCATCACCCGCAGGTTGCGGGGAGGCACGTAGTTGGCGATGGAGTTGCCGCTTCCCACCGCAAAGCCCNCNCNNGGGCCGCACTGCTCCACAATGTTCCGGACGTAGCTCCGGAGCGCGGGCTCATCCGCCGTGCAGAGCACGTCCACGTCCACGCCGCCGAGGATCGCCACGCGTTCTCCCCACCTCTTCTTCGCCTCGGTGACCGGGATGATCACGTCCTCGAAGCTGTGCTTGGCGTCGATGCCGACCGTATCGATCAGGTCGTCCATCACCAGCGTCAGGTTTCCGCAGGAGTGCAGGATGAACGCCTTGCCCTCCGCGTGGACGGCGTCGGCGATGCGCTTCAGACCCGGGAAGATGAGCTCGCGCAGAGCATCCGGGGGCAGGAATGTCTGCGTCTTGAACCCCATATCGTCGCCCAGTGCGCAGGCGATCACGTCCGGGTGGGACGCTGCCTGCCGGGCGACGGCCACCTGCTGATCATTGATCCGGGCTATGATCTCGCGGACCAGTTCCGGGTCGTCGTAGACTATCAGGCAGAAGTCTTCGGCTCCCACCAGCCACATCGCCCATTCCAGCAGCCCGCCTGCCANGTTGGCGACCAGCTTCATTCCCTCGGGCAGGTGGGCGGCGCAGTAGTCCACCAGCTCGAAGGACACTTCGCCGGGAGTCGGCCAGTCGAACGCTTCGAAGGAGCGCCGGTCCTTGATGGGGGCGCGGCGGTCATCCAGATAGTTGCGGTCGAAACCGCTCGCGTCCTTGATGGGCTGGCTTCCGATGCGGGAATAGAAACCGAACCCCACGCCCGGGCTCAGGTAGTCGTATCCCAGCAGATACTGACAACGGATGTGCGGATCGCAGTCCGGCCTGCCGCCCAGAGGCAGCCGCGGTTCCTCGCGCACCTCTCCGGCGGCACGCTCCTGCACGGACGTATCGCTGAAGAACTCGTACACCGGCACGCGGTCCGGTTTCTGTCTCCGCAAAACAGCGACCAGGCGCCGGTAGTCCGGCTCGGTTCCGAACAGGCCGGGCAAAGACGTTGACCCCCTTCAGAATGTCTCCCAGTGAAGCACCTGCGAGAGAGGCTTCTTCTCGGGGTCCGGGATGACGTCGGGATGGCCGATAGCCACCAGTGACACCAGCTTCACGTCTTCCGGCGCCCCCAGATATCTCGCTACGTCCCGGGCGTAGGGCTTCTTGTCTCCGGCCACCCAGCAGCTGCCGAGTCCGTGCGCCCGCGCGGCGTTCAGGATGTTCTGGGTGGCGGCGCTGCCGTCTTCCAGATAGTATTTGCCCTCCTCGCACAGCACGGCGATGCAGGCGGAGGCGCTGGCGATGAACTTGCCATAGTCCGTCATGTCCGCGATGGTCCGCAGCCGTTCCCTGTCCGTCACGACCACGAAATGCCAGGGCTGAATATTGATGGCCGTGGCGGCCAGCCGTCCGCAGTCCACGATATCTTCCAGCACCTCCCGTGCCACATCCCCTGGCCGGTAGCTGCGTACGCTGCGTCTGCTNTTCATGCACTCGATGGCGTCCATTGANAGTCCCTCCGTCATCCCGGGCCCCGGAAGANAGCGCCGTCCTCTTGCTTGTTCCTTCGCCCCCGGCCGCGCCCACTCCTCCGGAGGGGAGCTCAGCCTGGCCGGTACACTCGTGAGCGGCAACATTTCCGCAAGAACGCTGCGAGCCGTCCCCGCCTTAGCGAGAGCATTCCTGCAAAA
>JGI24188J35168_1000954_pt1 | contig 17181 bp, 15 predicted proteins | sample YNPBryantNP2012_FD_35168 | JGI IMG/M metagenome (IMG submission 35168) | reverse complement strand
CGGGTGTATCAGGAAGAGGCTATCGGTTTGAAGGAGCTGCAAAAGGCGAAGGGTATCTTGAAGACACTGTTTCGCTTCTATATGGAGCATCCAGAGCTGCTACCACAGAGTGGACGACAATTGACCGATAATACCAGTGTAGAGGCTCTGGCGCAGGCGGTGTGCGACTACCTGGCAGGCATGACCGACCGCTTCGCCATGAACACCTACAGCAAGTACTTTGTGCCGCGCATGTGGCATATCACCTCCTGACGAGGAGANACGACGATGGAAGATTCTCAGAACATGCGAACCGGTATCTTCTGCTCCTGCGGGCAGCGCATCTACGAAAAGGATGTGGTGCAGCGGGGCTACTACCTGCGTCGGGTTGGTTCCAACTTTGTGTACATCCGTTACCGGTGTCCCAAATGCAAGCGGCTCGGCGAGCAGTTCATCCGGCAGGAGGCATGGAACGAGCGACTGCTGCGCGGCGAAGCGAACGAACTCACCCCTTCCGAGAAAGAGCGGATGGAAAAACTCGGACCGATTACCGTCGATGAGATGATCGACTTCCACGAATACCTGGAGCAAGACCCCTCGCTGCGCCTGATGCCGGATAAGTAGGGCCCGACGAACATCGTCTTCTCCTCCAGCCACAGCGGAGGAATGAAGGCGTCCTCGAGGTCTGCAACGAGAACCTTCTCCGCGCAGAGTAGTAATGAAACGTTTGAAACTACATCTTCCGAGGCCAACCAATTGGTGACAAATATGGAGGGAATATCGAAAACCCGACATAGCGGCAGAGCGAAAAGTTCTTCATCAGCCACAACGAGGTCAGGGCGCTCACGTTGCAAAAGTTTTCCGATGCGAACGTGCGCCAAACCCATCGGTGGAAGACCCAAGTCGATGCACGGTATGTTGCGTATCTTCAATGCCTTGGCTCCGTCGGCATACGATGCTATGATGAACTCCACCGACGGGTGTTTCCATTGCAGTTCCTCCATTGGTAGGATGCAGAAGCATAGTCTTATCTACAGTGTCGTAGAATCTGAAAAGCAGATGCCACTCCACTGCGATCTCGAGCACGGGAAGCACTTTCAGCGTGTCCAGCACCGAGACCACAGCGGTCACTCCACTGACATCCATAAGGCGCGTTTTCCGGTCACGGTCAAGCATCGGGGCGAGGTCAACACCTTTGGCGTTCATACCACGCGTAACCAATGATAGCGCCGATAACTGCACCGACAGCGTTTCCAGAGGGGGAAGGGTAACTTCTGCTCCAGATACTTCCGATGGTTGTTGAATCTTCTGGCGTCTCAGCACGACGCGACTTCCTCCTTCCGTTCGCTAAGTATCCTTCCAATCACCAAGTTGGTTGGCACACCGACCAATAACCCGTTTATAGTGAAGTGCAGATAGACCGGGGCGTCTATGGCGTATGGCAGGCGGTGGATTCCGAAAGCAATCCACCAGATACTTAACAGGATGGCCAGAGCCACCCCAGCCAGCGCAGAGGCAAACACGCTCGTTACCACTCCCAGTGGGCGCCAGCCGACGACCGCCCCGACCAGTGCCCCGCGCCAGAGCAAGGTTTCTACGTCACTCATCCACACAATACCTGCTGCCGCAGTGTAGTAGCGANAACGCCACAGAACCAAGTTGACGGCTGAGCATAACACGACGTTCCAGACTGCCGCAAGCACTGCGCTCCAGAATGCTCTTCTTAGCTTTCGCACCATTTGACTTACTCCCGGTGGATGGTTCCATCGTTCCATACGGCGATACGATGAAAAGGACAGGATGCCACCGTATGCATGTTGGGAAAGAAGCGATAACTGGACTCTACCCCCAGAGCGGGTGCCCCCAGCATCATCACCTTGACCGCGTAATCCGGGTCGGCTGGGCAGGCCAACGCACTTTGCAGACCCATCATCATCACGCCTCGCGCGGACCTGTCCGCGCTCGCCTCTTCGTGCGGCACGTTCTGAACTCCCATCACGTAAGAGTCCAGTCCGGGGCTGAGGCGGATGCCCTCTCGCAGGGCAACGGCGACATGGTCCACGCTGACCGAACGCATGTTGCCGTCAGGGGCAAGGGTGCGCAGGGTCGCGTAAATGACGCGCAAATTCGTTTGGCAGGCGTGGAACGNGTCACTTCTATGTTGCCACCACTGCCAGGCGGAAACGGCGANCCAGCCTGCTAACGACGCTGCTAAGAATATTACGACTTTCGCTCTGGTTGTCGCTCCCATCCCCCGTGTTCCCGTTCACCGCACAAAGATGGGGCGGCATGAAAATGCCGCCCCACACTTCCGTTCAACAACAAGTGTCGTTTTGCTGCACACAGGTTGGGCCGGTGTCAGTGATACCCCCCCTGAAGTAATTAGTAGCCCCCTCACTGTTTCGGAACTGCTCGCAGTAACAGAGGGCAAAGTTGTAGCGGTCACTCAATATCTGGCAGCAGTGAATATATCGCCAACCAAGCGACTCACATTGAGGGCGAATGGTATCTCGGCACCCATTACCGCCCCATGCGGACTGCATCCCTAGTAGCGCAACTGCTACCACTAGACTCCACCGCAACCTTGCCAGCCATAGCCTTCGCATACCGTCACCTCCTTCCTTCTTGGTCTGGGATTCTATCGACATCGGCTCGGTCCCTGACCATCCTCAGGTTCATAACGGATGGACTCGTATCGCCCAAACGGTGCTACCTCCACCGAGCCGTCATAACGGCCAATGACAAATACGCGAGCATTGAAATGGCTGCCATCCACAAGGATGGGCGAACGGGTTGATGGTGGACGCAACCTTCCCGCATCGTTCATCCACACGCAGTTTGGCAGATACGCATAGCTGACCGCGATTCCACCGTGTGTTCGAACTGGATCGCGTCCTCCAGCGGGGTCCACTGCACAAATATATATGTCCCGGTTGCGAACATAGGGGAACGTGGCGTCCTGCCATCTCCTGTCTCCATAGTCGACGCCGCACCACACTAGAGGACAATCTAAGGGAAGCTCACCATAATCGGTCTCGTACATCTGGCACGCCTGCAGCAGCTGGCGGATGTTGGACGTACAGGTGGTGCGGTACGCCCGCTCGCGCGCCTGCATGGAAGCGGAAACCAGATATTGTGCCAGGAAAGCCAGAATCACCAATACGGTAAGCATCTCAATCAGCGTGAAAGCGCTCTGATTTTTAGTCTGTTTCACCGCTGTTGTCCTCCTGCAATGATGCGCAGAACGTCTCTTTCGATTTCTTCACCGTCTTGCTGAAAGCGTGTGAGGTACAACAGACGACCGCTACTGTCAAACAGGTATGCACGGTTTTCAAACACGACGTTGAGCGCACGCGCAAGACGCGCTTCGGGATCGAGCAAAATGTGGAAATCCTTGCCAAACTCTTGCCAGTATCGACGCGCCTGTTCGGGGTGGTGAGTGGGCACCACAATGAACAGGTTGAGCCCGCTAAATCTGCCCGTTACCTGCTTTTGTTTGATGCTTCTCAGTGTACTGTTGGTCTGGCACGAGCGGGGGTCAGTCATAAACACCAGCCCGGTGTATCCGGTTGGAAAGGGCAAGCTCACCCTTTTTCCATCAATGTCCGGCAAGACCGGCAGAGATACTTTTTGTCCGACAACCGGGTCGGCTGCAAGCGCAGCAGACCTCCAAGGCTCTATCCCCGAAGCGGTCTTCCACCTCAGCCACAGGGTATAGCCGCTCAGTCCATAGTGGGAAGCAATAATCCAGCCCACTGCGAACCCCAGCACCGCAACGGCCAGCCTCTCTCGCTTTTCGGTGTCCCGTAGCCAGGACCATCCATTGACTGAACGCGTAGCGTATGGCCTCATTGTTCCCATCTCCTCCCATCATAATAGACGGTTGGACAGACTGAAAACGCACATGGCTGGTGCAAAATTACCGCGCATAAAATTGCATTACCCCCCGTTTATCTTGCGTTATGAAGTGTTCTTTTATACTGGTGATAATCCTGTGGTATCGCATCCGCACGGTGGATGGCTTGCATCCCATGTGATGAGCAATCTCCACGAAGCTCCTCCCTTCCACCGCCCGCAGATATATCAGGTCCTGCTGTTCTTCAGACAGCGAACTTATTATCTCCATGATTTCCGCGTAACGCATGTCGGTCGGACACAGATGGCAAGGCTCAGGACAATCCTGCAGGGACGTCACCCACTGCTGTTCGGAGCGTTTCCGAGAGATGAAATCTGACCATACACTTTTGCAGGTTTTGGAGCAATAGGCGGAGTTTACTTCGACGCCGCGTTGCGTCGCCAGCCAGAGTTTAACCTGTACCTGCTGGGTCAGGTCTTCTGCGTCGTCGACGCAGCAGCCGCGCTCCACGAAAAAGCGCATTATCTTTGCTCGAGGCCACATGGCACATTCCCCAGAGACGCGATAGCCTGAGAGTATTATCCCACTTCGCAAACAAGTTGTCAACAGAGCGTTCTCTTTATCATTCAAGCAGGCGCATGGCGGACTGTTGCCTCCCTCACTGCAGGAATCTTTCTGCCGGACAGAGAACCCCTCCACATAAACCGTGCGTCAGGAGGAAAGGTGATGTCGTTCAAACAGTCGTTCTCGTGGTGGTGCTTTGCGGGGCGACCGGACATCGGCGGTGACGCCGCGAAGCTGCTCAAAGGAGCCAAAGCCATCGGCTACGATGGGGTGGACCTCGCTCCCGCTGAGATACTGGATACGGTCAAAGAGCACGGGCTGGAGATAGCCAGCTATGTGGGGCACGCCTCGCTGACCGATGGGCTGAATCGGCGCGAGAACCATCAGCGTATCGCCGAAGAGTTGCACCGCAACATCGAACTGGCGAAGAAGTACGGCATTCCCAATCTGGTATGCTTCTCCGGCAACCGCAACGGATTGGACGACGAGCGCGGCGCGGAAATCACCGCTGAGGGACTGAAACTGGTCGCCAAAGCGGCGGAAGAGGCAGGCGTGATGCTGGTAGTGGAGCTGCTCAACTCCAAAGTCGATCACAAGGACTACCAGTGTGACCGCACTGCCTGGGGCGTGAAGGTATGCCAGATGGTGGGGTCGCCAGCGGTGAAGTTGCTGTACGACATCTACCACATGCAGATTATGGAAGGCGACATCATCCGCACCATTCGCCAGAACATCCAGTGGATTGGGCACATGCACACCGCCGGCAACCCCGGACGCAACGACATGGACGAGACGCAGGAGCTGTACTACCCCGCCATCGCCCGCGCCATCAAGGATACGGGCTACGACCGCTGGGTAGGGCACGAGTTCATCCCCAAGGGCAACGACACCTTCGCCGCCCTGCGCCACGCCTACGAGCTGTTCTGCGTGTAGCTGTTTACCATGCCCCTGTCGGCGCACGGCAGGGGCAACCGCCAAACCATGTGCCATCCTTGTTCTCGCCGGCAGGAATGTCATCCAAGTAGGAGTTACGCAGTTGAAAGGCTGCTCGAGAGTTTGTAACCTAAAGAGACAACTTCTGTCATTCTGGGCGGAGCGAAGAATCTCTTTTGTGCCTCTGAGATGCTTCGCTTGCGCTCAGCATGACATAAAATCGTCTCCGCAGTCGTTGAAAAATGCATGACCCTTCAGGTGCCCATCGCAACTGCGTAAGTCCTACCAGGTATGATAAAATATATTCAGGTAAAACTCTATTCCACAGTCTCATTCAGGTCGTTTGATATATCTAGATAGAAAAGCTTGGTTTGCTCGAGCAGAAGGGTTTCGGCAAACTAAAGGAGAACAGCTGTTCTGAGGTACCCACATTGAGGAGCGAGGAAGCGGCAAGCATGGAACAGCAATTCACACGCCGGCAGTGGCTGGCGTTTCTGGTGAAAGCATCGGCGACTGTTTTGACATTCGTCTATGGCATTCCCGCACTGGTGATGCTGATTGCCCCTGCCTTCCGCAAGCAAAAGCCGCCATGGATTAAGGTCGGCGAAATCAAAGAGTTTCCTGCAGGAGAACCCAAGGCGGTGACACTGAGCTATCAGCGCAGAGATGGTTGGGTTATCCGCACCGTACGCAGCACCGTGTACGTCGTTGCCAGACCCGACGGCTCGCTGAGCGTGCTTTCCAATATCTGCACCCACGCCAGCTGCGCAGTGCGCTGGGAACAAAGCAAAAACGCCTTCTACTGTCCGTGCCACGCAGGATACTTCGATGCGGAGGGCAAGGTCCTGCAGGGTCCGCCCCCTCGCCCCCTCGTGCAATACCCGCACAAGGTAGAAGGTGGCTTGTTGTATGTACGCTTGGAGAGCGTGTAGCGCGTAGTAAGAAGGGAGGCGACGACGTTGCGAAGACTGCTGAACTGGCTGGAGCGAGAGACCGGTCTCATCAGTGCCTGGGGGCGGTTCTGGACACAGCCTCTGCCCCCCGGCGTGGGATGGGGGCACATCTTTGGTGCGTTGACCCTGATGACGCTGGTGGTGCTGTTCATCACCGGCGGTGCGCTCATGTTCTACTATAGCCCCACCCCGGATCAGGCGTACGCCTCCGTGCAATATATCGAGCACTACTTGCCTGCCGGACAGTTCATCCGCGCCCTGCACTACTGGGCGGGTCGGCTCATCGTGCCGCTCATCATCATCCATATCCTGCGCGTGTTCTTCTGGGGAGCCTACAAACGCCCACGTCAGATGATATGGGTGACCGGTGTGCTGCTATTGCTGGTGGTTGTTGGTTATGGGCTGACCGGCTATGCTCTGCCGTGGGACCAAAAAGCGTACTGGGGCACGGTGGTGCGATTGAAAATCGCGGAGGGGGTTCCTCTGGTCGGGCCGGCGGCAGCCACTTTTCTGCGCGGCGGCGACACGGTGGGCGCGGTGACATTGATGCGTTTCTTCGTGATACATGTGTTCGTGCTGTCGGTGCTGGCATTCTTGCTGGTCGCCTGGCACGTATTGCAGGTTCGACGGATGGGGGTTACCCCACCGGGTGTGCGAGTCAACGAGGAAGCCAGCGTGGAGAAGATCCAAACTCTGTACCCCGACCACACCGCTCGCATCGCGGTCGGCGCGGTAATGCTCTCTGTGCTTCTCATCTGGCTGTCCCTGCGGTTCCCCGCTCCGCTGGAGCCGCGCGCCAACCCAATGGATACGGCGTACAAGCCACACCCCGATCTCTATGTTCTGTGGATGCACGAGCTGGTGGACATCTTTCCACCCAGTATGGAGTTCATCGGTTCCTTCGTGTTGCCTGCCGTGCTGGTCATTTTGCTGCTGATGGTGCCCTTCATCGAGCGGAACCCCGAGCGCCAACCCCGCAAGCGTCTATTCGTCCTGAGCGTGGGAACACTGGTGCTGCTGGCTATCGTCGCACTCAATGTGAAGGGGATGGAAGTACTGCCCGAGCCGGAACAACTCTCCCCGCTGGAGAAACGCGGGCAACAGGTGTTTGTGGAGCTGAAGTGTTACTCCTGTCACGGCATCAACGGCGGCGGCGGGCCGGTGGGGCCCGACCTGGGTCTGGGAGGCAAACGTGACCCGGAGATGGTGCGTGCCCTGCTGCGCAATCCGTCCGCACATAACGCCCATACCATCATGCCGGCTTACCAGCTTCCCAAGCACAAGGAAGACGCTCTGGTGGCATATATCGTCAGCATTGGTCCAAACTCCAAAATGCCGCCCATTCCGCCGACGGAGCCGGAGAAACCCGCCTCGCACTTCGAAGAGAACTGGTTCGTGAACCACAAGTTCGAGGTGCGCAAGGACCCGGGCAGCTGTAGCGACTGTCATAAGCCGTTCTTCTGTCAGGCATGCCATCAGAACCGTCGCCCCAGCTCTCACGATGCCCAGTGGCTCAAGTTCCACTTTGGCAACGCTGCGGAGCGACCGGAGATGTGTGCTACCTGCCACTCGCCGGACTACTGTGAGAGCTGCCATCAGGTGATGCGCCATCACACGCGGTGGATCCAGCAGCACGGCTCCAAACTAAGGCAGTTCGGCGAGAAGATACAATGGGCGGGGCAGACCATGAGCCAGATGTGCTACCAGTGCCATACGCCGCAGTCCTGTCAGGGCTGCCATAGCGGTGCACTGCCTGCCAGCCACAAGGTGGCGAACTTCCTGCGCGACCCCAAGGTGGGACACGGCAAACTGGCGACCCAGCAAGGAAGCGCGTCGTGCAACTCCTGCCATCAGCCGCAGTTTTGCCAGAGCTGCCATGGCGTGCCGATGCCACATCCTGAAGGCTGGGATGAAAAGCACCCGCAGATTGGGCATCAGAACCCTGCGCTGTGCCAGCGGTGCCACAACTTCCAGTCCGAGACCTGTCAGACCTGCCATCAGGCGCCGCCTTCGTCCCATACAGAGGACTTTCGGAAGGAACACCCCCGTCGTATCACCGACAGCGGAGCGAGTTGCCAGGTGTGCCACGGACGTAACGCCTGCATGAATTGCCACAAGGTACCGATGCCGCATCCGAAAGATTTTGGCGAGACCCACGCCAAACTGGGGCAACAGCGCGGCTGGAAAGGTTATACCGGAGTGAAGAAGCTGCAGGCAGCGCAATGCGCCACCTGCCACAGCATCAAGTACTGTAACCAGTGTCATCAACCGTAGCGTTGTTGAGAAAAGGTGGGCGGGATGATGAGCACCCATCGCCGGATAGCGTTGCTGAGCAGCGCGACGATGTTGTTACTGTTCGCGGTGGTCTGGCCACAGCAGCCAGTCCGCGCTCCGCTGACCGCGTCGCAGGAAATTGCTGTCTGCCAGCGGTGTCACGGACAAACCGACCTGTACGGATTTGACGTGCGAGGACAACGCAAGAGCGTGTACGTAGACTTGGAATTATTCAGACGGTCGGTCCACGGAGATTTGCGCTGCACCCAGTGCCATACTGATATCGATCCGACGCAGCTGCCCCATCCCAAGCATACCCAAAAGGTGCAGTGCGGCAGCTGTCATATCGAGAAGCGGGTCGCCGCTGCCCCCGCCTTCTCGGAGGCGATTTTCAAGACCTACGCCGACAGCGTGCACGGCGAGGCGGTGCCCCGGGGGAACCCGGATGCGCCGCGCTGCGCCGATTGTCATGGACATCATGATATCCTCCCGGCGAGCAACCCGCAGTCCCGCGTTTCTCATGCAAACATCCCGCAGACCTGCGCCCGCTGTCACAGCAACGCCCGACTGGTGGAATGGAACCGTATCCCAAAGGGTGAGGTGTTGCTTTACTACGAGCGCAGTGTGCACGGACAACTGCTCAGAGCAGGAAAGAACGGTACCTCCTCCGCGTCCGGCAAGCCGCCTGCTGTGTGCACCGATTGCCATGGCGTACACGGCATCCGACGTGCCTCCGACCCCAATTCCAGCGTGGCGCGGGCACATCTGCCCGAAACCTGCGGCAAGTGTCACGAAGGAATCTACCGCGAGTGGAAAGAGAGCATTCACGGGCAAGCGGTAGCGCAGGGCATTAAAGCGGCTCCGGTGTGCACGGACTGCCATGGTGAGCACACTATCCGCAGCCCACAGGATCCCGAATCGTCGGTATATCCCCAGCACATCGTGGCGACCTGCAGCAAATGCCACGAAGACCAGCGTTTGCAGCGCGCCATCGGACTGCCAACCCTGCGCCTGTCCACTTATCGCCAGAGCTTTCACGGCATCATGAACCGTTACGGACAGAGCACGGTCGCACATTGTGCCAGCTGNCACGGTGCGCACAACATCCTGCCCTCTTCCGACCCGCGTTCCAGCGTGAACCCGGCAAATCTGCAAAAGACCTGTGGTACCTGCCACCCTGGCATCGGCAAGGGCGTGGCGTTGGGCAAGGTGCATTTCGTAGGCACGCGCACTGCCAGCCCTATCTACTGGTTTATCAAGGTGGCATATCAGGTAGCCATCTTCACCATGGTCGGTTTCTTCGTACTGTACATGTTCTTTGATCTGTGGAACTACCGGCGTGGGCGCCCCAGCCATGCGGTCTCACCGCACCGTCCCGATGACCCTCTTTCCCACCAGTTCGTGGAGCGACTGAGCCTGAACGAGCGGTTGCAACATCTGGTGCTGGTGGTAGCGTTTACCCTTCTGGTGATTTCCGGCATGCCGGTCAGCTACGCCGAAGCCGGCTGGGCAGGGGTGTTCTATAGTTTCCCCGGCAGTGTGGAGTTGCGTGGGATTATCCACCGCATCGGGGCGGCAATGCTGATGGTGCTATCAGTATGGCATCCGTTGTGGCTGCTGACGCCGCGCGGGCGCGAGCAGCTGAAACACCTGCGCTGGACGCGCAAAGATTTCGCTGATATCTGGCAGATGATTCGCTGCTACCTCGGGCTATCGCAGCAGAAGCCGCAGTTCGGGCGCTTTAACTGGATTGAGAAATTCGAATACATCGCTGTGGTCTGGGGCACGATGGTGATGATACTGACCGGGCTGGTGATGTGGTTCGAGGCACAGGCATTCCGATACCTGCCGCTGTGGATATGGCACATTGCCCGTCTGATACACGGCTATGAGGCGTTGCTGGCATTCCTCACCATCATCATTTGGCATATGTATCATGTGCATTTCAAGCCGGGGATGTTCCCCATGAGCCGCGTGTGGCTGGATGGACGCATCTCTCTGCNACACCTGCNGGAGGAACACCCGCTGGAATACGAGCGAATGCAGAGGGAGACNCCGCCATAGCAGCCACCTCGCGATTTGCCCTGTTGCCCCTCTTCCGGTTTACCCCTTGACTGCTCCNGCGGTCAACCCCGCAATGAACTCCTTTTGCAGTAACATGAAGAGGATAATCACCGGCAGCACGCTCAGGAACGTGCCTGCCATCAGGGTACCGTACTGCTGTTGATACAGCCCCACCAGCTGGTTCAGCGCGATGGGCAGAGTGAACCGTTCGGTCTTGTGCAGGATAATCTGGGGCCAGAGGAAGCTGTTCCAGGTGCCCATGAAGCTGATGAGGCAAAACGCCCCAATCATCGGGCGGGAGACGGGCATCACGATGTCCCAGTAGATACGGAACTCCGAGCATCCGTCGATCCGTGCCGCATGGAGCAGTTCGTCGGGCACTTGCAGGATGGATTGGCGGAACAGGAAGATGCCGAACACGCTGACCGCGCCGGGCACTACCAGTCCCGCGTAGCTGTCCACCAGCCCCATACGGTAGATGAGCTCGTACAGCGGCGCCATCAACACCTGACTGGGCAACATCATGGTAGAGAGCATGAGAATCATGATGGGCTTTTTACCCTTGAAATCGTACTTTGCCAGCGCGAAGCCCGCCAGCGAGGAGAAGAACAGCTGCACAATCACCATCGTGCTGGCAACGAAGATACTGTTTATCATATAGCGGTGGAAGGGCACTGTGCTGAACAGGTCGCGGAAGTTGTAGGTGCTCAGGCGTGGCGCGAAGAAGGTGTAGCTGAACAGGTCATCGGGCGATTTGAGCGTTGCCGCCAGCAGCCACACCATCGGCGTTAGCGTCAGGGCGGCAAAAGCCAGCAGAAACAGGTTGACCAGAAGGCGAACGATTCGCGGAAACGTCTTCATCAGTCTCCCCCCTTCCACGCGCCCGTCACGCGCATCTGGAACAGGCTAATCATCAGCACGCCCAGAGCCAGCGTCCATCCAACGGTGGAGGCGTAGCCCAGGTCGCCTGTAATAAACCCTGTTTGGTACAGATACATCACGATAGTCAGACCCGCCTGGTCGGGACCNGCGGAGTTGTTGAGCATAATCCAGGGCAGTTCGAACAGCTGGAACGAGCCGATGGTGCTCATCACCAGCACGAACACCGCCACCGGTTTGATGCCGGGTAGAGTCACCGCCCAGAACTGGTGCCAGGCGTTCGCGCCGTCCACCGTTGCCGCCTCGTACAGGTCTTTATCCACCGCCTGCAGCGCGGCGAGGAAATAAATCATATTGAAGCCCACATACATCCACAGCGACGTCAACACGAGGGCAGGCATTACCAGATTGGGGTTCGCCAGCCATTTGGTGTCCAGCGGCACACCGGCGATAAAGTGCAGGAAACGGTTGACCAGTCCGTACTGCGGGATGAACAGCACGCTGAACAGCACGCCCACAAACACCTGACCCAGCAGGTTGGGTGAGAAGAAGGCAAGGCGCAGAATCTCGCGCCCGCGCACCCAGCGGCTGTTCAGCAACAGCGCGAGCCCCAGGCTCAACGGTAGCTGCAAAAACACCGACCAGAAGGCAAAGACGGCGGTATTCCACACAGCCTTATGGNAATCACGGTCTGAGAACAGGAAGATAAAGTTCTGCAAGCCCACGAACACTGCGCTTTTCGGACCGTTTGTGGCGTAAAACGCGAGTATCAGGCTCTTCACGATAGGGTACGCGCCGAAGATAGCGAACAGTATCAGAAACGGCGACACGAACAGGTAGGGCGCCATCTTATACTGTAGCACGAACCAGCGTGAGGTGCGCACAGCTCGCGTGGGCGCGATAGAGATATCGGTAGGTCGAGTTGCCATCAGTAGGGGTTCCTCCGCATCAGTCTTCGTACTTCATCTGCACTTTGTTTGAGGCGTTTGCGCACGAACTCCTCGAAGCCTTTGTCACCGTTTTGCTTGTAATATTGCACGCACGCGACCAACGCCTCGCTGAGCTTGCCCTTCGCCGTGCCGACGAAGGGACTGGTATACTGGAACGGCACATCGGGCGCCAGTTGCGCGTATAGCCTGCCCAGCGGCTGATTGCTCCAGTAGGGGCGCGGTTCATCGTAGGCGGGGTGGTCCCATGCTTCCTTCAAGGCAGGCAGGATGTTGGTATCGCGGAACCGCTGCGCAAGGTCGTCTTTGTTCAGGTACAGGTGCAGAGCCAGTTCCCACGCCAGATCGGGGTATTTGCAGCGTTTGGTGATGCCTATCATCGTGCCGCCCCAGGTGCTGGTACGCCTGCCGCCCGGATACACCGCGGGCAGGGGCATNAGCGCCATCTTNCCGCGCATTTTGGGCACGTCCACCTCGATGGTCTTGGAACGCCAGTCNGGGGTAATCATGCACAGGAAGTAGCCGTCTTCCACCGCGCGGGTGAAGATTTGCCCGCCGCCCAGGTCGCTGGCGATTCGGTTGGGCCCGGCAACCAGCGGCACGTAGAAGAGCATGGTCTGCACCGCGATTTCGTTGTCCATGATGCAGTTGCCCTGCGGGTCAAACAGCCCCCCGCCCCGCTGGTAAAGCAGGGGTTCGAAACGGCNGGACTCGCTGTCGGGCAGTTCCAGCATGTAGCGTTTNCCCGGGATGGTGACCTTGCGCCCCACAGCGATGAAGTCATCCCACGTCTGGATTTTGCTCACGTCGATGCCCAGCTGGTCGAAGATGTCGCGGCGGTAGGCAATCATGACGGGGTGTACATCATGCGGTAGCCCAAAGATGTGCCCGCGGCTGGTGTATGGGGCAAAGCGCGCCTGCACCATGCGGTCGTATAGCCCCGATTGCTTGATGCGGTCGGTTAGATCGAGGAAGCCGACGTCCTTGAGGGGTCCGCGGAAGAAGCTGCCCGCCGCGCTGATTTCCACCTCCACCAGGTCGGGCACATCAAGGTCGGAGAGGAACGCCGCCTGCAAGCGCGAGGTCACCGCCTGCCACGACACCAGCTGCAGGTCTACCTTCACGCCCGGATGCCTGGCTTCAAAGGAGGGTATCGCCTGCTTGTAGGCATCGTAGTGCGTTTTGGCGAACGTCCACATCACGAGCGTGGCTTTCTTGGGCGGGATTGGGTTGAAAGCCAGCCACACTCCCGAAAGTATAGATAGAACGAGCATACTCAGAGCCGCAGGNCCATACGGAAAACGCATGGTAACCACCCCAGAAGCGTGATACATCTATGTGGACTATTTCCATCTGCACGCGTCTGATTCCTGCGCTTAAACGATTTAGACCGGGGTGGCGCGGTTCCCATCGCGGTCGCGTGGCAATGTTTCGGCTCACCAGGAGGTTGGACATCCCAAACACTATGAACACGTAGCGGAGGGCGAGGCTCCCGCCGAGCCGTCAACCTTCCCGTTCGCGAAGCGGAGAGCCGCCCTCCAGACGATATACCAGACCGCGGTAACGCCGCTACGATCTCGCCTCAATCAGCTTCCACTCCTCCTCCGTCAGGTTGGTCTTGCCGTCTGGTGCGATTTGCACCGCCACACGCTCCAGCTGCACCAGCACCTCTTCGCCCAGCGACAGGTACTGCCGCAGCTCAGGACGCCTGCGCAACAGGGCGAAGTGCGCGTCGCTGAACGCCTGCACCTTAATCACCTGCTGTCCGCTCTGATAGCGGCTGTCCATCCACTGCCTGCCCTGCTGGTAGAAGGTACGCCCGCCGATGTTGCGCACCACCTGCTGGGCGCGCTGGGCTGTGCCGTCGGGTGCAACCGGCAATCCGAGGCTTTCGTGGCTCTGCGCCGGCATCCCAGGCAGTCCAGCCATGGCGGGCGGAGCCGCTGCACCTCCAGTGCCCTGCCGTTGCAGTGCCTGAGCGCGCACGCTCGCATCCACTGCTCCCTTGCCCAGGGTCAGACCAGAGTTCAGCAGCATCGTGACGAATTCCCTCGCCCGCAAGGACACCCTGTGGTCGTCGCCCCGTGCCAGAATCATGTCCTCGTCGATCAGGAAGGAAGTATATTCGGTGACGATGCCGTACTCTCTGGCAAGGCGCACAATCTCGTCGATGACCTCCTGATTGCGACGCAGGCGAACCTCGTCCAGCAGATAGCCAATCTTGCGCATCGCCCACAGGCGCGGGATGAAGTCCATGCTTTCCGCGCGGTCGGGGAAGTCCACCACATGCCGGATGCGCTCCTGTCGCTGGCGAGACATCGCCTCCAGCACCACTGCGCCACGCCCACTGCCCCTGTAGCGACCGGCGACCACTATCTGGTCACCGGCAAAAAGGTCGGGCAGGTCGCGCGGGTAAAGGTCATACGCCTCCACCCCTTCGCAGAACAGCTTCAGGTCTGCCAGCAGCGGTATGCTAATGGCGTTGTAGAAGGCGGAGACGCGCGCCTCGATGTTCTCTTCGGGGCGGACGTAGCTGGAGATGCCCCGGTTGCGCTGGCACAGCGTGTCCAGCAGGCTCACGTTCACGTCGTAGCCCACGCCGAACGAGAAAATGCGCACGCGACGGTTCTGGTTCAGCTCTTGCACCGCGTCCAAGATGCGCTGCGGGTCGGTCTCGCCCACGGTGGGCAAGCCGTCGGTCAGGAACACCACCGCCTGCAGCACACTTGTTTGCTCCTCGGCAGGGAACTGATGCAGCGCTTCGCGCAGGGCGTCGGCGATGTTGGTGCCTCCCTGGGCGGTCAATGCCTCGACTTCGCGTATCGTCCTTTCGACGTTCTCGCGGGTGACCGGCACGAGCCCGTCGAACAGCTTCCGTGGCTGCTCGTTGAACAGGATGACGTTGAATCGGTCTTCGGGCTGCAGGTTGCGCACGCAATACGCCAGCGCCTCCTTCGCCTGCTTGATTTTGTCGCCCGCCATGCTCCCCGTGCGGTCGAAGACGAAGACCAGGTGACGGGGCATTCGGGGCGGTTGCTGCCCGCCGTTGGGGGCAAGCAGCAGGAGGAAGTAACCGTCGCCGGCGGTGCGATAGGTTAGCACCCGCAGGTCGTACTGCTGTGCGGAGGTACTGTAGTACACCTGCAAGTCGCGCTCGGGGATGATGTTTTCTGCGCTCCACTCGATGGTGGCGCGGTTCGCCCCCTCGCGCTTGACCACCGCTTCCGAATGGGAGGGGCAGTAGACGTTGGTCAGTGGCGCACCGGTGGCAATCTCCACCCGCACCCGGATGTAGTCTACGGGGCGGGAGGCAGCGCGAGTAGCGCGCAGGGCAAGCAGGTAGCGGTTGACCTCGCCCTCCCGACGCAGGGTTTCCGTGTAGCGCAGCTGGATGCGTCGCTCGCCTTTCGGGGGAACGGGGAACACCTGCGCCCGTAGCAGGTTGCGCTCGGCGAACTCCAGCAGGGCGGGGTCGCGCCGGCGGCGGACGATGCTCTCGTAAATGCGCCGCGCCTCCTCTTTGGGTAACAGGCGCGCTTCCACCGCCTTATCGCCCACCGTTAGGGCGAAGCGGGTAACCGCCGCTCCCTCCGGCACGGGGAACCAGTACTCTGCTTCCTGCGCGACGTCGGTGAGGTTCACGAAGGTCTGTTCGATGGTCGTTTCTGCCACACCGTCGCGGATGGAGACGTTGACCAGATGCTGTTTCACGCGGAAGGGCAACAGAACACGACTGTCGCGGGGAGAAACTTCGGCGACGGGTATCAGGATGCCCTGCGCCAGCAGGGGCAGGGCAAACCCCAGCAGCAACACCATCACCAGCACGGGAGTGCGCATGGTTCCGTCCTCCTTTGCGCGGTTTTTGCGCATTTTAGACGATGGCACGGGGCAAGGGGTTACTCCACTGGTGTTTCACAGTTCGCCCGATGGCCAACTTTGACGTAAAATATGCTTCACAAACAAATTCGTTTCCCGTTGACAAAACCTCGCAAGATTTGCTACTTTATAAATGTGCAGACACGCCACGCGGGTGCTGACGATGGAGTTTCGCGCCAAGCGAGTGGGCACGGAGAGTAACCCCGCTGCGCCAGTATACGTCAAAGTGGTGAAGACCACCGCCCCGACGGATGTGGTAGAGGTGGAATTGACCTTGCCCGCAGGCGCGTATACGGTTCAGGCGAAGGCGAACCACTGGCTGCGCTCTGAAATCAGGGGCGTTGCTGCCGCGCTGAATACATCCATCGCTCGCGGTAACAGCTGTAGCTTGTTAATTTGGAGCCTTGCGGATGGATTCCAGGCAGCTGGGTATCGGGTTTACCGGCGTGTTCAAGATGGTCAAGAAGAGCTGCTGACAGCACAGCCGACAGACGACGAAATATATGCCGACTCTGGTCTGGTGAAAGGACAGGAATATCGTTATCGGATAGTGGCACTGGATAGGGCTGGACGACCGGTGGCGTTTTCCGGATGGATTGGCGTCACGCCGACGAGTGCGGCACCGCTGCTGAACTGGTCACTCGCCCCGACCCAGCTGTCCGAGAACGCGGTGATGCGTGTGCGGCTGAGCACCGGCGAGCCGGTGGCAACACCCAAGGTCTTCGTGGATGACCGTCTCGCAGGTTCAGGAGGACTTGCTCCCAACGCTCCGGGCGACGTGGTTGTGACGTTCGATACCACAGCGTTCCGTAATGGCTCTCGCAGGATTAAGGTGGCGGGATATTGCGGAGAGTAT
>JGI24188J35168_1000935_pt1 | contig 17370 bp, 14 predicted proteins | sample YNPBryantNP2012_FD_35168 | JGI IMG/M metagenome (IMG submission 35168) | reverse complement strand
CTGACCTCATGGCCGCCGTAAGGGAACTTCACAAGGCCTTGTGGTCATTCGGGCGGTGAGGCCGGGGGCTATGGAAGGAGGCTGAGGCCTACGGGGAGGGAATCTCCGAAAAGCCAGGTTTCTTCTTCGGGGCGAAGGGCGCTTTGCGGGTTGCGCAGCCGTTCCCGATACCCTTCGGCCTGGGATCCCAACTCGTCCAGCCAGTCGGCGATCCGATCCACGAGCTCGTTCGGGATGTCCCGGGCGCGATCCCCCGTTTTTCGGGCGAGATGGACCACCATCTGCGCGACGGGCTCTGTGGCCGTTTCATGGGCATCCAAAATCGCGGCAATCCAACCCGCCACGGTCGCTGGGGGCACCACGCGATCCACGGGGCCGTAAAAGGGCCTTCGGGCTCCCAGACGCGTCAGCACCCAAAGATCCTGCGGTTTCGGGCGGCGTTCCAGAACCCGTTCCAGCACCGCACGCCCAAGCCTTTCCTTCACGTCGGCGGCAAGTCTTTCAAAATTCGCCAGAGCCATCCACACCTCGGGAATTTCCTGGGGCACGAGTTTTACGGCGGGTTTTTTCTTGCCTTTTTTCTTGCCCTCATCGGAAAGAAGCGCCGGAAGGATCTGCTGGGCGATGTGCCCCTGCCGACCAGCGGAAAGCCCGCCGGCCACGCGCCGCCAGAGAATCCACCATTCCACGCGGCATTGCACCTGGCGGGGAAAGAGGACGCCCTGGGGATAGAGCTTCCACACTTCCTGAATCCGCCATTCATCCACGGGATCCCCATAGCCGGGGCGAAGACAATAGCCCAAGAGGTTCAGCCAGCGCGCTTCGTGGGCGGCGCTGAGCGCCCGTCCGTTCCGGTGCTCGAGAAGCACGTCGGCGAGAGCCCGAATGAGGTTTGTGGACCATTTGTGCCGGGGCATTTCCAGGATATCCGCCAAATCCTTCATGAGCTTTTCCGGCGACGCCTGGGACCCGCTCAGGGTGTCGGCCTTTCGAAAAGCCGCCGCAACCCGTTCCTTGGCTCTTTCCAGGATGGCTTCGTCCACGGTTTCCACCGGCGCTTCGGCGACGGGGGAGGGGGCCTCTTGGGGTTGGCGGCGCACGTCAAAGCGCAGCTGCCATCGGTGCGGGGTCTGCATCGACCGGCACCACAGTTCCAAGGTGCCCACTTCGGTGAGCTTCATGGCGATCTGCACGGGAAGCTTCTGAGCGGTGGCCCGTTTGCCGAAGCGCAGCGCCGTTCGAATGGGCGGCAGCGGGGTTACCTCGTCCGGGCTGAGGGTCAGGACATCGCCCTGGCGATCGCCGAGGCGCGTATGTGAACTGTAGATCTGGAAGGTGGCCGGCTGGTTGGTCAGCACGGCGAAGGTGGGGGATTCCAGAACGCTTTCAAAGCCTTCTTCCGTGCCTCGAGGGATCAGGCAGACGGCCCGCAGGGCCTCGTCTTCCCGGGGGGAGGTCTCGTCCGAAGCCACCTGCACGTAGTAGGCTCGAGGTGTGCCCGCGCCCACGCGCACCCCGGCGCCGGCGCGCACCAAGCCGTAATAGGCGGCGCCCATGGCCACGGCCAGATCCGGCCTGGGGTTGTCCAGCTCTTCGGGAACCCACTCGGGTCCGGCCTGCCCCCGGAACCACTCGCTCAGAACGTCGCGAAGGCGCCGGCGGATTTCCCCCGGGCTCAGGGCGCCGCCGTTAAAGAGAATGAAATCCGGGTAGGGATCCATCCGGCCGGTCTGTTCCCTGAGGAGCGGTTCGTGGCGGCGCCAGAAGGAAGCCAGATGCCGAGTGACGGCCGGATCCTGCACATAGGGAAGGCCGAATTCGGTGATTCCCGAGCGGCGTCCTTCCTGGGGGTTTTCGTCGAAAGCCGTGAAAGGGAAAAAGCCTTCCAGAATCCATTGGAAGACGTCGTTTCGAGTGAGGGTGCCCTTGAGGGTTCCGGCGATGAGCTTGCCGCCGGTGCCCATGACGGTGACGTCGAATCGGTCTTTTTGGCTCGTTTCCGCCAAAAGCGCTTCCTTGGCGCGGCGGCATCCGTGACACAGCTGATGCCAGCGCTGCGCGTCCAGCTTTCCGGGCCCGCCGAGAAGCGCCATTTCCAGGCGGCGGGCCAAGGTCAGGTCCATGTTGTCGCCGCCCAGCATGAGGTGATCGCCCACGGCCAGACGGTCAAAACGAAGCCCGGCGCGCCCTTCCCGCACGGCGATGACCGTAAAGTCCGTGGTGCCGCCTCCCACGTCACAGACGAGCACCAGGTTCTGGGGACGCATCTTTCGGTCCCAATCGTCTTCATGGGTCGCAAGCCACGCATAAAAGGCGGCCAGCGGTTCTTCCAGAAGAATGACTTTTTTCAGGCCCGCCCGGCCTGCGGCTTCCACGGTGAGTTCCCGGGCCACTTCGTCAAAGGAGGCGGGAACGGTGAGGATGACGAGCTGTTCTTCCAACACGTTTTCTTCATCGTCGGCGCCGCGTGCCACGACATGGTTCCAGGCTTCCCGCATATGTTGCAGGTATCGGGCGGAAGCCTCCACGGGCGAGACTTTCGGCACATCCTTGGGCGCTCCCCACGGCAGAATGGGCGCCTGCCGGTCCACGGCGGCGTGGCAGAGCCAGGATTTGGCCGAAGAAACCAGCCGGCCGGGAACGAGGGCCCCTTGTTCCCGAGCGAATTCCCCCACGGCGTAAGGCCGCTGAGGATCCCACGGAAGGGCCGTTGCCCCCGGGGGAAGGTCGTACGGGCCGGGAAGATACAGGAAAGACGGGAGCAGGGCGCGGCGGGCCGTTTCGCCGGCGGCCACGAGCTGCGGTACGGAAAAAATGGTGATAGCGGCCGATGGTTTTCCTTCCGGCGCGCTTCGACGGTCCACATAGGCCACGGCGGAATTGGTGGTCCCCAGGTCGATCCCCACCACGTAGCGGGACGGCGAAGGTTCGGGCATCATACGGTGTCGTTGGTTTCTCGCAGGTTGAAGAGGAGCTTCCAGCGGCGGTTCGGGTCGTCCCGATGGACGCACCACAGTTCCAAAACCCCTGTTTCCGTAAAAGCGGCTTCCAGCCGCACGGGCACCACCGTGCCGCCGGCTTCGTCTTCCGTGGGGGTGAGCGCCGTTTCCATGGTGATGACTTCGCTGATTTCACCCGTCCAGTCTTCCACCACTTCGCCCGGCGCGTCGTCCTTTCGAGTGGTGGAAGCCATAAGCGGNAAAACGGCGGGTTCCCCGACCACCAAGCCGAAGTCCCGTTCCTGAATCGTCAGGGTGCTGCCTTCTTCCAGCCCGAAGGGGATGACGCACAGGGCCTTGACGGGAGTGGGCACACCGGGCACCGCAGGCATGGCTGATTCGATCCCGATGTAGTAGCTCCGCGCCGCCCCGGCTCGAATGCGCAGCCCGAACCCGCGNCGNACCCGCCCGTAGGCCGCCGCCCCCTTGGCCACGGCCAGATCCAGGTCTTCGGCGGGGAGTTCTCGAGGCGGCGCGTCAGGGTACCATCGGGAAAGGATGGTGAGGATACGGTCCCGCACAGGACGCGGCTTCATGACGCCGCCGTTAAAAAGCACATGGGTCGGCGCGCGGGGGCCGTCCGATCCTCGCGCGTTGAGATGCCGGGCGAGGAAAGCGGCGAGATGGCGCGTCACGGCAGGGTCGGTTTCGTAGGGAAGGCCCATTTCCCGAACCCCCACGCGGACGCTTCGCACAGGTTCGGCATCGGCGGCACACTCGGGAAAGAAGCCTTCGAGAAGAGTGGTTTCCAGCTCGCTGCGGGTGAGTTCCGTGCGAATCGTTCCGCCGATGAGCGATGTGCCGCGACCCAGGACCGTCAGGGGAACGCTATCCAGCGCCGGGCGGCTCAAGAGCTTTTCCTTGGCCTTCCGGCACTGGTGCCACAAGCCGCGAAACTGCCAGGCGTCCAGCCGAGTGCCCGAAGCAGCCAGTTTGGCCCGCACGGCATGGGCCAGGGCCAGGTCCATGTTGTCTCCGCCCAAGAGCACATGGTTTCCCACGGCGATGCGCCGCAGGCCCAAGGCGCCGTCTTCGTCGATCACTTCAATCAAGCTGAAGTCCGTGGTGCCGCCCCCCACGTCGCAGACCAGCACCACATCGCCCACGTGAAGAACGTCCCGCCACCCGTCCCCCTGCTGGGCCAGCCAGGCATACACGGCAGCCTGGGGCTCTTCGAGCAAGGTGAGCCGTTCCAGGCCGGCGTTCCGAGCTGCCTGGACGGTGAGTTCCCGAGCCACGGCATCAAAGGAGGCGGGCACGGTGAGGTACACGTCCTGGTGTTCCAGCCGTTTGGCCGCATCGGCGCGGGCCATCATGTGGTTCCAGGCATCCTTGAGGTGACGCAGATAGAGGGTGGAAGCTTCTACGGGCGACACCGTGCGGACGTCCTTGGGCGCGTCCCACGGCAGAATGGGGGCCGTGCGGTCCACCCCCGCATGGCACAGCCAAGATTTGGCCGACGCCACGAGCCGATTGGGGATTTCGGCACCCCGTTCTCGGGCGAATTCCCCCACGACCCAGCCGGGATCGTCCGCCCAAGGAAGGGCCAAGCTGCCCGGCGGCACATCGTGCGGTCCCGGCAAGAACAAAAAAGAGGGCAAAAGGGGACGCGGCTTCACTTCCCCCGGCGCGACCACCTGAGGCACGGGAACGATGGCGATTTCCGCCTGAGCTCCTTCGGGGCCGTCCATGGCGGCCCAGGCCATCACCGAATGGGTGGTTCCCAAATCCACACCGACGACACAAGGCGAATCCGACAACAAAACCTCCTTAGTGACCTTCGCACTGGAATTCCGTCATGGCGTTTCGTTTATTCTTCCGCGACGATTTCCACTTCCGCCGGGGCGACGATCCGTTCCTTGCCCACCTGNGCCGTGAATGTGGGAAGATGCACCTTTCGAATGCGCCAGCCTCGATGCCGAAGCACACCGCGAAAGGGCGGATCCCCGGAAACGTTCCCCGTAAGGCGCACGGACGCCGGATCGAAACCCGACGGCACCGTCACCACGGAGCCTTCTTCCTGAGCCATCACGGTTTCCAAGTGCACACATTCGGCCAACGCCGCCTTGCAGGATTCGTGGATGCTGCGCACCGCCGCGCCATCTGGGCATCCTCGTAGCGGCTGAGATCCTCTTCGAGAAAATCGATGAGGCGCCCTTGGCGTTGCAGAACGGAAAGGATTTGGACGGCGCCTACAGCCTTTGGATCCATGTCCTCCGGAAGCACCTCGGCGTCCCTCGGGGCGGCTCGATCCTCCGCGCCTTTTCCCCGGGCGGTTTGAGACGCCGTCGCCACCGCGTGGTCCGCGGCACGCCGACCCATGGCCTGAACCACGATCCAGAGAAAAAGGATGCCGGTTCCACCTAAGCCAAAGACCACGACGGGAAGGTAGCGCAGGCTCTGGCGAAGCAGTCCTTCCATGCGGATGAGCGCAGTAACCGTTTCTTGAGAAGCGCTTCCGCCCTGGCTTCCCAAGAACGGCTGAATATGGGCCAGGAGACTTTGCAGCACGTCCCGGCCCATCCAGAAAAACGCGCACAGCACAACGCCCTGAAAGAGCACACAGGCGATCAGAGTCTGTAGGGTCAGTTTCGCTTTGGGTTGCATGGTCGTCCTCCCCTTTGCCGTGGAAGTGGTGTCTGCGGGCTGCAAGGCTCTGTAGATTACAGAAAGAGTCCCGCCGAAACAAGCGCCGGGCCGTTTTTTTAAAGCAAGCGACGGAGAAGAAAGAAATAGGCCAGGCTGCACGCCAGCAGCACCGCACAAGGGCGGGCCACAAGCCTGAGGACCTTGGTGAGAGGCGTGCCGAAGTACTCATTGGAAAGGAGCAAGCACAAATGCAAGGGCGAAAGGAGCACTCCGATGAAACCACTCACCAGGGCCAGCATCATGTAACCCAGAATGCCTTGCGTTTCGCCGAAGCTGTGCACCAGGGAAATGAGGATGGGAAAGGTTGTCCCGACAAAGGCAATGGTGATCCCCACCACCATGCCCACAAGAAACGGCAGAATCACGGTGATGGGCATCAGGGGGATTTTCATGGCGAGAAGTTCCCGGCTGATGGCTTCCACGGCGTGAGCGTCTTCGAGAATGCCTTTAAAGACCAGAATGGATCCCACCATGTAGAACATGTCCCAGAGCTGACGGCGCTTGAGAATGCGCAGCCGTTCCCCGGCCGAAAGGCCGCCGCCGTGCCATACCCAGAGAATGCTTGCCCCAAGGGCTACAATAAGGCCCAGCTCCTTGGCGATGGAAATTTTCGAGGGAAACGTCAGGGAAAGCACAAAGCCCAATCCCAGCCCGCCCAAGATGACCCCGGCAATGGGCATGAGCTCCCGAAGAAAAGGCCGCAGAGGGGGTCGCTCTGCCGAAGCGGTGCCGCTTGACGGATTCGAATTCTGCGCTGCAGCTTCTGCGCGAAATGAAAGAGGCAGATATCCCGCGGCGACGGCCACAACTGTCATGGGAAAAAGAGCCAGCACAAACACCCACAGGTCCAATCCGGCCAGGGTGGTCGTCAAAAGGACGCCGGGGTACAGGGGCCACCAATATTCCCACACGTGCCGAAACCAATAGTTGATGTAACTCAGCTGATCTCCCGTGAAGCGAAAGGCACGCCCCAAGGTCTTCACCATGGGCGCAGAAAAGATGGCCCCTCCGGGCATGGGCAGAAGCCCAATGAGAGACGGAAAGATGACGAGATTGAGCTGCGGCGTGCGCACCAGGCCCTGAAAGCTGGAAAGCAGCCGTTCCATTTGGCCCACGGCTTCCAGACTGTGACTGAGCACCAGAATGAGCGAGACGATGGCCGCAAGGGAGAGCGTCTTGGCGTGCGTGAAGGAACGAAAGACGGAGACGGCCACATCCGCGGGCCCCATGGAAAAAAGAAATCCCAGGGCGACGGACCCGAAAAAGAAGGCGTTTCCCAAGGACACCTTTTTGCGGATGGCCGCGAGAATGGCGAAAAAGACGATAAGCACCCGCACCAGGGCAGGCCAATGATCCACCATGGACAACACTCCCGTTCCGTCAATCCCTTCCCTTACCCGAAGCGTTCAGCCCTGCAGCCCAAGCAAGGAAGGGTGAGGTGAGCGCCGCGAACCCAAAGAAGATTCCGCCCGTTCCCCATAAACCTCAGCCGGATGGCATCAGAACCGCCTCCACGATCGGACCGCGTGCAGGACCACATCTCGAAACCGGTCCGCATCCGATCCGAAATCCAGATCCATGACGGCGTACAGGGACCGCTTGGCCAGGGGAGGTGGAAGGCGCACGGCATCCTTTTCCGTGGTAACGATCCACCGGGCGCCGGTTTCCTGCAGCGCTTGAAGAAGCTTTCGCTCATCTTTGGGCGTCCACCGATGATGGTCCGGAAAAGCAAAACGCCGAAGGCACGGCACCCCCAGAGCTTCCAGAGCGGAAAAGAATCGCTCCGGTCTGGCGATTCCCGCAACGGCGATGCATGGGTCTTGGGCAAAGTCCTGCTGGGGCCCCGAAAGCGCCGCCGCCGGAAAAAAACCGGCGATGATCGGCCGGGCCTGAAAAACGGGTTTTCCGAAAAGAGGCCCTTGCCGCAGGGAATCGGCCCTTAGGGGCGGTTTTTCGGGGCTTTCCACGAAAATGGCGGCATGGGCCCGCTCCAGGGCTTGCNGCGGTTCTCGAAGAGGGCCCGCCGGCAGAAGCCGGCCGTTTCCCGTCGGGCGGGCCGCATCCAAAAGNACNAGGTCCAGGTCTCGATGGAGCTGCACGTGCTGAAAGCCGTCGTCCAGGACGAACACATCCGGTTGGTCGTGCGCCACGGCGCCCAGGCCCGCTTCGTAACGGTCCGCGCCCACCCAGACGGCAGCCCAAGGAAGGCGGCGTGCCAGGAGNACCGGTTCATCGCCGTAACGNNCGGCACTTTNATGAAGGGGCCCCTGGAGGCGCACCTTTTCCACGCCCGTTCCTCGGCGGCCGTAGCCGCGACTCAAAACGGCCACGGAAAGCCCCGCTTCGTGCAACGTTCGAGCGATCCACAGTACGGCCGGCGTCTTTCCCGTGCCGCCCACGGTGATGTTTCCCACACTCATGACACAGCACGGAAGCCTTTGGCGACGGCGCAGCCGCTTCGCTTGGTCCAGGCGAAGCAGGACCTTGTAGAGAACTTCCAGCGGCAGAAGGAGGCCGATTCCAAGGCGGCGGCATGCGGATCCGGCCGGTTCGTTCCACAGTGATTGCCACAAAGCATACCCTCGGCCTGTCACAGCTCCCCCTTTTTCGGCTTCCCAACGAGCGCCTCCTTTTACCCAATCGCCTTCGCGGGAACAAGTCCTCCGAGCCGCTCTATGACACCGGAAGGCCTTATCTGACAAAATGCCAGGAGAAAAACCTTCCCCGAAGTTCCGGACGCCCGTGAGGATTTCGACGGCCGCGCCACGCCCGTGCCTTCGCAAGAACCTGTCGCTTGGGGGCTTTTTGAGGATTTTCCGGAGCACCTTGACAGTTTCGATGACGAAGGGTGATAGTTTTGCGAATTCGTCAAAGACTGAAAGGCCCCATGAGCGCGTCGAGTTTTCTTCCCCTTTCCGAAGGAGGTAAAGCCCATGTTCAACGCCGTGGAAGTGCTCAAGATGGCCGTGCGTATCGAAGAAAACGGAGAGAAATTTTACCGCAAGGCCATGGGGATTCAGGAAGATTCCCAACTGCGGGAAATGCTTCAAGAGCTTGCCGCGGATGAAGCCCGCCATGGGCAGTGGTTCGAGGCCATGCGGGAGCGGTTGAGCCGTGAGAGCGAAAACGAAGACCGATGGGTGCAGGAAATGAGCGGCGATCTGCTGCAGTCCATGATCGGCGATCAGAGTTTCAGCCTCGAGGAAGTGGATCCCGCTGATCTGGACAGCGTTGAAAAGATCCTGGAAGCAGCCCTGGAATTCGAAAAGGACAGCATCCTTTTCTACGATATGCTTCGCGGGTTCATGGACGAGGGGGAAAGCGCCCAAGCCTTGCTCGACATCATCGCGGAAGAAAAGCTTCACGTGGAAATCCTGGAAGCCCGCCTCAAAGCGCTGAGTCCGGCCCGCGTTTTGCCGTGAAGCCCGGCGGCGGGTCTAAGAGCCTGCCTGAAAATGCCTTTTGTATCCTTTCGCCAAAGGATGTCAGCCCAGGGCGTAGCCTTGGGACGGGATCCCCCACGCCCCGAAGGGGCAGAGGATGTCAGCCCGGGCGTAGCCCTGGGATGAGCAGATCGTTCTCATTTTTGCCAATTTTTAAGCCCCGAAGGGGCGTAAGCTAACCTCCGATGAGCCATCCCCATGCGATGGGGTACCTCCCTAAGCCATGTGTTTCGCCCCTTCGGGGCTTATATTTTCACTGCAACGGCCGCCCCGACCCGGGGCTACGCCCCGGGCTATGATGTTTCGCCCCTTTGGGGCGAGGGCCCCGCACACAAGCCGTTACAACGCTGCCTAAAGGACACCGCATTTTGTCGGAGCGGCTTCAGCCGCGACCCCGCACCACACCTTCACCCATTTTTTGCCGAGAACCTCCCAAAAGCATTTTCGGGCAAGCTCCCAAAAAAGGGAGGGGGATGTGGTGAGGGGAAAGGGGGGATTGGGAAGCGACGTTTTTTGTTGGGGGCAACTGGTGCGGGTGAGCTCATTGATTTTTGTCGGGGTTTGCTGCATGGGGGTAGACTGATGTTTTTTCTCGGGGTTCGCTGCGTTCACCCCAACCGACGTTTTTGGGGACTGGGGGGTTAGCGGTCGAAAACGGGCTGGCCCAGGGCTCGCGGGGCGCGCGCTCGCACGAACCGCAGCACACGGTCCGCCCAGGGGCGGGCGGCGGCCCACCGTTGCACCCGAGGCCTTTGGCTCACGTGCATGAGGACCAAGGCAAAAATCATAAGCGGGAACGGGGCCGTCTGGAACACTTGGGACGGAATGGACGGCCACATGCCTTGAAAGGTGATGCCCAGCATCTGAAGCACGGCAAACAGATAGGCTCCGACGGCGACCTTCAGGGGATGCCATCCGCCGAAAATGACCAGCGCCAACGCAATCCACCCCATGCCTTCGGCTCCCTGAGGACGCCCCCAGCCAGGTTTGACGCTCAAAGAAAAAGCCGCGCCGGCGAGCCCCACCAAAAGCCCGCCCACCAGCGCGTAAAAGAACTGGACAGACCGAGCGTTGATTCCCCGGGCAAAGGCGGCTTGAGGATTTTCCCCCACCGCTCTTAACACCAAACCCGCTCGGCTTCGATACAGAAAAAACCATGTCAGGGCGATGGCTGCCATGGCCCCGTAGGTGACCAACGTGTGCCGGAAAAAGGCGGATCCCAACCATGGCAGGGCTTCCATGCCCGGCACGGCAAAGACGGGCGCCTGCGGTCCGGGAATTCGAGCATAGGGATTTCCCAGGAAATAGGCCAGATCCTTGGTTGTGAGGGTCAAGACGAACCCCACGGCCACTTGGGATTGACCGAGATAGAGGCTCATCAAAGCCACCACCGCCGCCGTGGCCGCTCCCGTCACCGCCCCGGCGGCGAAGCCCACGAGAACNCTTCGCGTTTCCACGGCGGCCGCAAAACCCGCCATGGCCGAAAGCAGGATGGCGCCGTCCAAGGACAAATTGATGAGGCCCGCCTTTTCCGTGAGCGTCTCCCCCATGGAGGCCAGAATCAACGGCGCCGCTCCCGCCAAAAGGCTTGCCACGAAAAGGGACGAGGGCCACTCGCTCATGACGCCTTCCTCCGCCGCCACGCCATTCCCTGAACCGCCAAAGCCGCCAAGACGAGGCTTCCCTGAATGACGCCCGCAAGGGACGAATCCATGCGCAACATCATGGGCAGCTGAATGCTTCCCACGTTCAAGGCCGCAAAGAAAAAGGCNATGAACGGGATGCCTTGCCATCGAAAGCCGGCGAGCATCACCACAAGGAGGGCGAGGTACCCGTACTGACTGGAAATGTTGGGGATGAGCCGGTGATAGACGGCCACAACCTGGTATGCCCCGGCCAAGCCCGCCAAGCCCCCGGCGAGCATCATGGCCAGAAGCATCCATCGAGAAGGGCTCAGACCCAAAAGGAACGCGCCCTGTTCGTTTCGGCCGATGGCCTTGAGGGCCAGCCCAAGGCGAGTGGCCCGAAGGCTCCAGGCGACCAGTCCAAGGAGGGCCGACACGGCGGCGACGGCGTACGGCGAAACAGCCCAGCCGCCCACCGTGGGAAACCAATAGGCTTCCGGAAAGGTTTCCGTGCCGCTCATGCTGGCGATGCCCGGCTGTTTCCACGGCCCGAAAATAAGCCACAAGAGCAGGCCTGTGGCCACGAAATTGAGGCCGAGGCCGGCAAAGATTTCGTTGACACCGGCGTGCGTTTTCAACACACCGGCCGCGAGAGCCCACAGGCCGCCGCACAAGACGGCACCGACCAAAGCCGCGGGAATGACCCAGGACGGCGGGGCTCCCAGCCCCCAGCGCACCAGGGCGGTGGCCCCCACGGCCCCCAAGACGACCTGGCCTTCCACACCGATATTCCACAACCCGATCTGGAACGTGTAAAGAAGCCCCAGGGAACAGAGGGTGAGCGGCACCCAGACACGAAGCACCTGGGTAATCTTGGCCCAGGATCCCAACGACCCCGCAAGGATATGCCGGTAGGCTTCCAGAGGGGAAGCACCCCCCAGGGCCACCATGGCGGAACTGAGACCCAAAGCCAAAAGAAGTGTCCACAAAAAACGCGGCGCGACTTTTCCAAAAGACGAAGGCGGTCTCATGAGGTCCTTTCCCGTGTCAGAGCGAAACGCGCCCGGCAATGGCGCTGCCCAAAAGATCCGGATGCGCGTCTTCGGCCTTCACGTCCAAGAGAATGCGACCGTTGAAAAAGACGAGAACGCGGTCCGCAGTCATGAGAATTTCGTCCAATTCCGCGGAACTGAAGACAATGGTCGCGCCGGCGTCGGCTCGACGCAGCAGATGGTCCCACACCCATGTGGCGGATTCCACATCCAAGCCCCGCGTGGGCTGTTCGAGCAAAAGCACGGACGCTTGGGGCGGAATCAGGGAAAGCAGAAGCCGCTGTTGGTTTCCGCCCGATAGGGCATCGACCGTCGTCTCGGGCCCTCCGCGAATTCGAAACCGATCCACCCGCTCTTTTGCCGTTTGGCGTGCCGCCTCCCATGGAACGCATAGCCGAGGCTCACACGCCGCCAGGGCGAAATGCTCCGTGAGCGTCAACCCGGCGATGAGCCCTTCTTCCAGCCGTCCTTCCGGCACGAACGCGACGCCGCGGCGACGAAAGACGTGATAATTCGATCCGGTCACATCGTTTCCGAACAAATGGATCGTGCCACGTAAGGGCGATTGCAGGCCTGCGGCGAGGCGAAGAAACACCCCCTGACCGCTTCCTTCCAAACCGGCAAGGCCCACGACTTCGCCTTTTCGGAACGTCGCCGTGGCGTCTCGAAGCCCCGCGCGGCCCCCGAGGCCGCTCACACCGCGGAATTCCAGAGTCCTCTCCGAAAAGGTGCGGCGCTTTTTGAGCGGCGGTGCGGGAGGAGTTCCGAACATGAGCGAGAGGATATCTCGAGCATGAAACGGGGCTTCCAGAGTGCCGCACACCCGCCCTTGGCGAAGCACGGTCACCCGGGTACAAAGGTTTTCCACGTCTTCGAGTTTGTGCGAGACGAGAAGGACTGTTTTGCCTTCACAGGCGAGCCGACGCAGGGCGCGAAACAGAAGCTCTTTTTGCTCCGACGAGATGCCCGTGGTGGGTTCGTCCAGAATGAGGAGACGTGAGCCCAGCGAGAGGAGCCGCAGGAGTTCTAGCTGCTGGCGCTCTCCGAGGGTCAGGCTTTCCAGTGGGGCATCGGGGTCAAGACGAAAGCCAAAATCGCCGCACAGGCCAGCCAAGGTGTCCGCCCAGTGCCGAACGCTCCTTTTGGGATGGNGGGGCCGCCCAACCATGAAATTTTCCAGGACCGTCATGGGCGGAAAATCCAAAGGATCCTGATAGAGCATACCAATGCCCCATCGGGAGGCTTCCGCCGGATGCGCAAAGGTCACGGAACGGCCGTCCAAAAGGATTTCCCCGTCGGATTTGGGAACGGCCCCGGCAAGAATCTTCATGAGCGTGCTTTTGCCGGCGCCGTTTTCGCCGAGGATGCCGTGGATGGTTCCGGCCTGCACCCTGAGATCGATGCCTCGGTTGGCATGAACGGGTCCGTAGAACTTATGAATATTTCGAAGTTCGATGTCCATGGATCCTTGAACAGCGCCGTCCTCAAAAAGGACGTCTTTCCCCACGAGCAGGGAGCCGACTCGCGCCACGCGAAAGGTCCGGAACACAAGAGGCGGTCCGCTCGTCCAAGCGCACCGCCTCCAGGATCCCGCATCCGATCTGGAATTACTTGGCGCTGCTTTGACCTTCCATGCCTTGCAAAAGCTGCTTCATNGCCCAAATGTCCCGATCGGAGGCGGTGGATCCGGCCGGCACAAACACCGAGCCGTCTTGGTAATACAGGGGCCCGGCAAACAGATTGACCGCACCGGAAGCCAAATCGGCAATAAACCGATCCANAGCCTCGCTCACGTCGGCACTAAGGGCCTTGCCCTTCACAAAGCCGATGGCGCTGGTTTCTTCGCTGTTGATGTCTTTCCAGTCGGGACCGAGCCACAACCACTGCGGCTTCCAGGATCCCGACATGGCCGCTCGAAGNAGCTGCCCGTAACCCGGCCCCCAATTGTAGTAGGGNACGCCCAGGCACACGTCCGGAGCGGGGTCGCAGGCGCCCTTATAGTCGTAGGGAACCGCCCAGACNTGGCGGCCTTCCGTACGCTTCTGGGCCGCCACAGTCAAGGCTTCGGTCGTGTCGATCCCCGAAACGATGACGTCATAGCCGCTGTTGTAGAAATTTTGAGCCACCTGCGTCGGATCGGCGGTCACGCCGGGTATGTTGAACCAAAAACCGATCCAGGTGACCTTGAAGGCAAGCTGGTCCGCCGGTTGTTTTCGCACCTGCGTCCAGGCGTAGCGGGCCCCGAGATAGGTTGCGGCGGCCAGACGGCGGGTTTCTTCGTTGATGAGTGGGCCGAGATAGCCGATCTTTCCCGTTTTGGTCGTCAGGGCTGCCACGAAGCCGGCCATCATCTTGCCGTATTCCATGCGGCCCATGAGATTGGATAAATTGGGTGTCGCCTTGCCCGTGAGAACGTCGTCCCCGGAGACATGAACGAAAAAGACGTCCGGGTGTCGAGCCGCCGCTTCCCGAATGCCGTCCTTCATGTCGTCGGAATTGGCAATGATGAACTTGGCCCCTTTGGACACCAAATCATCCACTACTTGGGGAATGGTCACCCCGGGACGGTCCGCCGGATTGACCTTGTCGATATAGAGCATTTTGGTGCCCGGGATTTTCTTTTCCAGGGAAAGGCCCGCATCGTAGTGCGCCTGGCTCCACCCCCTGTCATTGTAGGGGCCCACCAAAAGCAGCCCGAAGAGGAAGGACTTTTCTTCCGCCTGCAGCGCCGCCGCAGACCATAGGACCAGCAGCGTGCACAGCACCACGACCCAAAGTGTCTTTCCCTGTCTTCTTTTCATGATTCCCTCCTCCGTGCACCAGCTGCAGACCGCCTGCCCTGCGTTCCTGGCCCCCTGTGCCTCAGGGGCCGGGTGCGCCGATCATAAAGAAAAGGGATGGCGATTGCAATCCACGGAGGTTCAAAAAACCGCCGCGCCGCGGCCGGCAAGGCTTGACATGGCGCCCTGTGACCTTATAATGCGCGTGAAACATCTTGTGCCCCACAATGAGGCCATTTCGCCCGAAGCGGTAAGGAGGTAAAGATTATGCCCATCTACGAATACGAATGCACCCAGTGCGGTCAGATCACCGAAGCCATGCAACGTTTTTCCGACCCGCCCCTGACCGAATGTCCCCAGTGCCGTGGGCCGCTGNGCAAGATGATTTCCATGAGCACGTTCCACCTCAAGGGTTCCGGCTGGTACGTCACCGACTATGCCGGACGAAAACAGAACNANAATACCCATTCCAAGAAAAGCTCCGAAAGCGGGACCGGGAGCTGTTCCCAAAGCGCCGCGTCCTCGTCGTCGTCCTCCGGGTCCACCGCATCCTCCGACGACTAAGAACCTATTCGAGAACCATTGTGTATCCTTTCGGCAAAGGATGACATCCCAGGGCGAAGCCCTGGGATGGGTGCATCCCCGCGCCCCGAAGGGGCGCAGCATGCCAGCCCGGGGCGTAGCCCTGGGTGAAGGGGCATACCCCAATCCCCGATAAGCCGTCCCCATGCCATGGGGTGTCTCTTTTGAACGGGACGGTGGGGGTTCTCATTGTGTTTCGCCCCTTTGGGGCTTGAATCTTATTTTAAATGGCCGCTCGGTCCCGGGGCTGCGCCCCGGGCTATAATGTTTCGCCCCTTCGGGGCGAGCGCCCCAGGCGCACCACGCCGCCTCCCGACGCGGCCATCACAGCGCCCAAAATTCACCCTCCCATCCCCACAAAGGCCTACGCCACGAAGGGGCACCGCATGCCGGCCCAGACGGTGTCCTGGCCGGCCTCGCGCAAAAGTCCCTTGAGGCGCTCGTCAAAATTCAAGGAACGATCCCGGTTGGCCAGCCGATCCAGATAGATGGAAAGATCCGGCCCAAAGGCGGCGTCCGGTGCGGCACAGTAGTCCCGCACCAGAAGGTAAAGGTTTCCGCTGGCCAGCGTGGTCTGCGATCGGCCGTAGGTCAATTCACCGGGGTCCTTGGGATGATAGGTGACCTTGCCGTAGTCGCCCTGTGGGCGACCGGTTTCAAAGACGTTGACAATGGCCTGGGCGGCCTTCTTCTGCAGTGGACTCAGCATCTTTCCCCCTCCTTTTTTCTTGGCTCTTCCCCAAGGCACGACATCCGTGATATTCAGGGCGGANTGAATGTCATTCATTNTATGCGCGGGCTCCTTGGAAAGACAAGCCGAGGTCCGTGGAAAGGCACATGTCATGGGAAAAAGACTGGACGATTTTCGATGGAAATTGGCGGGAAAGGACGTGGTGCCCTTGATGATCGGCGGTATGGGGGTGAACATCTCCACCACCGAACTGGCTCTGGAAGCCGCCAGGCTCGGCGGCATCGGGCATATCTCCGATGCCATGATGCCAGCCGTCGTCGATCAGGTGCACGGGACCCATTTCGTGTCGGAAAAACTTCGCCATCACCGGGACAACGTNAAACAGCCCGACAAGTCCGGCGTGCGATTTGAAGCCGCTCCGGTGGCGGAAGCCACGCGGCTGTACGTGACCGGGACCATGGAGAGAAAGAAAGGTTCGGGACTCATTTTTCTCAACTGCATGGAAAAGCTCACCATGGGAAACCCCAAGGAAACCCTTCAGGCGCGCCTCAGGGCGGCTTTGGATGCGGGCATCGACGGGATCACGCTGAGCGCAGGGCTGCATCTGGCAAGCTTTGCCCTCATGGCCGACCACCCTCGCTTTCGCCAGGCTCTTTTGGGCATCATCGTCTCATCGGTTCGGGCGCTAAAGCTTTTTCTGATGAAGGCGGCTCGCCTCAACCGCCCGCCCGATTACGTGGTGGTGGAAGGCCCCCTGGCGGGCGGGCACCTGGGCTTCGGCCTGGACTGGCATCGATTCGATCTCAAAACCATTTTCCACGAGGTCATGCAGTACCTGAAAAAGGAAGGGCTCTGCATTCCGGTGATTCCGGCGGGAGGCATTTTCACGGGCACGGACGCCGTGGAATACATGGAAGCGGGAGCCGCCGCCGTCCAGGTGGCCACCCGCTTTACCGTGACCCGGGAATCCGGGCTTCCGGATGAGGTAAAACAGCGCTACTTTCAGGCGACGGCGGAAGACATCGAGGTGAATATGCTTTCGCCCACGGGCTACCCCATGCGCATGCTCAAGGACTGTCCGGCCGTGTCCCATCGAGTGCGACCGGCCTGCGAAGCCTACGGCTACCTTCTGGACGGCTCAGGGCGCTGCGCTTACCTGGAAGCCTACTATGAGGCGGCGAAAAACGGCGGCGCCGACAAGCGCCAAAAGATTGAGAAAGTGTGCCTGTGCAGCCACATGCGCCGCTACCAGTGCTGGACCTGCGGCCACACCACCTCTCGGCTGAAGGAAACCACGCGAAAAAATCCTGATGGCACCTACCAGATTCTCAGCGCTGAACACGTCTTCACGGACTACCAGTTCAGCACCGATCACCAGGTGGCGCTGCCGGAAGAAGGAACCCCGTCCATGCCTTGATGCCCTCAAGCCGCAGGGATCAGGAGGGCACTTTCATTGGGACCGCGAGCATCCCGCCCGCTCTTCAGACGGGCCCAAGTCCCGCGCTTCAGGAAACGAAGCAGGCCCCTTGTCCAAGAAGGTGCTGGACCG
>JGI24188J35168_1000930_pt1 | contig 17421 bp, 25 predicted proteins | sample YNPBryantNP2012_FD_35168 | JGI IMG/M metagenome (IMG submission 35168) | reverse complement strand
AAAGCTACAGTCGATCGCCTCGAACGGCCCGGACGAAATGGTTGGCGTATTTTTGTTCCACGAGATAGAGATCCCCGTAGTAGAAGTCCGCGTAGACGGACTTGTGATGCCCTGCTTCCGTGCTGCTCCACAGGCACCGTTGGGTTCCGAAGGCCGGGTCGATGTAAAGTCCCGTCGCTTGGTTTTCCTCCGGCATGAGAAGCGTCGCCAGCTCTTCCTGCGTGGGATAGCGCCAATCGTCGTAGCCGGCCCAGGCGGCGGCGTTGAGCCTGTCGATGTAGGCAAAGCCTTCCGGCCACATGAGCCTGTCCGGGGACGCTTCACGCTGCCACATGAGCCCTGTGTGTCGATCCACGACGATGATGTCCTTGAGCACGGTGAAACGCGCAGTCATAGCCCCCTCCTCGAACGCGAAACCGGATGATCGGGTTGCATGAAAGCGNGAAACCTGAGAAAAGCTTTCGACGTGCAGGATTTCGCTCATGGCGCTCCCCATCTTTGTCGTTGCACGGGACCGTCTCAAAATGCATGTTCTATACACCAAAGGTCACGAAGGCCGCAAACGCCAACTGAATCCGCAAAGGATGTTCAACGGTTAGCCCAGAAAGGAGACACGTTCATGCCCATGCTGCAGACGGCGTCCGTTCAAATNTATTACGAAGTGCACGGCACAGGCCCNAATCTTCTTTTCGTCAGCGGCCTCGGCGGCGGGACNTGGTCGTGGTACGGTCAGGTGCCCTTTTTCCGAGACAGGTACCGCACCATCGTCTTCGACAACCGAGGGGCCGGCCGGTCGTCCATGCCTCCTGGCCCTTATGGCATGGAAGATCTCGCCGCGGACACCCTCGCCTTGCTAGACCACCTGGGCGTGGATCGCTGCTTCATGGTGGGCCTATCCATGGGGGGCATGATCGCCCAGGAAACGGCCCTTGCGGCCCCCCACCGATTTGCCGCCATGGTTCTCGGATGCACCCATTGCGGAGGCGCTCGAAAGATCCCGCCGTCTCAGGACGTCATCGCCCGGTTTGTCGACAACGCGGGGCTCAGCCTGGAAGAGATCGTGACCAAGAACCTTCCCTTTTTCTTCAGCCGGGACGCCTTCGTCCACAAAAGGGAAGCCGTCGAAGAATACAAACGCGTTCAGATCGGCGTGCCGCTTCAGCCGGAACACGCTTTCTCGGCCCAACTGGCCGCCATCCAATCCTTCGACGCCGCCGATCGTTTGCAAACACTCACCGTCCCCACGCTGGTCATCACGGGCACCGAAGACGTTCTCGTCCCCCCGGCCAACGCCCACATCTTGGCCGAACTTTTGCCCGACGCCGCGCTTGTGGAACTGGAAGGGGCGGGCCACGCCATTCACGCCGAATGCCGGGAGACGCTCAACGAGCTCATTCACGAATTCTTTTCCGAGTCCGACCTTTCCAGGGCGTCCAAGAAGGCCCCGAGGGTTCGCCGGATTTCCTGCTCCCGCCCCCAATAAAAATGGTCGGCACCGGCGCAGAGTTCCACCCGCACGCGGCCTTGAGGAACCTTTTGGGCTTGAACCCAGGAGCGCACCTGGGCCGGTTCGGCAAAAGTATCGCCATCGGCGAGCAGAATCCAGGCAGGGCATTGAGGAAGGGGCAGGTTGGAAAAGTCCAAGAAATTCACGGGAGGCGACACCAGAGCGAGGCTCTGCGGCGAAAATCCCAGGCGGCATGCTTTGAGGGCCGCCCACGCTCCAAAGGAATACCCCGCCAGGTGGATGTTTTGCACGTCGCACTCCAGCATGAAGTGCCAGGCGCACAAAATGTCCTCGGCTTCTCCGTCCCCGTCGCCGTACGTTCCCGTGCTCTCGCCCACGCCGCGGAAATTGAAACGCAGCGTCGTCCAACCCCGACGCCGGTACGTTTCTTCCACGGCCAGGACCACGTTGTTGTCCATGGACCCACCGTAAAGAGGGTGGGGATGACACACCAGGGCGCCGTTCGTGCTCGAGGTGCGGCAAAGCACCCCTTCCAGACGATGGGTGCCGCACTCCACAAAAACTTTTTCCGCCGTGGCCATGGTCGCGCAATCTCCTTTGAATCCTCAGGCTTGAGGCGCTATAAGAGCCCGGGTCGGCGCCCCCCGAAGGGGCGCCCTCCGCGTCGACACATCATGGCAAAGACAGCGCTGAGGTGTAGGCGATTCGAATCGCGGGCTTACGCGATCCTCTAAATGAGAGCCAACCGTAGACGGCTCACGGTAACCGAGGACGTTCAATGTTGAAAACCGCTTTGGTTTTAAGCGGCGGGGCCGCCAGGGGCATCGCCCATCTGGGGATCCTTCGAAACCTGGATGACGAATCCTTTCCCGTGCACATGATTCTCGGCACCAGCATGGGGGCCGTCATCGGGGCGCTCTATGCCTACCACGGCGCCGCCGCCCCTGTGGAGGAAAAAATCCGCGCCTTCGTCCAGAGCGCCCCCTTTCGGGAAACCCTCTCCCTCGCCGTAGACGAAAAGAGCGCCCCCTCGTCTGCCCAGTCTCTTTTCGACCGATTCGGCCAACAGATCCGCAAAAGCTACCTCTACACGCGGCTCGTGACTCGGCCCAGTCTCATTCCGGAAGAGGACTACTGGGCCCTGCTGGGCGACATCGTTCCTGACATTCGCATCGAAGACCTGCCCGTGCCTTTCGGCGCCGTTGCACTGGACATCCTTACGGGGGAAGAAGTCGTCCTCGTGACGGGATCTCTTCTCAAGGCTTTGGGCGCCAGTGCGTCCATTCCCGGAATGGGACCTCCGGTGCGCTACCGCGGCCGCCTTCTTGTGGACGGGGGCTGGATCGACAATGTGCCCTGCACGCCGGCCCGAGCGCTGGGCGCCCGCTTTGTCGTCGCCGTGGACACATCGTCGGAAGTGGCCGACATTCAGCCTCTGCCGAGCTGTGCTCTGGAATACGCTCTGCGAAGCAGCGAAGCGTCCCGCATCGCCTTGAACAAGATCCGATTGCACGATGCGGATATCATCGTCCGGCCCAAAGTGTCGCACATTCGATGGTCCGACTTTCACCTTTTCGACCAGAGCCTTCAGGCCGGCCACGAAGCCTGGACGTCGGCGGCACCGGGAATCAAGAAGGCCTATCGACTTCGTCGCATCAATCCCCTGAGGCGCCTTGGAAGCCGGGGCCCCGCGCGGCCCGCCCCCACCGGTCTTCCCCCCGTCTTCTTGTAAAAAAAAGGAGCGCCGTGGCAGCGCCCCCTCTCGATACGGACCACTCTATAAAGATCGCCCGCTTCTCACCCCTCGGCCACGTCGCCCCGTGCCCCTAAAGCCTCCAGTTGCGCCACGTAGCCGTCCAACAGCTGGCGCTGATCCTTTTTGGTGATTTTTTTGCGAATCCTCGCTTCGGCAAGAGACACCGCCATTTCCACCACTTCTTCGCGCAATCGCTTCTTGGCTTCTTCGAATTCTCTCACCGCCGTTGCCTTGGCATCCTCCAAGATCTGGCGCCGAAGCCGCTCAGCATCCGCCAAGATCTTCTCCTTCTCCTCCCGGCCGATCTCGTGATAGTAGGCCTTGATGCTCTCGATCTTGTCGTCCAGCCCGGCCAAAAGCGCTTCCTGCTCCTGGCGGCGCCGCCCAAGCGCCTCTTCTTTTTCCTTCAGCCTCTCGAACACACCGGCCACGGCAAGCCTGCGGTCTTGAATGAATTTCACCACGGGCCCTTTGAGATACCTCAGGATGAGATACACAAGGATGCCGAAATTCATCCAACGCCACGCTGCATCCCACATGGCCCGATCGATACCGAACACCGTCGACGAAGCGTAGGCGGCGTCTGCCGAGGCGAGAAAAGCCGCAATCAGCCCCCAGATGATTCCACAGGCTCGCACCATCATGAGAGACACTCCACGCCTCACTAAAGTTTTCGACCCACGATTTTCGTGGAGATTTCGTAGGACAGAGCTTCCGCCATCTTTTTCAAGCCCTTTCTCGCCTTGGTCAACTCGTCCTCCATTTCGGTGCGCACCTTTTGTCGAAGAGCCAGCACTTCCTCTTGGGTGCTCACGATGGCTCGGCGCGCCTCGTCGGCGGCCCTGGCCCTCAAAGCCGCCCTGGCAGCCTGCGCTTCGGCTTCGGCAGCACGAAGTTTATTCTGGTAAGCAGCAGCCATGTGCTCCAACTCGCCGCCCAGGGCATCCAAAGCCGCTTCCTTGGCCTGAATGGATGCCTCCCGCTCGAGAATCACCCGATGGAGCGGCCGAATCATCAGGCGGTTCAAGATGAACAGAAGCACCAAAAACAGCGTCACTTGGACGAAAATCGTGGCATTTAAACTGATCATGGCAGTCTCGCCGCTTCACCCTCGCGGGCGCTTACTTCACCACAAACATGAGCAACAAGGCGATGACCAACGAGTAGATACCGGTGGATTCGGACACCGCCTGACCCACCAGCATGGTGCGTGTCAACAACCCGGCCTCTTCCGGACGACGGCCCACGGCTTCACAGGCCTTCCCGGCGGCATAGCCTTCCCCGACTCCCGGTCCGATGGCCCCAAGGCCCATGGCAATCCCGGCTCCCAACAAAGCCATTCCTCGAATGAAATCTGCTCCTGAAATCTCCATGTTTCCCCAACCTCCTGTCCGTTACGCTCCAAGAAGCAACAGTAAAGCGATAACCAATGAGTAAATTCCCGTCGATTCCGACACGGCCTGTCCAACTAACATGGTGCGCGTCAAAAGAGCGGCGTTGTCCGGATTTCGCGCCAGTTGATACACGGCATGTTCCGCGGCAAGGCCCTCGCCGATGCCCGGCCCGATCGCCCCAAAGCCCATGGCGAAACCGGCTCCAACAAACCCGCAGGCCGTGGGAAAAGACATGCTTTCCGGAAGTTGCTTGAAGAGCAGCAGCAGCGCAATGAGAAACGAATAGACCGCCGTGGATTGGGCCACGCCAGCACCTACCAGCATCAANGTNGTGATCGGGCCCGAAGCCGACGGCTGCCGCCCAATGCCCTGACAAGCGCCTCCTGCGGGATAGCCAGCACCGATGCCGCATCCAATGGCGCCCAGGCCCATGGACAACCCCGCGCCCACGTAGGCCCACGCCGCTAAGGGAGGCTTGCCCTCACCGGTTCCGAAAAGAAGAAGCATGGCGATGACAAGACCAAAAATACCTGCCGTCTCTGCCACCGCCTGCCCAACCAGCATGGTTTTTAAAATCTCGCCCGCCACACGCGGGCGATAAGATATGATCTCACTGGCCCTGCCGGCGGCATAGCCTTCTCCGATGGCTGCCCCGATGGCCGCAAAACCCACAGACAGCCCTGCGCCCAACATGGCGCCCGCCCTGATCGTCTCCATCTGTTCCCATGCCATGTTACTTCACCTGAACCGAAATATAGACCAGAGTCAGCATCGTAAACACAAAAGCTTGGACCGTCCCGACGAATAAGCCGAAGAAAGCATTAAGAAAAGGCGGGATGACCAACCCATACACGAGATACGTCACGACTAAAATAATGATGCTTCCCCCCATGATGTTGCCGTAGAGACGAAAGGATATGGAGATCACTTTGGCGAGCTCGCCGATGACGTTTAACGGCATCATGAAAAAAATCGGTTGGAAATATTCTTTGACATACTGCTTCAACCCTTTTGTCTTGATGCCCGCATAATGGGCGATAAAAAACCCCATGATACCAAGGCCAAGGGTTGTATTTAAATCCTTGGTGGGTTCTTCCATNGTCGGGACGATGCCGATCCAATTGCTCANCAATAAGAACATAAAAAGGCTACAAATCATGGGAAAGTACTTCTTGGCCATTTCCTCGCCCAGGGCATNTTTGGTGAGCCCCCAGAAAGTTNCCACAAAAAGCTCGCCCNCCGTCTGCAAGGGNTGAGGAATCAAGCTCTTTTCTCTGGAAGCCATCCATGCAAAGACAATCAGCACACTCATGACAACCGCGGTCATGACGATGGTTGTCGCGTTAAACACCAAATGGTATCCGGAAANATCCACGCTCCACGTCCACACCCGTGTCAGCTCTTCCATGGCCAACCTCTACACCTGCCGCATCCCCATGTCCCATGCGTGAAAGAAAGGATGCTCCATCGTGGCTTCATGAAGACGTCACCCTTTGAGAGTCAAGGCGCTTCCTGAAAACCACTCTTTCGGCCACAATCCCCAAAGGGATGGAGAACAATCCCACCACCACGGCCCAAAAACTAAACCTGTCCGATCGCAGGCCGATGCCCAGCGGAACGGCCATCAACACAAAGCGCAGAAGCACCGACGCCAAAGCAACGAAGGTCGCTTTGCGCCGATGGGCTCCAAGACCCACTTGCAGGGGAAGACACTGGGCCATGAGGGCGAAATTCAGAACACTGAAAACAGCCCCCAGCACCAAGCCTTTGCCGACTTCCGAATACCCCAAAAGATACAAACCCAGGGAAAGTCCGACGGCAGCCNTAAAACTCCTTCGAGACACGAGCCGCTCATACGCGTGATAGGCTGCCAGAGAATTGTTGTCGGTCAACCCCGTCTCCTCAGTCTTTAGGAAGGTGCGAAATTTGCCGATAGACCGTGACTGCCCCTCCTACGATGCCCAACACAATGAAGATCACCAAAAGCACGCCCCGCGTGTGCAACCATTTGTCCAAAAAGAAGCCCACAACGAAGCAAAAAAGAATACTTCCCGCCATGGTCAAGCCCACTTGGGTGACCAAGGCCAGGTATTCGATGGCGTCACGTTTCTTTTTAAAATCGTTCATGGAGCTCTCGTTGTCTCCGCGGGCGAACCAACCCCGGCCCGGTTCGACGTTCTTTTAGCACAGGAGAAGAGTTTGTGAAAGATTTTTTTTTGGCCGCCCGCCATGGAGGTTTTTCCTCCCGCCCTCGTCTTGCCTCTTGGCAGCCGCCCCCGAATGTGTCAAATAGCCCGCACTGAGAAACCGGGTTTTTCCACAACACCGTCGAACACAGGAGCCCCCGTGCCGTGATCGCCCTCTTTCGGTTCGTTGCAGCGCTTTTTCCTCATGCCGCCGTAGCGGCGTTTTTGTGGGTTGCGGGCATCGCCGGGCTTGTGGCGGTCGCTCCAGCGGCCGCCCAGGAAGAATCCGTGGACGCCGCCCTGCGCCACCTTCTTTCGCAGCCCCGGGAAGACGACGATCTCTTTGTGGCCTGTGAGCGGCTTCGTTCCACGCGGGAACTCGTCCCCTTCTACCAAGACCGCCGGTATGCGCCAGCGTGGCTTCAGGGGGTGGAGCCGTCCCCTGTGGCAAGGGACCTGGTGCGTTTCCTTAAGGACGACGTCGTCAACCACGGCCTCAACCCGGAAGACTACCACCTCTCGTGCCTCAAGGCCTTGCTTTACGGAATCGATGAGGGGCGGCTTCGCCAGCGTGAAACGTCCCCGATGCTCTTGGCCAGCCTGGATGTGGTCTTGACCGACGCGTTTTTTATCCTGTTTTCCCACCTGTCCACAGGCCGCGTCGATCCCACGGCTTTGGATTCCCAGTGGATGGCCCATACCCATAAGACGGACTTGCGCGCCGGACTTGAAGAACTTCTCTCCCATCAGGACCTTCCCCGCACGGTCCGCCATTTCGCCCCTCCCGATGAAGACTACTGGCGTCTTGTGGCCGCCGTGCCAGCCCTGCGCAAAATCGCCGCTCAAGGGCCCTGGCCCGTGCTCCCTGAGGGGCACAGCCTGCACCCGGGGGAAAAAGACGCTCGCGTGCCGATCCTGCGCCGTCAGCTCTATTGGCTCGGAGACTACCCCCACCTTCCATCCAAGCCTTCGGACGTCTACGACGCGGAGCTCGCCAAGGCGGTCCGACGTTTTCAGGAACGCCACGGAATCGGATCGGACGGCGTTGTCGGCAAGAAAACCACCGAGGCGCTCAACGTGTCCCCTCAGGACCGCCTTTTCCAAATGCTCGCCAATCTGGAACGCCACCGGTGGCTGCCGCGGTCCTGGGGCGATCGTTACCTTGTGGTGAACACGGCGGATTACTCCCTGACCGCCTATGAACACGGCACCAAGGTTTTAAAGATGCGGGTCATCGTAGGCGGCAGCGCCACCTCCACGCCGGTTTTCAGCGAAGTCATGCGCTACGTGGAGCTCAACCCCTACTGGAACGTGCCTCGAAGCATCGCCACGGAAGAGCTTTTGCCTAAGATCCGAAGGGATCCAAGCTATCTAGAGCGCCACCACTATGAACTTTTGTCGGGTTCCGGAGAAAAGTCGGGGCGTTTGGATCCGTGGGCCATCGACTGGCACCAGGTGAGGCCGGAAAGTTTCCCCGGACGGCTGCGCCAGATCCCGGGACCGTGGAACGCCCTGGGGCGCATCAAATTCGTGCTGCCCAACCGGTTTAACGTCTACCTTCATGATACACCGGATCGGCACCTGTTTCAGCGGCCGCACCGGGCTTTGAGCCACGGCTGTATTCGGCTCGAAAAACCCCTGGATCTCGCCCTCTTCGTGCTTCAAGATGATCCCAGATGGACGCGGGAATCCCTGGAAAAGCTCATCGCCAGCGGCAAGCACCACATGATTCCTCTCGCGAAACCCTGCGCCGTGCACCTGCTTTACATCACGGCCTGGGTCAGCGAAGACGGCACCATGCACTTTCGGCAGGACATTTACGAGCGGGACAAGCTGTTGGTGGGGGCTTTGAAATTGGAGAAGTTCGCGGCGGAGACTACCAGTAACGCACAGGCCCAACGTCAAGGTGGATAAAGTCGCTGTAGGAACCGACGCCGCCGGCCTTGAAGGCCGCGGCGGCATTTCTCAGAGCGTCCAACGAAACACCTTCAATATACACATCCGCGGCCATGGCTTTCATGTGGTAACTTTTTTCAGCCACCGAAAGCCCTTGCTGGCGCAAGTATTCGTTGTAGANAGGAGAACGGTANCCGGAGACCAAAAGATAGGGTCGGCCGGCGGCTCGAAGCCGCTGGCGCACAGCATCGAGAAGAATGTAAAGATGCCGATCCACGGGTCGCACGGTATTGGTGAAATGGCACCGAAAAAGATAATCCAGGCGTCGTAAGGCTCGAGGATCGAATCGGCCGTTTCGGCCGATGTAGCGCACGGTGAGCGTCTCATCGGTGTGGAGATTGTAGAAACTTAAAATGCCGGAACAGACCCTGGCGTATGAGGCCGCCAGCGCGTCATTGCCAGCAAAAACGGCGATCGCGGAACCGACCCCCGCCCCGACGATGCCTTTCAGGAATTCCCGTCGCGTCATGGCCACCTGCACCTTCCGAAAAGCCGCCCCGTCCAGGGCGGGCGCTTCCGCCGGATCTTTTGCCCCGAGCCTCTCGCGGCCACAATCCGTTCCTGCCTAGCAAATACGCCACGTCGTGTCAACCGGCATCAGGCGCGGCACAAAAGAAAAGAAAGCTCTGCGTCCTCTGCGTCTCTGTGGTGCATTTTTAAGAGAGGCGCTGTGTACTCATGATGACATCCTCGAACAAGTTTCTAAGACGACGCGCCGTGACGGCGAAGGCACCGGTCGATGAGGCTCTGAGCCGTGTATTCGGCCACGTCCGCCAAGGCATCGAGAGGCATGAAAGAGGGGCAGTCTCCGCCGAAAAGGCAGGTCACCGCCGCGGGGAATTCGTCGTCTGCTTCGTGGATGATGTAGTACAAAGGGATTTTCGGAAGCGGATACAGGGTAAAGGAAAAATCGCCCGAAGGAGCGTCCCTATTCCAATGGCCGGAAAAAGCGGCGAGGATGGATTCCAGGTTTTGGCGAATGTTCGGTACGTAAGGCACGAGGGCCTGTTCCGCATGCACGGCGAAAGCGGCTTGGTACGGGCCGCTGTTGGGGATTTCTTTGAAAGCCTTGAGAGGATGAAGCGGCGCCGGATGCGTGGGCACGACGGCCAGATAAATGGCCGTCAAGACCCCTTTTGCTCCCGTGTCCAATGCACCGTCGAAGAAGACGCCGTGGCGCTTAACGGAACAGGGCAGGCCGAAAGCACGAAACGTCAATACCCCAGGGGCTTCGAGGACGGCGGGGGCGGCTTCCCGAAGCCCCTCTTCCGATCGGGCCCATGCCTTGTCCAAATAGTTTCGAATGATTTCTTCGTAACCGTTCATGCGGACCTTTCCTGCCTATGCCTCCATTTGGACCTTTTTCGATTTTCAAGGCTCTCCCATACCCCAAGAGAGGGCCCGTGGCAACGTTTTCCGCGGCGCCTCGGCGCTTGACTCCCAGAAAGGAAGGGCTTATAAAGCTAAAGCAAGGCAGGAAAGCAGGCACGAATTCTTTCATTGCACGTCCCGGGTCGCCTGCCGACGATGCGGGGGCGAAAAGGGTTCGACGGAGGTCATGAAGCTTAAGAAGCATGCCGGGGGTCCTGGCCGCCCGTATTCCGGTCGGGGTTAAAGCAAACGCAGACGACTATGCGTACGCTGCAGCCGCTTAAGCCGGCTGCCGTTCCTTCGGCCTAAGCCCGTAAGGCCGAAAGGGGCGTCGACTCTCCGGGCTGGTTTCCGAGGCCTCGCCCAAGGCCGAGGAGACGAGAACTTCAAGGGCTAGCTTCCAGCGGATCCGGCTCACAGGGAGCCCACGGAAGCGAAACGCAAATCTGTGGCTAAGCATGTAGAAGCTTAAGCGGAAGGCTTTCGGACGCGGGTTCGATTCCCGCCGCCTCCACCACGTTTCCAAAGAACGATTCCCTGAACCTAAATTGGAAGGCTTGACGAGGAGTCCAGGAGGGCTCTAGACTATGTGGACGGACATGGGGGGAAATCCCTTCGGAACACCCACACCGATGTGTGCAGGTCAAGCCATGGATCGGGAACAATCGTTGACTTTCAGGGATTACATTCGGCTGCAATTGCTGGAGATNCAAAAACANAAGTGGATCGAAAGCGAAAAGGTCGGCAGAGACTTGGGCCAGGAGGCCGTGTTCGACTGGATCGAACGCTACGCGGAAGCGTTTCGCCGCTACTATGAGCCCATGCTTCGAGACGACTGAAAACCTCTCTTCCTCAATTCATCTCCCAAGAAAATTTTCCGCATACACCCGTCGCCCTCTGCCAGATTCGTGCACCAGCCTGTGCAGAATTTTTTCGCGCCTTTCCCCTTCCCAAAATCCGATGTGGTGATTANCCATGGGTCCAAAGACGCATGCGGGGGCGCAAACGTTTTCAGGCGCATGCGGTAAGCTTTTCGTGGCGGCAACAGGAAAAGAAGAAGGACAAGGCTCGGATTCGTAACACGGAGGTGCGCAGATCATGGCTGGACCGCAGGACTGCTATCGGTGTGGAGGGCCCACGTGCGGCTTCGTCTACGACCCCGATCGTGGCGACAAGCGCGGTAAGATCCCCAAAGGTACACCTTTTTCCGAACTTCCCGACGATTGGAAATGTCCCGTGTGCGGTGCCGGGAGAAAAAGCTTTTGCTGCATGGCGGATCCCAACGCTTCCCGGTAACCCGGAAAGCGGCGGGTTTTTCACGCCGGCTTGCCAGCATCAGGATGTGCTCTTTGGAAAACCATTAAGGAGGGACCCATGGCCGTGTTTCAATGCACCAAGTGCGGCTATGAAAAGGACGGTCGTTGTAAGCCTCAGAAGTGCCCGCAATGCGGGGAGAAAAAAACCTTTGAAAAGAAGCCGGAAGGAGGGAAATCCTAATGAAAGTGCTGATCGCTTATGTGAGCCGAACGGGGCATACGGAAAAGATGGCCAATTACATTGCGGAAGGCGTGCGGTTCGCCGGTCATGAGCCCGTCTTGAAGAAAGTTTCCGACATTAAGAAGGCTGAAGAGCTGAAGGGCTACGACGCCTACATCTTCGGATGCCCCACGTATCATCGCGACATGACCCAGAGCATGAAAACCTTTCTGTTCATGGCCCAGGAAGCCGGCTTGGAAGGCAAGGTCGGCGGGGCTTTCGGCTCCTACACCCACAGCGGGGACGCCCCCAAGTACATTTACGACACCATGGAACACGTCTTTAAAATGCGCATGACCAGCCTAGGGTCTTTTAACCTCTTGGAACACAAAATCGCCACACCCGAAGGTGTACGTGCCTGCCAGGACTANGGCCGCGTGCTCGCCGAAATGCTCAACGCGTGACCTCTTCGGCGGCGGTCTTTCGACGACGCGCAAAAGGGGGTTGACACCGGCTGGGGCGGCCTGCTATAGGATCGCGCACACGGCGCTGGGGCTGTAGCTCAGTTGGGAGAGCGCTTGAATGGCATTCAAGAGGTCAGGGGTTCGACTCCCCTCAGCTCCACCAGGAACACGCAAGGGTTAGCCGAATCGGCTAACCCTTTGTTTTGAAAACGGTTCGAAAGGCCGCCGCCGGGGGCGCTCGAAAAGGTGCTTTTCGGGCAGAAGGCGAAGCAAAGGAGAAACCCATGCCGTCCAACACCCACAAAACGCGACTCATCCGAAAGAAAAAAGACAAACCCAACAAGGAAAACCGCAAGGCGGACCAGAAGCGCATGCAAAAGAACCTGGAAATCCTTGCCAAGGCGTCCGCCGTCACCGCCTAGGTTTTCCACTTACTCGGCGTCACACTTTCCACGCTACACTGTAAACGGCACACCTTAAACATCACACTTTAGGTTGGGGTGAGCGCAGCGAACCCCAACTCCCCCTCCCCATCCCCCAGGGCCAAAATGACGGCGGATGACAATCGACGTCCCACACGCCCCGAACTGGGCTCCCCCTGCCCGGAGCGCAACCCATAGGGCCAACGGCTTCAGCTCACAACTCAATAACCTTGATCATATTGGTCGTGCCGCTTTGCCCCACGGGCACCCCCGCCGTGAGGACCAACGTATCCCCCGGACCGGCTATGCCCTGCTCCAAAGCCCACCGTCGTGCCATGGCGAAGAGCGGGTCCGTTTCCGCACATCGGGGGACGAGCACGGGAAAAACACCCCAGGACAGGGCCAGCTGGCGCACCGTGGCCGGTGCGTGGGTAAATCCGATGACGGGGCTTCGCGGCCGAAGGCGGCTGACCAGTCGGGCCGTTTCCCCCGACGCGGTGGAGGCGATAACGGCAGCGGCGTTGAGGTCTTCGGCCAAGCCGATGACGGCTTGACTGATCGCTGCGGCTGTGCCGGGCAGAAGAGCTGAGGCAAAGGCGGTGTGGCGCGCCATGTCGAACATGTATTTTTCCGCGGCGACGGCGATGCGATCCAGCATGAGCACCGCTTCCACAGGGTAGGACCCCATGGCGGTTTCTTCCGAAAGCATNACCGCATCGGTGCCGTCCAAGATGGCGTTGGCCACATCCGTGGTTTCCGCTCGCGTGGGGCGCGGNCTGGACACCATGGAGCGGAGCATTTGAGTGGCGGTGATGACGGGCTTGGCCCGACTGCGCGCCGCCTGGATAATGCGCTTCTGGATGACGGGCACCTCGTGCAGGGGCGTTTCCACGCCCAGGTCCCCTCGAGCCACCATGACGCCATCCACCACATCCAGGATGGCCTCCAAGCGTTCCAGAGCCTGAGGCTTCTCGATTTTGGCGATGACCATGGGCCTGGGGTCGGCCTTCTGAAGGATCTCCAGAACGGGGGCGACGTCCTTTTCGTGGCGGACAAAGGACAGCCCTATGAAATCCACGCCGTGTTCGAGACCGAAGAGCAGATCCTGTTTGTCCTTTTCCGTAAAAGCGGAAATGCGTAAACTGCTGGAAGGCAGGTTTACCCCTTTGTGGGAATGGATCGCCCCGCCCACCACCACTCGGCACTGAAGCGCTTCGGCCTCTTTGTGGGTGACCAGGAGTTCCACTAGCCCGTCGGCCAGAAGGATCCGGTCTCCCGGCGACACGTCTTCCAAAAGAAAGGGATATTGGACGGCAAGGTCCTTGCCCCGGCCGGTTTGTCCGGGAAAGAGCCGAACGTCCTCGCCCGGGCTCAACATCCTTTCCCCTTCCGGGATATCCCCCAGCCGGATCTTGGGCCCTCCCAGGTCCTGCAAGATCCCGATCGCCTTGCCTTCCTCGGCGGCCACGCGACGCAGGGTTTCTATGGTTCGAGCATGCCCCGCATGGTCACCGTGGGAAAGGTTGAGCCGGGCCACATCCATGCCGGCACGCACGAGTTCCCGAAGTACGGCCTCGTTTTGGCTCGAGGGCCCGATGGTGCACACGATTTTCGTTCGCCGTTGTTGCTTCATGGAACCACCACCCCGATAAAGTCCATCACATTGGTTCGTGTCGGTCCAGTCATCACCAAGTCCCCTAAAGGTTCGAAAAACGCATAGGCGTCGTGGTTTTCGAGAAAAGCGCGGGCCTCCATGCTCATGCGGGCAGCCCGCCGCGCCGTTTCCCCGTCGGCGAAGGCTCCTGCGGCATCCGTCGGGCCGTCGGTGCCGTCCGTTCCCGCGGCAAGCACCGTGATGGACGGCCAGCCGTCTAAAGCCACGGCGCAGGCCAGGGCGAACTCCTGGTTCCTTCCGCCCCGGCCCGAGCTGTTCCCGAGAGTCACCGTGGTTTCGCCGCCGAAAAGAAGGCATGCCGGGGGTTCCACGGGTTTTCCCGAAGAGGCGACTTCTTTGGCCAGGGCTGCAATGACTTTGGCCGCCTCCCGGGCTTCGCCCTCCAAGCGAGAGGTGAGCACCAGGGTGCGGTATCCCCGCCGGATCGCCTCCTGCTGAGCCGCATCAAGAGCCGCCCTGTTGTTGGCGACCACAACGTGAGAAACCCTGCCGAAAACGGGATCTTCCGGCTTTGGCGTTTCGGGCCTTTGGCCTTGAATGCCTTCGCGCAACACGCGCAGAACTTCTTTCGGAACCCTGTCGTCCAAGCCGTATCGACGGATCACGTCCATGCACTGATCGTAAGTGGACGGATCGGGCGCCGTCGGGCCCGACGCGATGACATCCAGGGAATCGCCCACGACATCGGACAAAAGGAGCGTAACCACGGACGCCGCCGCCGCCGCTCGAGCGAGCCCGCCACCCTTGAACCGGGACAGGTGCTTTCGCACCCCGTTCATTTCCTGAATGGTGGCCCCGGCGGCGAGAAGGAGCGCCGTGGTGCGCTGCTTGTGTTCCAGGGTCACGGGCGGCACGGGTGCGGGAGTCAAAGCGCTGCCGCCACCGGAAAAGGCCGCGATCACAAGGTCGTTGGATCCGGCTCGCTGGGCCAGTGCCAGCATCTGTTCGGTTCCGTGCACCCCTGCCGCATCGGGAACGGGATGGGCGGCTTCCAGCACGCGCACGCGCCTCAGGGGCACCCCATGACCATATTTCACCACAATGACCCCCTCGCTGAGGCGCTCTTCAAGAATGTCCTCCAGCGCCTTGGCCATGGGCGCCGTGCCCTTGCCGGCCCCCAGAAGGAAAACGCGTTCAAAAGCATCCAAATCCAGGACGCGGTTCGAAACGGCAAGTCGATTCCCCTGCCGGCTTACATGCCGATGCACGGCCGCTTCGGGGTCCACCGCCGCCAGCGCCGCCCGATACATGCCGAGCAAATCCTCACGAGCCTTGAACCCCATCCTTGTCTCCTATGCGCGCAAGGCTTCGCCTCTTGCGTCCGCCGAAAAAAGCGATTAGGAACATTGCCCAGGAGTGCGCCGGTGAGCCAATGCGCCCTGAAGCACGGCATGCCATTTCTTAAGGAGATGCCCTATGGAACTTGCCCCGGAAATGTTCAAGCGGTTTTTTCCCCTTCCGGTGACGGTGATTACCACTGTGGATGCCCAGGGCACGCCCAACGCCGCTCCCTACAGTTGCGTCATGCCCATTTTGAGGCCCCTTCCCTTGATCGCCGTTGCTTCCGCCCTTCCACGGGACACGCTGCGAAACATTCGGGAAACGGGCCAGTTCGTCGTCAACGTCATCGGTCGGCCGTCCTTTCGGGAATCCATGCGCACGGCCCGACCGTATCCTCCGGGCGTAAACGAATTGGAAAAAGTGGGCCTTGAGACCCTGCCGGCAAAGCACGTGGCCCCGCCTCGTATCGCCGCCGCCGTGGGCTGGATCGAAGCGAGCTTGGAACGGGAATTGGTCGATGAGCGCTACGCCCTTCTTGTGGGACGCGTCCTCTGTTCGGAGATAAACGACCGCTACGTGGCGGACGGAAAACTCACCGAACCGCCCTTGACGCTTCTCATGCCCCACTTCCGCACCATCGGGGATGTGGTCCTGCATCGTGAGGCTCTGGAAGAGGATTTGAGCATCTCATGAACACCGTCGTTTTCAAACCCATCGGTACGGTCCGAACCGACGCCACGGTGGTGCCGCGTCATTGGACCGTGTCCCAGGTGGAAGGCACGCTCCTCATTGATGACGCTTATCGAGAAGGCCTGAAGGATATTCGAGCGGGCCAGAAAATCATTGTCTTGTTTCACTTTCATAAAAGTCAACCGTTTTCGGCCCAGGACCTCATCCAGAAGCCACCGCATCGCAACGAGTTTCTCGGGGTTTTCAGCACGTGCTCGCCTCGCCGGCCGAACCCCATCGGGCTGTCCGTCGTGGAAGTGCTCGACGTGCAGGGGTGCGTTCTTCGCGTCAAAGGCATCGACATGATCGACGGCACGCCCATTTTGGACATCAAACCATGGATCACGCCCGATTCGTGAGGCTTTCATGGTGACCACAAAACCCACCGCCATGGACGCAGGAAGGCTTACACAGCTCTTGGACGGGGTGCCCATGCTCCCTGAGACGGCTTTTTCTATCATGGAGATGATGCACAAACCGGATACGGACCCGTCGGCCTTAGCCCTTGTGGTCGCTCAGGATCCCGGCCTTACTGTGCAAACCCTGCATCTGTGCAATTCGCCTTTCTATTCCCTGCCCGTGGAGGTCGTCTCCATCGAGCATGCGGTGCGGCTGCTCGGCGTACCCACGGTGTGCGGCATCGTCATGGCGGCCTACATCCACGGCTTCATGGCCCGCTTTACCGGCGAAGGGGCTCGGCTGTGGCTCCACGGAGCGCGACGTCACGTGTTGACCGTGGCCGATGGGGCGCAATACCTGGCGGGCCGTTGTCCCGTCGGAATATCCAAGAGCGAAGCCTTCACCGTCGGTCTTCTCCACGATATCGGAAAGCTGGTGCTCGCTCAATTGGACGAGGCGACCGCGCGGGCTGTGGAACAACGAGCCGCCCATCCCGACACACTCCTGGTGGATGCCGAATGGGACGTCCTGGGAACGGATCACGCCGAAGCGGGTTTTCTGCTCGCCGAACGATGGGGGCTTCCCGAACTCATCGCCGACGTGATCCGATGGCACCACCGGCCGCAGAAGAGCGAGGAAGCGCTGGCGCTGCTCGTCTTCCTGGCCAACGAGCTCACTCACGTGCAGGAAGGCCGAAGCCCGCTCCAGGCCATGCTGGATCAGGACCCTGTGCTGTCTCTCGTGGAAGATCGGCTGGGACTCGATCGGGACGCCTTTTCCGACGTGGCCGATGCGTGGCTTCAAAGAGCCCAGGCAATGAAACTCTGAAGTCCTTCTGAGCCAC